>JAABUS010009234.1_pt1 | contig 10478 bp, 8 predicted proteins | sample 5560161 | NCBI WGS metagenome assembly JAABUS01 (sample SAMN10711885, study PRJNA513376) | rock metagenome | isolation source: Antarctica rocks | place: Antarctica: Victoria Land, Trio Nunatak nord | collected 2016-01-04
TCGCGGCGAGTTGCCACGCGAGTGAGCGCGCTTCTTCCAAGCCTTCGGTCATGTTTGTGCAAAAGAGCGCGCACGTTTCCGGCGCAAGCAGCGTTGTTTCACCCGCGATGAATTGCTGCGCGAGACGAAAAGTTTCACGCGCGGTCGAGAAGAGTCCGGCGTGTCCGGCTGCGCCGCCGAGAAAATAAGCGTTGCCGTCATGCACTTCGCCAAGTATCAAATGTTCGCGCCACTTGTGCGCTTCGCTTGCCACGCCCGATTCTTCGCTCAGCGCGCGCTCGTAAAAGTTGCCCGTCTCGCTCGCCGCGATTAGGTTGCGCAGAGAAGCGGGCGGATTAAAACATGTGCTTTGTAATTCGAGCGGCTCGAAGATTTCATTACGCGCGAGTTTGGCGAGCGGCGTGTGCGTTAATTCTTCAAGCAAAAAGCCGAGCGTGATAAATCCAAGGTCGCTGTAACGAACATGCGTTCCGGGCACGGCTTCGAGCGTTTGGTTGGCGATAACATCAAGCGCGCGGTCTCGTTCACTGTTCGTAATAAGAGCGAGCGGACGCCACGCGGGAAGACCGCTCGTGTGCGTGAGAAGCTGGCGGACGGTGATCCTTTGTTTATCGGTAGTGTTGAACTGCGCGAGATACTGCGCAACTCTGTCATCAAGTGCAAACTCACCACGTTCGATGCGACGCGCGCAAAGCAAGCCTGTAATTAAAGGTTTGGTGAGCGAGGCGAGATCATAAATCGTATTGAGCGTGGCCGCGCGCTTTTCCGGTTCACGGACGGCATCTCCAAGTGCGCCCGCGAATATTGTGCGCCCGCGTTCAGCGATAAGATAAACTGCCGAAGGAAAATCGCCCGCCGCGATGCGCTCTGATAACAATGCCTCGATTCGATGTTGTCGTGTGCCGCTTGTCACTGTTTATTGCTGAGAGTGTGAAGTCCTGCGCGCATGGTGTGCGCTTCGATTTCACGCAGTGCGGTAAGTGCCGTTGCGAGCGCGCGACGTCCTTCGTCGCCGCTGACGGGCGAAGGCAAATTGTTTTGCGCTGCATGAAGAAACGCTTCGATCTCTGCGCGCAAGGGTTCGACATCGGCAACTTCCAAGACGCGCGTGTTGACGCCCGGACGCGCGTCTGCGTTTTGCTGCGGCGGCATCAAACTGCTGATCGAAGCATAACGCGTGGCATAATCAACTGCGACGTAATCGTGCGGCTGAAAAAAACGCATCTTGCGAATGCGCTCCGTGCCGATGCGCGACGCTGTAATGTTGGCGACTGCGCCGCTCGCAAATTCAAGTCGCGCGTTGGCAGCGTCCACGCGCTGAGTCAAAACAGGAATGCCGACGGCGTGGACGCCGACGACTTCAACGTCGCTGCCGACGAGCCACTGCACTATGTCCAGATCGTGAATCATCAGATCGAGCACAACGTCTATGTCGAGCGAGCGCGCGGTGAATTCGCCGATGCGGTGTATCTCGAAGTAAAGCGGGCTGCTTACGTGCGGGCGCAACGCGACGAGCGCCGGATTAAAACGTTCGAGGTGTCCGACTTGTAAGAGCGCGCCGCTTTTGTTTGCGGCAGCGATCATTTGATCCGCTTCATCCAAAGTGCGCGCGATGGGTTTTTCGACGAGGACGTGAATGCCCGCTTGGAGCAGCGCGCAGGCAATCTCGCAGTGTGATTCGGTCGGCACGACAAGGCTCACAGCATCGACTTTTCCGATCAGCGTGCGCCAATCAATCGTCCATTCAGTTTCTCTTTCGCTTGCAACAGCGCGAGCAGTTTCTTCAACGCGGTCTGCGACGGCGACGAAAGTTGCGTGTCCTTCAGAAGCGAGCGAGTGATGTATGCGTGCGTGCTGGCGTCCGAGATGGCCTGCGCCGATGACGGCTGTGCGTAAAGACATGTTGGAACAGTTTTCAGTTTTGAGTTGGCAGTTTTCAGTTTAAGCAGGGCGAATTAGCTTGCTTGTCCGTCATTTGCGTTGGCGAAAATTATCAAGACAAATGCCCTTTGGTAATGATCGTTATGATACGCTACATGCTTTTAACTGACTACTGAAAACCGAAAACTAAAAACTGAAAACTGTTTAAGGATAATTGCGTGTGGAGCTTTCAACGTTTGTGAGGCGTGCCAGCCTCTTCTTTTTCGTCCTCGTCTGTCTTCTTTACCTTTACGGCTTAGGGCGCGTGCCGTTCATCGGGCCTGACGAACCGCGTTATGCAGAGGTGGCGCGCGAGATGTGGCTGCGCGGCGATGTCGTTTCGCCGACGCTTGGCGGGCACCTGTGGTTTGAAAAGCCCGCGCTGCTTTACTGGATGATGATGGCGTGCTTTGAAATGTTCGGCGTCACGGAGTGGGCGGCGCGTCTCGGCCCTGCGTGCGCGGGACTTTTGACAATTCTCTGCGTGTTCTGGGTCGGGAGCCGCGTCGAGGACGCACGCGATAACAGGGAAGAATTAACAGGTCTCGCCTTGTGCGGCAGTGCGGCGCTCGCGTCGTCTTTGGGATTAATAATCTTCGCGCGCGGCGCAAGCTTTGACGTAATTGTGACGATGACGACCACGCTTGCGCTCGCGTGTTTCTTTGTCGCGGAGACGGAGATTGACGAAAGAAAGCGGCGCTGGCTGCTCGCAGGATTCTACGCGGCAACGGGAGCATCGCTGCTGGCGAAAGGCTTGATTGGCATCGTGCTGCCGTATGCGATTGTGTTCGTTTACTATCTTTTGCGGCGCGCGTGGCCTGAACGACAAACGCGCGTGAGTTTAGTGTGGGGCACGCTGCTCGCAATGCTCGTTAGCAGTGTGTGGTATGCGCCCGTTTTGTGGCAACACGGCGGGTATTTCGTAGATCAATTTTTCATACAGCATCACTTCGCGCGGTATCTCTCGGACAAGTATCATCATTCGCAGCCATTCTATTTTTACATTCCGGTGACGCTGGCGCTATGTGTGCCTTGGTCTTTGTTTCTGGTGTGGGCGCTCATGCCTGCGCCGCGTTCAAATCACCATGCGCCGACATCCGCAAGCAAGCTGCGTGTCTTTGCGCTCGCGTGGTTGATCGTGCCGCTTCTGTTCTTTTCTTTCTCAAGCTCGAAATTGCCCGGCTACATTTTGCCAGCGTTGCCTGCGGCGGCGTTGCTTATCGGCGAGCGCCTTTTATCTTATCTGCGCGGCGAAGCAACAGGAATAATAATCATGCGCGTGACGGGCGCACTGCTGTTTTTGTTAACGATTAGCGGAGTGATTTTTGCGACACGCGCGGATTACCTATCGCTGGCGCGTGCGCTTGCGCTTGCCTTACCGCTCATTGCGGCAAGCATTGTTGCGTTGGTGTGGACTCATAAACGAGAGTTGTGCGCGGCGCTATTGGTGTGCGCGGCGTTCACGACAACTGCGCTAACGATTACCTACGCAAACAACTCAATCGCGCAGCGCGAGTCTATACGCGAGTTATTGCAACAAGCCGCGCAGCAAGGATATGCCGCGACGCCCGTGTTGCAACTGCACACCGTCGAACGCTCTGCGGAATTTTACGCAGCCGGGCGTATTGATTACAACGAAGACGGCTCGCCGCTCAAACTCGAAGGCGTCGCGCCCTTGCTCGAAGTCGCGCGCCGCAAAGGTGGCACGGCGCTCGTCATCGTGCCCGTCGAATACGTCAATCAATTAACCGGCTACGCGCCGCTCGAAACAAAGATCATCGGCGACAACGGCGGCATCGCACTCGTCGCCGCACGCGCTTATTAGCGTTTCGACTCAATCGAAAGCTCCAAGCTTAGTTATGAGTTTAGCGCAGACTTGAATGGAATTTGCGGCGAGTTCGTGTTCCCAAATGCGTAGGATACGCCAACCTGCGCGTCGCAATCGGGCGCGATTGCGGCGGTCTCGCGCTATGTTGTATTGCACTTTTGCGTCCCAATAGTCTTGACGCGAATGCGGGCGGCGATAACATTTCGGGCAGCCGTGCCAGAAACAACCGTCTACGAAGATCGCCAATTGCTTTTCGTCAAAAACAAAATCGGGCTTGCCGGGCAACTCGTTCGCCTGCATACGCCAACCCTTAATCCCTTTAGCAGCCATCGCCGCGCGCAAGCGTTTCTCCGTTGAGCGCACGCCATGGCTCTTCACCGCGCGCATAATGGCCGAACGCGTTTCCGGCGAGACGTGATCCGTGCGGTTCATCATTACGCGTCTCGAATAATTGCGCCGAAATGGTTGGCGAGTGCTTCGGCTAAAAGCGGCGGGACGGCATTGCCGACGTGCCGTTCCTGATCGGTCTCGGAACTGTGGAAGATAAATTTGTCGTCGAAGGATTGAAGGCGGGCGGCTTCGCGCACGGTGATCGAACGGTTGTCGCGGTAATGCGTGAAGCGCCCCGAACCCGGATTGCGAAAGTGCGCTGTGACCGTAAAGCCGATGCCTTTGGCGTGCAAGCGCGCGTAGGCTTGGCTGTAATAGTTATCGGAAAACCTCTGGTCATCGGGCAACTGCGCGTTGCCCTCGCCCTGCTTGATAACGGAAATCTTGTGTTGAAATTTTTTCGAGTGAGCGCGCGCTTTATGGTTGAACAGAATGAACGATCCATCGCGGCGCGCTCTCTGGTAAGCGCTTGCAGGCTCTGAACAGTAACGCACGCCGTCAATGTCCTGACCAGATTTGAGCGGCGGCAGATCACCGATTGCGTCTTCTACTGTGACGAAGCGCGAATCGGCTTTGGCCTCGCTATGCAAATCGTTGCCGACATCAATGGAGTCGAACGCGCCGCGCGGAAAATCAAAATTCGAGATGCCTAGGTCTGAGCGAAGGCCGACGATAAAGGCGCGGCGGCGTATTTGCGGCACGCCGAATTGCGATGCGTTCAGTATAGACGTTTTAACAACGTAGCCGGAAAACGCTTCCTGTATCTCTTCATTAAAAAGCTTCTGCCATGCCGAGAGCGCCGTTGGCACGTTCTCGATAATGATGCACTTGGGTCTTATCTGTTTAGTGAGCGCGACGAAACGCTGCATCAATTGGTTTCGATTGTCTTCGAGCCAGCGTTTGCCATTAGGCGAAAATCCTTGGCAGGGCGGCCCGCCGATCAGAAAATCCAGTTCGCCGGATTTTACTTTGGACAAACGCAGTATTTCGTCGCCGCCCACTTTGTTAAGATCAATCGGCCAGTAGGGAATTTGCGGGCAATTCTTTTTGAAACTATATGCCGCCGTAGGATCAACATCAATCAGCAAGCGCGCGTCAAAACTCGGTTCGCCGGACGTGTCTTTCGCTCCGAGAAAGCCGAGCGTAAACCCGCCGACCCCGGCGAAGAGGTCTACCATCGTGAGTTGCTTCATAGAGTTTGTCCGCTGATCCCGAATCGCTCTTCAAAGAGAAAATCGTTGAGTTCTGCCGCCGCTCCATCGTGTATCCGGCTCGTCACGTCATCAATCTTCTGGCTCACAGAGTCGGCGCTTAAACTCGTTTCGGTTTTTTCAAGGTGAAAAATAGCTTCCCGAAGAATGATGTCTATGTAGCGCTGAAACAGATATTCACGCCAGCGCGTCGAGTCAGGCGTGTACTCGCCGATGATTTTCTCCGCAAGCGGGCGCGCCGTATTGATCCAGTAGATTCCGGCGGCAACATCTCCGGCTCGCTGGTGAATCACCGGATGGCGCGGGTCGCAGTCAAATGTGCCGCCAAGCGGATTAAGCGGATCGGAGTCATAGCCAGATATTAAAACTTGCGGGAAGCGCGGGTTTTTCTTCTTATCGCTGCCGCCTTCATGTCCTTCACCGGGCTTTTCATTACCGCCAACAGATTCTCCATTCCCCCTTCCGCCCGTGCCCGCTCCTAACTCCGTTCCGTCTGAACCGGCGGGGCCTTTGCCCATGAAAACCTCAGCCCAAATTTGACCCATGAAACGGTTCTTCCAGCGATTAAGCAGTTCGTTGAAGACAGAAGTATTTTTTAAGTCTTGTTTCTTCCTTTCTTGAGCATTTTTAGTCTCCATGCTCTCGGCAAGCTCTTCAACTCTATCCCTTACCCAAGCTAAAAGAGCCATGCTACGTTCAGTCTCTATAAGCTTTTGTCTATCATTGCGCACTGAGTCGTTATCTGGGTCTTCTAAGATGGGACACTCGCACTCGCCGTAGATGAACTCTGTTTGGCCTGAATAGCGGGTCGCGCCTAGCTCATGAATTCTGTAGCTGCCGACGATTCCAACCTCTCCCTGAAAATCAATGGCGTTTAGTGTGGCGAGATTCCCACGCAGAGGGTCGTTTGAAGTTTTAAGCGTTAACGCTCCCGGCCAAGGATATACGCCCGTCCTAAACTCAATTTCTTTGTCTTCCCATTCTAAAATCTCTGGAATAGGTATAACTATAGGCTGCTCGAATCCTTCCTTAGATTCTATCTTCGGCGGGTTCAAACGAAACGGTTTCGTCTCATCATTGAACAAAACTGAAACGGGTATTTGCTCGATCAAGCGGCGTGCCTGCGGATGATAGATAAGCTTATCAATGAGTTTGTCGCGGTTAGCCGTGCCTTTGATTTTTTGCGGATGTTCTCCTCGAATAACCGTGAAGCCTGTTTCACCTGCCAGCAACGCGGACTTGATTTCTTTGGGTATATTTATTTGATTTATGCCAGCCCTTTGCAAAGCTTCTTTGGGAGACATCTTTAAGTCTTCAAAGCCCTTCTCAAATCCATATTGCCGTTTGGTATTAAAGCCGAATATATTCATCTTGCCGTTACGGTAAGTTATCGCTTCAGATGTCTTAAACATTTGCCGCATATAAAACTTTCCGCCGTTGCCATGTCCACCGAGCGTTTTTAATTGGGCATTTTTCGCGCCCTTCTTAGCTGCCTGCGGGTCAAAGAACCGTTTGAAAGCTTCATCAATCTACTTTTTATCCATACCAACAAAATCAATGCACTCGATCCAGCCAAGATTTTTGTGGACGTCCTCAGTCAGCCGAACGATAATGACTTGTTCATCGTCCGCAATACTATTACGAAGGTAAGCGTCGCGTGAGTTCTTTAACCATTCAGCCAAACCTTTGGCGTGGTCAAACTTAAATTCGTTTCCGATAAGATCAAGAACTGCTTCATCAATTACGAACGGCTGCGGTTTAATCGCCATAACTATTTCCTCAACTTTACTTCTTCATCGAATTTATTCATCAAAAAAAATGTGCAGCTCTTTAAGCACACCGGAAAGTTCGTCGCTGCGTTTACTTGCGTGCGCTTGCACAGCGTGATCTACGTTGCTTAGTCGCCCGCAGAAATCTCCTTTGCTTGTGCGAACACTAACTCCCAAGTATTCATAAAAGTCAGTGTCAAGGATTGAATTAAGTTTTTGCACACTATACAAGCGAAAGGCCGCCGATTTAACGATGCGGTTAATTTCGTGCTCTTCCTGCCTTGTCAATTGCTGTGTGTCAGCAGCTTTTGAGTGAAATAACTCTTGAGCCACATCAATGCCTCGCTCCGTTAGTTCAAAAGTCTTATTAGCGATGCGCACTAATCCCTTTTTCTTTATCTCGTAAAGCGGCTTGTGAAGGTCTGAAGAATTTGGATACTGCGGATAGCCGCGCAATTGAAAGTCAGTCGGATATTTTTCATATGCGGCAACAACAATATCTTCATATGACAGCGCCGTTGATTTGCCATTATTAAGATCGAACATGACCGCGAGAATCTTCTGTGGTATGGTTAGAGTCTTCATAGTTTCACTCGAAATCGGTTGCTTCCAATTTCCTCGAACGCTTCATCATCACGTAGCAGCGTGGCGAGAATATCCGGGGAAAGATTCTCTACCTCGACAGCTTCGGTGGCAAGGCGTTCGATCAGGTCGTCGCTGTCAATAATCCGGTTCTCGCTTGATAAAATTTCAAGGCACGCCTGCCGAATATTGAAGGTCTCTGTTTCGTCGCGCTCGAGATGTTTATTGAGTAGATACTCGCCCTGTACGTTGCGCATGAAAAGATTGTTTTGTTGAAGGCAGCGCTCGACTTCGGCAACTGATTTGTCACCGAAAGTTTGCCTGAAACGCTCATTGAGTTCCCATTGAATCTCGTAGGCGGGCAGCGGGCGTTCGGCATTCGCCAGCACCGAACGAAGCGCGCGCAAAAGACTCCAATTCTTGTGAATCAACAGCGTGTCGGGCGTTTGCTGAAGCGGTTTAATCGCCACTTTAGGCAGCGCTTTCGCGGTTCGCCAGAGCCGGTCAGCTAACTCGCCGTGCGATTCTATTTTTAGAATCCGGCACACATCTCCAAATGTCATCGGCGGCTCCGAGCGCGCGATCAAGCGATTGACAAAATGGGCTTTGGACGCCAGATACTTTTTCGCTTCGTCGCCCCACGAACGAAGCCCGTAATAACCGAACCCATAATCGCACACGTCCGTGTGCCTGTGCAGAAGTGTGGGCATCGAAGTCGTTGACATGGAACGGAAACGCCGAAGCGCCGCCGATAGCTCGTTGACGGTTACAGGATGGCCTGCCTGCGCGAGAACTTTCGGAACGAGATCATAAACATGCTCGCGTTCTTCAATGCCCCACTCTTCGAGCGCAAAGAGAAATCGTCCGAGATTGATGAACCGCCTATCTTCGAGCAGAATCTGCGCGAGTTCATAAGCGTTTATCAATGACGCCGCTTCGATCAAGTGTTCGTTGATCGCTTCCCAAGTTGAAACCGGACGGTTTTGCTGGCGTAACAGGTGGTAAAAATCTGCCGCCACTGCCGGAAACCTCTCCTGCGGCAAACGCATGTGCTGGCGCAGGCCGATGGCGCGTGGCGCGAGCAGGTAAAAGCCGTCTTCAGGTTTAAGGACATTAGCAAGAGTAAAAGACGTGACCGGCAGGAATGCGTCGCCGAACATCTGATGCCCGCGCTCAATCATCTCCTCTGGCGTCAAAGGGCGTTCGGCCTGCGACAAAACTTGCCGCGCCCAATCGCGCGTTCTAAACTTTGCAAGGCGAACCTCGAATTTATCGGGCGGCAAGAATTCCACTATCAAAGAGCTGCTGCGTCGCAAGGCTTTCAAGAATTCATCAGCTTCAAGGTCAACCAATTCATTTACGGCTTTCAGTCTCGTTAACGCCACGTCGAGTGGCAACGGTGCAGCGTTGTCGCTAAGAATCATTTTCAAATGTCTGCTTATCTCCGCCTGCCTTCCAACGGCAATGCCGCCGGATTTCTGTCCATCAGGCCAAGCCGGAAGAGCGGGCGCTAATTTCCCAAGCAAACGAATGTAAAAGGAGATCGGATAGCGGCAGGCGGCAACTCTTTCGGCGCCTAGCCATTGCGTTAGCAGTTCAGGAGTCAACGGATGCACCGCTGTGAAGCATTGATCGGCAATGCTTTCCGATAGTTCGCTGGCGAGTGATCCGCCACCTTTGCTGATTTGCCTGAACGCCTTTTCCATCACCTGCCGGACGCGTTCGCGCGTTAACTTGTATTGCGCGCCAATCTCTTCCAACGTCAGTGGCGCGTTGCCTGTTCCGCGCATGTACAGCAGCAGAAAGTCGCGTGACCGCGTGGGCAATTCATCCATTGCCTTGTCAAGAATTCGCGCTAAGTTGATTGGAGCGGGCGCTTCGATGAGTGCTTCTTCGACATCGAGCAATTCGCCTGCCTGTGCGCGATGGACGAGACCTTCAAGCTCCGAGACGGTTCGCCAACCGCAATTTTTCGTGTCGCGCACTTTCTCTAATGACACACCATGAAGATCGCCTAACAGTCGAATGTTCATTCGCTCAAGCACGTTGGTGAGTCGAACTGACATCGGCAGAATTTCCACCCGCAAGCCGCGAGCGTGTTGCGGAATAAAGAGTTGCGCATGTCTGCTCTTCTCTTTGTTGTCCCCGCTGTTTTTGAGCGCCAGAACAATCGGATCGCCGCTGCAGAGACGTGTCACAAGCAATTGAAGTTCGTCGAGCGTTTTTTGTCCGCATGACTTCGCTTCCCCGATCTGCTCATACGTCAAACCGTGTATATCTCCAAGTCGCTCGCAGCCCATATTGCCGAGAACGTGGTCGAGTCGAACAGAGAGGCGTAGCCGCGCGAGCGGCCAACTGCGCGCTTTCAATGGTATCAGAATAGGTTTTGCGAAATCCGACTTAACAGACGCCATGAGGTGGCAGACTAAAAACGTCTCAGAATAGAGCTATAAAGACGAAACAAATCGAGAGCGTGGCGAAAGCGCCGATGAACGTGCTTAAGCTGAACCGATACTCTAACATAAGAAATTACTATCAGGGAGTGGCTCGCAAAGTTTTGTCGAAGAAATCTATCACGCGGCGATCATAAGCTTCGCCCTGTTGACCGTTGGCCGAAGCGAGATTGACGCCTGTGAGAGGCAGATCGGTATTCACCTCAACATTGCTTTGATTGGGGAAACACTGCGCAAGTGCTTTTGTTGAATCACGCAGAGCGCCTGCGTCCGCGCCCGACAACAGCAGCACGCGACGATCACTTGTTTGTCCGGCGACGGCGCA
>JAABUS010009235.1_pt1 | contig 10478 bp, 10 predicted proteins | sample 5560161 | NCBI WGS metagenome assembly JAABUS01 (sample SAMN10711885, study PRJNA513376) | rock metagenome | isolation source: Antarctica rocks | place: Antarctica: Victoria Land, Trio Nunatak nord | collected 2016-01-04
CGCTGGTGCAGCGAGCGGCAGGAGGCGACCGGGCGGGGCACCGCCACCCTGCCGTCGGCCGAATGGCGCTTCCTGCCGATGCGGACGGTGCGCGGGCTGCTGGGCGTGCTGGGGGTGTTCATGGCGGGCGGGCGGTTCGACCCGACGGCGGCTCAGACGCTCGCGACGCTCGCCGACCAGGCCGCCGTCGCCCTGGAACGGGTCAAGCTCGCCAACGAGGCCGCCCGCAGCGCCGCCATGGAGGAAACGCAGAAGCTGCGCACCGCCCTGCTGAACTCGCTCAGCCACGACCTGCGCACCCCGCTCACCGGGATACGCGGGGCGGCCGAGACGCTGGGTTCGACCTGGGACCGGCTGACGCCTGAGACCCGCGCCGACCTGCTCGCCAGCATCAAGGAGGACACCGGGCGCATGACGCGGTTCCTCGCCAACATCATGGACCTGACCCGGCTGGAAAGCGGCCAGGTGGCGCCGCGTTTGCAGCCGGTGCAGGCCATCGACCTGATCGACGCCGCCATCGCCCGGGTGCCGGACGCCGGGCACGTCCTGGTGAACGTGCCGCCCGATCTGCCGGCGATGCAGGCCGACCCGGCGCTGTTGGAGCAGGTGCTGGTCAACGTGCTCGACAACGCGGTGCGCTACTCGCCGCTCGGCTCCGACGTGCGCATCCGCGGCAGCGCGGGCGGCGGGCAGGTCACGCTCGAAATCTCCGACGAGGGCGTCGGCATCGCGGCCGACGACCTGCCGCATGTGTTCGACAGCTTCTACCGCGCCCGGCGCGGCGACCGGACCGCGCCGGGCACCGGACTGGGCCTCGCCATCGCCCGCGGCATGATGGAGGCGATGGGCGGCACGGTCCAGGCCGTCAGCCCGCGCCCGGACGCGGCGCGGGACGGCTCGCCCGGAACCATTGTCGTGCTGCGGCTTTCCGCCATATCCGCGAGGCAACGTCTGGATTCCTGAAATTTGCACCGCACACGCATCCTGGTCATCGACGACGAGCCGCAGATCCACCGCTTCCTGCGCCCGGCACTGGAAGCGTCCGGCTACGCCGTGGATCGCGCCGACACCGCCGCGGAGGGCCTGGCGGCCGCCCGGGCACGCCCGCCCGCGCTGATCCTGCTGGACCTCGGCCTACCGGACATGGACGGGCAGGACGCGCTGATGCAGCTCCGTGCGGCCAGCCAGGTGCCGGTGGTGATCCTCTCGGCCCGCGACCAGGAGGCCGGCAAGGTCGCGGCGCTCGACAGCGGCGCGGACGACTATGTGGAAAAGCCGTTCGGCCTCGACGAGCTGCTGGCCCGCATCCGCGCGGCGCTGCGCCACGCCCACCCCGGCACGGCGGCGAGCGAGCTGTTCCACGGCGATGGCCTAGTCGTGGACATGGCGCGCCGGGTCGTCACAGTGGCGGACGCGCCGGTCCAGCTCAGCCCGCGCGAATATGACCTGCTCGCCCTGCTGGCGCGGCATTCCGGCAAGGTGCTGACCCATCGGCATCTGCTGAACACGGTCTGGGGGCCGGCGCATGTGGAGGACGTGCAATACCTCCGGGTGTATGTCGGCCACCTGCGCCAGAAGCTTGGCCCGGCGGCCCGGCTGCTGACCACCGAACCCGGCGTCGGCTACCGCCTGCTGGACCGCGTGCCGCCGGACACAGCGCCTTGACCTCCATCCTGGCGGTGCTGGTCGGCACCGCGCTGCTGCTCGTCATCCTGCAGGATGCGTTCGAGGTCATGCTGCTGCCCCGCCGGGTGCAGCGCAACCTGCGTTTCGTACGGCTGTATTTCCGCTCCATCTGGACCGTCTGGTCGAGGCTGGGCGCGCGCCTGCCGGCCGGCGCCCGGCGCGAGCGGTTCCTCAGCGTGTTCGGCGCGCTGTCCATGGTGCTGCTGTTCGCGATATGGGCGACCGCGCTGATCCTCGCCTTCGCGCTGATCGAATGGTCCCTCCAGGCGCCTGCGCCTCCAGGCGACGGGATTTCGGCACTGTCCGAGCAGCTCTACATGAGCGGCGTCACCTTCTTCACCCTGGGCTACGGCGACGTGGTGCCCCACACGGGCGGCGCGCGCCTGGTCGCCGTGTTCGAGGCCGGCACCGGCCTCGGCTTCATCGCCGTCGTCATCGGCTACCTGCCCGTCCTGACCCAACTGTTCTCCCGGCGGGAAGCGCATGTCATCCAGCTCGACGGGCGCGCCGGGTCGCCGCCCACTGCCGGCACCATGCTGGCCCGGCACGCCGAGGCGGACGGCCTCGACAAGCTCGACGAGCTGCTGCGGGAATGGGAGGTCTGGGGGTCGGAGCTGCTGGAGAGCCACCTGTCCTACCCCATGCTAGCCTATTACCGCAGCCAGCACGACAACCAGTCCTGGCTCGCGGCGATGGCCTGCGTGATGGATACCTGCGCGCTCGTGCTGGTGGGGGTGGAGGCGATCCGGCCGCTGCAGGCGCGCATGACCTTCACCATGGCCCGGCAGGTCGTGATCGAGATGGCGCGGTCATTCCACATCCAGCCGTCCCGCTACGATGGCGGCGACCGCTTGGACGCCGCCGCCTTTGTCCGGCTCCTAACGGTGTTTGAGGAGGCCGGCGTGCGCTGGGCCGGCGGGCCGCAGGGGGAGGACACATTGGCCGCGCTGCGCGCCACCTACGAGCCGCTGCTGGACGGGCTGAGCCGCTATCTGCTGCTGCCCTTGCCCAGCTGGACGGCGGGGGACGACGACGCCGACCATTGGGAGCGCGGCCCGCGCGGGCTGATCGCCAGCCGCCTGATCGAGCAGCTTTCCGTCCGCGGCGGCGCGTCAAAGGCCGACGAGGACGACCCGGCGCGGTGGCGTCGGCTGCTCAGCCGGTTCAGATCGGATTGATTGGGCGCAGAGACCCCTTTCACAACGCGCGATTCCGCTGCTATGCCGAAAGGCTCACTTTGGAGACTCCGTCATGAACACCGCCGAACTCGCCGAGCACATCGCGTCCGGCCACGAAATGAACAAGTCGCAGGCCAAGCAGGTGGTGGAGGCCGTGTTCGCCGCCATCGTCCAGGCTGCCAGCAAGGGCGAGGAAGTCTCGCTGCCGGGCTTCGGCAAGTTCAAGGTGGCCGAGCGCGAGGCGCGCCAGGGCCGCAACCCCGCCACCGGCGCGACGATCCAGATCGCCGCGTCGAAGAAGCTCGGCTTCACGCCGGCCAAGCAGGTCAAGGATGCGATGAACCCGCCCGCCCCCGCTGGCAAGCCGGCCAAGCCTGCCGCGAAGGCGAAGGCCAAGAAGTCCTGAACCCATCAGGGCCGCGCAGGCAAGGGGGCGCCGTGACGACGCGCCTCAAGCGCCTGGGAGCCGCGGCCCCTGCCTGCATGGCGTCCGCCCTTCGCGCGGCGCTGTCCGAAGCAAGGACCCGTCGGCGTTAGAACGGGTTCTTCACCGACCCCCGCTTCTTCGGCGGCGGGATCGTGTCCGGGAGGGCGGCGTCGCCTTCCAGCGCCTGCACCACGGCAGCCAGCACGGCGTGCAGTTGCCGGGCCAGCGCCAGCCCGGCCTTGTCCCGAGTCAGGTCCAGGCTGCCGTAGCAGGCGATGCGGTCGCGCCCGTTCTCCAGCTTGAGGTCGCCGACCTCGATGGCCGCGCTGTCATTGGCGAAGGGGGTCATGTCCGGCATCACGGCATCCTGCTGCGTTTGGGGTAGGACTTCCCCCCGGCATAGCCGTGCGGCGTCGGCTCCGGCAAGCGCAAGGTGGCGGCGCGGGCGCCCGGCGGGAGGGCCGGGAACACGTTGATCCCGGTCAGCCGGGTCAGTTGCGCGATGCTGATGGCGGTCCACGCCGCCGCGTCGGTGTTCTCCGCCACGTAGGCGGCGGCGCTGCGGCTTTGCGGGTCCAGCACGGCCTTGAACACGTAGGTCGGCACGACGACGTGGCCGACCGTCGCAAGCTCGCCGCCCTTGAAGACCGGGCCGGTCACGACGTACAGCTCGCCACGGCGCTGCGCCAGGGTGCGGACGGCGCTCTCGATCCCTTCCCACACGCCGCGGTTCAGCTTGGGCGCCTGAGGCACCATGTTGGCGAGGGTGAAGCTCTCCTGCTGCGCGTCCGGGTCGGGCATGTCGCCGGCGGGCGCCATGTGGCCGCGGTCGAAGCCGCTGCGGGCGTAGTCGGACAGCTCCGCGCGCTCCCCGGGCGGCAGGTCCTTGTCCGGGTGGAAGTCGCCGCTGCGAGGGGTGGCGCGGGCAGCCTCGATGCGGTCCGCGGTCAGGTGCTCGGCTGAATACAGCGGGGTGCGCGTGAGGGCGGAGTGCAGCACGGCGAAGGCCTGGAAGCACAGGGCGTGCGTGCCGGGCGCCAGCCGCCGGTTGACCAGGTCGGGCGCCTGCCCGGCGGCGAAGTGCTCGGGGCACGCCGTGGGTGCGGCGTGGGCGGCCCAGCCCTGGAACAGCAGGGCGGCGACCCAGGTGACGGCACGGCTTGTGGATCTCAAGATGGCGTCCTTGGGGCATCCCCGGGGTGCGACTCGGCGGGCGAGTCGAATGGTAGCGGTCGCGTCGCGCTGTGTCGCCGCACCGCGCGGCTTGCGCTATCCTAACCGCGTGAGCACCCAAGCCCTCCCGCCTGTCGGCCTCGCCATCGACGGGCACGTCGCCACTGTGACCATGCAGGACCCGGCCAAGCGCAACGCCCTCGGCGCCGCCATGCTGGACGGGCTGACCCGCGCCTTCCAGGGCTTCGCCGGCCAGGACATCCGCGCCGTGGTGCTGCGGGCGCGGCCGGAGGACCGGGTGTGGTGCGCAGGCTTCGACATCGGCGACCTGGCGCCGGATTTCGACCCGTTGGCGCAGGACGGCCCTCTGCAAGCCCTGTTCCGCTGCGTCGCCGAGTGCCCTGCGCCGGTGATCGCCATGCTGCACGGCTCGGCCTGGGGCGGCGGCACCGACCTGGCGTTGCGCTGCGACATCGCAGTGGCGGACCCGACGTGCAGCCTGGCCTTCACCCCGGCGCGGCTCGGCCTGCCCTACGATCCCGACGGCCTGCTGAACGTCCTGCTGCGCGGCGGGCTGCACGTCGCAATGGAGATGTTCGCGACGGCCGACCCGGTGCCGGCGGAGCGCGCGCTGGCGCTGCGCCTGCTGAACCACCTGGTGCCGGAGGCGGAGCTGGAAGCGTTCACCTACGCCCTGGCCGCCCGCATCGCCGCCAACGCGCCGCTCTCGGTGTCCAGCGCCAAGCAGCAGTTGCGGGCGCTGGCGCAGGCGATGCCGCTGCCCTCCGCCACAGCGCAGCGATTGCAGGAGGGGCGCCGCCGGGCGCTGCGCAGCGAGGACTACCGCGACGGCCTGGCGGCGTTCCGCGAACGGCGCCCGCCAGTGTTCCGCGGGCGGTAGCCCGGCTCAGCCCGTCGGGCGCTGCTCCGCGATGAAGCGCCACACGTCGTCCAGCACCGGCGCGCGCCAGCGGAACAGCGGGGTGAAGGCGGTCACGATGCCGATGTGGCTCAGCCCTGGATAGATCCGGCTCTGCACCAGGCCGCCCGCCGCCGCCACCCGGGCGGCGAGCGAGCGCGTGTTGGCCGGGCGCACCGTCCGGTCCGCGTCCCCAGCCAGCAGCAGCAAGGGCGGGTTATGGCCATCGACGTAGCTGACCGGTTGGCTCGCCGGCCCGTCGTTCACCGGGGCGAACACCGGGATGATGTCGGGACCGGTGATCGGCAGGAAGTCGTAGGGTCCGGCCAGCCCCACGACGCCGGCAAGCCGCGCCCGGTCCAGCCCGGCCTGCGCCAGCCAGTGCGGGTCGAGCGCCAGCATCGCCGCGTTGTAGGCGCCTGCGGAGTGGCCGACGATGAACACGCGCTTCGGGTCGGCGCCGAGCTTGGCCGCGTGGGCCACGGCCCAGGCGACGGCCTGCGCGCTGTCCTGGAGGAAGCCGGGAAAGGCGACCTCGGGATACAGCCGGTAGTCCGGCACCACGACCACGGCGCCACGTGCCGCCAGCGGCGTGGCCACGAACCCGTAAGTCGCGCGGTCCCCGGTGCGCCAGCTTCCGCCATATAGGAATACGACGAGCGGATGCGATCCGGCCGCGCCCGGCCGGTAGACGTCGAGCATGCGCCGCGGGCCGTCGCCATAGGCGATTCCGTGTTCGACGGTGACGCCGTCCCGCGGCACGGTCGCGTTCAGCAGGCTGGCCGCGGAGCAGCCCGCGAGCAAGGCGGCGCACAGCGCGGCGATAGTCGACGCCATCCTGGGGAACGCCAGCCTGGGGGACGCCAGCCTGGACAGGATCACGCGCGGCCCAGGACCCAGCCGCCCCAAACCGCGGCCAGGCAGGCCAGCACCGAGCCGGCCGTGTAGCCCAGCGCCGGGCCGATGCGCCCGGCCTGCAGCAGCTCAAAGGATTGCAGGCTGAACGACGAGAAGGTGGTGAAGCCGCCGCACAGGCCGACCATCACGAACGCCCGCAGGTCTACGAACTCCAGGAACTGCCCGTTATGGCCCAGCGTGTCGCTGAACAGCCCGCGCTCCCCGAGCGCGGCTGCGAACAGCCCGATGACGAAGCTGCCGGTAACGTTGATCAGCAGGGTGCCCCAAGGGAAGCTCGGTCCGGTCAGGGCCGCGACCCCGGCCCCGAGCCAGTAGCGCAGGAGGCCGCCCAGCGCGCTTCCCAACATCACCCAAAAAGAAACTGCCACGCGCCCTCCCCAGCCTTCGTCAACATACCTCCGTGTCAACATAAAACAGCAATTCTCCAAAGCCACAAAGGTTGACTGCGCACAGGCAAAGCATGATTGTTCAACCAAAAGTTGATAATGGTGCAGCGCCACAATGTCCAGCCCGCAGGGAACTCCGCCTTTCGCGCCGCTCCGCATCGACGCCGGCGACCTGCTCATCCTGCAGCGGTCGGGCCTGTTCGCGCGGGATTGGTTCCTGAAGCGCAACACCGACCTGGACGAGGCCGACCTCGACCCGCTGGTGCACTACTTCCGCTACGGCTGGCGGGAGGGGCGCTGGCCCAACCCGTATTTCGACCCGGCCTGGTACTTGCGGCGCAACCGCGACGTGCGGGACAGCGGGGTGGAGCCGCTGCTGCATTACATCGAGCATGGCGAGGCGGAGGGCCGGCAGCCCGTCGCCTGGTTCGAGCCGGAATGGTACCGCGCGACCCACGGCATCCCGGCCGGGCAGCTTTGCCTCGCGCACTTCCTGGCGCACCGGCATGGCGGCCTGGTCAGCCCGATCCCGGAGTTTGACGCGGCGCACTACCTCCTGCGCTCCCCCGACGTGCGTGCCGCGCGGATGGACCCGTTCGAGCATTATGTGCTGCAAGGCGCCAAGGAGGACCGGGAGGCCGCGCCGGGCTTCGACGGACGGTTCTACCGCGAGCGCTACCTGCGCGACCTGCCCGACGCCAACCCGCTGCTGCACTACCGCGCGCACCGGCACCAGCCCGGCGTGTTCCCGACCCGCCCCGCGGCCGACACCGACATCCCCTCCGAGGTGCGGCGCAACACCCAGCCGGGGCCGCTGTTCGAGGAGGTGCAGCCCTTGCCGCCCGATGCTTCCCGCCGGGCCAAGGTGCTGGCGTTCTACCTGCCGCAGTTCCATCCCGTGCCGGAAAACGACGCCTGGTGGGGCCGCGGCTTCACCGAATGGACCAACGTGGCCCGCGGCTTGCCGCGCTTCGCCGGGCACTACCAGCCGCGCATCCCGCGGGACCTTGGCCATTACCGGCTGCACGGCACGGACACGCTGCGGCGGCAGGCGGAGCTGGCGCGCGGCGCCGGGGTGCATGGCTTCGTGTTCTACTTCTACTGGTTCAATGGCCGCCGCCTGCTGGACGCGCCGCTCGACGCCCTGCTGGCGGACCCCACGGTGGACCTGCCGTTCTGCCTGATGTGGGCCAACGAGAACTGGTCCCGCCGCTGGGATGGGTCGGAGCACGACGTGCTGATCTCCCAGGACTATCACCGGGCCGATGAGCCGGCATTGGCGGCGGAGCTGCTGCGGCATTTCCGGGACGCGCGATACATCCGGCTCGGCGGGCGGCCGGTGCTGATGGTGTATCGCGCCGGGCTGATCCCGGGGACCGCCGCCGCGGTAGACCGCTGGCGCGCGCTGTTCCGCGCGCAGGGCGAGGACCCGGTGTTCGTCATGGCGCAGAGCTTCGACGACCGCGATCCCCGCCCGTTCGGTATGGACGCCGCCGTGGAGTTCCCGCCGCACAAGCTGACCAACGGGCTGGAGCCGCTGAACGCCAGGCTGCGCATGCTGGACCACGCGGCGACGGCGCGGGTGTACTCGTATGAGGACGCGGCGGCATCGTCGGACCTGTCTATGCCGCCCTATCCGCTGATCCGCACGGCGCTGCCGAGCTGGGACAACGACGCCCGGCGGCAGGGCGCGGGCATGGTGCTGCATGGATCGAAGCCTGTGGCCTACCAGGCTTGGCTCGGCCGGCTGATCGCCGCCGCCATCGCCCAGCCGGTCGCGGGCGAGGCGCTTGTCTGCGTGAACGCCTGGAACGAGTGGGCGGAGGGCGCGTACCTCGAACCCGACGTGCATTTCGGCGCCGCCTACCTGAACGCGACCGGGCGCGCGGTGGCCGGGGTGGCGCTGGAGGCGGAACGGAGGCGGCTGCTGCTGGTGGGGCACGACGCCTGGCCCTCCGGCGCGCAGATGCTGCTGCTGAACCTCGGCCGCCACCTGCGGCACGTTCGGGGCATGGACGTCGCGTTCCTGCTGTTGGGTGGCGGAGCGCTGGAAGCGGAGTACCGGGCGGTGGGGCCGGTCACGATCCTGGCCGGCGTGCAAGACTTGCCGCGCCAGGCGCAGGCGGCGGCCGCCCGGGGCTATGGCCGCGCCATCGTCAACACCTCCGCCGCCGCTTGCGCCTGCGAGGCGCTGGCGCAGGCCGGCATCGCCTGCACGATGCTGGTGCACGAGCTGCCGCGCCTGCTGCGGGAGCGCGGCCTGGTGGAGGGGGCGAGAAGCGGGGCGGCGGTGGCGGAACACGTCGTGTTCGCCTCGCCCTACGTGCGCGACCGGTTCCATGAGCTGGTCGCGGTGCCGCCGGGCCGGGCGGCGGTGCTGCCACAGGGGCTGTACCGCCCGGTGTCCGTCGCACCGGGCGCGTCCGCGGCGATGCGGGCCAAACTCGGGCTGGCCGAGGGCGCACTGCTCGCGGTGGGCCTGGGCTACGCCGACTTGCGCAAGGGCTTCGACCTGTTCCTGCAAGCCTGGCGCTTGGCGCAGGCGGCGGACCCCGGCATCCATCTGCTCTGGGTCGGCGACATCGACCCGCAGGTGCTGGCCTACCTGGGCGCCGAGATCGCGGCGGCGGAGACGGCGGGCACCTTCCACCACATCGCGCATTGCGCGGACGGGGCGGACTGGCTGGCCTGCGCCGACGTGTTCCTCGGTATTAGGTAGCACCTGCCACCAAGCCACTATATGATTCTAGAGGATGCGGTGACGACCCGTTGCCGCCTCTGGCCTCAGCCTACGGCGTCATTAGCGCCTTGGCAGAGACCGGCAGTGGGAATGAACATACTCCCATTTGCCGAACCGAAACCGGAGATAGTCCCTTACGGACACCGGGATCGGCCAGAAGCAAGCTTGCCGCATAGCAGTTGCCTTCCTGTGGGTGCCGGGGTTGATCCCCGGCGCTCCGGGGCACCCCACGCGCCCCGGCCCGAAGGGTTTGGGGGTGCGTCACAGAAAGCAGCGGCAACGGGTCGTCACGACCATTCAACATGTTTGTGCGCCGAGTCGCAAGCCAGTCTGCTGTGATCTGCTCATACAAAGCGGATTTTGTAAGGACGACCGCAGACAAGTTGACTTCCCAACCCATATTGTTTATAGATGGAGTCTGGGAGACTGGCTCATGTCCACTGATTTGCTGCAAGCGGTGCGCGAGGAGGAGCAGCGGCTCGTTGACGAGCTGCGGCAGAACCCGACGTTCCGCAAGTTGGAAGCCGTAAGGCTAATGATAGGGGCCTATGAAGCTGGCGCAGTCACGGGTTTTGGACACGCAACCATACAGGCACCGCGAGCCATGGGTCGGATTTCGGCCCGAGAGGGCACAAAAGCCTTCAACCAGATCAGTGAGGCTCAGGCTTTCTTGCGTAAGAAGGGGCGTCGAGCGCAGACCCGCGAGATCATGGAAGCTTTGGAAGAACAGGGCATTGTCATCGCCAGCGAGAAACCCTTGGCTGCTCTTGCAAGCACGCTTTCACACAGCGCCTTGTTCAATAACGTCCGTGGAGAAGGCTATGGGCTAGTGGAATGGGAAAACGCAGACACGCAGCCCTATGTTGCAACGCCGCCCGATCATAGCGTCAATAAGCTTTCGTCTATAATGCAGCCCGTTGCCCAGGATCAATCGGAACCGGACGTGCCGAACCTTTTGCAGAGCATAACACGATGACTGTCCTTTTCAGGCAATCCGCCCGAAGGCGGTAGCGGGATCGGACAGGTACCAGCCGTCCGATCCCGCCGAAAA
>JAABUS010009239.1_pt1 | contig 10476 bp, 8 predicted proteins | sample 5560161 | NCBI WGS metagenome assembly JAABUS01 (sample SAMN10711885, study PRJNA513376) | rock metagenome | isolation source: Antarctica rocks | place: Antarctica: Victoria Land, Trio Nunatak nord | collected 2016-01-04
CCGGTCTGGCGTTGCTCTGCACCCGCTGGCACATCCTCGTCATCCTGATCGTCGGCTCGTCCAACCTGCCCCGGGCCGCCGAGGCGTTCCTGACCTCGGTCGCGCTGAACTACGTCAGCCCGGTCAGTGTCGCGATCCCGGCGCGGGCCGCATTGACCAAGCGTGCCCTCGGCCTGACGCTGGGCCAGACGAGTACTGTCGCGGCCTGGGAACTCCTGGCCGACGTAATCGTCCTGGGCGCCGGTGCGACGATCTGGCTGCTGATCACGCCCACGAGCTGGTCGGTCCTGGGTTCAGTCCCGACCTCGCTCCTCCTCGCTCTCCTCCTCGTCATCGCGATCGGCACCCTGCTGGTGCTGGTCGTCGCGATACGGAGTCGCGGGCTCCGGAGCAGGATGGGCCGGCTGGGTGGGGACATGCTGATGGCGCCGCGCCGTCGGCCCCGGGTCTTCGCGCTCGCGATGGCGGCCACCGTCCTCTATTGGTCCGTCCAGGCGACCGTTCTCTGGGTCCTCCTCGACGCGCTGGACGCCGGGCATCACGTCCGGATGGTCCTTGGGATGGCCACGCTACCGTGGCTGGTCGGGATGGCGAGCATGGTCCCCGGCGGGACCGGCGTCCGCGAGGCGATGATGGTCGCGGTCGCTGGGGTCGAGGGGGCCGCCGCGACCCCGGCCCTGATCGCGGCCGTGACCTACCGGATCTGCCTGTTCGCGGCGATCCCCGTGCTCTGGCTGATCCTCAGGGTGTGGCTGCGGCAGACGGGCCAGCGGGCACCAGCGGCCGTGGTAGAGACGACCGTCGCTGATCCGTCCTGATGGCGTAGATCGTCTACGCCGCGGACTCAACGTGGCGCCAACGTCGTACAGGAAAACGGCCGTGACGTCGGCGCCCGGTATCGGATATCCCTGATACTGAATCCGGGTACACACTGCGTAGTCATTCCTACGTGGCCCATCCCCCCTCTCTGGGCCCGGTGAGTCGGAATGAAGCTTCAGCCGAATGGAGCGAGCCGGGAGCCGGAGAGGGGTTGGGGGAGAGGTCTGCTCGCCATCGCGGCGTCGCGAGAACCTACACTGTTCAGCGGGTTTCCGTATGAGTCAGGGAAGCACAGAGCGTCCTCGACCACGGCGTCATGGTCGGGGCACTCCCTCGACAGAGACGGTTCGGAACGTCAGACGACTGGTGTGACGGCTGGACAGACGATGTTGGCGTCCTGTCCACGCTCGGTAATACAGATTGAGCCGTCGCTCGCGTTCGACGGCTTGGGGAACAGATCCTGACCCTGCTGATGGTCGATGAGAATGAAGCCCGCCTCGACGTAGCCACCGTCGCTCGTTGGGATGTTCACCGCGTAGAACTCGACCGGAGTGTCATCGATCAGGTTGCTCACGTGGAGCGTCCACATCCAGCTCCCGTCCGCCATCTGCACGGGGATGGTGATCCCGCAGACGCTGTTGATGGCCGACGAACTGACCAGAGCCAGATCGCCCCCGGTGCACTGGGTGGAACCATTGTCAAGCAATTGGACGAGCTGCTGGTTCTCAGGGTCGGGTGACGGGAGGAGCCTGGGGACCACAAACAGGGCGAGCAGGCCAAAGGTGAGGAGGACCGGCAGTGAGAGGCCAGCCGCCCGGACCAGGCTGCGTCGGGGGCGTCGCCCTCTCGTCGCCAGTGCCACGGGGACGTCTACGATCGGCTGAGAATCCAGCCATGTGCCAGAGCCCGGCAGGGTGACGGACCGCTGAGGCGAGACCGGTCGGGCCCAGGCAAACGCATCGGCCCGCTCGGCCATCACCGGAGCGCTACTCTGCGCGATGCGGCTGAAGAGGGTAGCCTTGACGTCCGGCGACGGCGCGGCCGGTGCGGCGACGAAGGGCAACATCGCCGCGGTCCGACGGGTCTCGGCGAGCAGCCGAGCGCAGCGCGGGCAGTAACCGGCGTGACGCTCGACCGCGAGCCGTTCATCCGGCTCCAGCGCCCCGAGTGCGTACCCGGCGATGAGATCGTCCACGTGCTCGCCACCGCCCGAGTGATCCGGCGCCGCGATGGCGGAGAACGGATGGGTGCTCGGAGCGTTCAGCCGTCGAATGGGCCGCGGGGTCACGGGCCGACCGTCGTGTGCCAACCGGTCTCCTCCATCGTCGTCACGGGAATGGGATCGCCGCAGGATCGGGCCAGTCGGATCACTCATGCCAGACCGACCTCACTGCTATCGAGCTGATCCCGCAACTTCTGCATGCCCAGCCGCATCCTGGTCTTGATGGTGCCGAGCGGCTCACCGAGCGTGTCGGCGATCTCACGGTGGGTCATTCCCCGGAAGTAGGCGAGTTCGATCGCTTCCCGCTGGGCGTTCGGCAGCGTGTCCAGCGCGCGGCCGATGCGTTCCCGCAGCGCCCGCGACCACACTTCATCCTCGACACTCGGACCCCCGTCGGCAACGGCGGCCAGGACGATGTCCGGGTCGTCACTGTCCGACCGCTGCGGGCGGCGCTTGCGCTTTCGGACTTCGTCGATCGCCATGTTGTGAGTGATGCTCAGCAACCAGGTCAGGAAGGTTCCCTTGCTGGCCCTGAACGATCCGCCCTGCTGCCAGGCCCGGAAGAAGACTTCCTGGAGCACTTCCTCTGCGATCTGCTGATCGTTGACGATCCGCAGCGCGAAGGAGAAGACGACCCGGGAGTACCGGTCGTAAAGCACCTCGAGGGCACGCGGATCCCCGCGCGACGCCTGCGTGATCAGGTCGACGTCACTGAGCTGCTCTCTGGCATCCGACCGGTCGGTCACCGCGTCTATGTCCATCACCGTTCGTCTGGTCTCCAACTGCCCCGACGACCGGAGCACCCGCATTGAGGTGTCATGCTGTTCTACGCCGTTTGCCGCGAGATGGTTGCATCAGTAACTGGGTTTTCCTGCCTGACCCATCGCATCCGATAGTCCGGCGGACCTGTTACTCATCATGCCGGTCCGACAATCCGAGTGCGGCTCTGGCCTCCGCGACGACGATGAACGAGCCAGTCACCACGACCGTGGCGAGCGGAGACTCGCCGGTCATCGCCTCGTCCCGCACGACGCGGCGCAACGCCGGACCAACCGTGTCCGGACCCTCCATCACGACGATCCCGAGGTCGGCGGCGATCCCGCTGATGGCCAGCGTCGGGACCGCTCGCGGTGATGCCGCGGCCACCGGTTGAACGCGGTCCGGCCGCAGGGCTCCCAGGAACGCCCGGATATCCTTGTCGGCGGCAAAGCCGCACAGGGCGAGCAGTGCACCACTTTGACTGACCACCGTCGTGTCCAGCGTTTCACGCAGGGCCGCCGCGGCCCGCGGCGTGTGAGCGCCATCCAGAACCACGACGGGAACGGCCCCCGATGCGTCCACCCCGGCTAACAGCCGGACGGCGTCCGGCGGGACGACCTCGAACCGTCCCGGTAGCCAGGCACGGGCCAGGCCGGACCGGATGGCGTCGCTATCGGCCGTCAGCCCTGGATCCAGGGACCCGAGCTCACGCAGGGCCGCGACCGCAAGAGCAGCGTTGCCTCGCTGGTGCGGGCCGGCCAGGCCGATCCGGCGCTCGTCGGCCGTTCCCTCCTCATTGCCAATCACCAGTAGCCGGCTGCCAGACGCCGCCGCCCGCTGCCGAATGACGTCGAGCGCGATCGCCGGTTGCGGCGCGACGATGACGGGACGGCCGGGCTTGACGATGCCTGCCTTCTCGAAGGCGATCTCAGCCAGGGTGTCGCCCAGGATCGCCGTATGCTCGAGATCGAGCGTGGTGATGACGCTGACGGCCGGGTCGACGATGTTGGTCGTGTCCAGGCGGCCGCCGATGCCGACCTCGATCACGGCAACACGGCAACCGGCCTCGCGGAACGCGACCAGAGCCGTCGCGAAGAGCACCTCCAGGACGTTGCACCGCCCGAGTTCCGGGCGGTCCCGTTCGAGTGTTTCGACACGGGACAGCACCAGATCCGTGATCGCCACGAAGGTCTCGTCGTCGATGTCCCGCTCGTCGATCGTGATTCGCTCGGTGAGTCTGGCGAGGTGGGGCGACGTGAGCCGCCCGGTCCGGACTCCGGCCGCGACGAGGATCGAGGAGATGAACGCGACCGTGGAGCCCTTGCCCTTGGTCCCGGCCACATGGACGATCGTCAGGCTGTCTTGGGGACGTCCCAGCGCGTCGGTAAGGGCTCTCGTTCGCCTCAACCCCTGCTCGGCCGCGGCGTCGCCGGCCAACTGGTCGGCGAGGACGCCCTGGGCCAGGGCCGAGCGCGCCATGATCCGGGCCGCCGCGCCAGCGTAATCAGCGTTTCCGTCCGATTCGTCCATATTCGCGCCCATCTCAGTCGGTCCCAACGTCACGTATCGGTCTTCGGCGGCCACAGTATCGCGGGATCGCCTACCATGGCGAGACGCGGACCGGCGGGCGGACACGACCGGCGATGGTGCCCGCCCGACCAGGGAGCAATGTCATGACCGTGTCTTCCACGACACCGATTCCAGCCATTCCCGAGACGCCGCGCGACGACGTCCGCGAGATCCTTCACGGCGTCGAGATCACCGACCGGTACCGCTGGCTCGAGGACGGCGATTCACCGGCGGTCCGCGACTGGAGCGACGCCCAACAGCGCCGAACGGCGGCGGTCCTCGGCGCGGTCCCGGGCCGCGACCGGCTCGCGGCCCGGCTCGACGCCCTCTCCCGGATCGGCTCTGTCTCCGCCCCCGCCATCCACGAGAACCGGCTGTTCTTCCAGCGCCGCTCCGGCGAGATGGACCAGGCCGCGCTCTACGTCCGGGATACGATCGATGGCGACGAGCGGGTCCTGATCGACCCGAACACGGACGCCGACGGTCTCACGACGCTGGACTGGTGGTACCCGTCCGCCGACGGCGACCTGGTTGCCTTCGGGACCTCGCGCGATGGCGACGAGTGGAGCACGCTCCAGGTCATCGACGTCGCCACCGGCGAGCGCCACGCTGACCGGATCGAGCGAACCCGGTACAGCAGCATCGCCTGGTCCCCCGACGGGTCCGGCTTCTACTACACCCGCTATCCGGCGCCAGGCAGCGTGGCGGCCGGTGACGAGAACTACTTCTCGCGTGTGTTTTACCACCTCCTCGGCGGCGATCCGACCGATGATCCGCTCGTCTTCGGCGAAGGTTACCCGCGCGAGATCATGTTCAGCGTTCACCTCTCCGAGGATGGCCGCTGGCTCGTCGTCGTCGTCCAGGAGGGCTGGGTCCGCTCGGCCGTCCATGTCCGTGACCGCCAGCACATCGACGGGCCATGGGTGCGGGTGACGGCCGAGAAGGACGCCCTCTACGGTGATGTCGAGATCCATGATGGCCGGCTGTTCCTGCTGACCAACGACGAGGCGCCGAACTACCGGATCCTCGCCGGTGATCTCCCGGCACTCGCCGACAGCGGTGGCATTGACGGCTGGTGGGTCGCGGTCGATGAGCGGTCGGACCGGGTAAACGCCGGCTACACCATCGCGGGCGGGCGGATCGTCACGCACGAGACCAGCCGGGCCACCTCGCAGTTGCACCGGATGGCGCTCGATGGCACGGATGACACAGTCATCGGTCTTCCTGGCGTCGGCACGGTTGCCTGGCTGAGAGGGAGCGCCACGTCACCGCTCGCCGTCTTCTCCTACACGTCCTACGCGACACCGGCGGGCGCCTGGCTGCTCGACGTCGTCGACGGGACGATCCGGCCGCTCACCGACCCGTCGCTGCCAGCGGGCATCGACCTGTCGCGGATCTCGGTCGAGCAGGTCGAGTACCGGTCGAAGGACGGCACGCCGGTTACGATGTTCCTTGTCGGTCACGAGGATGTCCTGAGCTCCCGGACCGGTGAGACGCCGACGATCCTCTACGGCTATGGCGGCTTCAACATCGCGCTGACCGCCGCCTTCAATGAGCAGGCGATCCCCTGGATCGAGCGGGGCGGGCTGTTCGCCGTCGCAAACCTGCGCGGCGGCAGCGAGTACGGCGAGACCTGGCACCGCGCCGGGATGCTGGGCAACAAGCAGAACGTGTTCGACGACTTCGTCGTCGCCGCCGAATGGTTGATCGGCCAGGGGTATACCCGGCCTGGCCGGCTGGCCGTCCAGGGCGCCAGCAACGGCGGCCTGCTCGTCGGGGCGTTCATGACGCAGGCCCCCGATCTCTGCGCGGCCGTCAACTGCGGCGTGCCCTTGCTCGACATGGTCCGCTATCACCTGTTCAGCATCGCCCGGCTCTGGGTGCCGGAGTACGGGTCGAGCGACGAGCGCGATGCGTTCCAGTGGATCCACGCCTACTCGCCCTACCATCACGTCGAGGCCGGACGGCGCTACCCGGCCGTGCTGTTCACGACCGCCGACCACGACACCCGGGTCGATCCGCTCCACGCCCGGAAGATGACGGCGTTGTTGCAGGCGGAGGCGGCGAACGGTCACGACGACGTCGCGCCGATCCTGCTTCGGGTCGAGACCAACGCGGGCCATGGGATTGGCAAGCCGCGCGGCAAGGCCATCGATGAGGCGGTCGACGAGCTCTGCTTCATCGCCCGCCAGCTTGGCGTCGATCTCACCGCCATCCCGGCGGCCGTCTCGGACTGACCCGTCGCGGCGGGTCAGTCCGAGGGTCGATCGACCTGGGGCCGCCCAGTACCCAACGTCTCGTGCAGCCAGGTCGCGCAGAGGCCCGGCCAGGCCGACGCTAGCGGCTCGTCGGTGGCCAGGTTCAAGCCGTGCTGGCCAGTTGGGAAGACGTGCAGGGCGAACGGGACGCCGTGTCGGGCCAGTGCCCCGGCGAAGACCAAGCTGTTCTCAACCGGAACGGCCGCGTCTGGCGCCGGGTGCCAGAGGAAGGTGGGCGGCGTGTCGGCCGTCACCCGGCGTTCCAGCGACCATGCGGCCCGCTGGGCGTCGGTCGCGAGATCGCCGTGGAGGTTGCTGACCGAGCCCTCATGGGCGAACGGCGGCTCCATCGTAACAACGGGGTAGCAGAGGACGAGGGCGTCGGGCCGCGGCAGGACACCGATCAGATCGTCGTCGCCGAGCAGCGCGACGTCCTCGCCCAGCGTGGCCAGCGAACCGGCCAGGTGACCGCCGGCCGAGAAGCCCATCACGGCGAGCCGGTCTGGCTGCACGCTCCAGTCGTCGCCGTGGCTGCGTGCCAGCCGGACGGCGCGCACGGCATCGCGCAGCGCGGCGGGGTAGACATGGGGCGCAACGCGGTACGTCACCACGATCGCCGTGAAGCCGGCGGTATTCAGCCAGCGGGCGACCGGCTCACCCTCATCCGGCGAGACCATCTCGTAGCCGCCGCCCGGCAGGACGACGACTGTTGGAGCGGCGCCATGTGCGGCCGGAAAGACCCTCAGGCTGGGCCGCAGATCTTCGGGTAGTTGCACCATGTCTGGAGCGTCGTCCGGCCAGAGCCCAATGGAAAAGGGACTTTCCGCGCGCACGGTGCCTCCTGGTATCGCGAACCATCGGAACGTCGAGCTCGCCGCTCATCATTCTGTCTCCTCGACACAGCGGTGGCGCACACAGTTTCGCATCACCGTGACGCATCGGAGGTCGTCGGATAGGCTGGTCGTATCGACGTTGCGGCGCGTTCCCCAGGGAGCGCTCGCCTACCGATGCCGACGTAGGCGCAGCGCCGTCGTCGCTCGTCCATTGCCCTAGATCACAGAAGGTGGAGTCATGGCTTCCAGGCCCGTCCGGGTCGTTATTACGTCGGACCGTTTCTTCAACACCGGGACCACCGTCGAGGACGCCGTCGCCGAAGGGTTCCCCGATCTGGCGGTGGACGTCGCGACCGTCCTGGCGCCGGACGACGAGACGATGATCGCGGTCGCGCGCGGAGCAGACGCAATCGTTACGGCGTCGATCGACGCCGTGCCGCGCCGGGTGATCGAAGCCCTGCCGGATCTTCGCGTCATCGGGCGCTACGCCGTCGGCTATGACAACATCGACCTCGAGGCGGCCCATGAGCGCGGCATCGTCATCACCCACTATCCGGGTTACTGCACCGACGAGGTCGCCGACCACGCCCTCTCCCTGGTACTTGCCCTCAACCGGCGACTGTTTCCCTCGGACCGGCGGCTTCGGGAAGGCAAATGGGTCGGTCACAACCTCGAGACGGCCTACGTCGCCGGCGGCGAGATTTTGCCGTTGAGCGCGCTGACCATCGGCGTGATCGGGTACGGCCGGATCGGGCAGGCTGTCGTCGCCCGCCTTCGGCCGTTCGGCTGCCGGATCCTCGTCGCCGACCCAGCCCACGACCCGGAGTGGGTCCGGTCGCATGGGATCGAACCGGTCGCGCTGGAGACCTTGCTGGCCTCGTCGGACATCGTGACGATCCACTGTCCCCTCACCCCCGGGACTCGCCACCTGATCGGCGCCGATGAGCTACGGGCCATGCGACGCGGCGCGATGCTCGTCAACACGGCTCGCGGGCCGATCGTCGATGGTTCGGCCCTGACCGCCGCACTGGTCGATGGCCAGATCGGGTCGGCGGCGCTCGATGTGATGGAGCGCGAACCGGTCGCGCCCGATGACCCGCTCCTCCTGGCTCCGAACCTGATCGTCACTCCGCACTCGGCCTACTACTCCGAGCGCTCCATGGAAGTTCTGCGTCGTGAGACCTACGTCGACGTCCTGTCGATTCTCGCCGGTGGATCGGCCCGCACGGTCGTCAGTCCTTCCCTGGTTCCTACGTCGTAATCCAGTGCGTTCGACCCTGGCGGGCGCCGGTCGATCCGTTGTGGGGCTCGGGTGCGGAATCCGCGGTCGTCCTCGTACATTCCGACGGACTCTCATAACCCGAGTTGAAAGCCAACCAAGAAGCGAGCGTTGGTGGCACGCCGACCAACTCCGTGGCCACGACCATCACGGGGTTCGCGGCACGCACCAAGAGCCGCTCGGTCGCCCTTGGCGCGGACCGCCAGGAGCCGCGCCTCGCGGCTCCGGCGGAGCGGGGTGGCGTCGCGGGCAACGACCAGTCCGACCAGCAGTTCGGCGTGGCGCTTCTGGCCGCGAACAGGACCTGCCTGGCCCCGCTCGATGGCCTGTCGAGCAACGTGGACCAGTTCCTGCCTTTCTCACCACATTGGACGCCATGATCTGAAATGTAAAGAATGGTGAAGAGGTGGACGACGGATCAGAGCTGACGGTCTCGAACGTATCGGACCCGGTGGATGCGGACGACCGCCACTATCAGATCCTCGACCAGTTGAGTGTGATTCGGGCGCATGGCCAGATGATCGCCCGGGTCGACCGCAAGGGTCGACCACTGACGGGCGATGCCCTCTATCGGCGCATGGACGCCATCGACGCGGCGGTCGTCCAGATCACGATGCTGCTCCGAACGGGGCCGGCCGAGGCGCGACGCCATCCGTGAAGCCAGCCAGACGGTTGGGTGGCTGGGGTGGTTCGAAGATGGTTGGGTGAGTCGATCCCGGTCTCGGATGCATGAGCACCATGACGATACCCGCGGGCGGTCCGAGTTCATACGAGACCAATCGCGTCATACGTGGATGGTCATGGTATAGAGCTCTCACCTCGTCGAGGAGCTCACCGTAGACTTGCAATCCGATTCAACACAACACTCTGGCGGCCGACCACTTCCGCTCGTCCAGACAGCCAGGCGAGCGCGACTTCTGGCACCTGCCGACACCGCGCCGGGCCCCGGCGCGTTAGGAGGGATGAGCCTCCAGACTGGTCGAGGGCGTACCCGGGCCGCGCCAGCGGCGGCGTTTGGGGCTCACTCCCCCTCATCGCGGGTCGCACTGGTCGACCCAAACCAGGGAATCATCATGAACAGACCTCGCTTCCTGTCTCTTGGGATGCTCCGTGCGGCATGGGCCGGACTACTCAGCCTGGCGCTCATCGCCTGCGTCTTCGCCAGTGCGCTCCCGGCTGCTGCCCAGTCGGCGCCGGCCACGCCCAGCGCTCCGTATCCGGTTCCGGCCACGATCACCGTCACCGGGACTGGCACGATCAGCGTCACGCCAGACATCGCCCACGTCACCGCTGGCGTCACGATCACGGGGCCGACGCTGTCTTCCGCCCAACGGCAGGCCAGCGACGTAGCCCAGGCTCTCCTCGATGTCGCGACCAAGAACGAGGTCCCGGACGCTGACGTCCAGACCAGCAGCTTTTCGGTGACGGTGATCGAGGCCTATGACGACAACGGCAACCCGACCGGTGAGCGGACCTTCCAGGTGTCCAACATCCTGACACTGACGATCCGGGACCTCGACGCCGTCGGCGGAATCCTCGATCAGTTGGTCGACGCCGGCGCCAACGTCGTCTATGGGATCAGTTTCGACGTCAGCGATCCAGGGCCCGCCGTCAGGGAGGCCCGCACCGCCGCTACCACCGACGCCCGGACTCGCGCCGAGGCGTACGCCGCCGGCCTCGGAGTCAAGATCCTCGGTGTCCAGTCCGTGACCGAGCAGTCGGCGCCGACCCCCGCCC
>JAABUS010009241.1_pt1 | contig 10473 bp, 9 predicted proteins | sample 5560161 | NCBI WGS metagenome assembly JAABUS01 (sample SAMN10711885, study PRJNA513376) | rock metagenome | isolation source: Antarctica rocks | place: Antarctica: Victoria Land, Trio Nunatak nord | collected 2016-01-04
CTGTTTTCATGGAAAAAAGCTATACAACCGCTCAGAGGAGTGGAGGCTCATTTTGCAGCTGCTTTAGTTCCTCAGCATGCTGTTGTTAGCAGGGCACATTTTCGAGAGGTTTGCTCACTATGCATGAAGAATCATGACAGAAAGAGGAGTCATGTTTGCGAGAGTTGTGTGGACCGTGCATGAAGAATCATGACAGAAAGAGGTGTCATGTTTGCGAGAGTTGTGCTGACTGTGCATGAAGAAGCATGACAGGAAGAGGAGGCATGTTGTGTGTGCAGGGAGGTGCTCATCAGCAGCTGCTGGCATTGGCAGAGATATGTGTGATGAGCGGGCATGCAATCAGCAATGCAGTCAGTCCAGCATGGTCTTACTGGTCCTTCCAAGGATTGTTAATGTTGACATTGGCATTCAGAATGATGGCGCAATTGATGCTTCATGTTCTAGCTCTGAGCTTGGAGTAGCTTCCAGTATGCTGCTGATACATTTACAGGACAGTATCAGTATTATGTAGATGGGGGTTGGCCTAGGAGGAGAGGACATATACATGTCTTGGTGAAATGCTGGGGTAGAGTAGCTGTGGTTTCTGTTGTATGAGCCATTTCCACATTTTATTTTTTCCTGTTGATGGCGTGTCTCTCGGCTTTGCAGGCTTTCTGTTGCATGGCTGAGCAAGTGCACCAAGCCTGGTGTCCTGTTTTCTGTTTCTGTCAGCCCAAAGCCTTGCAGGATGCTCTGAGTTCTGTTGAAAAAAGCAACGGTCGTGTAGCGGGCAGATTGTTTTATGTTCTCTTGCTTTTCAGTAAGTCTAGGAAGGTCATTGCAAATGACATCAGAACATCATGACCAAGTGCATAACTGCATTAGGCAATGTGCCAGGCAATTCAATTTTGGTGTATATGAGAGTGCCTGCAGCCAAATCTGACCTACATATCTCGAGAGTGAGCTCAATGCTGCATTTTTTCCTTGCTGCTTTTATTTATCGGGTTGGGTTTGGTGGGGTGAATTACTTAATAGCTATTTGTCGGGTTAGGTGAATTGCTTGATATGCTCAACTTGCCCAAACCAATTGTTTCCTTCTTGTATGCGTTATTTGCCCAGCCACAGGGCTTTTGGAGTGGATGTACTATGCTGGAGCGCTTGTGTATACTGTTGGACGAAAAGCTACGAGTTGCTGGTGTGAAGTCCAGGCTGGCTCATGGGTTTCAGGCATATTGAGCATTGATGTGTTATGTGACGGTGAGGTCTGGTGTAACTTACGTCTACAAAGTATGATATGCAACACATGGCTGATCACGCTCACTCAGTAACAAACAGCTGTCCTAGGTGGTCTGCACATCAACCACCCCCGGCCTCAGACAGGCTGACTAACAAGCACCGCTTTGTTTTGAAAGGCTATATATCTCATGCACCCATCATGATACTATCATGTCACTGCAAGCACATTAAGCCACGTTCGACTTGTTCGACTATACTGCTGCGTACATAATGGTACATACTGGTTCATGCCTATCAGCACCGCAAACCAAAGAAAGTATAGGATTGTAGCTGGATCAATTTTCAGGTGACGATGGCACGAGCCATCTTCTCCTTGCCTGCCAGGCTGGACAACTGCAGACAGTGCATGCAGAAATCAAAGCTCATCGCCTTGAAGTTCATTTCAACACCAACCAATCGAGTTCCTATCAGTGTGGCATGGAATGTTGAGTTCACTGTCAAGTGGCAAGGCAAAGAAGGCATGTCTGAGAGCCTCAGCAGCAGTTGGCCTGTTGGCTGGGTTCCAGTGCAGAAGAGACAGCAGCAATCTCACAGCAGCCTGGTTAGGCAACCCCTGGTGTGTGGGATCACGATCTTGGATCACTTTCCGAATGGCTTCATCTGTGCAGCTGGCAGACAGGGGCGCTGAGTCATGCCTTTGCTTCCTGCACCTGCCCTCCTGCTGCTGAGACTGATCACAATGTGTCAGTGAGCTTGCATCTCCCTCTTGGGCAGTTCTTGCCTCTGCCCTGTCCTTTTGCGACTCTGGCTGGGTTTTGGACTGAGGGGGGGAATTATGGGCTGGGCGGGGAGGGTAGATGCACAAATCCATGAGCCCACGTAGAAAATAGGCCAAGACAACTTCGGCCTGCAAAACATCACACCAAGATGCTGAGGTGTTCATAATCCTTTCAGCTTTCGTTGTGACAAGGTCGATGCATACGCTGAAGTACATGTTGTCAGGTCTGACTGTAACAGTGTGAGGCAGTCCAGGTGCACATGGGTTGTACGCACCTGGTGCTTGCAAGCAACAAGCTGCTTGCAAACTGAGACATGAGGTAGAGCCAATGGCAAGAACCCAGTCGCGCATCCCACTCGTATGTGACACATCATTGTGCTGTCTTGCAAAGCAGGCTGCGTCTAGGCAGCCTCAACTGTGTTACGCACACGCTGAAATAGGCAATGACTACAGGGGCAACGACTACAGGACAATGACGACTACAGGAGCGACGACTACAGGGGCAATGACTACATGGTTAAGCAGCATTGCCAAATGAGATGCCACAGCGCAATCCTGCTCAGAGTGACATGGTCCCCGCAGTTTCCTTGATAGATTGGATCTCAGATACATGTCCCCAAGGATACACTGATTTGCAGAGCCCGGTGAAAAGCCTGGTCCCAGCAGTTCGTCATGGCCTGTCTAGCATTGGCTTGCAGGGCATTGCAACACAGCTCAAGATGAGGCACACTGAATGATCATGATCTCTGATGTAGTCCCACAAAAAAAGAAGAAGGGAGATGCATTTGCTTTTATGTGTTTACCTGGGAGCTGTGGTGCAGGCGGCGCTGCAGCACAGCAGCAGTGCGCGGGCTGATCTGAAAGACATGGGGTGTGGCTAACAGCAGCTCCAGCCAGACCACTCCCAGACTCCACATGTCATATGGCCAAGTACGCTTCACAACTGGCCTCCCACTCCAATACCTGTCAACAGCATTGAGCTCTTTTCAGTCCCGAAACGTCTATTGTTATTCAGAAACGTCATCCCTGCACTGGAAGTCTGAACTCAGAAACGCTTGGGGACAGTCAAAATGTGTTTCTACATTGTGGAGATGTCTTAGGATTGGGTTAGACAAGAGGACTGCGTTGTTGTAAGTCGATTGCACATCTTTGGCAGAACCAGTCTGTTTCTTCCATATGGGGCATTTTCACCCAGCCCTAGTAGTGCGCTCATGGTATGCTGTAGTTGGTACCTGGTTGAGTGCACAAGGAATCTCAGTGTTATATTGCTTGCTTGTTGCATGTTGAATGAGCAAGGATCAGGAGAATTTTGCCATGTAGATGTCATGTCCATAAAGAGCATGCATAAAGGTTTCATTCAATATCACTTGATAATGAGTGCACCATGAGGCATGCAGCGTCTGGCGTCAAGACTACCTGCAAGATGTGTGCATTGAGTATCCATGTGGCATGAGCAATGAGGCATGCAAAGTGTGACAGGGCAAACAAGCTTGCTTCAGGATGTGCAATGGGCACTTTAGGCTTGGTAGCAAACACCAGGACAGCAGGACCGTGTGGAAGTGCGCATACACAATCAGACAGACAGACAGACAGACAGACAGACAGACAGACAGACAGACAGACAGACAGACAGACAGACAGACAGACAGACAGACAGACAGACAGACAGACAGACAGACAGACAGAGTTTGCAAGACAACATGCAGGTTCGATGATACAGACCTGGCAAGTAGTGCTTCCGGGGGAGCGTACTCAGCAGTCTGCTCATCATCAGACGGCCCTTCAGTGCTGTACAAGTGCTCAATGGAGTGCTTGTCCACAGCTGAGCCAAAGTCGATCAGTCTGACGTGCAAGTCCCCAACTGACAGGGGCAGCCCAGCAGCAGCTGCAGCCGGGTTCATTGAACGCAGAAGCACATTCTCTGGCTTCAAGTCTCTGCATTTTGCTCATTGTCAAATGTAGGTTTGAGTTGAATCGTGATGGTGGGGCTTTGTATAGACAGATTTGCTTGTGCAGCACAACACGTGAGAGCGCAGCGGCATGCGCTGTCAGTCTGATTGCGGGTCATATTGCATGTGAAGGTTCAGCAAGCATGCAGTGCCAAGCACGAGATGAAACACTTGTCATGGGCAAAGGTGAACAGTCGTGTACGGCTCATTTGAGTGGCCTAACCTTGTCCCAAAAGCAGCCAGGTGGAGGAAACACGTGTCGTGAAACGCTGTCAACTGCAGTTTGTGTGTGCATGCTGGGTCCTTTGCAGGTGTCCTGATGAGGTTGGAGGTGATGCAGGTGCAGGTACCTGTGAGTGATTACACAAGAGCCAATGCCCCCTCACGGGGTACGGCCTTAGCCTCAGGATTAGTACATCTATGCTGGCAACCATCTGCGTATGCCTTGTACAATAGGCCTATTAGGACTAAAAGCTATACCTGTGAGTGATGTTGGCAGCTTGCAAGACAGCCAAGGCAGTCAGCATCTGACGCAGCAGATCCCTGATGATCTCCTGTCCTTGGGGCTGCTGCCTTAGGGACCACCACCAGGGACTGGCCTCCATCATGGGGATCCACTGCAATGTGAATTTGTGAGTTTCTGTTGACGCCTTGATGTCTGTTCAGAGGTGGGACGAGAGGACAACATGACTATGCTTCAGTCCAGCTTCAGTCCAGCTTCAGTCCAGCTTCCGTCCAGCTGAGCACAACTGCTGCCCACTTCAATTTTGCATCTGAGGGCACAAACTGATTGAGCATAGGCCAGGAATCAAGTCTGGACCAGCTACTTGGGACCACTCAAGTCTTGAGGGAATCTGCTGCTGACACCAAGCAAATTGTTGCATTCAGCAAGATTTTGGCCTGAATTGTCACTCAGGCCTCATCACATTGTCAATTGACTTATGCAAAATCTGGCAGCAGCACCTTGGCACTGGATTTTGAGATTGCACAGGCAAGGCCATTGTCACTCAGGCCTCATCAGACTGTCAGTTGACTTGTGCAAAATCTAACAGCAACATCTTGGCACTGGATTTTAAGATTGCATAGGCAAGGCTGGCTACCTGAGACTCCTGGGCCTGGTCGTGTGAAGCCTGCCTGGACTTGTCCACATCACTGTCTTTTGGCCGTGCATGTTTTGCCTCTTGCTGCTTGGCCCCTGTTTGCATCCCCACAGCCTGCCAGCCTGCAGCTGTGGTGTCCTGGTCTGCAGCTGTGGTAGCCTGGTTTCGCTGGTCAGCTGCAGCATCCTGCTCCTTGCCAGCTGTGGCTGATGTGGCAGCAGGCTGATCCGATGGAGCCTTGGCAGAGTACATGAGGGAGTGCAATGAGGTGCCTTCATCATGGAACACCAGCCACATGTCTGGCCCACTCTACTGCAAACAGTCATAATTACAGTGAAAATGACAATGATGATGACAATAACAATGATAACAATGATCATAGTAACAATAATGATGATTGCCAGTCGTCTTGACTTTGAACCTGCTTCTTACTTGGTGCTGCCTCGGTTACTGTTGAAAGCAGCAAGCATATGGATAAACACTGTAGAGGCAGAAGACATGGCAAACAAATTTGTTTCCTGGAGTGCAAAGCTGTATCCAACTGTGACTGAGATGATTGCAGGAATAAATTATATTTATGATTATAATAAATACAGTTATCAAATGATGATAATAATAATAACAGCAACCACAACAACAATTGCTTTCCAGCTCAAAATGAGCTAGGTACGTGCAGGAATGACTGGCTTGACTGTATTGCTTGCATGGATGACCTGGCCTGACCCTCACGTGATTACCATTGCATGTGTGTCTGTGCCCTGAGACTCACAAAATGGAGTAATGGCTTGATCCTGTGCAGATGCTGACTGCTCACACCAAATTGATGCTGGCATGCCAGTGATGTCACGCATCAGTCCTATGATCAACTTATATTTCACAAATGCCAGTGTGAGCTAGGCCATCACAGACTTTTGTTCAATTATGCAGAAAAGAAAAGACTACACCTTTTGGGGTTATTGAGAAGCCAAGTATAATACCAGGCTGCCAGGGCGTTCAATTGTGCACAACAAGAGCAGTGTAAATGCAATAAGGCGGGACACGAACCTGGAATGACTCCACAAAGCGTAAAATGTGATCAGAGGGCTCCTCGAGTGATGCGCAATGGCTGTCACCACCAGTACATGCCTGCAAAAGCATAATTATATAATAAAAATATTAAATTCAGTTTCCAGCTCATGATGAGCTAGGTACGTGTGGGACAAGTCACGTCTCTCCAAAGCAGTCTGTCTTGCGCATCTTTACACGGACGACCAATCCAACAGTTTTGACAACCACAAAGCAAGCATGCAGCGACACATCATGAATTTGACACTGGCACAAAGGGCTGGCAATGTGCGTGTGACCATTAGCTTGCGACGTGACAGATCTGATCAATGTTGGATATACAGCAAATGACTTCATGCCAAGCTTGGGCTGCATACCAAAATTTGCACTGATGCACTTGTAAGCAAAAGCCCCATTCAGACACAGGCACATGCATTCAAAGCAAACAAGCCGCTTTGCCAGCAAACACCAAGCTAGTGCTGATGATGTTGTGCACGCATTGTGAACCGGCTGTAAGGCTGCCACTCATCATAGCACAAGAGCATGCATCATCATGTGAAGGTAGCATGCATCACGGTATCACAAGGACCTGCATGATGCACTTGCAGTAAGCACCTGCAGGACAGCTGTGTGATTCTGCAGCAATCTGCCAAAGTAGGCTTCACGCAAGCCAGCCAGCTGCACTTTGGGTCCTCTCTCTGTGAAGATGCGCTTCAGTATGTACTTGCTGCCCACATTGCCACTGCCTGACGTCTGTTGGCCTGCTACCATCACATACTGTATCATAGACCTGATTGATCTCATGATACACTTGCTGATGCCACTCTGAAGCCAGACCTGGCATGACCTAACCTCATTTGGCATGACCTGATCTCATTTGGCGTGACCTGCCCTCATTTGGCATGACCTAAATTGCCCTGACCTAACCTCATTTGGCATGACCTGTCCTCATCTGGCTTGAGCTGGTGTGGCATAACATAATCCATGTGACCTGAGCTGGCATGGCCTAATTTGCCTTGAGCTGAGCTGTCATGAAATGACCAAAGTTGGCATGACCTAAGCTGATCAACCTAGTGCATCATGTAAGACCTCGTATGGTCAGCTGGCAATCAGTATGCAGCAGTGTAAGAAGCTACATGTCAGGCAGACAATGCCTAACTGCCAAAGCGGCACTGATCATCATCATTTTTGCCAGCCAAAGCTGTGGTGTTAGCTGGGGATTTGCAGATGAGACCCACCCATAGCTTGTTCTGCACGCCACACCTCCCCAAAGCTTCCGCGTGCAAAGTTACGACCTCTCTCATACTTCTGCCACTCACTTTGCAGCTCAGGTGCTCTTGCATGCACAGACTGCAGATCTGAGGTGTTGGCATCTATCAGCCCCTCAAGGTGCAAACTGTCTGTTGGCCAGAACCATGCTTGACTATCGACCTCACCATGCACGGTTGGTGTGTGAGTGGGCATGGCAGCAACTGCCTGTCCAACTGCTGATGCAGTGCTGCTCAGCCAGTCTGTGCTGTCCAAGGGTGCGTCTGACACCATTGAGTCCTCGTCAAGGCATGATTTGCTGTCTTGATTCCACAGACAGCTCTGAGAGGTGTGCGTCTGCCTCTGGACAAGCTGAAGCATGCTGCCAGGACTGAGCATCAACTGAGAAGTACCGCTTTGCACATAGGGTCTCTGATCAAACTCCTCCGGCTCCAAGGCACTAGCACCGGGGTAGTCTGCTTGGCCTTTGTATGCTGTTGTAAGATGGCTAGAGGTGGCAAAGCTTGGCCAGTGTGGCTGCAGCCATAGAGACATGGAACTCAAGATTGGCAGGCCAGCCCAGCTGGTGTGCACATGATCTGCGTACCGGGGCAGTTGTGCGACCTGGTCAAGCAATCTGTACTGGTACCTCCCAAACTCGGTGGCATGGCCAACAAACGTGCCCGGCACAATCTGGCTGTTGTCTTGCCAGAGTGTGACACCTGGGAAACTTGAAAGGCCGGGGATTCGAAAATCAAAGTGCTCAGCAGGCAAAGCATGGCCGTTCTGATCAATCAAGTGACTACTGCCTGCCTGCTTGGCGCATGAGCTGAAAGCGGACTCTGTCTCGTGTGTTGGATCAGCAACACTGTCCGGCTGCTGCTGCCGCTGCTGCTGCTGATGTTGTTGCTGCTGCTGCTGCTGCTGTGCCGGCAGCAGTTTATATTCCTGCTGTGGGCATGCGCCATTTGCATTGCAAGGGCTCTTGACTGATGCATCTGCCTGTGCTGAATCTTGTGCTTTGATGCTGCTACTGCTGCCAGGGTTGATGTCCAGCACTACAACAGCAAAATTGTCAGAGGAGCCAGCATCAAAAGCTGCTTGCTGAATGCTGCTGGCAATCGCTTGCTGTAATGTGTCTGGGCCGGGCGCCTGTTGTTCAGCCTGTGTAACACGCAAGCATGAAACATGGCTTTCATCACAGCAGACATCATGTCTGGCTTCTGACAATGCATCATCTGAGGCTGAATCAGAGCCTGTATCCTGAGCTGCTGAGACGTGGCCATGAATTGGCATCAGTGGAATTGCAGCAATGCCTACAGTTGCTACATGACGACCTGCATGGCATATAACCTGTGCCATCACATCCATACCTGTGCTCACGTGATGCAATGCTTTGCGGGCAAAGGGATGTTCGCTTTGTGCCAGCAAATGTGGTTTGCAGTGCAACACTGCTCACAACATAAAGATGCAGCAAAACACCAGATCTGTAACCCCATGGTTGTGACCTGATTCAAATTGTGACAGCAGCTCAAGTGATGCTCACCCTCTTGAGTACCAGCAGCAATATGACAGACCATGTCTGCAGACAAGCTTTCAAAGATGCCATCTGACGCCAGAATCAGCCACCTATCTACTGCTGAGATATTGTGCCATCGTAACTCAGGGTGTGAGATGAGACCAAATTGACGATATGAAAAGTCTCCAATGGCTCGTGATACTGCCAGCTCACCTTGCAGACGAGCAGGGCTGCCTGCAGAACATTGCATACTACAGATGCAGCTAGTGATAGAACGCATACTGTCGATGATTGACAGTCAGCACACATTCGTTGAGCATAACGCCATGGCTCTAGTGTTGCACATGACGGCATGCACATTTGATTTCATGTACACCTACAGGTACCTTAAAGCAATGCTGACAACCTATGTAGCACCGCAATGCATGAATCATAGCTACTTGGTGAACAATGTAGTCCCTACATTGCAGCATCCTACAGATAAAATGCGTGAAGACAGCGGTGAAACATGCATGATGAGTGAGCGGATGCACAAGTGACTGAAACAAACAATGACACTTAAGCCCATGCCTTGCACGGCCTGAAATGGAGTACATACAGGATCTTGCTAGCCATGAATTTAGCATGAGTGAGTGATTTGCATGCCAGCATGCACAGAGCTACAGGGTGCAGCACGGCAGTCAGTGTGTGTAGGCTGCTCACCAGCTGTTGCTGTGCTGATTGTGCCGCCTGCTGCAACAATCCTAGCACGTTCATCTGGACGATCAGGAGAGTGATCAATGGTCAACGGCACAGCTCTGAGGTTCAGTTTGTCTGCCTGTTTAAGTGCGTAACCTTGCTGGACATGCTGACACAATACAGCTTTTGAATCGCCCAAGTGAGATAGTAGGATCTGCTGGTGAAAGGCAAGAGCAAAGACTGCTGTTGTGCCAGAGCCTTTTTGTTGTTCTGATGATTGATCTGACTTCAAGACAGCATCGTCCACCTTCTGTACAGAGGTGTGCACAGCTGTTTCCCATGCTGACCTACATCAAACGTGAGATGTTGTGCCAAAGACTGTAGCCTGTGTGAAAAGCTTGCAAAGTGCGTCATAGGTTGAGCAAACATTATCCGTGGCGCTCACTGTTGTGTACCTGTCAAGATGAGCCATATTGCATGGCATCAACTGTTGCAGGACTTCAATGTGAAGCAGAGCTGCAGCTGTGCACGCTGCATGGCTGCCTTCATGACCGTCATATACAGCAGCAAACCTGGAGGTGACAGGCCAATTTCTCTGCAATGATCGTCATGGCGCTGATCTGCTTGATGCCTCATACCTGAAGCTGGGAAGACGGGCATCGTGCAAGCAAACTGCTCTGTCTTCCATCTGCAAGTAGAGATACCCCAAACTGCATTGATAAGCTCTGAACCTGAAACCTTTCACAAACGTTTGGGACAATGAACTTTTCAGACCTTTCGCCTTCTGCCTTTGCGCGTGGCAAGTCCACATCCGAAACTTTCCAGCTGTTGATCGAAAGGTGAACAGACGGGAAGGCTCGTTGTGGGCTGACATCGCAGCAGATGGGCGGACACCATCAACACAACAGACACCATGACAGTGCAATTCCTTACCATGGCTGA
>JAABUS010009242.1_pt1 | contig 10471 bp, 6 predicted proteins | sample 5560161 | NCBI WGS metagenome assembly JAABUS01 (sample SAMN10711885, study PRJNA513376) | rock metagenome | isolation source: Antarctica rocks | place: Antarctica: Victoria Land, Trio Nunatak nord | collected 2016-01-04
ATAATCTGAAATGTACGTAGCTCAGCTTGACTCGTTCACTTGAAAAGAGATCGACATTGATTTTCAGCTTGTTCTGAACTTTTTCATATCAATTCTTTCAGATAGAATTCTTTTCATCAGTGAACAACGAAGAATTGAGTATTTTCTGAGATCTAGAACGCTCAGAGTAGATTGATGATGACGAGATAATCTCTCTAGCTTGTAGTCTAGCTTTCAGCTCTTCGCATCGTTTCTTCAAAGCTTTCATAGTCATAGAAGATGTTATGATTTCAGCAAATGAGTCGTTATCTTTGACAATGAAGAGTGAAGCTTCGAAACGCTCTTTGAAGAAACGAGACATGATGAGAAAGAAAGAAGAGATTGAATTGAATGAATGTTTTAAAAGAAAGAAATCGAGCGAAGAGCGATGCTCGACAATAGAAGGTAAAGTCATTTTTGTTGTTTGATTTGAGAGTTGATTGATTCTCTTGATCGATTTGATTCTCTAGCAATCAACGAAGATTCTTTATCGCTGATTCTATTAATCGAGATGAACGATGCGTACTTAATGAGCTGTAAGTCGTCTAGCAATTCAATCAGTCTCGCTGTTGATTCTATAGATTTTCTAGTGTTGTTCTGCCTTTCGATTGCGTCGATCATCAGATAAACGAATTTCTTTAGACTCGATCTGCCTGAACGAGTATATTGAATGAGTAATGAGTATTTGTATCGTATGATAAACGATATTCTTAATGTAATGTTGAGATCGTGCCTAGATCATTCAATCAAAGAAATTCAAAACTGATATGTATGTATTGTTCTTTAGAGATAGCTATAACAAGACATTAAGAATACAGAAGAGAAAGAGTGCAAGCTCTTCTATAAATAATGGCTTGAGGCTGCGCTAGACTCGATACAGATGTGATGTAATAGATCAGATATGTTTGCCTAAAAGAATGATGAAAGAAATGAATGAAGAAAGTGCTGAACAAACGAAAAGAAGTGTTGAAGATGACTCGAAGAGATGCGCTAGATTCAAACTAGACATAGCGTCATGACTTGCTCTAATCAAATTGATTAGAATTAGATCTGAATTCTGATTGATTCAGGCATGTTCATAACATCGATTCGCTTAAGTAACTCAATTGATTCAACTCAGTACTCTGAAAGAAATTTGTTTCTATCTCATTCAATTGAATAACAATTAACGAGCTATTTGAGAGATCAAGAATAAAGAAGCAATGATCAAAGCTTAAACAACTAAACAAATCATCTTCGTTGAAGAATCAGTCAAAGCTACTTGTAGAATCATAGAAATGAAGATGACTGATCAGTCAAAATCACGCGACGCTGTTTTGACTAACGTCAAAGAAAATGACTTACTAATTGAAAACTGCTTTCTATGTCATAAGTCTGATCATACTTCTAAAGAGTGCTTGAATAGATCTTTCAGAATTAACGCATTAAATGACGAGTTTGATCATTCTTTGAACTTTGATTCAGAGTCTGATTCAAAAAACTAGTCATCTCTTTCAGAGTTATTGAAGAGATAGAGATCATTTCTTTGTGCAATCTAATTGATGAAATTTCATCTATTGAAGAGAATTACTTCGAAAAGTCATTTCTAGTCAATGTCACTCTATTCTTGCAAGACGAATTCTTCAAGCTACGATCTCTGATAGATAGTGACTTGATGATCTACATCTTGATTCATACAAAGCTAGTTGATCAAATATGTCAGAAGCTTGAAATTCAACTCATATGACTAGCTAAAGAGAAGTTAATAAGAGAATATGACGAAAAGCTGACAAAGAAGATCATTATTCATAAAATTCTACTCAATCTCACAGTCAAAAGTCATAAGAAATTGACTGTTTCAATGTTAATAGCTGATATAAATCATCATGACATCATATTAGAAAAGCTCTGAATGAATAAAAATGAAATACTACTAGATATGCAAAATGATGTCATCGTTTTTTCAAATCAATTAAAAGCTCTTATTTCTGTTTTTTCAATGTCAGTCAGAGCTTCATACTCAAAATGATCATGATCATCAAATTCTTCTATCAGTTCAGTTTTTAAAGTGCTTCAATGATCAGCTTTTACTGCTTTGAAAAAGAACTTTTCTATGTTCAGTGTGAAAGCTGCATCTTTTCATGCATTGATTAAATGATCAAAGAAGAATTGCATCAAGATTTTTGCTATGTCGATCGAAGATATTGATAGAAAAATAGTTTACAACACTCAATGCGAACTGAACGTTCTAGACGTCGCTTTCATCAATGCACTGGCTCAAAATTTAGAAGACATCAAAGTCAAGCTATCTTTGAAATATCAGAATTTTCTCGACGTGTTTGATTGAGTTCAAGTCAATAAGTTATCATCTCATCGTTCATATGATCATAAGATAAAGCTCACTAACAATGTCACTTCTTCTAAATGTTGAGTTTATTGTATGTCACTCTACAAGCTTCAGAAGATCAAAGAATATCTGAACGAAAATCTGTCAAAGAGTTTTATTACTTCTAGCAAGATTTCATATTTCTCACTCATTTTATTCGCTCTGAAAATCAATGATGATCTTCACTTCTGTATTAACTATCAAAAGCTCAATGTCATTATCAAAAGAAATCGCTACTCTCTATTGCTCATAGATGAGATGATTGACAAAATCATTGACTGCAAACATCTGATTCAACTGAATATAATTTTCGCTTTCAACAAACTTCATATGCATCTCGATAGTGAAAACTATACGATCTTCATTATTGCTCTAAAAGCATACAAATCAAAGATTTTATCATTTGAATTAACAAATGATTTGATCTTGTTTCAGCAATATATGAATGATGTTTTATGAGACTTTCTAAATGACTTCTGCCAAGCTTATTTAGACGACATTCTCATATACAGCAAGACTCAAAAGAAGCATAAACAACATGTCAAGATGATACTAAATTATTTACAAGATGTTGATCTGCAAATAAATATTTGAAAGTGTAAATTTAATGTAAAAGAAACAGTCTTCTTAAAGATCATAGTATCAGAATAAAATCTTTGCATGAACTTTATCAAAGTGAAAGCTATAGTCAATTAAGCTACATCTATTAATTTAAAAGAGATATAAAACTTCATCAACTTTGTCAATTTCTATCGATGCTTCATTAAGAACTTTTCGAAACTAGTTAAGTCATTTACTCAGCTGACTCAAAAAGACATGTCTTTTGTTTAAAATGAAGTCTGCATCAAAGTCTTTAATAATTTAAAGAAGCAAATCAGTTCAATCTCAGTTCTACGTCATTTCAATATTAAACATCAAGCTATTTTGAAAATCAATGCATTCAACTATGTAAAAGACGACATACTATCTCAGTACAATGATGAGAATGTGCTTCACTCAATAGTCTTTTATAGCAAGAGCATGATTTCAGCTGAATGCAATTATCACATTTATGACAAGAAATTGCTAACTATCATTTGATGCTTTAAACACTGATGATTTAAACTAAAAGATACTGAGCTATTTATTCAGATGTTTACTAATCATCAAACTTTGAAGATCTTTATGAAAAACAAACAGCTGACTCGATAACAAGCGAACTATCTGAATATTTTATCAAAGTTTAACTTTCATATTATTTTTCAATCAGGTAAAACAAACATTAAAGTCAATGCTTTAACTAGAATGTTGATGATTGATAGTTCTGAATCAGTTAAAGACATAAATGATCATTTTCAGACTATACTGATCTTGAATCGAATAAACGTTTTATTGATTAAGTTCGAAATCAAATCTGAATATGAGACTAATCTTTATCAACGCGTACATTTAGTCAATCAGAAGAATGAACTATGCAATGAGTATTAACAAGCTATGAACAAAGATGAACTAAAGCTTCATGACATGAAGCTAAAGAACTGTCAAATCATTGACAACGTTTTATTCAAAAAAAGTCTACTATGAGTGTTAAAACAAATGCATATGAAATTGCTTCAAAAGATTCATGATCAATCATCAATCTTGTTCTTTGACATTAGATGAATGATTGATTTAGTTCAACGCTTCTACTATTGATCAGATCATCAAGCAACTATTTAACAATACATTCAAAACTGTCATGTTTATCAGTGAAGCAAAGCATCTTAAGATGATACAAATGATTTGCTTCAGTCTTTATCAATTCTTCAGCAGCGTTGACAAAATATAACTATGAACTTCATCATTGAGTTATTTCTATCGAAAAACTATAACGTCATTTGCATGATCATATATTATCTCTTCAAAGAACGTCACTATGTTTTCTGTCATTGAAAAGATAATGACATCTCAATTAAAGAAACAGTATGAATCATGCTATGAAACGTTTATTGACTTCATGATTTACTCAGTTCTATCGTTTCAAATAAAGACTTTCAGTTCATATTGATCATGTGACAAAGTCTTTGTAAATAACTGAAGATCAAAGTCAATTTATCAACAGTTTATCATTCAGAAATCAATGATCAGTTAAAATGAGTTAATCAAGATGTTGAACGCGAACTTTGAATTTATTGCAATTACATGCAGAATGACTGAGCTAAATGACTTTCAATGATGAAATTCAGTGATAATTTCAATACATTCTCAACTATCTTAATGATCTTTTTCTACTTCAATAAAGACTTTCACTCTTGAATGAGTTTCGATTCAAATACAACTGATTACAAAATGATTCATCAACATATTGAAGTTAGAAAAATCAATGACATTGTCATTTAAATGAGCGAACTTCTTATCTTTGATCATTAACAATTGAAAAAGATCAAGCAGATTATTGAAGCTCAAATGAACAAGCATAGATGAAACGTCATTTATGAAGTAGATGATCAAGTTTGATTAGTCTTTGAAAACATTAAAATCACTAGATCATGCAAAGATTTGAAAGACAAGCAGCTCAATCTCTATTTAATCACAGTCAAAGTTGAGATCTTCTATCATTTTCAGCTATTTAAAAGCATGAAGCATATACATTCAATGTTCAGCTTGAAGTGTTTATGATCTTTATTAAACAATCTTCTATCAAAACAACACTTTAAGTTCTTTAGATTAATGATCATTAAAGAGAATGAAAAGCATTGAAAAGTAGATGATATATTTAACTTCAGGCGATATAAAGAAAGACTACAATACAAGATCAAATAAATTGAGATAAATCATGATGACAAATGATACTATGTCAATAAAGAAAAATTCAATGACTTGAAGAAAGTTCTGAATGAATTTCACAAGCTATACTTGAATAAGTTGCACTAAATTAAAAACACGATGAATTTTTTGCTTTTATTTCTTTTCTATTCATGCAAACATGAATGTTCAAAGAGAAAGATAATGTTATGAACATGTCTGAATTGATCAGAGTTCAGATCTAACTTTAATTAATTCATAATCAGTTTAAGCGAGTTGATTGTGAATTGATTAAAGCAAGTCATAATGCTATGTCTAGTTTAAATTTAGCGCATCTTTATTGAATTCTTCAAGTCATTCTCAGTACTTCTTCTCGTTGTTCAGCACTTTCTTCATTCACTTCTTTCATCATTCTTTTAGATAAACACATCTGACATATTACATCACATCTGTATCAAGTTTAACGCAGTCTCAAGTCATTATTTATAAAAGAGCTTGCACTCTTTCTCTTCTGTATTCTTAATGTCTTGTTATAGCTATCTTTAAAAAGCAATACATAGATATCAGTCTTGAGCTTCTTTGATTGAATGATCTAAATATGATCTCAACAAGAACTGCATCTGAGTGAGATTTGTAGAAGTAAATCATTCAACTACTGCTTATACTTTTCTGAAATTCATCTTTAGTTCTTCAATAAATAGTAATAGTTTCAGAAAGAAGATCTTCTGAACATGAAACTGTTACAAGAATATCAAGATCAATAAGACTGAACAAGATTAAAGCTTTAATTAATTCGCAATGCACGCTAGCAAGTACTTTGTGTAATGATTAGAGTTAGTCAACAATTTAGTCGAGATCTGATCTAGATCTGACTCAGATTTGACTCAAATATGACTCAACATTCTTTTTCTTCTTTAACATTCTTTTCTTTCATCAACATCTTGTTCATTTACATCATCTTTTTTTCATGTCACAAACACATTTCTTTCAAGTTTAACACAGTCTTTGAACATTACATAAATAGAAGCTTTTGTATCAATCTTCTTCTGTATTCTTAATATTCAGTTATAGTTATTTCTAAAGATCAAGCACTATCAACTCTGATCTTCATTGATTGTATCATTTAGACATGATTCTGACATTATATTAAGAATTCGTTAATTACATGATACTGATCTCATTACTCATTCAATTAACTTGTACAGATGAATCAAGTTTAAAGAAATTTGTTTATCTGATGATTCAATCTTGAAAGACAAGAACAACATCAGAGAATTCATAGAATTAATGAGAACATATGATCATTGAATTGCTAGAAGATTTATCACTCATTCAGTATGCATTTGTTCAAAATTGATTAATAAAATCTGTTAGAAATCAGCATAAAGTGAGTCAATATGAGTGTCATTTAACTAGAAGATAAATGCTAAGAAAGAAAGATAGTTACAGAAAAGAAGCTGACTACATATATGTGTTTCTCAGTCGACGCTAGGCTCAATAGAGACTAGTCAAGATGACGAAGCGAGAATAAATCTGACAAGGCTAAAAGACTAAGTCTGACAAGGCTAAAATCGTGACATTATCTTCTCTCTTTGATGATTCATGTTCACATGAATGTATTTTCTGCTCGACTTGATTGATTGCTTAATCATGATTTCACAGACTCAGATCTGTTAAATCATGATTGATTGAATTGTTGATTAGTGTGATTTGTTTGAGTATCAAATATGAAAATCGTTAATGATCTTCTGAGCGTTCATAAATTCGTCGTTATCAGCGTTGTATTAATTGAGATCATTATCATAATCATTTCATTTGACTTTATACTGAAGTCATCTTCGATATCAACAAGAATTCAATATATCATCGATTTCTCACTCGTCTTCGTCATTTATCACTATTAAATCTGAGAGTTCGTTCTTTTGATCAGGCAAGAGATCATTGATGACAGAGCGAAGCAGGTCAGAATGAAATACATTATAAACATGCATAGACTCTAATAATTTCAGTTTATATGAAGAGTCAATGAGATCTAGATTGATGAAAGAATTAAGCATTTTGTCATTTAGCTTCTTGAAAGATCTCACTGTAATGATGTTTCTTTCATTCAGAAACATCTTTGATTCAATCTTATAATCAACTTCTTTTCTATGCTTATTGATTTGTTTCATCATTTGTTTCTGTGTTTTGACTAGTGACTCGCAAGCAAACTTCAGTATTTTGTTCATATGTTCAGATATATTCTCGACTTTAGTCGTCTGCAAGCGTTCATGAAAACTTTCATATTCAATGACATCGAATTCAAAGCTCATACAAGAATGAAAGTCTTTGTTTAGAAAGAAAGAGATTGAGAAGATGACTGAGAACAGAGCATTATTGTTGATGAACTCGATCATGAATAGTAGCTTAGCTCAGTCATTCTGCATGTATGAACAGAAGAATCAAAAATATCTTTTGACGTTCTGATTGATTCATTCACTTTGATCGTTGATCTGAAGATGATAGACTGTGAAGAGTTGAAGATTAATGTCTAGTCTTTTGCAAAGCAACTTTCATAGAATGAAGGTAAATTGAGAGTCTCGATTTGAAACAATGAAATCGAGTAAATCATGTATTTGATATATTCACTGAAGCATTAGCTCAGCTGTTTTTTCTGCTGTGATCTTCTCGTCATCAGTGAAGCAAGAAATATAATGTCGTTTCTTTGTCAGTTTACATATCACTGTTAGTATGATGTTTTTGTCTTTTGAAAAAGATAAGTCAATGATGAAGTTCATGACTATGTTCTTTCATCGCTGTTCAAGTATGAATAAAGAATGTAATAGTTCATTGAATTTATTTCAAGAAGTCTTTGATTGCTGACAAATGTAGCAGTTTCAAATATATCGACTTATTGTCTTTTGCATTGAAAATCAATAGTAGTATCTTCTTATGATCTTCATCGTTCTGAGAATTTTGAGATAATCAATAGAAGATTGATCATGAACTTCTCGAATTAACTTCATTTGAAGATGCTCATCGAAGAAAACTCATAGAAGATCATTTCGATAAAGTATTTCGTTCTGAACTCGACAATTTCTTAATTTAGTATCTTCATATTGAGCTTCATCTTTTAATACAACTTCACGAAGTAGCGTACAATTCTCATCAATCTCATTAATCTCAAGAATTTGTTTATAAATTGATTCATCAATGTTCTTCTTTAGATCAGCAATTTTCATTCAATTCAAAGTCAGAATAGTGATTCATTGATAGCAAATGCACTCATCTTCTGAGCTTCTAGAAACTGAATCGACTCGACGAGTCAATGCATCGACTTTGATGTTTTATTTGTCTGAGCGATACATGATTTTGAAGTTGAAGTCAATGAGCTTTTGTATTCAGCGCATTTAATTTCTACTTAGCTCTTTATCTTTCATTAATGACGTTAAAGCTTGATGATCAATGAACATCTTAATGAGTAACTCAGTCAATTTTAGCTCAGATCATCAATGCTTGAAGACACGAATGATTGCTAGTAGTTTCTTGTTATAGATCTCATAATTGCACTCAGCGAGACTCAGATTCTTGCTGTAGTAAATTATTGAATGCAATGTTTCTTTATCATTATATTGAGAAAGTAGGTCATCATTGACGTAGTTGAATGAGTCTGTTTCAAGAATAGTCTCTTTATTCTGATCAAAATGACGAAGAATAGAAACTTCAGTCATTCATTTCTTCATATGATCAAAGATTATTTGACAAGCTTGATTTCATTCAAATATTATCTCTTTTTGAGTTAGTTGAATCAGAGAATGAACAATCTTCGAAAAGTTCTTTATAAAACGTTGATAGAAATTGCAGAAGTCGACGAAGAACTGCATCTGAGTGAGATTTGTAGAAGTAAATCATTCAACTACTGCTTGTACTTTTCTGAGATTCATCTTTAGTTCTTCAATGAATAGCAGTAGTTCTAAAAAGCTGATCTCTTGAACATGAAACTTGCATTTGTTTATATTCATCTGTGAATTGATCTCTCGTAGTTTATGTAGAACTAGTCGTACGTGTTTCTTATGTTTCTTCAGTGTTTTGCTGTAGATGATAATGTCATCTAGATAGATCTGACAAAACTGATGTAGATAATCAAACAGTACGTCGTTCATATAGTGTTGATAGAAAGTTGAGTTGTTGATTAATTTGAAAGACATCACGTGATATTTGTAAAAGTCAAAAAAGATAATAAAGATAATCAAATCTTCGCTTTTCAAATGCATGCGTAGTTTGTTGAAGATGACTATTATATTCAATCGAGTCAGATACTTGCTATCTTAAATATGAGCGAGAGTTTCGTCTATTAAGAGTAGAGAGTAGCGATCTCATTTAATCAAAGCATTGAGCTTTCTATAATTGACGCAGAAACGCAGACTATTGTCTTTCTTTTCGATGAATAGTATGAGCGAAGCGTATGAGATTGAGCTGAAAGATATAAAGCTCTTATTCAGATGTTTAATCAGGTAATTCTTCATCTTTTGAAGCTTGTAGTCAGACATATGATAGAGACGACTTCGAGAAGATATTTTCTCGTCTGTCAACTCAATTTTGTAATCATAGAAGCGATGAGATGATAGTTGATCAGTCATAGCTCAATCAAACACGTCTAGATAGTCATGATATTTCGAAGAAAGCTTAGCTTTGACTTCTTTCAAGATCTCTTTGTGTGAAAGCTCTTGTAGATCTACATCTTCAAGTTTATTTATAGCTGTTTTTAGAAGTTGATTGATTTTCGTGATGATGATCGCGAAAGTAATCACATTCAATCGTTTGACTAGTGATTTATATGCTGCAGTCTCTATCATTGCTATGTTTATTGAATTGAAAGACGAAATGAAGTTGAGTGAATTAAATGATTTCACGATTTTACTGAATGAAGATGACTTCTCGCTGAGTCGAGTGATGACAGAAGAAGTAAATCTCTTTAGTATTTGAGTAAAGATTAAACTTTTCTGTTTTATCACGATTTTCTTGATGATAGAAAGAGAGATCGAATGAGCTTTGATAAAAGCTTTGATATGAGCTTCAAAACTAGAAAATTGAAGATGATTATCTCTCATATCAATAGTCATCTCAATCTTGTTCATTCATGTTTTTTCAAGAATCATCTGATGCTGACTCAATCGAGTAATCAGCATAGAAACGAAACGTTTCATATAATCTTGAACAGTCAGATTCAAATAAATTGCATGAGTAATGAGCTTTTTTGCATAATGATCATCGAATTTTCTTATTGACTTGAGCTTGATTAAAGATAATGATTCAATTTGCAAATGATCACAAACATTCTGCGCG
>JAABUS010009245.1_pt1 | contig 10470 bp, 8 predicted proteins | sample 5560161 | NCBI WGS metagenome assembly JAABUS01 (sample SAMN10711885, study PRJNA513376) | rock metagenome | isolation source: Antarctica rocks | place: Antarctica: Victoria Land, Trio Nunatak nord | collected 2016-01-04
GAAACGCCTGTCTCCGCAGGAGATCGCTTCGGGCTGATGAATAATAGCGGCTAGCGCCCGCCTGCCTGCTGTTCGCCCTGTTCGTCATCTGGCCGATTGCCGACAGCCTGTGGGTCAGCCTGCATGACTGGGACGGTATCAAGCCGATGCGCTTCGTGGGCTTCGGCAATTACACTGAGCTGTTCACCGACGACGTGTTCTACACCGCGCTGGTCAACAACGTGCTGTGGCTGGTCGCCTTCATGCTCGCCCCGGTGTTCGGCCTGGCGCTGGCGCTGCTGCTGAACCAGACGCTGTTCGGCATGCGGCTGGTAAAGTCGCTGTTCTTCTTCCCGTTCGTCATCAGCCAGGTGGTGGTCGGCCTGGTGTTCGGCTGGTTCCTCAACGCCGATTTCGGATTGCTGAACGTCCTGCTGGGGTCGATCGGCCTGCCGCCTGTCAATATCCTCGGCAACGAGCGCTGGGCGACGTTCGGCGTCATGGCGGCGGGCCTGTGGCCGCAGACCGCGTACTGCATGATCCTGTACCTGACCGGCCTCACCGCGATCAACCCGGAGCTGGTGGAGGCGGCGCGGCTCGACGGCGCACGGGGTTGGCGCCTGCTGCGCCACGTGATCCTGCCGCAGCTCCGCCCGGCGACGTTCATCGCCGTCGTCGTATGCGTGGTGGGCGCGCTGCGCAGCTTTGACTTGGTCTCGATCATGACCAAGGGCGGGCCATACGACAGCTCCTCGGTGCTGGCATTCTACATGTACCAGCAGACTTTTGCCTCGTTCCGCTACGGCTATGGGGCGGCGATCGCGACGGTGCTGTTTCTCATCATGGACGTGTACATCGCCTTCTTCCTAGTGTCCCTGCTGCGCCGGGAGCGCCGCTGACCATGTTCCCGACGCCGCTGCAGAAACGATCGCCGGGCGCCCGGACGCTTTACCGGGGCCTGGTGTCCATCAGCCTGCTGGTCTGGCTGCTGCCGCTGTTCGCCATCGCGCTGACCTCGACCCGCTCGCTCGACGACCTCAGCCGCGGCAACTACTGGGGATGGCCCACCGACCTGCGCATCGCCGAAAACTACACCGCGGTGTTCACCTCCTCGCCGATGGGCCGCTACCTGCTCAACAGCGTCGTGATCACCTTGCCGGCGGTCGTGGGCACGCTCGCGGTCTCCACCATGGCCGGCTTCGCGCTGGCGCAATACCGGTTCCGCGGCAACGTCGCGCTGTTCGCCACCTTCATCGCCGGCAACTTCGTGCCGTTCCAGGTGCTGATGATCCCGGTGCGCAACCTGTTCGTCAACGTGATCCCGCTTTACGACACGGTGTGGGCGCTGGTGCTGTTCCACGTCGCGTTCCAGACCGGCTTCTGCACGCTGTTCATGCGCAACTTCATCCGCGAGCTGCCGGACGCGCTGGTCGAGGCGGCACGGATCGAGGGCGTCGGCGAGCTCAGCATCTTCTGGCACGTCGTCCTGCCGCTGGTGCGCCCGGCGCTGGCGGCGCTCGCGGTGCTGGAGTTCACCTTCATCTGGAACGACTACTTCTGGGCGCTGGTGCTGGTGCAGAGCGACACCGCGCGCCCGGTCACCGCAGGGCTGCAGGCGCTGGCCGGGCAGTGGCTCGCCTCGTGGCAGTTGATGAGCGCCGGCGCATTGATCGCCGCCGCGCCCTCGATCGTCATCTTCTTTGCCATGCAGCGGCATTTTATCGCCGGGCTGACGCTCGGCGCGGTGAAGGAGTAGCGGTGCGTCTCGATGGGCTGCACACGACGCTGCTGCTGGCTCCGCGCCCGGAGGGGCTGCCGGAGATCGTCCACTGGGGCGCCCGGCTGCCGCCTGGCGGCACGGCGGCGCTGCGTGACCGTGCACCGGCGCGAAATTTGCTGGATGACGACATCGCCGAGGCTTCGCTGTTCCCGACGCTCGGCGCCGGGCTGTTCCGCATGCCGGCGCTGGCCGTGCATCGCGATGGGCGGGATTGGTCGGCGGCGTTCGGCGACGTGACCGTTGACGCGACCGCCGACGGCACGCTGACAATCGCGGCGCACGATCGGGTCGCGGGCCTGCGCATCGTGATCGAGCTTGCCTTGCCGCGGGACGGCGACGTGCTGACGATGCGCGCGACGCTGACCAACGCGGGCAAAGCACCGCTTGCGGTCGAGCATCTCGCCGCCGCAGCACTCCGCATCCCGCCCGAGGCGACGGAGCTGCGCACCTATGGCGGACGCTGGGCGCACGAGTTCACCGAGGCCCGGTCGGCCCTGCCGGACGGCGCGCTGTTGCTAGAGAACCGGCGCGGCCGCACCTCGCACGACCGCTTCCCACTGCTGATTGCCGTCACGCCGGGGTGCGGCGAGCAGGACGGCGCCGCGTGGGGCGCGCACCTGGGATGGAGCGGCAACCACCGCATGGTGGCCGACCGGCTTGGCGACGGATCGCTGCTGGTGACCAGCGGCGAGCTGCTGATGCCGGGCGAGGCCACGCTGGCGCCCGGCGCGAGCCTGCCGACCCCGACCCTGTATGCCGCGTGGTCCGATGCGGGCCTGGCCGGGCTGTCGCGGGCGTTCCAGGCCTATGCGCGCCGCCACCTGCTGCGGCTGGCGACCCCGCGCCCGGTCACGCTCAACACCTGGGAGGGCACCTACTTCGCCCATGACGAGGCGCGGCTGATGCGGGAGGCGACCGCGGCGGTGGCGCTGGGGATCGAGCGTTTCGTGCTCGATGACGGCTGGATGCCGGGGCGCGACCATGACGGCGCCGGGCTGGGCGATTGGGTGGCCGATCCTCGCAAGTACCCGAACGGCCTCGGCCCCTTGGCGCATCACGTGACCGGCCTGGGCATGCAGTTCGGCCTGTGGGTCGAGCCGGAGATGGCCAATCCCGACAGCGCCGCATTGCGTAAGCATCCGGACGCGGCGCTGTCGCTGGCGGGCCGGCCGCTCCGCCTGTCGCGGCGTCAGTTGGTGCTCGACCTCACCCGGGCGGAGGTTTGGACGCGCGTTCACGGCGCGCTGGACACGCTGCTGCGCGAGGTGCCGATCGGCTACTTGAAGTGGGACATGAACCGCGATTTGGTCGCGGCCGGCGATGCCGCGGGACGACCGGTCTATCGCGCCCAGGTGCTCGCGACCTACGCGCTGCTGGACCGCCTGCGGGCGGACCATCCGGCGCTGGAGATCGAAAGCTGCGCGTCCGGCGGCGCCCGCGCCGATTGGGGCGTGCTCGCCCGCACCCGGCGTGTGTGGGTGTCCGACTGCACTGACGCGCTGGAGCGCCTACGCATCCAGCGCGGCGCCGCGCGGCTGCTGCCGCCCGAGGTGATGGGCGCGCACGTCTCGGCCAGCCCGAACCACCAGACCGGGCGGCGGCACACGCTGGCGTTCCGCGCCGCCGTGGCCCTGCTGTATCATTTCGGCATCGAGCTCGATCCGCTGACGCTGGACGACGCTGAGCGGGTGGAGCTGGCCGGCTGGATCGTGTTGCACAAGCGCCTGCGCCCGATGATCCACGCGGGCCTGCATGCGGCGGAGGACCCGCTCGACGGCCGCACACTGACCGGCGTCGTGGCTCCTGACGCTGACCATGCGGTCTATCTGGTGGCGCAGGAGGCGGACCGCGCCCGACCGCACCCGGCGCCGCTACGCCTGCCGGGCCTGCACGCCGACGCACTCTACCGGCTGCGCATTCCCGCCCCGCAGCGCCCGGATGGCGCACTCTCGGCCACGCAGCGTGCGCTGTATGCCGAGGGCGTCGTCATCGCCGGCGGCACGCTCGCCCATGCCGGCTTCATGCCGCCGCCGCTGCAGCCGGAGACGGCGATCATCCTCGAACTGCACCGGGAGCCCTGAATGGCCGAGGTCTCGCTGCGCGGCGTGCGCAAGTCGTTCGGCCCGGTCGATGTCATCAAAGGCATCGACCTCGACGTCGCGCATGGCGAGTTCTGCGTGTTCGTCGGGCCGTCCGGCTGCGGCAAATCGACGCTGCTGCGGCTGATCGCCGGGCTGGAGGACATCACCGAGGGGACCCTCGGCATCGGCGGCTCGGACATGACGCGCGTCCCGCCGGCCAACCGCGGCATCGCCATGGTGTTCCAGTCCTACGCGCTGTATCCGCACATGACGGTTCGCGAGAACATCAGCTTCGGCCTGCGCATGGTCGATACGCCGAAGCCGGTCGTCACAGCACGGGTGGCAGAGGCGGCGCGGCTGCTGCAGTTGGAGACCTATCTCGACCGCAAGCCGTCGCAGCTCTCCGGCGGGCAGCGGCAGCGGGTGGCGATCGGGCGCGCCATCGTCCGCGAACCCCAGGTGTTCCTGTTCGACGAGCCGCTGTCCAACCTCGACGCGGCGCTGCGCTCGCAGACCCGGGTCGAGCTGCTGAACCTGCATCAGACCCTGGGCGCGACGATGATCTACGTCACGCACGACCAGGTCGAGGCGATGACCATGGCCGACAAGATCGTGGTGCTGCAGGCCGGCCAGATCGAGCAGGTCGGCAGCCCGCTCGAATTATACGAACGCCCGCGCAACCTGTTCGTCGCGGGCTTCATCGGCTCGCCGCGCATGAACACCATCCCGGGCCGCATCGCCACCGTAATCGACGGCGCGGCGCGGCTGGAGCTGCCCGGCGGGGCTATCACGCATGTGCAGCTTAACGGGACGCGGCTCGCCCCCGGCCCGGTGCTGCTCGGCGTTCGCCCCGAACACATCACGGTCGATAATACCGGGCCTCCTGGCATGGGCCTTGCCGGAACGGTCACATTGGCCGAGCATCTCGGGGCCGAGACCATCCTGCACATCGAGATGGCCCACGGCCCGGTCCTGGTGGCCCGCGTCGATGGCCGCGCGCCACAACGGATCGGTCAGCCGGTGACGCTGACCCTCGATCCGCGCTTCTGCCACCTGTTCGACCCCGCCGGTCCCGCGCTGATGAACGCACCCGGCTGACGGAGGGACTGCCTATGCTTGGCGTCTGCTACTACCCCGAACACTGGCCGGAGGCCTGGTGGGCCGAGGATGCGCGGCAGATGCGCGAGCTGGGCATTACCTACGTCCGCATCGCCGAGTTCGCCTGGAGCCGCATCGAGCCGGTCCCAGGCCGCTTCGACTGGGGCTGGCTCGATCGCGCAGTTGCGACGCTGGGCGACGCCGGGCTGCGCGTCGTACTATGCACGCCGACCGCGACGCCGCCGAAGTGGCTGATCGACGCGCATCCCGACATTCTGCCGACCGACGCGCAGGGCCGCCTGCGCGGCTTCGGCAGCCGGCGGCACACGACGTTCAGCTCGGCCGCCTGGTGGGAGGCGAGCCGGGCCATCACCGAGGCGGTGGCCGCCCGCTACGGCGCGCATCCGGCGGTCGCCGGCTGGCAGATCGACAACGAGTTCGGCTGCCATGATACGGTGCTCTCCTACGGCGCCGAGGACCTGCGCGCGTTCCACGAGTGGCTGCGGCGCCGCTACCAGGATCCGGAGCAGCTGAACGAGGCCTGGGGCAACGTGTTCTGGTCGATGGAGGCGGCGTCGTTCGACCAGGTGAGCCTGCCGGCCGGCGCGGTGACCGAGACCAATCCGGCGGCACGGCTGGACTTCTGGCGCTTCGCCTCGGACCAGGTCGTGGCGTATGCCGCGATGCAGGCGGCCATCCTCCGCGCGCATTCGCCGGGCCGCTTCGTCACCCATAACTTCATGGGCCGGTTCATCGGATTCGACCACTGGAAACTCGGCGCCGAGCTCGATTTCGCGACATGGGACAGCTATCCGCTGGGCTTTACCGAACAGCGCGAGCTGCCGGACGACGCGCGGGCGATGTTCGCCGAGACCGGACACCCCGACATGGCGGCGTTCCACCACGATCTGTATCGCGGCGTCGGCCGGGGCCGCTGGTGGGTGATGGAGCAGCAGCCCGGCCCGGTGAACTGGGCGCCGTGGAACCCGGTGCCGAAGCCCGGGATGGTGCGGCTGTGGACCTGGGAAGCCCTGGCGCACGGGGCCGAGGTGGTCAGCTACTTCCGCTGGCGGCAGGCGCCGTTCGCCCAGGAACAGATGCACGCGGGCCTGCACCGCTCCGACCGCGTGCGCTCGCCGGGCGGCGAGGAGGCGGCGCGGGTCGCGACCGAGTTGGCGGCGCTGGCTTTGCCGGACAGCGCGCGCGCGCCGGTGGCGCTGATGTTCGACTACGAGGCGGCTTGGGTAACGAGCATCCAGCCGCAGGGGCAGGATTTCAGCTACGTGGAGCTGTGCCTGCGCTGGTACGAGGCGGCGCGGCGCTGCGGGCTGGACGTCGATATCATGGCGCCGGGTGCGCCGCTCGCCGGCTATGCGGCGGTGCTGACGCCGTGCCTGCCGATCGTCTCAGAGGCGGCGCGCGCTGCATTCGAGGTGGCGGACGGCGTGTTGCTGTTCGGCCCGCGCACCGGCAGCAAGACCGCGACCTTCTCGATCCCGCACGAGCTGCCGCCCGGTCCGCTCCGGGCGCTGCTGCCGATGCAGGTGATCCAGGTCGCCTCGTTGCGCCCTGGCCTGCGCCACGCCGTAGTCGGTTACGTCGCCGGGACGATGGAGCGATGGCGGGAGTGGGCCGAGCCGGGCGAGGGGACGGAGGCGCTGGCCCGCTTCGCCGACGGCACGCCGGCGCTGCTCCGTGCCGGCCGGGGGCACTACTTAGCAGGTTGGCCGGATGCTGCTTTGCTGGATGCCGCGATGCGTTACGTGCTGGACGCTGCCGGGCTGACGTTGATGGACCTGCCGCCGGGCGTGCGTTTGCGCCGCCGTGGCGATCTCACGTTCGCGTTCAACTACGGGCCTGAGCCCTGGACCGCGCCGGACACAGGCAGCCTTGTCCTGGGCGACCGCGTCTTGCCGCCGCAGGGCATCGCCGTGTGGAAAACCTGATACGATGCTACGCCGGACCCGCCATGAAGCGCCGCGCCCCTTCCGCCAGCACCCGCACCCCCATCGTCAGATCCCCAGGCGCGGTGTCCTCGGCCCAATGATGGCTGATCCCGCCGATCGACGGCACGAACAGCATCGCCGACGGCATCACCCGCGCCATGTACTGCGCATCGTGCCCCGCGCCGCTCGGCATATGCCGCCATTTGCCCGGCGCCAGGCTTTCGGCCGCCGCGGCCAGCGCCGATTGCCAACCAGGGTCGCACAGCGCCGGCGTTGACTGACCGATCACCTCCAGCGCCGCCACGCAGCGCTCCCGCCGGTTGCTCTCCTGCACGCCCCGGCGCAGCAGCGCGTCCAGCCGCTCCAGCACCTCCACCGAGATATCGCGGAACTGGAACAGCACCTCCGCCCGCCCCGGAATGATCGACCCCGCACCCGGCGACAACGCAATTCGCCCGCAGGTCCACACCGTCCGCTCCGCGCAGTGCTTCGGGAACTCCGCATCGATCCAGGCCAGCAGGCGTACCGCCGCCAGCCCGGCGTCCCGCCGCTCGGCCATCGTGGTGCCGCCCGCGTGGTCCTGCTGGCCCTCGATCACGATGCGGTAGTGCCAGATCGCCACGATGCCGGTGACGACGCCGACCTGCTCGCCCGCCGCCTCCAGCGTGGTGCCCTGCTCGATGTGCATCTCGACGAAGCCCTTGTAGCGCCCCGCCTCAATCGGCAGGCGCGGCCGGCCCGCCAGCCCGGCCTCCTGCAGCGCTTCGCGCAACGGCTTGCCGTGGTAGCGGTTGGTCAGGCCGTCGATCTCCGCCTCCTCCAGCAGCCCGGTGAAGGAGCGGGAGCCGATGAACGAGCCGTAGTGCCCTTCCTCGTCGGCAAACGCGATCACGTCCACCGGCAGGCCGGTGCGGGCCAGCGCCACGGCCGACATCACGCCCAGCGCGCCGTCCAGCCACCCGGCCTCGTTCTGGCTTTCGATGTGGCTGCCGGCCAGCAGCTTGGGGCCGGGTCCCGGGTGGCGGCCCAGCACGTTGCCGATGCCGTCCATCTCCGGCGCAAGCCCAGCTTCGGCCAACCGCGCCATCAGCCAGTGGCGCGATTCCATATCCACGGGTGTGTAGGTCGGGCGATGCACCCCGGTGCGGAAAGCGCCGATGCGCCGCAGCGTGCCGAGGTCGGCCAAGAAGCGTTCGGTATCCGGTTCGTGCGCGGCGCTCTGCATTGCGGCAGACTGGCCGGATGCCACGGCGCTATCAAGCCCTCTAGGGCGTGTCCATCCCCAGAACTTCGCCCGTCGCAGCGACCGCCACGGTGCCGTCCGGGCGCACCGCCTCACCCTCCAGCGAGATGACGTGGCCGCCCAGCGACCGCTTCGCGCTGACCGCCGTCACGCGCCAGCGCATCGTCACGACCTCATTGGCCCGCACGGCGGAGCGCAGCCGGAAGTTGAAGCCCAGCCCGACGCCCGGTCCGCGCGACGCGAAGAAGGCCGCAATCATCGCCATCAGCAGCGACGTTACCTGCGGCCCCGACGCGATGATCCCGCCGAACCGGGAGGCGGCGGCATAGGCGGCGTCGTGATGCAACGGGTTGATGTCGCCGCACAGGGTGGCGAACTCCGCGATCCCCGCCGTGTCGAAATGCACCTCTTTCGAAAAGGTCTCGCCGACCAGGGCCTTGTATGCGTCCGTTGCCATGCCGCCCCTCATAGCGGATTTTGCGCGGCGTGCCAGGGCAAGACGCGCTATCCAGTCATCCCGTCGCCACATCGCCAAAGGAGTCCCCATGACGCAAGAGCTGATCCTGGTCCACGAGGCCGATGGCATGCTCGAACTGCGCTTCAACCGGCCGGAGAAGAAGAACGCGATCACCGGGGCGATGTACGACGCGCTGACGGCGGCGCTGCTGGATGCGGTCGCGCGCCCGGCGATTCGGGTCGTGCTGATCGCCGGGGAGGGCGAGACGTTCACCGCCGGCAACGACATCAAGGATTTCCTCGGCATGACGGGCGGGCTTGCCGATGCGCCGCCCGCGCGGTTTATCAGCGCCATCGCGACCCTCGCCAAGCCGCTGGTCGCCGCCGTGCACGGCCCGGCGATCGGCGTCGGCGCCACGCTGCTGCTGCATTGCGATTTGGTCTATGCCAGCCCCGAGGCCAGCCTCTCGGTCCCGTTCGTCGATCTCGGCCTGGTGCCCGAGGCCGGCAGCAGCATGCTGCTGCCGTTGCGCGTGGGCTACGCCCGGGCCGCCGCACTGCTGCTGCTGGGCGAGGCGATGGACGCCCAGGCCGCGCTCGCCGCCGGGCTGGTGAACGCGATCGTTCCCGGCGACGCCCTGCACGGCCACGCACGCGAGAAGGCGCAAAAGCTGGCCGCAAAGCCGCCCGGCGCGTTGGCCGCGACCCGCGCCCTGATGCGGGGCGAGCCGGGCACGCTGCACGCCCACATGCGGCAGGAAGCAGCGGCATTCTCCCAAGCGCTGAAGGGCGCCGAGGCGCGGGAGGCGTTCACCGCGTTCCTTGAACGGCGAGCGCCGAACTTCGACGCCGCTGCTGCGCCGGTCAGTTCAGGCGGCTGATTTGGACGCATTGCATCCCTGGCTCGACAACTATCCGGACGGCGTGGACTGGCACGCGCCGATCCCCGTGGCGCCGCTGCACGCGCTGATGCAGGAGGCGGGGACGCGCTTCGGCACGCGGCCGGCGTTCGATTTCCTGGGCAGCCGCACGACCTGGGCGGAAGCGGCGGGCATGGCGGCGCGGATCGCTGCCGGGCTGCAGCGCCTGGGCTATGCCAAGGGCGACCGCATCGGCCTATTGTTGCCGAACTGCCCGGCCTATCCGCTGCTGTTCTTCGGCGCCCTGCAGGCCGGGCTCACGGTGGTCAACTTCAACCCGCTCTACACCGTGCGGGAGCTGGAGGCGCAGGCGCGGGACGCCGGGATCAAGGCGATCGCCACGCTCGACTTGACCGCGACCTATCCGAAAGCGGCGGCGTTGCTGGCCGGCGGCTCGATGGGGCAGATCATCGTATGCCCGTTCGCCGACATGCTGCCGGCCAGCAAGCGTGCGATGTTCCGCGTGCTGAAGCGGCGGGACCGCGCCGCGCCGCCGCGGGACGCCGCCCATATCTGGTTCGCCGATCTCGCGGCGCCCGGCACAGCGCCGCATCCAATCGACATCGACCCGCATCGCGACGTGGCGGTGCTGCAATACACCGGCGGCACCTCCGGCACGCCGAAGGGCGCGATGCTCAGCCACGCCAACCTGTATGCCAACACGGTCCAGGGGGTGCGCTGGTTCAAGGGTACGCGCATGGGACAGGAGCGCATGCTGGCGGCGCTGCCGTTCTTCCACGTGTTCGCCATGACGACGGTGCTGCTGTTCTCCGTGCACTCCGGCGCCGAGATCATCATGCTGCCGCGCTTCGAACTGAAACAGGCGATCCGCACCATCGCGCGCCGCCGCCCCACCTTCATGCCCGGCGTGCCCACCATGTTCAATGCCATCGCAGCCTTCAAGGGCCGCGCCGACCTCCTCAGCATCCGCTTCTGCATCAGCGGCGGCGCGCCCCTGCCGCCCGAG
>JAABUS010009246.1_pt1 | contig 10470 bp, 11 predicted proteins | sample 5560161 | NCBI WGS metagenome assembly JAABUS01 (sample SAMN10711885, study PRJNA513376) | rock metagenome | isolation source: Antarctica rocks | place: Antarctica: Victoria Land, Trio Nunatak nord | collected 2016-01-04
GCCTAGCCCAGCGCGGTCGAGCCCGACCAGCCGGTCAACCAGGGCCGGGATGTCCACCGGTTCGTCGGTAGCCACGGTGAGCACGGGCCAACCTCCGGCAACCGGGGCCGAGTTGTGCTCGTTCCACAGGTCGGCGGGGACCTTGGCGGTGTCGAAGTGGCCGGGATGGCGCTGCGCCGCCCGGTCGACGTAGCGCTGCGCCGCGACGGCGGGATCGCAGGAGCAGAAGACCTCGACGATCGGACCCAGCCGGACCAGGTCGTCCACGGAGTCACGGTTGTGCCACACGCTCTCCAGCACGGCTCCGGGATTGTCCCGGGCAAGGGCGTACAGGCTCAGGATCGCGGCCCGACCCGCGGCACGTGACTCCTCCGGTCCGGCCGGTGGGAAGACGTCCATCAACACGTCCTTCACGGTGTCCTTGGACAGCAGGGGGCGACGCAGCGCCGCTGCCAACTGGCGGGCCAGCGTCGTCTTCCCGCTGCCGGGCGGACCGGAGACGACGAGGTGGGAGAACCGCTGCAGCACCGACCCAGGCCCCGCGCTGGTCACTCGTCCGGGGCGATCCGCAGGCCGAGGTGTTCGGCGAAGGGGACCGCCAGCCGCCGGACCTGCTCGGAACTGACCGTAGCGCCGGCCAGCGAGCCGAGGCCGTCGATCGCGGAGAGCTCGGCGCCGGTCAGGTCGACGTCGTCGAGTTCGGCCGCCGTCACAGTCAGCCGCCCGATCCGGCAGTCGACCACGCGGACCCGCCGGGCCCGCGCGCCCAGCAGGTCGAGCTCGCCGAACTCGCAGCCGGTGAAGGTCACCTCGCGCAGGTTCGCCGACCGCAGGTTGGCGTAGTCGACCTTCCCGCCGGACCACCGGACCCGGCGCAGCTCGGCACCGGAGGCATCCAGCGCACCGATCCGGCACCCGTCCAGGTCGGTGTCCAACAGCGAGGCGTCCACGAGCCGCAGCGCGGTGGCCCGCACCTCGAGCAGCCGGCAGTGCGTGAAGCGGGCCCGGTCCAACCGCAGCCCCGACAGGTCCGCCCCGTCGAACTCGCACTCCAGCAGCGCCACGGCCCCGCCGTCGCCGGTGACCGTCCCGGTGAACCGGTCGCCGTCGTAGGTCTCGGCCGCCTCCAGGACTGTGCCCTCGGCCGGCTCGTCGTCGGTCACGGCTACACCGCGCCGAACTGGCGGTCGCCCGCGTCGCCGAGACCGGGGACGATGTACGCCGAATCGTTGAGCCGCTCGTCGATGCTCGCGGTCACCACCCGCAGCGGGAGCCCCGAGGCCTCCAACCGGGCCAGCCCCTCGGGGGCGGCGAGCGCACACAGGATCGTGACGTCGGTGGCGCCGCGGCCGGTCAGCAGCCGGCAGGAGTGCTCCATCGAACCACCGGTGGCCAGCATCGGGTCCAGCACGAAGACCGGCCGCCCGGTCAGCTCGTCGGGCAGCGACTCCATGTAGGCACGAGGGACGAAGGTGTCCTCGTCGCGGGCGAGGCCGACGAACCCCATCTGCGCCTCGGGCAGCAGCCCGAACGCGGCCTCGGCCATCCCCAGCCCCGCCCGCAGCACCGGCACCAGCAGCGGCGGATTGGCCAGCGCCGTACCGACGGTTCGTGCGACCGGCGTCATCAAGGGGGTGTGGACCACCTCGATGTCGCGGGTTGCCTCGTAGACCAGCATCAAGGTGAGCTCCCGCAGCGCCGCGCGGAAGGTCGCGTTGTCGGTACGCGCGTCGCGCATCGTCGTCAGCCGGGCGCGGGCGAGCGGGTGGTCCACGACGATGGTCTGCACGAGCCCAGACCCTAGCGTCGCCGTTCGCCCGACGGCTTAGACTCCCGGCCCATGGGCAGCACCGGCGCGCTCGCAGCGCCCACCGACATCGTGCGGGACGACGCGACCCTGCGAGCCTTCCTGCACGGCCTGCCCGGTGTCGACAAGGTCGGGGCCGAGGCGCGTACGGCGATGCTGGCCACCCGCTCGATCAAGACGACCAGCAAGCAGTGGGCGATCGACACCGCGATCTCGATGATCGACCTGACCACGCTGGAGGGCTCCGACACCCACGGCAAGGTGCGCAACCTCTGCGCCAAGGCCCGCCGGCCCGATCCGAGCGATCCCACCACCCCCCGCGTCGCCGCGGTCTGCGTCTACGGCGACCTGGCCGGCGTCGCCGTGGAAGCCTTGGCGGGCAGCGGAATCCACGTGGCCGCCGTTGCCACCGCCTTCCCGTCGGGGCGGGCCAGCCTCGCGGTCAAGCTGGCCGACGTCAAGGATGCCGTCGCCGCCGGCGCGGACGAGATCGACATGGTCATCGACCGCGGCGCTTTCCTGTCCGGTCGCTACCTGCAGGTCCACGACGAGATCGTGGCCGTGAAGCAGGCCTGCGGTCCGGCGCACCTGAAGGTGATCCTGGAGACCGGCGAGCTGGCGACCTACGACAACGTCCGCCGCGCGTCCTGGCTGGCGATGCTGGCCGGCGCCGACTTCATCAAGACCTCCACCGGCAAGATCAGCCCGGCCGCGACGCTGCCGGTCCTGCTGGTGATGCTCGAGGCGGTCCGCGACTTCCGCGACTCCACCGGCCGGCAGGTCGGCGTGAAGCCGGCCGGGGGCATCCGGACGAGCAAGGACGCCATCAAGCACCTGGTGCTCGTCAACGAGACCGTCGGCGAGGACTGGCTGTCTCCGGACTGGTTCCGCTTCGGCGCGTCCACCCTGCTCAACGACCTGCTGCTGCAGCGCCAGAAGCTCGCCACCGGCCAGTACTCCGGCCCCGACTACGTCACGCTGGACTGAGCCCGATGCCACCCCAACGGCGCGCCTTCGAGTACGCCCCTGCGCCGGAGTCGCGCGCGATCGTCGACCTGAAGCCGTCATACGGCCTGTTCATCGGCGGTGAGTTCACCGACCCGGCGGACGGTACGTCGTTCAAGACGATCAGCCCGTCCTCGGAGGAGGTGCTGGCCGAGGTCGCAGAGGCGGGACCGTCCGATGTGGACAGAGCGGTCAGGGCAGCGCGCCGGGCGTTCACCGGCGCTTGGGGCCGGATGGCGCCGGCCGAGCGCGGCAAGCACCTGTTCCGGTTGGCCCGGATCATGCAGGAGCGGGCCCGGGAACTGGCCGTGCTGGAGACGCTGGACAACGGCAAGCCGATCCGGGAGTCCCGTGACGTCGACGTACCGACCGCGGCGGCGCACTTCTTCTACCACGCGGGCTGGGCGGACAAGCTCGACTACCTCGGCCTTGGCACCGGCCCGCGACCGCTCGGTGTCGCGGGACAGGTCATCCCGTGGAACTTCCCGCTGATGATGCTGTCCTGGAAGATCGCGCCGGCGCTGGCGGCCGGCAACACGGTGGTGCTCAAGCCGGCCGAGACCACCCCGCTGACCGCGCTGCTCTTCGCCGAGATCTGCCAGCAGGCCGACCTGCCGCCGGGCGTGGTCAACATCGTCACCGGCGCCGGCCCGACCGGTCAGGCCCTCGTCGAGCACCCCGACGTCGACAAGGTGGCGTTCACCGGGTCGACGGACGTGGGCAAGGCCATCGCCCGGGCGGTAGCGGGTACCGGCAAGAAGCTGACCCTGGAGCTGGGCGGTAAGGCCGCGAACATCGTCTTCGACGACGCACCGATCGACCAGGCGGTCGAGGGCATCGTCAACGGCATCTTCTTCAACCAGGGGCACGTCTGCTGCGCCGGTTCGCGGCTGCTGGTGCAGGAGACCATCTACGACGAGTTGCTGGACTCGCTGCGGCGGCGGTTGCGCACGTTGCGCCTCGGCGACCCGATGGACAAGAACACCGACATCGGCGCCATCAACTCCGCCGCGCAGCTGGCCCGCATCCGCGAGCTGTCCGACGCCGGGGAGGCCGAGGGAGCCCAGCGTTGGTCGCCGCCGTGCGAGCTGCCCGCACAGGGCTTCTGGTTCCCGCCGACGCTGTTCACCGGAGTCGGGCAGTCCAGCCGGATCGCGCAGGAGGAGATCTTCGGTCCCGTGCTGACGGTGCTGACCTTCCGGACACCGGAGGAGGCGGTGGCCAAGGCGAACAACACGCCCTACGGCCTGTCCGCCGGGGTGTGGACCGAGAAGGGGTCGCGCATCCTCTGGATGGCCGACAAGCTCCGGGCCGGGGTGGTCTGGGCCAACACGTTCAACCGGTTCGACCCCACGTCGCCCTTCGGGGGCTACAAGGAGTCCGGGTTCGGTCGCGAGGGCGGCCGGCAGGGACTGGCCGCCTACCTGAGAGCCGAGAACGAGTGAGCATCGCAGCAAGCGCCAGCGAGCGAGGAGCGGAGCGAGTGGTGCGCCGGCGCCGAGCATCGCAGGAGTTGCCTGGCGGGCCCGACCCTGAGACCGCAGCCAGCTCGGTGGCTCACCCGCCGGGCCGGGGCGGGCGGGAGCAACGGGCACGCAGCGAGGATGCCCGGAAGCGGCACGTGCCGGATTGGCTGTCCACAGCCGCGACGTTTGTCGGGGAGGTCAACGCCTCCTCACGGAATGAGGCGTTGACATCCCCACCGGCCCGGCTTAGGCGTCGGCCAGGTCCCATTCGGCGCTGCCCGGGGTGGTGTCCCGCACCTCGACGCCGGCAGCGATCAGGCTCCGAGGAGCGGAGGCGACTCGCGCGCGCAGCGCGCCAGGACACAGCGCACGAGGCTCAGAAGACAGGGGCTGCACATGGCTGAGCGCACCGCGGCTGCGGCGAGACTGTCGGTGCGCAAGACCTACAAGTTGTACGTCGGCGGCGCGTTCCCGCGCTCGGAGTCCGGGCGCTCCTACGCCGTCGCCGACGCCAAGGGCCGCTTCCTCGCCAACGCCGCTCAGGGTTCCCGCAAGGACGCGCGGGACGCCGTCGTGGCTGCCCGCAAAGCCGTCCCGGGCTGGGCCGGTGCCACGGCGTACAACCGGGGTCAGGTCCTCTACCGGGTCGCTGAACTTCTCGAGGGAAGGGGGGAACAGTTCGCCGCAGAGGTGAGCGCGGCCGAAGGTCTGACGCAGCGACAGGCACGGTCCGCGGTTGCTGGTGTCATCGACCGCTGGGTCTGGTACGCCGGGTGGACCGACAAGATCGCCCAGGTCGCCGGCAACACCAACCCGGTGGCGGGCCCGTACTTCAACATCTCGGTGCCCGAGGCGACCGGCGTGGTGGCAGTGCTCGCCCCGCAACGATCGAGCCTGCTCGGCCTGGTCAGCGTCCTCGCCCCGGTGCTCGCCGGTGGGTCGACCTGTGTCGCCGTGGCTAGCGAGCATCGGCCGCTGCCGGCGGTGACCCTGGGCGAGGTGCTGGCGACCTCCGACGTACCGGGTGGGGTGGTCAACATCCTCACCGGACGGACCGCGGAGATCGCGCCGTGGCTGGCCGGGCACCAGGACGTCAACGGGATCGACCTGTGCGGAGCCGACGCCGCGGATGCCGCCGACCTGGAGCGCGCTGCCGCCGGTAACGTCAAGCGGGTGCTGCGCCCGCCGGCCAGCGACATCGACTGGACCGCGGATCCCGGGCTCACCCGGCTCACCGCCTGGCTGGAGACCAAGACCGTATGGCACCCGATGGGCGTGTGATGGACGACGACCTGCCAGCCGACAGCATCGTGCCGATCGCCGTCGTCCTCGACGAGCGCAAGGGATACACCCTGTGGGCCCCGCCATGGGAGGAGGACGGCGAGGAGTGGCAGGCCTTCCTCGGCACCGGAGGACGGATCCACCTCTTCACCACCCCGGGTCAGTTGGCGCACTTCCTGACCACCGACGCCGAGCACGACCTGTCCGACCACCCTGCGTGGGAAGCCGTCGAGCAGGCCAGCCGCGAACAGCTGCGACCCCACGAGGACTACGTCTTCGACCTGGACGGCGTCTACGACCTCGTCGCTTCCGGTCCGGACCGCTGGTCGGTGGGTGAGCTCGCCGACACCCTCGACATGGTCGAGCGGATGGCCGAGTGCTGCGAGGTCGACGAGGTGGAGGAACACCTCACCACCATCCCGGGTCTTGGACTGCTCGACAGCGGGCACGAGGTGTTCGTCGGGCGCAACGGCGAGAAGGCCTGGACCGACATCGCCGAGGGCTTCGGCGAGCACTGGGAGCCGGTGCTGGAGGCGCTGACCGGCGCGCTGCACTGGGTCGAACCGGTAGAGCTCGACGACGACGACGACGACGACGACGACGAGGACGAGGACGAGGACGAGGCCGACGACGACTCGGTAGCGGACGATGCGGCCGACGACGACGATGCCGACGACGATGAGGACGTCGACGACGTCGTAGGCGCCACCGCGCTGCACCGCGGCGCGCTGGTCGGCGTCGGGGACACCTCGCCGGAGTCCGAGCTGGAGGCCACCCGCTTCTGGGAGTCCGTCGGCATCCTCCCGGTCCGGCTGAGGATGCCCGAGGGCGTCGGGTTGACGCTGCGCTGCTACGTCGAGGACTCCGCCCGCTTCCTGGGCAGCGAACTGACCGTCGACGTGTTCCAGACGGCGGACGGGCTGTCCCGCTTCATCGAGGAGGGCGAGCCGAACGACCTGGCCGGGCTGGCGACCTGGGGCGCGGTGGTCGAGGCCGACGCCGAGCCGATCCCGGCCGAGCCCGACCGCTACGACCTCGCCGAGGTCAGCGACATCCTGGACGGGACCGCGGACCACTGGGACCTCGGCGCGCTCGCGGGCGCCGCCGAGGCCGCGCTGGATCTCGCCGAGTACTGCCACCTGGCGCGCGTAGAGGAGCTGCTCGGCCCCGAGACCGAACTGGGGCAAGCGCTCGCCGCCGAGGAGGACGGCAGTGAGGGCGCGGAGCGGCCCGACCCGTCGGAGGTGGCTGTGCTGGCCGAGCAGTGGAACGAGGTGGTCGCCGAGATCAGCAGCTGCCTTCGGTGGCACGACTGACTCCGTTGCCGGCGCCCTGGTGGACGAACGCCGTCGTCTACCAGGTCTATCCACGCAGTTTCGCCGACTCCGACGGCGACGGGATCGGTGACCTCCGCGGAGTTCTGGGCAAGCTGGACTATCTCGCCGCGCTCGGCATCGACGTCCTCTGGCTGTCGCCGTTCTACCCCTCGCCACAGGACGACAACGGCTACGACATCAGCGACTACCAGGACGTGGACCCGGTCTTCGGCACGCTCGCCGACATCGACGCCCTTGTCGCGCAGGCCCACGAACGCGGCATCCGGATCGTGCTCGACCTGGTGGTCAACCACACCTCCGACGAGCACCCGTGGTTCGTCGATTCCCGCTCGTCGGCGGACAACCCCAAGCGGGACTGGTACTGGTGGCGGCCGCCCCGCGCTGGACGCTCCCCCGGCGACCCGGGTGCGGAGCCGACGAACTGGGAGTCTGCGTTCACCGGACCGGCCTGGGAGCTGGACGAGGCCACCGGCGAGTACTTCCTGCACCTGTTCTCCCCCAAGCAGCCGGACCTGAACTGGGAGAACCCCGAGGTCCGGCAGGCGATCCACACGATGATGCGGTGGTGGCTCGACCGCGGGGTGGACGGGTTCCGGATGGACGTCATCAACCTGATCTCCAAGGACCCGGCGCTGCCCGACGGTCCGTTGCTGCGCGGCGGGCCGCTGGGCGATCCATGGGGGGCCGTGGTCTGCGGTCCGCGGATCCACGAGTTCCTGCAGGAGCTGCACCGCGAGGTGGTCGCCGGCCGGGCCGAGCCGCTGCTGATGGTCGGCGAGATGCCCGGAGTCACCGTCGCCGACGCCGTGCTGTTCACCGACCCGGCGCGCGCCGAGGTCGACATGGTGTTCCAGTTCGAGCACGTCGCGATGGGGCCGGTGAAGTGGGACGCCGCCGCGCCCCGGTTGACCGACCTCAAGGCCTCGCTGGGGCGCTGGCAGCTCGGCCTGGCCGACGTCGGCTGGAACAGCCTCTACCTGTCCAACCACGACCAGCCGCGTCCGGTGTCCCGGTTCGGTGACGACCGGCGGTACCGGGTGGAGTCCGCCAAGGCGCTGGCCACCGTGCTGCACCTGCACCGCGGTACGCCGTACGTCTACCAGGGTGACGAGCTGGGGATGACCAACGCGCACTTCGCCGCGATCGAGGACTACCGCGACATCGAGTCGCGCAACCACTACGCCCGGGCGCTGTCCCTGGGCCAGGCCGCCGAGGACGTCATGGGCGTCCTGGCCGCCGTGAGCCGCGACCACGCCCGTACGCCGATGCAGTGGGACGACTCCCCGCAGGCCGGTTTCACCACCGGCACGCCGTGGCTGGCGGTCAACCCCAACTACCCGTCGGTGAACGCGGCCGCCGCGATGGCCGACCCGTCATCGGTCTGGCACCACTACCGGCGGCTGATCGAGCTGCGGCACGATGAACCGGTGGTCGCGCTCGGCGACTTCACGATGCTGCTCGCGGACGACGAGCAGGTGTACGCCTTCACCCGACGCCTGGACGACGTGCAGCTGACCGTCGTGGCGAACCTGTCCTCGGAGCCGGTCGACCTGGACCTCGCCGTCGACGGCGACCTGCTGTTCGTCACCGGCGGGCCTGGCACGGACCCCGCTGAGCTCGCTCCCTGGGAAAGCCGCCTCTACCGCCGGGGGTGACCGGGCGTGTTCGTCCAATCTTCGACCGCCAGATCTGGGACCCGAGAGAACTCGCGGGCGTTCGCCGTGACCAGCGTCAGCTGGCGTTGCAGCGCGACCGCTGCGATGAGGACGTCGTACGGACCGATCGGCTGTCCGCTACCGGCGAGGTGCTGGCGCAGCCGGCCGGCGGCCGCCGCGTCCTCTTGCTCGAAGTCAAGAACGTCCACTCCCGACAGGAAGGCGCGCAGCCGAGCCGTGTTCTCGGCAACGGTCGCACTACGAGCCACGCCGTACCACAGTTCGTGCAGAGCGATCGTCGTCAGGGCCATGCGCTCCTGGTCCGCCGCGACGACCTGGATACGACGGCGTACCGCGTCCGGACGACCGCGGATCGCAGCCAAGGCGATGCTCGTGTCGAGCAGGTAATTCACTCGAAAGCGGGGGGATCGTCAGGCATATCCGGTTGCAGCCGACCGTCCTCCATGAACGGCGGGTCACCATAGCGGTCCATCTCGGCGAACCATGCGTCGACATCGCCCACCAACGGTTCCAGCAACACGCCGGTGGCCACCCGCCGGACCCGAACCCGGTCGCCGGGCAGACGGAACTCCTTGGGCAGCCGGACCGCCTGGCTGCGTCCGTGCATGAAGATGCGGGCGATGCCGGTCATCGTAGCCTCCGATAGCTATCAAAAGTGTATACCCGGTTTCGGCCGGGACTGCGACACCGATGAGTTCCCGTCGCCCGCCAGGTCCAACCGACGTTAGGTTCGACCGGGCGCCGTCCTGCGCCCAACCCTCGGTCCCGGCGCGCCCGCCGCCGGCCACCTCGGAGGAGAACATCCGCCGCCGCACCGGCCGCGGCTGGAGCAGTGGTTCGACCGGCTCGACGAATGGGGGGCCGACGAGCGCTCGCACCGGGACACCGCCCGCTGGGTGGCCGAGCAGCTGGGCATCGGGCCGCTGGTCTGGGAGGCCCAGGCCATCACCGGCAGCTACCAGCGGGTCCGCGGGCTCCGCGCGGTCGGTGAGATGACCGACGGGTTCCGGATCACTGCGTCCAGGACCATCGGCGTACCGGTGGAGCAGCTGTACGACGCCGTAGTGGACCCGGCCCGGCGTACAGGCTGGCTCAGCACGGAGCTCCGGGAGCGAACGGCGACCCGGCCCAAGGCTGCCCACTTCGACGCCGCCGACGGCCGGGTGCACGTGACGTTCGCCGCCAAGCAGGCCGGGCGCAGCACCGTGTTCATCGAGCACGCCCGACTGGCCGATGCCGCAGCGGCCGATGCGATGAAGACCCGCTGGCGGGCAGCACTCTCGACCCTGAGGGCCCAGCTCGAGGAGGCCAGCGATGCCTGAGCTGAACTACCTGGCCGTCGTGGTCTCGATCGTGGGGGCCTTCGTCCTCAGCGGCATCTGGTACGGCGTCCTGGGCAACAGGATGGCCGCGCTCCATCCGGCGTACGCCGAACCGTCCCGTTCGCCGTACGTCACGGCCGGTGTTGAGCTGAGCCGCAACCTCGTGCTCACCCTCGCGGTGGCCGGGTTGGCCGACCGCCTCGACGTCGACGACCTGGCCGGCGGGCTACTGCTCGGGCTGGTCCTGTGGATCGGCTTCCCGCTGGTGCTGCTCACCGGCTCGGTGTTCCACGAGAAGGTCCCGCCCGCGCTGGCCGCGATCCACGCCGGTAACTGGCTGCTGAAGCTGCTGCTGATCGGCGGCGTCGCCGGCGTGTGGACCTGATCATCGCGGTGCGTGAGAGCTCAGGCGCGCAGGCTGGCATAGCCGGGCTTGATCACCGTGTTGATCAGCTCCAGCCGCTCGTCGAACGGGATGAAGGCCGACTTCATCGCGTTGAGGGTCAGCCACTGCAGGTCGTCCCACCCGTAGCCGAACGCCTCGACCAGCGCCGCCATCTCAGAGGACATCGACAC
>JAABUS010009247.1_pt1 | contig 10470 bp, 10 predicted proteins | sample 5560161 | NCBI WGS metagenome assembly JAABUS01 (sample SAMN10711885, study PRJNA513376) | rock metagenome | isolation source: Antarctica rocks | place: Antarctica: Victoria Land, Trio Nunatak nord | collected 2016-01-04
GCTCCCCGCTCGGCGCCAGGTAGGGCACCAGCGACACGTGCAGGAAGAAGCAGTTGTCCCGGCCGACGTCGTGGCGCAGCTGGCGGGCCGCCTCCAGGAACGGCAGCGACTCGATGTCGCCGACGGTGCCGCCGATCTCGGTGATGACCACGTCCGGCGGGTCGTCGGACCGGGCCGCGGCCTCGATCCGTTCCTTGATCTCGTTGGTGATGTGCGGGATGACCTGGACGGTGTCGCCCAGGTATTCACCGCGCCGCTCCTTGGCGATCACCGACGAGTAGACCTGCCCGGTGGTCACGTTGGCCGAGGCCCGCAGGTCGGTGTCGAGGAACCGCTCGTAGTGACCGACGTCGAGGTCGGTCTCGCCGCCGTCCTCGGTGACGTACACCTCGCCGTGCTGGAACGGGTTCATCGTGCCGGGATCGACGTTGAGATACGGATCCAGCTTCTGCATCGTCACCGTCAGGCCGCGGGCCTTGAGCAGGCTGCCGAGGCTGCTCGCAGTCAGGCCCTTGCCGAGCGAGGAGGCGACGCCCCCGGTGACGAAAACATGCTTGGTCCGACTGGACTGCGCCAAGGGGGTCTCCCGCGGGGTCCGTGCGGGACGTCCGGTTGCTCGGCGCCCGCTGTCCACGGGAATTCACGGTAACACGAACGGGTGGCGCACCGGTTCGCCGCGCCGCCCGGGATCCGTCCCGGAAGGTCAGCCCGCAGACAGCGGGGGGAAGGGACCGTCCACCCTGGATCCGGTGCCGTACTGCCCGCTGCGCCCGGCCGCCTGCTGGGCCAGCGCGAACACGGCCGCGACCTGCCCGACCGGCCGGTCGGCGTCGTCCACGGTGGACACCGCCGAGGCCAGCCCGCGGTCCGCCCGCACCGCGCCGACCAGCCCGGACGTACCGGCCGCGGCCGGGGTGCCGGCCACCACGACGCCCTTGCCCGCGCTGTCCAGGGAGGAGACCAGCGCGGTCAGGCTGCGCAGCCGCGGCGCCGGGTCGGTCCCGGTGACCGCGCCGGAGCTGACCACGACGGCCAGGTCGCCCGGCGCCACCGCCGCGCTGTCGACCCGCAGCATCCGCAGGCTGGCGAACCCGGCCAGCACCTCGCTGGTGGTCGCCGCAGCCGGGTCGCCGTCCTCGTCGCCCAGCAGCGCGTAAGACAACAAGGCGCCGGACAGCACGCCGGCGTCCTCGGACTCCGGCAGCTGGAAGCCGGCCGGCTGCCCGCCGCCGGTGACGTAGGACTTGGCGTCCTCGGCCCGGCGCGGGTCGGAGTAGTCGTCGGTCAGCTGCACCCGCCCGGTCACGGTGGCCCCGGCCTGCTGCAGCGACTTGGCCACGCTGTCGGTGGTGGCGTCGGTGGCCTGCGCGGTCGCGACCACGACGACCCTGCTCCCCCGCAGCGCGCCCGCGACCAGCTTGGGCGTGAGCTGGGTGGTGATCGCGTCGTCCGTACGGACCCGGGCCTGGCCGGCCTTCACCTGCGCCTGCAGGTTGCCGTTGTCCTTGGTCAGGCTGCGGACCTGGCCGCGCAGGTCGTCGCCGACTGCGCCGGAGAGCTGGGTCGCACCGAGCAGCACGCCCAGCGCGACGGCCAGCAGCACCGCCGCCAGCGAGACGAGGTGGTAGCGGAAGCCGATCACCGCACGAGCTCCTTCACCCAGCCGTACGAGTCGTCCCACCAGCCGGCGGCCATCGCCGTCCAGGCCCGGCCGTCCGCGGCCAGCGCCAAGATCACCCCGACCGCGATGAGCGTCACGAAGATCAGCAGCAGCAGGGCCGCGCCGGAGATCCGGCTGCGGTGCAGCCGGCTGGCCGCCTTCGCGTCGACAAGCGTGCCGCCGAGCTTGAGCCGGACCAGGAAGGTCGAGGCCGTGCCGGACAGGCCGCGGTCAAGGAACTCCAGCAGGGTGGCGTGCATGCCGACGGTGACCACCAGCTCGGCCCCGTGCGCGTCGGCCAGCAGCAGCGCGACGTCCTCGCTGCGGCCGGCCGAGGGGAAGGTGACCGCCGGCACGCCGACGTCCTGGACCCGTTCCAGGCCGGGGGCGCGGCCGTCCGGGTCGGCCCGGACGACCACCTCGGCCCCGGCCCGCAGCACCTCGTCGGACACCGTCTGCAGGTCGCCGACGATGAGGTCGGGCTGGTAGCCGGCCTCGACCAGCGCCTCGGCGCCGCCGTCGACGCCGACCAGCACCGGCTTGAACTCGCGGATGTAGTGCCGCAGCGAGACCAGGTCGTCGCGGTAGTCGTAGCCGCGGGCGACGACCAGCACGTGCCGGCCCTCGATCCGGGTGTCGATCTCCGGCACGCCGACCCCGTCGATCAGGAGCGTCCGCTCCCGCTTCATGTACTCCATGGTGTCCGCGGCGAACGCCTCGAGCTGCGTCGACAGCCCGGCCTTGGCCTCCATCAGCGAGGCGGCCACGGTCTCGACCGTCTGCGACCGGCCCTCGGCGACGGCGGCCGCGTCCTCGCCGGTGCCGGCGTAGAGCGTGTCGCCGTCCAGCCGGAGCTTCATCCCGTCCTTGACGGCGCGGAACACGTCGGGGCCGATCCCGTCCAGCACCGGCAGGCCGGCGTTGACCAGGATCTCGGGGCCGAGCGTCGGGTAGCGGCCGGAGATGCAGGGGCTGGCGTTGACCACACCGGCGACCTCGGCCGCGACCAGCGCGTCGGCCGTGGCCCGGTCCAGGTCGACCTGGTCGAGCACGGCGATGTCGCCGCGACGCAGTCTCGGCAGCAGCGCGTCGGCGCGGCGGTCGACCCGGGCCACCCCGACCACGCCCGGCAGCGCGGTATCCGTACGACGTCGCAGCGCGAGCCTCATGCGCGTCAGGGTGCCATCCGACTACGCGCTGGCAGCGGAGCGAAACACCCACATCGACAAATCCTTAGCGTGCACGGTCCGCGGCGGCGGTCGCGAGCAGCTCCTCCGCGTGGGCGCGGCCCAGCTCGGAGTCGTCCTGCCCGGCCAGCATGCGGGCCAGCTCGACCACCCGGCCGGCGTCGTCCAGGGCCCGGACGTCGCTGCGGGTGACCAGCGCGCCGTCCGAGTCGGCCTTGTCCACCACCACGTGCGCGTCCGCGTACGCCGCGACCTGCGGCAGGTGGGTCACGACGAGGACCTGGTGGTCGGCGGCGAGGCGGGCCAGCCGGCGGCCGACCTCGACCGCGGCCCGGCCGCCCACCCCGGCGTCGACCTCGTCGAAGACCATCGTCGGGACCGGGTCGGAGCCGGCGAAGACGACCTCGATCGCCAGCATCACCCGGGACAGCTCGCCGCCGGACGCGCCCCGCTGGACCGGCAGCGGCGGCGCGCCCGGGTGCGGCTGCAGCAGCACCTCGACCTCGTCCACCCCGTCCGGGCCGATGGCGACCCGCTCGCCGGCCAGGTCGATGGCCGGCCCGTCGCCGGTCGCGGGCTTCGCGTGCACGTCGACCGACACCACCGCCCTGGGCATGGCCAGCCCGGCCAGCTCCACGGTCACGGCCGTGCCGAACCGGTCCGCGGCATCGTGCCGGGCCGCGGACAGCTCGGCCGTGAGCCGCGCGGTCTCGTCCCGGGCCGCGTCCCGCTCGGCCGCCAGCGCCGCCAGCGCGTCCTCGGACACGTCCAGAGTGGCCAGCCGCTCGGCCGCGGTGCCGGCCCAGGCCAGCACCTCCTCGACCGAGCCCTCCACCTGGCCGTACTTGCGGGTCAGAGCCTTCAGCGCCGCCCGCCGATCCTCGACCGCGGCCAGCCGGGCCGGGTCGGCGTCGAGGCGCTCCCCGTACGACGCGAGCTCGGTGCCGATGTCGGAGACCAGGTAGGCCAGCTCGTCCAGCCGCTTCTCCAGCGCGGCCAGCTCCGGGTCGGCGGCCGACTCGTGGGCCAACGCGCGGCGGGCCCGGCCGAGCAGCGCGTTCATGTCGACGCCGTCGGCGGCCGGGTCGTCCGGGTCGCCGGCCAGCGCGAGATGGGCCTCCCGGGCGGCCAGCCGCAACGCGTCGGCGTGCGCGAGCTTCTCGGCCTCGACCGCGAGCTGGGTGTCCTCCCCCGGCTGGGGCTCGACCGCGGCGATCTCGGCCAGCCCGGTGCGCAGGCCATCGGCCTCGCGGGCCAGCTCCCGGGCCCGGGCGGTCCGGTCGGCCAGGTCGTCGGCCAGCGTGCGCCAGCGCGCATAGGCCGCGCGGTGCTTCTCCACCTGCCTGGCCAGCGCGCCGTACCGGTCCAGGGAGGCGCGCTGCTCGGCCGGCTTGAGCAGGCGCAGCTGGTCGGACTGCCCGTGCACGGCCAGCACGCCCTCGGCCAGCTCGCCCAGCAGGCTCGCCGGCACGGCGCTGCCGCCGAGGTAGGCCCGGGACCGGCCCTCGACCGCGATCGCGCGGGAGACCAGCAGGTCGCCGTCCTCGTCGACCTCGGCGCCGGCCTCGAGGGCCCGGGCCAGCACCGGCGAGTCCGGCGGCAGCCGCAGCCGGCCGTCCACCACCGCCCGGCCCGAGCCCGAACGGACCCGCGCCGGATCGGCCCGGCCGCCGAAGAGGAGGTGCAGACCGGTGACGACCATGGTCTTGCCGGCCCCGGTCTCCCCGGTGACCACGGTCAGGCCGGGGCCCAGCTCCAGGGTGACGTCCTCGATGACGCCGAGGCCGCGGATACGGATCTCGGACAGCACGCCGGAAGCGTAACCACTTCGGACGCTCCGGCGCGGGATCCGTCCACAGGGGTTCCTACGGGCGCGCCGCCCGGAAGCCGGTGACCGGGAGGCCGAACTTCGCGACCAGGCGCTCGGTGAACGGCAGCAGGTGGGTCCGGGCGATGAGCACCGGATGCTCCCCCCGCCGGACCTGGACCCGGGCCCCGGCCGGGACCGCGGACGTGCGCCGGCCGTCGCAGCCCAGCACCCCGTCGTGCCCGGCGTCGGCGACCGCGATCGCGACGGTCGAGTCGGGCGAGATCACCAGCGGGCGGGCGAACAGGGCGTGGGCCGCGTTCGGCACCACCAGCAGGGCCTGCACCTCGGGCCAGACGACCGGCCCGCCGGAGGAGAACGCGTACGCCGTCGAGCCGGTCGGGGTCGCGCAGACGACACCGTCGCAGCCGAAGCTGGTCAGCGGGCGGCCGTCGATCTCGAGGATCACCTCGAGCATCCGCTCCCGCTTCGTCTTCTCCACCGAGGCCTCGTTCAGCGCCCAGTCGGTGGCCACCACCCGGCCGTCCACGCTGACCTCGACGTCGAGGGTGAGCCGCTCCTCCACCTGGTACGAGCGCTCGACGATGTGCTTGACCGTGTCCGGCAGCGCGTCCGGCTCGGTCTCGGCCAGGAAGCCGACCCGGCCCAGGTTCACCCCGACCAGCGGCGCCCGGCAGGGGCGGGCCAGCTCGGCCGCGCGCAGGAAGGTGCCGTCGCCGCCGAGGACCAGCACGACCTCGCAGCCGGCTGCGGCGCTCTCGTCCGGCGGCACCGTCTTGACGTCGGTGACGCCGAGGTCGGCCGCCTCGTCCTCCAGCATCCGGACCTCGAACCCGGCCGAGGCCAGCAGCTCGCCGACCTCGCGGGACCGGTCCACCATGTCCGAGCGCCCGGTGTGCGTGACCAAGAGCGCATCCCTGGTCAAGGGGCCACCACCCTCGCAATGTCGGCCGGGTCCGCGGGAGGGGCGTCCCGGCGGAGCCACAGGAAGAATTCGATGTTGCCGGCGGGACCGGGCAGCGGGCTCCTGGCCACGCCCCTCGTGCCCAGGCCCAGCTCGTACGCGCGGTCGGCGACCTTCTGGATCGCCTGCCCGCGCAGCACCGGGTCCCGGACCACACCCTTGGCCCCGACCAGCTCCTTCCCCACCTCGAACTGCGGCTTCACCATCGGCAGCAGGTCCTCGGTGGTGCAGGCGGCCAGCGCCGGCAGCACCAGGGTCAGCGGGATGAACGACAGGTCGGCGACGGTCAGGTCCACCGGCCCGCCGATCTGCTCCGGGGTCAGCTCGCGCACGTTGGTCCGGTCGTGCACGGTCACCCGCGGATCGGTGCGCAGATTCCAGGCCAGCTGGCCGTAGCCGACGTCGACCGCGACCACCTCGCGGGCGCCCCGGCGCAGCAGCACGTCGGTGAACCCGCCGGTGGAGGCGCCGGCGTCCAGCACCCGGCGGCCGTCGACCGGGACCGGCAGCGCGTCCAGGGCGCCGGCCAGCTTGTGGCCGCCGCGGGAGGCGTAGTCAGGGTCGTCGCTGAAATCCTCGACCAGCACCGGCGTGTCCGGCTCGACCGCGGTGGCCGGTTTGGTCGCGGTCGAGCCGCCGACCCGGACCCGGCCGGCGTGCACCAGCTCGGCCGCCTGCTCCCGGGACCGGGCCAGGCCGCGGCGTACGAGCTCGGCGTCGAGCCGCGCGCGACGGACCACCGGCCTAGACGCCGTCGATCGCGGCCAGGGCCTCGGACAGCTCGCCGTGCAGGGCGTCGTACCGGGCGACATGCTCGCCGACCGGAAGTGCGTCGAGGTCGCCCAGCCGCGCGACGGACCCCTCCAGCACCCCAGCCGTCCCCGCCGCCGACCCGGCGACGCCGGTCCCGGCCCGGGAGGCGTCGGCCGGCGGGGGCACGGGCGGAGCGGCAGGCGCCGGCGGTGCGCTCGGCGGCGGCCCCGGCACGGGCGGCCGCCCACCCGGCGGCGGACCCGGCCGGGGACCCGGCCGGGGACCCGGGGTCGGCCCCGGAACCGGCGCGGCCGGTCCGGAGGGCAGGCTCGAGACCGGTGCGCCCGACTGCGGCACACCAGCTCCGGCCGGTGTGGGACCGCTGGGCAGTCCGGGCCGCAGGCCCGGGATAGGCGCACTCACGGCGACCACGCTACGGCATGGCGCGTGAGGTACGGTCCCGCCGCAGGCGACCGACAGGAGGGATCGGCAGTGGCGACGGTCGAGGAGTGCGAGGCCGCCATGCACAAGCTGGCGGACCGGCTGAAGTCGCCGGACGGGGCCGAGGCCCGGGGCAGGATGATCGACCGCTCGATCAGCTGCCACTTGCGGGACCTGGACGTCACCTTCGCCGGGCGGCTGCGCGGCGGCGAGATCACCGGCATCCACCAGGCGCCCGGGCCGGACGGTCAGATCAAGCTGGCGTTGACCAGCGACGACCTGATCTCCCTGGTCAACGGCGAGCTCAACTTCGCCAAGGCCTGGACGTCCGGCCGCCTCAAGGTCGACGCCAACGTCTTCGACCTGCTGAAGCTCCGCAGCTTCCTCTAGAGACCTAGGCGCCGGGTCGCCTCGGCGGCCGCGGCGCCGTCCGGGGTGACGGTAGTGCCGCCATCGGACCAGGCCGCCGCGCACAGCGCACGCAGCGCGTCCAGGTCGTCGCCCTGCCCGGACAACCGCCCGGCCGACACCGTCCACCCGCCGCAGGTCCAGTCCTCGCCGTCGCGTACCGGCGCCGGCTGCGCCTCCAGCAGCCCCGCCACGGATCGCCCCACGTACGTCGGCCGCTGCTCCGGCACCGCCGCCAGCAGATCGGCGGCGCTGGTGACGCCGGTGAGCACGAGCATGCTGTCGCACCCGACCCGGCTCGCGCCCTCGATGTCGGTGTTCAGCCGGTCGCCGACCACGATCGGCCGCTTCGCCCCGCTGCGCTGCACCGATTCGCGGTGCATGGCCGGGTCCGGCTTGCCGGTCGAGGTCGGGGTGACGCCGGTGGTCGCCCGGACCACGCCGACCAGCGACCCGTTGCCCGGCAGCGGCCCACGCCCGGATGGCACGGTCGAGTCGAGGTTGGTCGCCACGTACCAGGCGCCCCGGCGGACCGCGACCGTCGCCTCGGCCAGGTCCTTCCAGCCGACGTTGGCCCCGTAGCCCTGCACGACCGCGGCCGGCTCGTCGTCCGCGGACTCCACCAGCGCGAAGCCGCGCTCGCGGGCCGCCTCGATCAGCCCGGTGGTGCCGACGACCAGCACCTTCGCGCCAGCCGGGAGCTTGTCGGCGAGCACGTGACAGGCCGCCTGGGCGGACGTGGTGACCTCGTCCGCGGTCGCGGCCACACCCATCCCGGACAGCATGTCCGCGACCGCCGCCGGCGTCCGGGACGCGTTGTTGGTCACGAAGGCCAGTCGCATGCCGGCCTTCCGGGCCGCCCCGAGCGCGTCGCTGACCCCGTCGATCACGGTCTCGCCGAGGTAGACGACGCCGTCCAGGTCGAGCAGGGCGACGTCGTACGTCGTGGCGAGCGGCTCGTCCGTGCCGGCCGGTCGGGTCACCGGCTGGCGGCCAGCGCCGCGCGCGCCCCGCGCAGGGCGGTCGAGTAGTGCGTGATGTCCGGCCGCATGGCCGCGGCCAGCGCCAGGTGCTCGACGGCCGCGGCCAGGTCACCGATCTTCGCCGCGGCCAGACCCAGCCCGAACTGGGCGTAGTCGTCGGCCGGGTTGATCGAGATGATCCAGGTGAAGCTCTCGACGGCCTCGTCGTACATTCCGGAGTCGAACTGCGCCCGGGCCAGCGCCTCGCGCACGCTGCGGGACTCCGGCTCGGAGTTGGTCGCATGCGTGAGCAGCGTCACCGCCGCGGCCGGGTTGCCGCCTTCGAGCAGATCGAGACCCCGCACGTACCAGTCGTAGACCTCGCCCTGCGGCACCACGTCCGGCGGCGGCGGTGGCGCGTCGGCGAACGGTACTGGCGGTGGTGTCTCCTCATCCCAGTCGTCCCGGCTCGGCACGAAGGGTCCTCCTTGCTCTCTGGCCCGCTGGTGGCCGCGCGCTGACGGTCCGGCGTCGACTTCTACGATGCGGACCATGACGTCTGAGCCGTCGCCGCCACCCGCCTCCTCCCCGGGTCCCGAGGGACTCCGACTGTCACCGTTTCGTGCCCTGCGATTCCGCGGCCCGGACCTGGCACCGCTGCTGTCCCCGCCGTACGACGTGGTCGACGAGGACGAGCGGCGCGAGCTGGAAGCTGCCGACCCGCACAACGTCGTCCGCCTCATCCTTCCACGGGATGTGGAGGGCGAACCTCGCAGCGCCTACCAGAGCGCCGCGTCTCTGCTCGCGACGTGGCGTTCGGAGGGCGTGCTGGTCCCGGACGACACCCCCGCGCTCTACGTGTACGAGATGGAAGAAGGCGACTCCCGCACCCGCGGGCTGGTCGGCGCCGTCGGCCTGACCCCGCCCGAAGCGGGGATCGTGCTGCCGCACGAGAACACCATGGCCGGGCCGGTCGCGGACCGGCTGGCCCTGACCGAGGCGACCCAGGCCAATCTGGAGCCGATCTACCTGGTCTACTCCGGCGGGGGCGCGGCATCCCAGGCCGTCGCGGCGGCGGATCTCGCCGCACCGCTGCTGACCGTCTCCTCCGCCGGTGTGACCCACCGTCTCTGGGCGCTGACGGACCCCGCGACCCTGCAGGCGATCGCGGGGGATCTGCTGCCGCGGCGGGCGGTCATCGCCGACGGCCACCACCGGTACGCGACCTACCTGCGGCACCAGGCCGACCGGCACGCCGCCGGTGACGGGGCCGGCCCATGGGACCGGGGTCTGGCACTGCTCGTGGACGCGAGCACGTACGGGCCGCAGGTGCACGCCATCCACCGGTACGTGCCGGGGCTGGCGCTGTCCGACGCCGTCTTGCAGGCTTCTGGTGCGTTCACGGTCCAGGACGTGCCGTCGTCGTCCGCGTCGGCTTCGCTTGCTTCGGCCGACAAGGGGACGGCGTTCCTGCTCACCGACGGTACGCGGTGGGTGCTGCTCACCGATCCCGAGCCGTCCCAGGTGGCCCAGGCGCTGCCGGCCGAGCGGTCGGCGGCCTGGAAGGGGCTCGACGTCACGATCGCGCACCGGCTGCTGATCGACCGGCTCTGGGGGCTGCGCGACCACGAGGACGTCGTCGGCTTCGAGCACGACGTCCCCGCGGCCGTGGCGGCGGCTCAGCGGACGGGCGGCACTGCACTGCTGCTGAACCCGACCCCGGTCGAGGCGGTGGCGGCCGTCGCCGAGGCCGGCGAGCGGATGCCGCGCAAGTCGACCCTGTTCACCCCGAAGCCGCGTACGGGGTTGCTGATCCGGGCCTACTCCGACGAGCCCGGCTCGGACTGATCGCTGAAGGTCAGGACGATCGGGTTGCCGGTCTGAACCTCGGGCGCCTCCTCGGCGCCTGAGGTTCCTTCCGGCTCCTCCACGGCGTCCTCGGCGGGGACCGGTTCGGTCCCTGAGTCGACCTCGTCGTCGTCCGGGGCGTCGACCTCCTCGGCCTCCACGAGCTCGGCCTCGTCGGCGTCGTCCGTGTCGCCACCCTCGCCGCCCACCGCCTCGATCGATCCGACCTCGTCGTCCTCGGGCTCGCTGACTTCGGCGGTCCCGAGCTCGACGGCGTCGTCGTCGTCCGCCTCGACCGGGTCGCCCGGGTCGCCCGGGTCGGTGTCGTTGGCCTCGGCCTCGATCGGGTCGACCGCGTCGGCGGACTCGGGGATGCCGTCCGCTCCGTCGGCGAGCGCGTCCGAGTCGACCTCTGCGCC
>JAABUS010009248.1_pt1 | contig 10469 bp, 7 predicted proteins | sample 5560161 | NCBI WGS metagenome assembly JAABUS01 (sample SAMN10711885, study PRJNA513376) | rock metagenome | isolation source: Antarctica rocks | place: Antarctica: Victoria Land, Trio Nunatak nord | collected 2016-01-04
TACAGTCAAGAATGGGCTGACTGCAGACCAGATCATTGCAGGCAGTTCCATCCGCAGGCATTGGCTCTGCCCAAAGTGTGGTCACAGCTGGCAAGCCATGGTATTTGCCAAGGTCAGGAACAAGGGTGGGTGTCCAAAGTGTTCGGGAGAAACACGGATAGAACATAGACGGCCAAGCTTGACACAGACCAAGCACCCTGCAATGATGGAGTTTGACTTTGAGATGAACCGGAGCGCAGGCCTTGATCCCCACAAGATCACGGCAGGAAGCAACAAGAAGGTGCACTGGACCTGTACCAAATGCCCCAAAGGCCAACCACACCTGTTTATGGCAACTCCAAAGAGCCGTATCAGCCACAACACGGGTTGTCCCTGTTGCGCAAGCAAAAAGGCTTGTGATTGCAATTCGCTGCAATCATTGTACCCTGCGCTAGCTGCAGAGTACGACACATCCAAGAATGGTGTTGGGCCAGAGCAGGTTCTGCCAGGGTCTGATAAAATGGCTGTTTGGAAGGATGCAAATGGGCACACCTGGGAACAATCTCCTTATCAGCGCACTACCCCAGACAAGCAAAAAAGGAAAAGAGCATCTGTCAGGGCTAGGCTTGAGCAGCAAGCATAATCTGGCTAGATTCAAGATCCTCTGTTGACAGTGAAGCGCCCTGGTGCATGCGTTGAGCCTGTACATGTAAAGCTGATGTCGGTGAAGACGTTTGGTCGTAACAGCCTCTGCAATCACTTGTACTTATTTCTGTCTCAGGAGTCTTTTCACAATGCACATTTGAGCACAGTGGTTTGTGCTGTTTTTGCCACAAGCATGTGTTAGGTTTGCACCACCACTGTGCTCAAGATGTGATAGCAAATGCTGTTTTACTTTGTATGCTTTGAAGCTGTAGACCTCTGACTTTATGATTCAAATTACAAATTGGTAAATGCGTGTGAGCCAGAGCAGTGTTCTGCTGTAAAGAGCATGGTTTGTGAAACAGCCTATAATGGTGTAAGTGCAGATATGCATAGTTTGCTGTGATAGGCTATGCCTCAGCTTGCAGCTGTGTATACCAGTCTGCACTTGCCAGAGTGTGTGAGTCTCACTCCACAGTTGGCTGGTCGCGCAGGGCTTTGCGGTGATAAGGCAAGCACTCACTTTCTGATTGTGCCTGCCTTCAGCAAATGCTGCAAGGCTGTGCATGCGCTGTGCCATGATCCCACGCAGTGTGTGTTGTGAGACCTGTTCGAGGCTCATACATTGTGCTGTGGCATATGGTTTTCACGGTCATGCAGGAGGACAGGGTAACATCCAGCCGGCATGCCTTGAGTGCAGGGCTTGGACAACAGTCATACAGCTGATCTGCCTGACTCCTGCCATGTTTGAACCTCCGGTAGCAAGCTTGTCCAGGTGCAACAGGTATGATTGCTGATTTGTTTTCTGCCCTGCTCCTCAGGTGCGACCTGCTCTGCACTGCAGCACAAGCTGAATGTCTTGTTCTTGTGCTCAACTTCATGAACAGCAGAGCAGGTGGCATCAAAAGAATGGCTGACTGAAGGCCTGATGTTGTTTCCTTAATGCTGCTCAAATCAGCATGTGTTGCATGTCTAGTCAAGTCCTGAAGGATCATGCTTCCACTTGCAGATAGCGCTAGTGCTCCAGTCACACTCAGGTGCTGGCGACATGCAGGGATGTTCTTGTGCTCAAATTATTGAAAAACAGAGCAGGTGGCATTACAGAATCGCTGACTCCAAACTTAATGTTGATGCGCTGATGCTGCTCAACTCAGCAGGTTTTGCCTGCCAAATTGATTCCTGATGAAGCATGCTTCTATGTGCATGAGATCTCCCAGCTTGCCTGACCTTGGCCCACAGGAGTCCATGCTGTGCCACTGTTGAGAAGAGGGCTTCAGAGCCAGCAGCCAGCTGAGCTGCAGAGCACTCATCTTGTGAGACAGTAGGCAACTGCATATTTCATCATTTTGGGCTAGTCTGCTGGCAGCACAGCACAGCACAGCACAGCACAGCACAGCACAGCACAGCACAGCACAGCACAGCACAGCACAGCATCTTTGGCCCAGCATGGCAAAGTATGACATGGCACGTCCATGTTGCACATTTGAGCAGCTGAGCAGAAGTTTGGACTGTTGCACAAGCTTACGCTGCCCTTTGGCAATCGCACATGGACGTAAGCTCTTAAAAGCCGTCTGTGTTGCACTTGCAGCCTCATCACGATTGCAACAAGAGTGCTCGTTTGTGCAGTGTCAAACAAGGCATAGCCAGCCAGCAGCGCTTCACTGCTTGACCAGTGTGTTCTCTCAGACCAGCTGTGCCAAAACCAACGCTTGGCATCATTATGCCATTGCTCAGTCTCACCTGAAGAGTAAGTCTTGATTGATGCAAAAGGCAACACCTCTCACAACACAAATTGCGACAAAATTGGATATGGACTTGCCAGTGAAAAATAAGAGTTTCTTGCCTGATGGTTAACGGGCATAGCAGGCTGGCAGGCCCCGCATGCCTGTCTGCACGCCTTTAGCATGAATGCCGGATTGGTCAAGGACTCGCCTTGACCTTCCCATGTGACACAGCTTCGGTCTTCATCCAGACAATTGGCAGGGTTGGCAGGACTGAGGACACTTGCACCAACTGCTTTGCTGGAATGGTTGTCATAATTGCTGCAAGCAGTTGCACAATTTGACTGAGCTGGGTGCAAGTCAGGAGCGCATGTGTCCGCTGTTGAGATAAAGTTGCTTACTCTCGCTTCACATGATCCGCGCCAGCATGCTTTCCAGGAGCATATACAGGGGAAAACCTGCGGTAGCCATGGCGATCGCTGGGGATCAAGTAAAGACTGATGCCAAAAAAAGTGAGTGTGATTCCCGCAAGGCAGGACGCCAACCTCATCCATAACGCATATGTACGTGGGCCAAGGAGGGAGGGAGAGACATCACAAAGCTTTAGCCAGCCGGTGTGATGTCATGATGAGGTTTGTGTAACGCCTGCATATTCTTATTTAGTATTGTGTGTCTTTTGCGCAAAGCTTTTGAAGTGCTTTAGGAAGAATTGAGGAGTCGTAGCCACCGCTAAAGTCTGCTTACCTGCATCATGCATGCCTACTATGGTCAATAGTCAGCAATGATATCGGTGTTGGCTGGTTTCAGGCCGATCTCAGGCCGTCCAGGGTCACGCACTGTTCGAGCATGTCGTATAGGCTTCTGTGATACTATAAGCACTACACATAGTTTCATTGCCACACAATGATGAGCGACGCACCACAACTTCAGCGCCGAGCATGGACCCCACGTCTTTCTGCCTCAAAATTGTTCAAGGTATGACTTGAGCCTGTCAACCACCTGCCCCTGATGGCTGGCCACAACAGAACTGCATGGCGCTAATTTTGCGCTTTCACCGAGTGCAGGCTGTCCGCCAAGCCGCTGCCACCCATCCTGCTCCAGACGCGGAGCCTACCAGCAGCCTGTCGAAAAGCTCCTGCAAAGGTGAGGCACTCTCAGTCACCCTGACTTGTTTCTGAACTCGACTACTCCTGGCTTGCCTTTCGCCTCTCTGGTCTGACCTGACGCTGCTGCCAAACAGGAGTCACCTCCCCAGATGCAGACACAGGGCAAGGTGCAGGAGACTGAGCAGCAGACTACCTCAACCTGGTATGTCTTTTGGTTCACAGTCTTTGTAGCGTCTGCATCAGGAGCTGTACCTCATAGGTGATGCAAGGTTTCTTCTGCTTTAGCACAGTCCAACCAACTTCCTGACATGCAGGTCTGATGTGGCTCGCTCAGAAGACTTGGCAGACCTCAAGAGGCAACTAGAGGAGAAGACTAGCGAATACGCTGAGCTTCTCCAGCAGCATGAGTGTTCACTGGCCAGGTATGTAAATTTTGACTGATGTGTTTGCAACCCTGTTCAAGCAGATGTCGGTTTGCATAGTTCCCACATGCAGTTGAAATGTGGTTAGCTTGCACCTGCCTGTTTTCATCAGAAACCTCAAGCTGCAGCTACCCGTGCATCTCTCATGCTGAAAACCATGTCTCAAGCGAATTTCAACCTGCAGGGTGACCTCTGACCTGTCTGAGCGTAGCAAGCAGTTGCAGTCTGCCCAGACAGATGCACAGCAGGTGTTTCAGCGGTCAAAGGCACGGCATGCTGATCTACTGAAACAGTTACAGACAGCACAGCTTGCCACCCAGCAAGCACGTGATGCGCAAGTAGAAGCTGAACAGCAGCTGCAAACCACGCAGCAAGTCTCTGCTAAACAGCTGAATCAAGTCACTGCTGAGCGTGATCAGCAAGTACATGCAGCAAAAGACTCAGATCATGAGGAGTCTGGTGAGAAGCTGCAAAGTCTGCAGCAGCAGTATGAGAAACAGCTGGCAGCTGCAATGTCTGAAGCTGACCAGAAAATGAGTGCACTCACCATGCAGCTGACTCAGCAGCTGCAAGCGGCACAAAAAGATGCTCAGCAGCAGCAGCTGCTCCAAGTCCACGATATGCAGCATCAACCTGATACTCAGCTGCAAACAGTCTCACGCAAAGTGCAGCAGCAGCTGGAAGCAGAGCATCAGGACCGCCTGAAGCAGCTACAGCAGCAGCTTCAGGCCTGTCAGCAAGACTGTGAGTCACTGCAGGCAGAGAAGCTCGCGCTAGAGCAGCAGGTGCAGTCAGCCAAGGCTGACAGCCTCAGAAAATTGCAGGAGCTGCATGACAAGTGCAAGGGTGATGCAGCTGCTGAGATGAGGCAGCACTCACGCAAGCTTGAAGATGAGCAGTCAGCTCATAAGAAGGCAGCTGGCCGCCTCCAAATAGAGGTGGCAGAGCTCCAAGCAGCCCTTGAGCGTCAGCAGGAGGATAGCATGCGGCGTGAGCACCAGGTGCTGCAAGAGCACATGGCAGGCCTAGCTGCCAAGGACACCATGGTGCAGCAAATGTGGACCGAGCTGTATGAGAGGAAGCAAGATTGCCGCCGGTATGTCTTCAATTGGTGTAGTCATCCAGTCTACAATAACAACCTCCACAGTTCAAGCCCATCCCCTCTCATCACCTATGCATTCTGCAATCATTACTTTGCGACATTTGGACATCAAAAGATAGCTCTTGCATGTGCGCTGCAATCAGGACACTGATTCTGGCAAGTAGCTGCCATAGCAGAACAACAAGTTTGCATGGCTCTGCATCCTTTGTTGCCATTGGACACTTGGCTTCAAGGTTCACAGTTGAGGCCCAGGCAATCAACTTGTTAGACAAGCAAGTAGCGATGCAACCTTGTACTGCTCATCACACTCATGAGTCTGGTCTTACACCACCAATGGCCTTCATTATGCTAACATCTTGAGGCTGACAACTCTGAGCTTTCACCCACTCGCAAGGCCACTCTCAAGGCCAAGACATCATCCTGCTGGTACAACATCTGTGCACATGCCTCTGTGGTGTTTTCACCCTTGATGTCACTTTGTCGTTTGCACCATCTCCATGTGCTGCAGACGACGGCAATTGAGGCCAAGGCACTTACACTCTTCAGCCAAGCAAATGGCTACTCAACCAAACAATGGCTATGTGACACATCCATAGCTAACAACCTCATTCATGGTCCACTTGCTTCCAGATATTGGTTATGACAAGACCTTGCATGCTGCAGGTTGGAGGTTGAGGCAGCTGAGTTGGCAGCTGAGCTGAGGTGCACAGAGAGCCAGCTGGGCAAAGCTGAGAGGGACGTGAAGGGCTGGATTGTCGTGTACAAGCAGCTGGTTGATGACAAGATCAGGTGAGCGCTGCAAACATTGCTTGCAATCAGGCAGGTCTTGGTGTCTGCAGTCTTCACAACAACCCACATTGTTGCCGGTATGCTGACTGCCAAAACAGTACATTTCATACACAGGGTTGCCTGGGTCTGTGCATACCTGACCCTGGGGAAAGACACAAGTTTGACAGATGAATGAAAGTAATGTCTGCAGACACAAAGACTGCAGTCTCGGCATCTGCATGACACTGCCTTATTTCTTGAACAGGCGCCACATCAGCAAATAGCCGTTAGAAGCTGTCACTGCGCTGCTGGTGAAATATGTCTGTCCTTTGAGGCGCTGAACCAATGTAGCCTCACAGGCAGTGTCAGTGGGTGGTCACCATCATAGAAGCAAGGCATGAGAGCCTGCGATTGTCTTGTGATTCCATCTGCTACATGTGGTTGCCCTGCTTGACGGCCTTTGCCCAACACGTTCAACAGAGAATGCAGTCATACAGTTGTGCAACTCGTATGTCGAGAGCAGAGCTTTGTTTTCTGTGGCATGCATCTGAACAAGTACGCAGTGCCAGCTGTAGGACCACATAGCCTAGTTGGAGCTCCATACACAACAGTTTTACCATCACGTTACTGCCCATGTGCCTATCACATCCAATCCGCAAGACTTTCTTAGGGGCACGATCTGCAAGATCGCTGATACTTTGTATCTGCAGCTTGTTGGCAGCATCTGATAAATAGACTTGCACAGTTGCATGACTATACCTGTTGCCACCATTGTACTCCCTGTGATAGCACAGCTGACATTACAGCCCAAAAAAGCAAACAAAAATTCCAAGTGTGCTGACATTTGAAATGTGTTTGCAGCCTGGTGAATGAGCAGCACCATCTGATGAACAGGATTGCCAGTCTGGAAGACGGAGCGGACACCTACCTCACAGGCCAGCACCACAACTGGTAGGTTGTGCCACCACCCTGCCGCCCTCAACACAGTCCAGCCCTGCACAGGACATGCACGCAGAGGTACGCTCTACCTTTATGCTCTACACCATAAGCTCTAACTGCATGCTGTGTCCAAATGTCAACACACTGTCTGTTGTGAAAGGTCATGGGTAATACTCTACAGCAGCTTGAGACTTGTTCCCCCGCCCCCAGCATGCCCCTCCCCCCTGCCTCCCCCCCTTCCCCCCCTTCCAATCGTTGCTCAGCATATGCTAGCCAGGCAGAAAGTGTTTCCGCAGCCCTGCTCTGCATGTGCTCGGCATGAAGTCTTCTGGCCAGATTTGCTAGAGAGCGTCTGGAAAGGGAGCAACATGCAACTTCTTCTGTTCTGCTTTCCACCCTGACCTTTAAGCAAGCTTGGTTCACCGCAACAGCACCAACCCTGATTCTTCTTCACAGCTGCAGCAGCAAGAACAAGCTGTGGCTATCTCAAGAGCTGAAGTAGCGCATGGACCAGGCTTTGAGCATTGAAGTCAGCCGTGTGCCTGCCCAGCTGCAGCCCTCTGTGATTCTGTGTCCAGAGTGCAGAGCTATGTAGCGGCTTCTGGAGTGCACTTCATAGCAGCCTCCTGAACTGACTGTCTGAATCTGTAGGCTTGGCCAGACACTCCCCGGCCATCACTGCCTGATGAGGCCCCCACCCTGTCTGATGACCACCCTCTTGCCACAGCCCAGCTGGACTACACCCCTTCACCAGAGCCCGAACAGGCACGGACTGCGCCCTCCTTGGCTGCTCAGCAGTCAGCGCATGCTTACACCTCTGAGACAGCGGTCCAGGGGCAACATGCTGACAGCAGCAGCCCTGATTGTGACCTGGAAGAAGAGCGTGCCAATCAGACAGACGGCAGCAATGCTGATCAGGACTCTGCCCACTTCATCACCACCCAAGTAGCAGCTGATCAAGCTGACAGCGAAGAAGAGGTCGGTGATGTTGAAGAGGAAGAGTATGAAGAGCAGGACAGCGCTCATTTATCCATCGCGCATGCAGCGGCTGATCAGGCTGAAGAGGAAGAACATGATGGGGTAGGTGAAGAGGAAGAGTATGAGCAGCAGCCAGAGCCTGCCCAAGACTCACCTTCATGTAATGCTGATGAGGATGACAGTGATGGTAGCAGCAGTGAGGATGAAGAAGATGACCAGGAAGGCAAGGCAGTCACAATGTCTAGCATCGCTGGCTCATCTGGGACTTCAGCAGTCCTCAGCACCAGCTCCACCACATCCTCAAATGGTCCAACAATCCCCACACCTGCTGTGGACGCTGCTGAGCATCAAATCACTGGTGGAGTTTCAGCTGCCATCCAAAGCTCAGCTGAAGATGCTGGCAGCACCAATGTCAGCACAGATGGACCTCCAGTTGTCCCCGGCTGTGAGGCTGAGACAACTGGGGATGCAGTGGTCCCCCTGACAGCAGCAGCAGTACAGCATCAGGACTTCAGCATCACAGCTGACAGCAGGGATGCTCCAATCCCAAGCTCATCTGCTCAGAATGCAGACACCTTTACTCCTCCTGCTGCAAATATCTCTGCTTCTCGCGCCAGGGCTGCAGAGGCCTCCACTTCTTCTTCACATAAGGATGATGAAGAGGACGAGGAGCATCCCGTCTATGACTCCCTATCAGAGGAAGACGAAGAGACTGGTGAGCAGGTCTCAAGCAGCAAAGAAGAGGATGCTGCTGAAGAAGAGGATGCTGCAAAAGAAGAGGCTGCTGAGGCTTCAGAATATGAGGAGGATGAGAGGGAGGTCAGTGAGAGTGAGGAGGAGGAGGATGTGGCATCAGACCAGGATGGAGAGACCATGGCAGCCTTGCATCGCAAGATCAAGGAGCTTGAGCATCAAGACTCAGGGTACACCAACCACTCTGCTTGATGCACGTGCTGTTGACTCAGTGCACAGCTGCAAAGCATGCATGTTCAGTCCACACAGCGGAAGCACCATCCCTGCACAGTGATAGTGTCTCACACAGATGTGATTTTTGTGCGTGCACATTCTGTCCTGTCTTGTGGTTGCTTCAGTGATTATTTTAGTTTTCAGTGGCTGCCAGCACTACTGACTTTGAGACGCCGATGTTTACACACATCGTGTCACCAGATCATTGCAGCAAACACATAAACACCCTGCACACCTCACCCTCAAAACCAATGCTGAGTCATGTAACGCTCTCCTTTCGTTTCCTGTCCTTTTGTTTCCTCTCGTTTCTTTTCCTTTCCTTGTTCATCTGTCAAAAACCATTGCTTGCTCTGAGTCCAAGCATCATTGTGTTGTTCAGGTGGCAAGCTGGCTATGCTAAGCTAGATAAGGCATACACTCGTCAGGCCCAGCACTTGGCACAGCTGCAGGGTGACTTTGCTAGAGTCTGGAATGACCTCCTAGCCCTGCAAATGGTGGCACTAGACGCAGTGACATGCAGCCAGCGCCCCAATGGCGCCCAACCCAGGTTTGCATGGTCCCCCCACACCCGCAACAGTGACGACATGACCCACATCCAGGTCATCCAGCATCGGCTGTTCAACCTTGTAGACGCTGTCAGAGATGGTGTGCTGTCTGAGGAGGATGTCAACATGTGTGGTGACTCACACCTCAAAGCTGGTACCATTGACAGGGCTGAGGTGATGCGGCGCAAGTTTGAGGGGTTTGACCAGACAAACCTGGAGACTCAGCCAGACTAGCGGTTGTGTGGGTGAGTTGTGGAGCGGGTGTGGCAGATGCTGAGGGAGATGTTTGCCCCTCACAGCCAGGACCCCAGATGGAAGGGGGTCTTAGTCCTTCAGTTCTTGAATGCCCAGCTGGGGGCGCTCTGCTTTGCAGCCCTTTGGAGTTCTTGGATGAGTTTGGTGGCAGCTGCACCAGCTGCATCGGCTCAAGGTTCATCCAGTGGGGGCCTCTGGTGCAAGATAACTGCAGCGAGCTGGATTTCACAGCTGATGAGTTCAGAATAAATATGATATGCTGAAGCAGTAATCTGAGTCCAGCTCCACAATACACACTTATGCGTCATGTACTTACCTGTTCGTCAGTCAGCAATCAGCGATAGCTGCCAACAGTCACGTACAATCTTAGTAGGAAGTGTGCATGTGGGATTGAGTTGTATAATGTGCACTTGATTGCCGGTCTATGGGCCAGCAGTATAACACTATGAAATATAATATGTTACTCTGAGCACTTTGAGCTCAATTGCTTTCATGCTGTGCACGTATTTCCCCATTCTTCACATGAACAGTGTTAACCAGTTCATCTGGATTGCACATGAGCTTACTGAGTTCAAGGCTCCTCCTATGCATGTTAGCAGACCTCGAGGCTGAGGTTGTAAAGTAGCCTGCAGCTAAAAGTTGTGTCCCAGAACGCCCTGCCCTGCCCTTTCGATAAAGTTGATTAGTCACTGTGGGTGTGCTCAGCGCGTGCTCTGCATACAACTGAGCTGCACGCTGTACGCGGCCAAAAGGACAGCGATTGAGTCCACACGCCGTTTCACATTTGCGTGTATCACCCACTTCAGCGGCATGACTGTTCGAACTGCCGCAGCGGTGCTGCTAGCTGCAATTGCTGTGGGGAGCGCCGTAGCTCAAACGACTACATTTCCTGTTCTCGACATCACCAAGGGCTCACCTTTGCCCACGCTTCAACAACTGCAGCCTGTAAATGACTGGATCACGCTCAACATGTTGCCTGCGACAATACAGGTATTGCACCACGTCTACTCGCAGCCGGCTCTGCAGACTGAAGTATGACAAGCAAC
>JAABUS010009249.1_pt1 | contig 10468 bp, 9 predicted proteins | sample 5560161 | NCBI WGS metagenome assembly JAABUS01 (sample SAMN10711885, study PRJNA513376) | rock metagenome | isolation source: Antarctica rocks | place: Antarctica: Victoria Land, Trio Nunatak nord | collected 2016-01-04
TCGACGGAGATCGGGAGGGCGGTCGCGCGGTCGAGCGCGCGAGCGTGCTCGACCACCTCGTCGAGGCTCACGCCGGCGTCGAGGCGGCCGAGCGTGAACGCGAAGCCGGAGCTCGTGCTCGCCAGCGCCTGGAAGCCGAGGGCCTCGAGGACCCTGGCCGAGCCGGCGTCCCAGGGATTCGGGACGATGAACGGCTCGCCCGCGTGCAGCGCACGGAAGCGCTCGGCCTTCTGCTCCTGGGTGGGCGACACGACCTCGCACACGCTACGCGGTCTCCCGGGCGGCTGCGCCCTCAGCCGGCCGCGATCAGGGCGACGCCCGCGAGCGCCAGCGCGATGCCGAGCGAGTGCCAGCTGCGGAGCCGCTCGCGGAACATGATCACGCCCAGGACCACGGTGACGAGCGGGTAGAGGCTCCCGAGCACCGAGGCGACGGTCAGCGGACCGCGCTGCAGCGCGATCGTCAGGCAGGCCTGCGCGGCTCCGAGCAGGAGCCCGCTGGCGACCACGACGCGCGGGGGGCGAAGGTCGCGCATGCCCCTGAGCAGCGCGATGGCGACGGTGATCGACGCGGCGACGACGAGGGTGCTCACCGTCGGCCACAGCCCCGAACCCTCGGACGTCCTGCTGAGGAGGACGTAGAAGAGCCCGAAGCCGGCGCCGGCGACCGCGGCCGCCGCGAGCTGCCGTGCGACCGGCCACTCGGCCCCGGAGCGATCCTCATCGCGCTGGTAGGCGACGAGGGGGATGGCGATCACGCCGCAGACCGCCCCGGCCGCCGTGAGCGTCGAGAGCGCCGTCCCCTCCAGCAGCCCGATGGAGGCCGGCACCACGGCCCCGACCGCCGCCGTCACGGGGACCACCAGGCTGACGCGGCCCTTGCCGAGCGCGGCGAAGAAGACGACGTTCGCGAGCGCGGTGGCCAGACCGCCGAGCACGCCGAGGCCGATGTCGCCCGCCATCAGGCCGTCGCTCCCCCGCGCCGCCGCCAGCGGCAGCATGATGGCGAGCGCGGAGACCTGCATGAACGCGGTGACCTGCAGGGCGCTGCGGGTGCGGCTGGCGAGCGCGCCCAGGAAGTCGGACAGCCCGAACAGCAGCGACGCCGCGAGGGCGAAGGCGACGGTCAGGGAGAGGCTGGACGCCGCGGCCACGAGCGCGACGGTCAGGGAGGGGCTGGACGTCGCGGCCACGCTGCCGGCGAGTCTACGGCGCGCTCGCGCTGGCGTCCGCCCCCGCGCCGGCGCCCTCAGGCCAGCGCAAGCGCGCGCGCACGCGCGAAGATCCCGTCGGCGTCCATGCCGTAGTGCCGGTAGAGGTGCGTCGGCGGCCCGATGATCGCGTACTCGTCCGCGGGCATCCCGAGCCGCTCGAGGCGCACGCCTCCGATCCCCTGGTCGACGAGCGCGTCGGCGCACGCGCTGGCCACGCCGCCCACCACGTTGTGCTCCTCGGTCACGAGCAGCCGCCCGGTGCGGGCGGCGACGTCGCACAGCGTGTCGGCGTCGAACGGCCGCACGGTGTGCGCGTCGAGGACCGCGGCCTCGATCCCGTCCTCCCGGGCCAGCCGCTCGGCGGCCTCGAGGGCCGGGGCGACGGTGATGCCGTTGGCCACGATGGCCAGGTCGCCGCCGTCACGCAGGCGCCCCAGGCGCCCGACCTCGAAGCCGGGGGCGCCCGCGTCGTAGACGTCCGGCTCGCGCCCGCGCCCGAGGCGGAAGTAGATCGGCCCCGGACGGTCGACGGTGGCCGTGAGCGCCCGCTCGGTGCTCGCGGCGTCGCACGGGCACAGCACCGTCATGTTCGCGATCGCACGCAGCAGCCCGAGGTCCTCGGTCGCGTGATGCGACGTGCCGTAGAAGCCCAGCGAGATGCCGGCGTGGTGCGCCAGCACGCGCACCGCGAGCCCGGGGTAGGCGAGGTCCGTGCGGATCTGCTCCGCGCACAGCAGGCCGGCGAAGCTCGCGAACGTGGACACGTACGGGACGAGCCCGAACGTCGCCATCCCGGCGGCCATCGAGACCATGTGCTGCTCGGCGATCCCGACGTTCACGTAGCGCTCCGGGTGCCGGCGCTGGAAGTCGCTCGTCCGGTTGGAGAACATCAGGTCGGCCGTCAGCACCACGATCCGCGGATCGTCCTCGGCGAGGTCGGCCAGCACCCGTCCGGCGACCGCCGAGCGCGCGAGCTCCGCCGACGCGGCGAGGTCCCAGCTGGGATCGCTGGGCACCGGGGCGCGGTAGGCCTCAGCCATCGCCGCGGATCTCCCTCAGCGCGGTCGCCTCGTCCTCGGGGCGCAGCCAGCCGAGGTGCCAGGTCCGCCCCCGCTCCATGTACCGCACGCCCTTGCCCTTGACCGTCCGGGCCACGATGCACGTGGGCACCGGCGAGCCGGCGGCCGGCAGGGCGCCGAACGTCTCGAGCAGCGCCGCGGGATCGTGCCCGTCGACGTCCACCACCCGCCAGCCGAACGCCGCGAAGCGGTCGCGGATCGGCTCGACCGCCATCACGTCCTCGGTGAGGCCGTCGAGCCCCATCCCGTTGCGGTCGACGATCGCCACCACGTTGCCGAGCTCGAAGTGCGACGCCGCCTGCGCCGCCTCCCACACCTGTCCCTCGTTGAGCTCCTGGTCGCCCAGGAGGACGAAGACGCGCGTGTCGGCGCTGCCGAGCATCCGCGCGGCCTTGGCCATCCCCACGCCGACGGACAGGCCGTGGCCGAGCGACCCGGAGGAGAAGTCGATCCCCGGCACCTTGCGCATGTCCGGATGGTCGCCGAGCGGGCTGCCCACGCGCGTGTAGTCGTCGAGCCACTCGGACGGGAACCAGCCGCGCCGCGCCAGCAGCGGGTAGACGCCGACCGCGCAGTGCCCCTTGGAGAGGATGAGCCGGTCCCGCTCGGGCCACTCGGGGTCCTCGGAGAGCCGCATCACCCCCGCGTAGAGCGCCGCCAGGATCTCGGCGCAGGAGAAGACGCTCGAGTAGTGACCGCTCCTCGCGATCCCGACCAGCCGGACCGTCTCCTCGCGCACGAGGCGGGCGAGCGAGCGCACGGCGTCGGCCTGGTCGCCCTGGAGCGCTTCGTCGAGCACCCTAGACCTGGGTGGTGGACGGCATGGCCGACGGCGAGGTGGGTTCCTCGACCACGTCGTCGACGAAGACGTGGCCGATGCGGCTGAGGACCTCGCTGCGGTTGCGGGTGAGCCACGCGGTCACGCCGATGCCGATGACCAGCCACGCGACGACGATGTACGGCAGGAGGTCGAACGGCGAGGCCGGCTTGGGATAGAACGTGCCGACGAGCGGGATCCCGAACGTCACGATCGCCAGCAGCGGGAGCACGAGGTGCTTGACCGGGCTGAACTCGCTGCGGAAGCGGCTGCGGAAGGCGACGATCACCCCCACGCTGACCGTGATGAACAGGAGGATCAGCGACAGGCCCGACACGGCTCCGATGTAGGCGAAGGCGAGGAAGCCGCCCTGCGTGATCGAGACCGGCAGCCCGATCACGAGCGCGACCACGGCGACGACGACGACGGCGACGTGCGGCGTGCGGTAGCGGGACAGCGACGCCAGGCGGCGGGGCAGCACGCTCTCGCGCCCCATCGCGAAGAGCAGGCGGACGGCGGCGTTGAAGGCGGCGACCACGAAGGCGAGCGTGCTCAGCGCCACCACGAGGTCGAACAGCCACGCCCATCCCGTCGACCAGAAGCGGTCGCTCAGGAACGTGAGCTGGCTCGGGTTCGCCGCGAAGTCGGCCATCTCGCGGGGGGCGACGCCGTTGACCTCGGCGTAGGAGACGAACAGGTAGAAGATCCCCACGATGGCGACCGCGCCGAGGATGCCGCGCGGGATGTTGCGGCGGGGGTCGCGCGTCTCCTCGCCGAGCACCGCGCCCGACTCGAAGCCGGTGAAGATCACGACCGTGTAGACCATCGCGAGCGTGATGTCGCTGAACTTGCCGTTGAGGCTGTTGCCCGGGTCGAAGGCATGCAGGCCGCTGAGCCCGGGGCCGCCCTCGACGACGATCGTGACCGCCAGGACGAGGATCACCAGCATCTCGATGACCAGCACGACGAGGTCGACGGAGGCCGACGCCGCGATGCCGCGGTAGGCGAGCGCGACTACGACGGCGAGGACCACGACCAGCAGGACGTTCTCGTTGATCGACCACCCGAAGGCATCGTCGAAGAACGCCGAGAAGAACGTGCCCGTCGCCCCGATGCCCGACGGCACCCAGAGGATGTAGGCGAACGTCATCATCCATCCGGTGAGGAAGCCCGCGGGGCGTCCGAGCGTCGTCGCGTTGTAGGTGTACAGCGACCCCGCGCTCGGCATGCGCTTGGCGAGCTGGGCCACGCTGTTGCTGGCGAACATCGCGCCGAGGAACGCCAGTAGCACCACGAAGGGCGTGGCCGAGCCGGCGAAGCTGACCGCGGCGACGAGCCCCAGGGCGATCGACGCCGCCGGGCCCATGAACGCCCCCGTGTAGGCGATCACGCGAGCGAGGCCGACCGCGTCGCGCTGCAGTTCTCCCACGGCTCCGGGCGTCGCCTCGGGCCCCGCGTCTGACGTGACCATCCTCAGCTCTCCTCCACCGCGATCGATGCGTGCCCCGTGGACAGAAAGACTCCCCGTGTTCGCCGGCGACACTAGGGCTGGTTGGATCCGATGTCAACCGCGTGCGGCGATGCAACCGCATTGCACGGCGCCGGACAGCCGTCTCGATGCGTCGGTGGGATCCAATTCTGTTGAGCGTGGCCGTTCGGGCGATATGCTCCGCGCCCTGGTGGTCCCGACGACCGAGGGGTGCGCTGCGGTGGGTGACGAGGTCAGGATCTACGCGCTGCATTGCGGCGGCGACCTCTCGGACATGGCCGTATTCGACCCGTTCGACGAGCGGGTGGGGACGAAGGCCTACAACCCGTACTTCATGTACGTCATCGCCCACCCGTCCGGCACCGTCCTGTTCGACAGCGGGGTGCATCCCGAGGTGGCCACCGACCCCGGCGCGCGGCTCGGCGAGGCGGCGGCCACCTTCGCAGTCGAGATGGGCCCCGAGGACCACATCGAGCGCCGCCTGGCGAGCATCGGGCTCACGCCGCGCGGCATCGACCTCGTCGTCCAGTCGCACCTGCACTTCGACCACGCGGGCGGGCTCGAGTGGCTCACCCACGCGCCGGTGCTGGTGCAGCGCGCGGAGCTCGAGTTCGCGTTCGACCCGCCCGTGTACCAGCGCGACATCTACGCGCGCGCCGACTTCGACTGCGGCGTCACCTGGCAGGAGCTGGACGGCGACCACGACATCTTCGGCGACGGCGTGCTGACGATCGTGAGCACGCCGGGCCACACGCGTGGACACCAGTCGCTGCTGGTCCGCCTGGCGAGCCGGACCGTGTTCCTGCTCGCCGACGCCGCTTATCTCGTGGGCAAGATGCGGGCGCGGCTGCTGCCCGCCGTGATCTGGAGCCCCGACGTGATGATCGCCACCTGGGACCGCGTCGAGGCGCTCGAGCGCGAGCACGACGCGCTCCTGGTGGCGACGCACGAGCTGGACTTCCGCGAGCGCGTCCGCATGGCGCCGGACGCCTGGTACGAGTAGCGACGAGGAGAGCACCATGGACGAGACCCGCTTCTGGCATCCCTTCTCCGACATGGCCGCGGTGGCCGGCGCGGAGTTCGTGCTCCGGCGCGCCGAGGGCGTCTGGGTCTGGGACGACCAGGACCGGCGCTACCTCGATGCGAGCGCGAGCCTCTGGTACGCCAACGTCGGGCACGGCCGCCGGGAGATCGCCGACGCGGTCCGCGACCAGCTGCTCGAGCTCGACGCGTACTCGACGTTCGGCGACTTCACGAACGAGCGGGCCGAGGAGCTCACCACGCGCCTCGCCGCGCTCGCTCCCATGGACGCGCGGATCTTCCTGACCAACGGCGGCGGCGACTCGATCGAGACGGCCGGCAAGCTGGCGCGCCAGTACTGGTCGGTGCAGGGCAGTCCCGCGCGCGTGCACCTGATCGGCCGGACGGGCGGGTTCCACGGGACGCACGGCTTCGGCACCAGCCTCGGGGGCATCGAGGCCAACCGCGCCGGCTGGGGGCCGCTCATGGACCACACGTCGCTGGTCGCTTGGGACTCCGTCGACGCGCTCGAGGCGGAGATCCGCCGCGTCGGCCCCGACCGCGTCGCGGCCCTGTTCGTCGAGCCGGTAATGGGCGCCGGCGGCGTCAACATCCCGCCTCCGGGCTACATCGAGGGGGTGGCGGGCGTGTGCGCCGACCACGGCGTGCTGCTCGTGATCGACTCCGTGATCTGCGCCTTCGGCCGGCTGGGGTCGTGGTACGGGATCGAGCGCTGGGGCATCGAGCCCGACATGATCGTGTTCGCCAAGGGCGTCACGAGCGGCTACCAGCCGCTGGGCGGCGTGGTGGTCTCCGAGGACGTCGCCGCCCCGTTCTGGGACCAGCCGGGCCACTTCGTGCGCCACGGGAACACGTACTCCGGGCATCCCGCGGCCTGCGCGGCGGCGCTCGCGAACCTCGACATCATCGAGCGCGAGGGGCTCCTGGCGCGCGCCGGCGAGCTCGAGGGCGAGCTGCAGCGCGCCCTCGCGCCGCTGGAGTCCCACCCGCACGTCGCGGAGGTCCGGGCCGGCACCGGGGTCATGGCGGCGATCGAGCTCGAGCGCTCCGCGATCGAGGCCGGCATCACCCCCGTCGCGGTGATCAGCCGCCTGCGCGAGCTCGGCGTGCTGGCGCGACCGCTGGCGACCTCGGTGGCCGTGTCGCCGCCGCTGGTCATCGCCGGCGCGGAGATCGAGCTGATCGCGAGCAGCGTCGGGGAGGCGATCGACGCGCTGGCGCCCGCGAATGCCTGACGCGGCCGAGGCCAAGGCCCGGGTCCTCGAGCTCACCCGGCGCCACGTCGCCCCGCACCGGGTCGACGTATGGGAGGCGTACGGGACGCAGCTCGTGATGGACCGTCGCGAGGGCTACCGCATCTGGGACGTCTCTGGTCACGAGCTCGTGGACGTGCACTTGAACGGCGGGACGTTCAACCTCGGTCACCGCAACCCAGAGATCGTCGCGGCCCTGATCGAGGCGACGGAGCGCTACGACATCGGCAACCACCACTTCGCCAGCACGGCGCGGGCCGAGCTGGCACAGACGCTGGCCCGCCTCACTCCGGGCGACCTGTGCTTCAGCGTGTTCTCGGCGGGCGGCAGCGAGGCGATCGACGTGGCCATCAAGACGGCTCGGCGCGCCACCGGCCGCCGCCGCATCGTCGGCCTGGGGGCCGGCTACCACGGCCGCACGGGCCTCTCGGGCGCCTGCGGCGAGGACGCCGGCGCCCGCTACTTCCGCTCGGACATGCCGGACGACTTCACCAAGGTGCCGTTCGGCGACCTCGACGCGATGGGGACCGCGCTGGCCCCGGGCGACGTCGCCGCCGTCGTCATCGAGACCGTGCCCGCCACGTACGGCTTCCCAGTCCCGCCCGCCGGCTACCTGCGGGGCGTCAAGGCCCTGTGCGAGGAGCACGGGACGCTCTACGTCGCCGACGAGGTCCAGACCGGGCTGGGCCGCACAGGCAGGCTCTGGGGCGTGGAGGCCTTCGGGGTGCAGCCCGACGTGCTGGTCACCGGCAAGGGGCTCTCGGGCGGGATCTATCCGATCGCCGCCACCGTCATCAGCACGGCGGCGGCCGGCTGGCTGCGCGAGAACGGGTGGGGGCACGTGTCGACGTTCGGAGGCTCGGAGCTCGGATGCCGGGTCGCCGCCAAGGTGCTCGAGATCACCACCCGCCCGGCGGTGCGCGAGCACGTCGACCGGCTGATCGACCGCGTCGGAGGCGGGCTGGACGCGCTGCGCGAGCGCGAGCCCTACCTCACCGAGGTACGCCAGTCCGGCCTGGTGATCGGGCTGCGCGTCGACCATCCCGACGGCGCCGTGTACCTCCAGCAGGAGCTCTACGCGCTCGGCGTCTGGGCGATCGCCTCGGGCTTCGACCAGTCGGTGCTCCAGCTCAAGCCCGGGCTGCTGCTCTCGGACGAGCTCGCCGACCGCGTGCTCGAGCGCCTCGAAGCCGGGCTCCGGCGCGCCAAGGAGGCCGATCGGCCGGTGCCGAGCCGGCACGCGCGCTCCCCGGAGCCCGCGTGAGCGACGGTGCGCGGGCCGCGCGTCCTCCCCGTCCCCCGGCCGAGGACGCGCAGGACCCGCGGCTCGCCGGCGCCCGCGCCGCGCTCGCCCGCTACGCGCTCGCCGACGACGTGGCCGCCCTCAGCTTCGTCCGCCACGGCGAGAACACGACGTTCCGCGTCGACGCGCGCGACGGCGCTCGCTACGCGCTCCGCCTCCACCGGCCCGGGTACCACACCACGGCGGCGATCCGGGCCGAGATCGCCTGGATGAGCGCGCTGCGCGAGGCCGGCGTCCTCACGCCGGCGATCGTGCCGGGCCGGGACGGCGACGTGGTGCAGGAGCTCGCCGGACCGGGCGGCGAGCCTCGCTCGGCGGCGCTGTTTGACTGGATCGACGGCACCCCGCTGACGCGGATCGACCGCGTCGAGCTCTGGCACGAGCTGGGCGCGCTGATGGCGCGGCTGCACGGTCACGGGCGCGACTGGGCGCGACCCCGCGCGTTCGAGCGTCCGCCGTGGGACGCGGCGGCGATCGTCGGCGACGACCCCCGCTGGGGCGACGCGACCGCCGATCCTGGATGGCGCCCGGCCGATCGGGAGCTGATCGCGGCCTCCCGCGCGGCGGTGCGCCGGCGGCTCGCGGCGTTCGGATCCGGGCCGGACCGCTTCGGGCTCATCCACGCCGACCTGACCTTCGACAACGTGCTGGTGCGGGCCGACGGCACCACGGCCGTCCTGGACTTCGACGACTGCGGCGGCAGCTGGTACCTGTTCGAGCTGGCGGTCGCGCTGTATCCGATCGAGGACAGGCCCGACTTCCCGGCACGCCGCGACGCGCTCGTCCGCGGCTACCGCAGCGTCGCGGCGCTGGCCGGCGACCAGCTCGCCGAGCTGCCCACGTTCCTGATGGCGAGGCGCCTCTGCTCGCTGGGATGGATGGCGAGTCGGTCCGACACCGACCACGCCCGCAGGCAGCGGCCCTGGCGGCTGCGGACGACGCCGGAGGCCGCCCGCGCCTACCTGGCCTGGGCGGGTGAGGCCTGATCGCCTCCTCCGGGATCGCGGCGCTCGAGCCCCTGGGCGCCGACGGAGGCGAGCCGCTCGGGCAGCTGATCGCCTCGCGGGTCCGCGGCGCGATCATCGCCGGGCGGCTGGCACCCGGTGAGCGCATCGGCCAGGAGGCGCTGGCCGCGCAGCTGGGAACGAGCCGGATCCCCGTGCGCGAGGCGCTCCGGCAGCTGGAGAACGAGGGGCTCGTCGTCCTCGTCCCCCACAGCGGCGCGCGCGTCGCGCGCCTGGACCTCGCGGAGCTGACCGAGGTCTATCGCATCCGTGAGGCGATCGAGCCGATGGTGATCGCGGAGAGCGCGCCCCGGCTCAGCGACGCGCAGATCGCCCACCTCGGGCGGCTGGTGGCGGGGATCGACGCGGCCGCCGCCGAGCCCGAGCGGTGGCTCGAGATCGATCGGCGCTTCCACCTCGACTGCTACGCCGGCGCCTCCATGGCGCGCGTCGTCCCGATGATCGAGCGCTTCTGGAACACGACCCAGCACTATCGCCGGGCGTTCATCACCACGCTCGACGCTCCGCACTTCGCGCTCGTGAGCCTCGAGCACCGGCTCATCCTCGACGCGCTCGAGCGCCGCGACCCGGTGGATGCCGAGGAGCGGCTGCGTTCCCACATCCGCCGGACCCGCCAGACCCTCAGCTCGCACGCCGAGCTCTTCGACGGCTGAAGCCCGTGCCTCGCCCGGCGCGCGTCAGCCTCCGCTCGAGAAGAGCTCCGCGTGGCCGGTGAGGGTGGTGCGGGTGCGGCGCACGTGTCCGCGCACGAGCTGCTGGGCGTCGGCCACCGCGTGGCGAGCGAGCGCGTCGACGATGAGCCGGTGCTCGAGGAAGCCCAGCTCCAGCTCCGCGTCGCTGATCGCGTGCAGGTACGCCCGCCGATACTGCTGCGTGCTGTGCCAGAGGTCGTCGATCATCCACAGCAGCCGCGGCAGCGGCGCGGCCTGGTAGGTGGACAGATGGAACGCCCGATCGGCGATCAGGTAGGCCTGCCGATCGCTCGCGCACCGCTGCAGCGCCGCGGCCATCTCCTCCAGGCGACCGACCTGCTCGCGCGTGATGTGCTCCGCGCTCTCGCCGATGGCGAGCGGCTCGAGGACCTCGCGCACGCGGTAGAGCTCGATGTGCTCGGAGACGTCGAGCCGCGCGACCCGCGCTCCGCTGTGGAGGACGAGGTTCACGAGGCCCTCGTCCTCCAGCTGCCGCAGCGCCTCGCGGACCGGGATGCGGCTGGTGCCGAACTGGTGCGCGACGGCCTCCTGGCCG
>JAABUS010009250.1_pt1 | contig 10467 bp, 10 predicted proteins | sample 5560161 | NCBI WGS metagenome assembly JAABUS01 (sample SAMN10711885, study PRJNA513376) | rock metagenome | isolation source: Antarctica rocks | place: Antarctica: Victoria Land, Trio Nunatak nord | collected 2016-01-04
GACGGTCGCCAGCACCCGGGGCAGCATCTCGGCCAGGGCGCGCGCGGCGGGGCGGGCGGCGACGGGATCGGACAGGAAGCGCGAGAGGATCGCCGACAGGTCGATGCGGCCCAGCACGCGCGACACCTCGGCGGGGGTGAACACGTGCCCGGCGACGAACCGGCCGAGCGCCCGGCCCAGCCGCGCCTTCTGCTGCGGGATGATCGCGGTGTGCGGGATCGGCAGGCCGAGCGGATGACGGAACAGTGCCGTGACGGCGAACCAGTCGGCGATGCCGCCCACGAACCCGGCCTTGGCGCTGGCCTGCAGCAGGTCGGCCCACAGGCCGGGCGGCATCGCATAGCTTAGGAGTGTGAGCGCCGCCATCAGCACCAGCAGCCCGGTCGCGAAGGCGCGGTGCTGCCGCAGCTCGCGCCGGGCGTCGCGGTCGTAGTCGGGGATGGCGGTTTTCGGGGATACGGTGGTGGCTGCGCTCATGGCGGCGGGGGATAGCACAGTTGGCCGGGGTGGCGAGGGGGTGCAGGCTCGGCTAGGCTCTGCGACGCGATCGGTTGGTTGCGCACATATAAGGATCTGATGGCATGAACATCCGCCGAATGGCGCCCGAGGCCCGGCTGTCCGGCGCCGTGGTGCACAACATGACCGTCCATCTGGCCGGGCAGGTCGCCGACGACCCCGCGGGCGGAGCGGAGCAGCAGACCGCTGGCATCCTGCGCCAGATCGACGCGTTGCTGAACGAGGCCGGGACGGACAAGACCTACCTGCTTTCGGTGCAGATCTTCCTCGCCGACATGGCCGATTTCGACGCGATGAACCGGGCATGGGACGCCTGGCTCGACCCGCGGCACAAGCCGGCGCGCGCCACGGTGCAGGCGCGGCTCGCCAATCCGGCCTGGCGGGTCGAGATCACCGGCATCGCCGCCCTCCCGCCGATCCTGCCGCGTCCGGCGCAGTCGAGCGAGAGCCAGTTCGCCTGACCGCGCATCAAGTGCGTCAATTCGCGCGTCATTAGGCGCGTCAATTGATGCGCTGGGACGCGCGTCAATTCTTGCATCAATCCATTTGGCACTGGTTCACCCATAACCGCTGTATATCAATACGTTAATCATTGCTTGCCGCATCAAGTGCATCAATTCGCGCATCAAGACATGCGTCAATTCGAGCCTGTTTCCACTTCCAGGCGCTGCACACCGAGCCCCGGGGAGAGTCGCCGGTGCGTCAAATCCCCCCTGTTAGAGGGGAGAATTGACGCACCGCGCGACCCGGGGCGGTGGCTCAATGCCAGGCGAATTGACGCATGCCGGGCAAAACAGGGCCGCCGCCGGTTCCCGGGTCGGGAAAAAGCTGGATCAGCATGAGGTCCGAACGCATCGCGTGGCCACGCGGCGGTTCCAACACGTCGGTTGTATCCTATTTGTTCTTGTTTCGCCAGCGTATTCATGCGATAAGGCCCAATGATCGTGAAAACAAGGTTCTGCACCAACGCAGGCGCATGTGACTTGACCTTGCCCGCGGCCGGGCCTGTGCTGCCGGCATGACCTACGAGGACCATATCGGCCGGACCGAGACGCGCACCGACAGCGTCGCCCCGCATCTGCTGCACGGCCTCGCCGCCACCCTGGGCATGGAAATTCCGGATCGGCTGCCGCCACTGTGGCACTGGATGCTGTTCCAGGACTGGGTGCCGCCCGACCGGCTCGGCCCGGACGGGCACCCGAAACGCGGTGGGTTCCTGCCGCCGGTGCACGACCTGCCGCGGCGGATGTGGGCGGGCGGGAGGGTGCGGTTCCTGGCGCCGCTGCACGCAAGCGACGCGGTGCGCCGCACCAGCACGATCCTGTCGGTCAAGGAAAAGCAGGGCGGCAGCGGCCGGCTGGTGTTCGTCACCGTCGGCCATACGATTGTGGGACCGCACGGCCCGGCGATCGAGGAGCAGCAGGATATCGTCTATCGCGGCGCCGAGGGGGCCGCGGCCAAGCCCGCCGATCCCGCAGCACCTGCTCCGCCCGGCGCGCGCCGCGGCACGGTGCTGCCTGACCCGGTGCTGCTGTTCCGCTACTCCGCGCTGACCGGGAACGGGCACCGCATCCACTACGACCTCGACTACGTGCGCGGCGTCGAGGGCTATCCGGGCCTGGTGGTGCACGGCCCGCTGCAGGCAACCTGGCTGGCCGGGCTGCTGGCGGACCGGGACGTGGCGGAGTTCAGCTTCCGTGGATTTCGCCCGGCATTCCACGACGCGCCGCTCGCGACCGAGGCGTGGGCGGATGGCGACACCTGGCGGCTGCGCACCCTGGACGCCGAAGGACGCGCCTGCATGTCGGCGGAGGCCACCCTTGCATAGCCTCACGGGCACAGCGTGATGGCGTTCCTGACCGAGCCTGAGCCGGCGCGCGGCGTTGCCTTGCCGGTGCGGCCCGGCATCCGCCGTGTCGTGGCGCCGAACCGTGGGCCGATGACCTATCACGGGACCAACACCTATCTGATCGATGCACCGGGCGGCCTGATGGTGCTGGACCCCGGGCCGGACGACACAGCGCACGTCGCCGCCGTGCTGGCCGCCGCCGGGCCGGTCGCCCGCATCCTGCTGAGCCACACGCACCACGACCATTTCGGCGCGCTTCCGGCCCTGCGCGCCGCCACGGGGGCGCCGGTGTACGCCTGGCATGAGCCGGCGGTGCCGGAGATGGTGCCCGACGTGATGCTGCGGGACGGCGATGCGGTCGATGGCTGGCGCGCGGTGTTCACCCCCGGGCACGCAGCGGACCATGTGTGCTTCGCGGGTCCGGACGGCGTGCTGTTCAGCGCGGACCACGTGATGGGCTGGTCCAGCAGCGTCGTCAGCCCGCCGGGCGGCGAGATGGCAGCCTACTTCGCCAGCCTGCGGCGATTGCTGGACCGCGACGACACCCTGTACCTGCCCGGGCACGGCCCGCCGCTGCCCGACCCGCACCCGTTCGTGCGGGAGCTGCTGGCGCATCGCATGGCGCGGGAGGATGCGTTGCTGGCGGCGCTCGATACGGCGCCGCGCAGCACGCGGGCATTGATGGACCAGCTCTATTCGCAGGTGGACGAGCGCCTGCGCCGCGCGGCGGAGCGCAACGTGCTGGCGCACCTGCTGAAACTTCGGGACGAGGGGCGCGCGGCGGACGGGCCGGAGGGGTGGGTCGCGGTATAGGATCGGCTTGCATTTTGCGGGTCCGTGCCGCACATAAGTAGACAAATCTGGTCGGCCCCCACCGGGCGCTGTTCGTGGTGCGGGGTGCATGACAGGGCGCGCTGGGCAGGGGCTTGGCAGCGCCTGTCATGGCATTTCCGGCTTTCGTATGGAGTAGCATCGTGTCTGAGACTGACGCCAACCCGCTCGCCCTCATCCGCAACATCGGCATCACCGCGCACATTGACGCCGGCAAGACGACGACGACCGAGCGGATTTTGTACTACACGGGCGTGTCGCACCGCATCGGCGAGGTGCATGACGGCAATACCACGACCGACTACATGGCGCAGGAGCGGGAGCGCGGCATCACCATCACGTCGGCGGCGGTGACGTGCGAGTGGAAGGGCCACCGCATCAACATCATCGACACGCCGGGCCACATCGACTTCAACATCGAGGTCAACCGGTCGCTGCGCGTGCTGGACGGCGCGGTGTTCATCATCGAGGGCGTGGCCGGCGTGCAGCCGCAGAGCGAGACCAACTGGCGGTTAGCCGACCGCTACAACGTGCCGCGCATCATCTTCATCAACAAGCTGGACCGCACGGGCGCGGACTTCTACCGGGCATTCGACACGCTGAAGGAGAAGCTCGACATCGTGGCGCTGCCGCTGCAGTTGCCGATCGGCATCGAGGACACTTTCATCGGCGTGGTGGACCTGGTCGAGATGAAGGCCATCGTGTGGGAGGGCGGCGAGCTCGGCGCCAAGTTCCACGACGAGGAGATCCCCGCCGACATGATGGAGAAGGCGCAGGAATACCGCACCTTGCTGCTGGACACGGCGCTGAGCGTCGATACCGAGGCGATGGAGGAGTACTTCGACAAGGGTGACGTGTCGGTCGAGACGCTGAAGCGCTGCATCAAGGCGGGCGCGATTAGCGGCGTGTTCCGCCCGGTGCTGTGCGGCACGGCCTTCAAGAATAAGGGCGTGCAGCCTTTGCTTGATGCGGTGCTGGACTATCTGCCGAGCCCGATCGACGTGCCCGGCATCAAGGTGGCCGAGGAGGAGGACGAGCCGGAGGGCACAATCCGGCGCATTATCCCGGCCGACATCAAGGCGCCGTTCGCCGGGCTGGCGTTCAAGATCATCAACGACAAGTACGGCACGCTGACATTCGTCCGGGTCTATGCGGGGTCGCTGAAGTCGGGCGACACGGTGATGAACACGACGAAGGACCACCGCGAGCGGATTGGCCGGATGTTCCAGATGCACGCCGACAAGCGGGCCGAGATCAAGGAGGTCCACGCCGGCGACATTGCGGCGTTCGTGGGCCTGAAGGACACCGTGACCGGCGACACCCTGGCGGCGGCGGAGGACCCAGTAGTGCTGGAGCGCATGTCGTTCCCGATTCCGGTGATCGACATCTCGGTCGAGCCGAAGACGAAGGACGGGGTGGAGAAGATGACGCTCGGTCTGCAGAAGCTGGCGGGGGAGGACCCGAGCCTGCGGCTGCGCACCGATCAGGAGAGCGGGCAGACCATCCTGTCGGGGATGGGCGAGTTGCACCTGGAAATCATCATCGACCGTCTGCAGCGCGAGTACGGCGTGGACGCCAACATCGGCGCGCCGCAGGTGGCGTACCGCGAGACCATCAGCCGCAGTCACACCGAGATCTACACCCACAAGAAGCAGACCGGCGGGTCCGGCCAGTATGCCGAGGTGAAGATCCTGTTCGAGCCGATGGAGCGCAACTCGGGCGTGGTGTTCGAGAACAAGGTGGTCGGCGGTTCGATCCCGAAGGAGTACATCCCGGCGGTCGAGAAGGGCATCCGCAACCAGTGCGAGACCGGCGTGCTGGCCGGGTTCCCGACGGTCGATTTCAAGTACAGCCTGGTGGACGGCAAATACCACGACGTGGACTCGTCGGCGCTGGCATTCGAGATCGCGGCCAAGGCGTGCTTCCGCGACGGCATGAAGAAGGCGGCGCCGATCATCCTGGAGCCGATCATGGACGTGGAGGTGACGACGCCGCAGGACCATGTGGGCGATGTCGTGGGCGACCTGAACCGCCGCCGTGGCACCATCCAGAGCCAGGACAGCGCCGGCAGCACGGTGATGGTGCGGGCGCACGTGCCGCTGAAGGAGATGTTCGGTTATATCAGCCAGCTTCGCGGCATGACCAAGGGACGGGCCAGCTTTACGATGCAGTTCCACCACTACGACCCCGTGCCGCGCAACATCGCGGACGAGATCATGGCAAAGAGCGCATGATCGGGATCATGGCAAAGAGCGCATAGGCTACAGGCCATCAGACGCCTACGGCTTGCAACAGGTCGGGCAAGGACAGCCCGGCCAGCGCGCCCGGGTCGGTGTTGTCGATCAAATAATCAAATAATCGTTGCTTGCCCGCGATAATAGCCGCGATGCGTTGCTCCACGGTATTGCCGCACACGTAGGCGAACACCTGGACTGGGCGAGTTTGGCCTATGCGATGGGCGCGGTCCTCGGCCTGCACCTCGACCGCGGCGGTCCACCAGCGGTCGAAGTGGAATACGACGGACGCAGCCGTCAGGTTCAGGCCGATGCCGCCTGCACGCAGCGATAAGACCAGCACCTCCCGCCGCGGGTCGTCGGCGAACTGCGCCAGAACGGCCGAACGGGTAGTTGCGTCCTGTCCGCCGGTCAGCACCAGAGGCAAGAACCGGCGCAGCCGCCGGGCGATGGCGTGAACACCGAAGGGCTCGTGCACGAACTGGCTGAATACCAGAGCCTTCGAGCCTTCCGCGGCCATGGATGCGATCCTGCGTTCCAGATCGTCGAGCTTGGCGGATTGTCCGTCCTCGGGCGCCGCGTTGCATATCTGCTTGAGGCGTAGCAGTACCTCCAGGACCTGCGTTACCTGGACCCTCGCGCCGAGGGCGCGCAGCCGAACGATGCCCTCCTGCTCGGCAAGGTCATACGCCGCACGCTGGACCGGGGTCAGGCCGGGATCGATTTTGAACACGGTCTTGGGTGGCAGGTCTTGCAGCACGTCCGCCCGGCGGCGGCGCAGTTGCATCTGATCCAGCAACCGGCGAAGGCTGGCCATCATCTCGCGGCGATCAAACCGGCCAGGCACGACGAATTCGAGGATCGAGACCAGGTCGTCGGCCCGGTTCTCCAATGGCGTGCCGGTCAATGCCCAAGCGCGCCGGGTGCGCAGGCGCTTCAGGGCACCCGCAGCCTCGGTATCCCGGTTCTTTATGCGCTGCGCCTCATCAGCGATGACGACGGCCCAGTCCCGGTGGCGCGGCCCGGCGGGACCCGGCAGCAGAATGTCCCCGCGCAGGCTGTCATAGCTGGTAAGATAGACATCGGCGTCCCGTCGCCAAGCTTGCGCCCGCTCCTCAGCGTTGCCGAGCACGGTGGACGAGCGCAGCGTCGGCGCCCAATCGCGTAGCTGCGCACGCCATTGCAGCACAAGCCCGGCAGGCGCCACGACCAGCGCCGGTACGCCGTCGGCTGCCAGGACGCGCAACGCGCCGATAGCCTGGATGGTTTTGCCCAGCCCCATGTCGTCGGCCAGCAGCACCGAGCCTTGCACCAGCCGCGTGATCCCCGCCTGCTGGTAGGCCGGCAGCAGATGACGCCACTGCAGTCCGAACGGCGTGTCAGCCGTCGTCGGCATTGTCCATCGATGGCTCCGAAACGTCTGCGTTCTCAGAATAATCGGTGCCGATCGGCGATACTTCGACGCCGGCATGGGTCTCTTGAAGGCGTAGCATGTCCCACTCGGTGATCCAGCCGCGGACATGGTGCCGCATGGTAAGGCTGGTGCGACGTGCGGCCATGGTGGGCGCGGGCGCTTGCCAATCATAGGCCGACGCGTAGCAGCGTGGCAGCGTGGCGGTGCAGGTCGCCCTCCAGCGGCGCACCGAGTCGCCCAATCCTTCCTGGTCGTCGGTCAACTGAGCGTCCAGCAATGCGATCAGGGCATTGCGGAAATCCTGTGCCAGCCGCGAATCGTCCCAAATGGAGCGGGTCATGTGTTGCTGCAAAGTAGTTCGCAGGAGAACCGGCGCGACACCGTTGTGATCCGCAAGGACGGCAAAGGTGACTTGGTTTCCAGGGTCTGGCCAGTGATACCCCGCCTCGCCTACAAGCCTCTCCAGCCGACTCTGGAGGAGCGCATTCCAATCCAGCGCATTGACGACGGCAAAGAACGCGAAATGCAGCATGTGCAGCCAAGTCGTCGCCGTATCTATGGCGATCACCGATAGGCCGGCATTGAGAGCCGTGGAGCGCAGGGCATCGTTCAACTGAGCAATCATCTCGTCATTCGCTACGACGAAACGAGTGGCGCCACCACCATCGGGGATGAACGTGGTCAGGTATTCGCGCTCGATCAGCGGCACCCAGGCGTCAAGTGCGATCGGCATCGGCGTTCCCGCGCGAAAACTGAATACCGACGAACACGCGCTCCGCCCCGGTTTCGTCGAACACGGTTATGCGGTTGCGTCCCTTGCTGCCGGTCGATGCCGGCAAGCCGAAGCGGTGACCCGTGCTGGTCAGGATGTCCGGCGCACGGTCAAGCCGGAGCAGGTCGCAGGCAAATTCCTCCCGCGGGTAGTCCGCCGCCGCAGCCGGCAATACGGTCAGCAGCGCATGGATGTCGTTCAGCGCCACGACCGGGCCGGCCCCGGCGTGGTCAACGCGCCATCCGGATTGGGTGGCCGGAGCCAGGTAGGCATAGGCGTTGAACATTTGCTGGAGAAAGCGCAGCGCGTCGAACCGGCTTGTCGCCTGCGCCTTGCGCAACAGGCGTACTACGACCGCCGGGCGAAGCCGCCGTTCCAGCTTGCGGCCAATCCGGATTCCACCTGCCTTGGCGTCCAGTTTCAGCAACAGCGGAAATGCTGTCAGCCGCCCATCGCGCTCGGTGAGCACGAGGTCATGCGCTGCTGCTTCGGCCCGCAACTCCGCCAAGCAGGAACCGTCTGCCAACGCCTGCGCGCTGTCATTAGGTGAACGCATCGCGTGCCGCTTGTACGGACGCTTAGTTGCTCGATTTGCCGCGGAAACAGCTCGAACAGGCCCGCAATCTGAGCAAATTCTCCAACATTCGTCTTCGCTCGCATAGCACGGACACGGCCTAGCAACAACTCTGCGTGCTTCTCGGTCTCAGCAAGCCGTTGATCAAGTGTCACGACTTGCGACTCGAAGCCATCATTCACGCGTTCTCTCCCGATCTATTATTTACATCATCACTCATATTTTGCGAAACTGTAACTCAAGGTTGAATTCAGTTGGCGCGTCGTCTAGGCATTGCCGGCCGGGTTTGTTGTAACAACGGCAGGAACTCTCCTATCCCGGCAGCGCTCAGGCAGGAATGAACATCGAAGTTCCTGTCGAATCGGCGAACCCCAATGTTGTCGTCCGCAACGCCGCCACGGACGCCGATCTTGAATTCATGGCTCGCGCCCTCGACCTTGCAAGGCGCGGCGACCGGACCGAGGGCGCATCGCCGATCGGTTGCGTGATCGTGCTTGACGGCCGGGTCGTATCGGAGGGCCATAACGAGGTCGGCATCCGCCATGATCCGACGGCGCACGCCGAGATGGTGGCGATCCGCCAGGCGGGCGCGGCGCTGGAGCGGGACGAGCTGCGCGGCGCGACGCTGTATTCCACCCTGCAACCCTGCGGCATGTGCACCATGGCGAGCATCTGGAGCCGGATCGACCGCATCGTGTACGGCGCCGGGCGGGATGACGTGCACCGGATGTACTTCGAGGACCGTCACCTCGACACGATGAGCTTCATTCGTGACGCCTATCGCCAGGATATGCCGGTTGTCGGCGGCGTGATGCGCGCGGAGTGCGCCGCGTTGTATTATGGGCCGGATGACGAGCCGCCCATCGAGGAGCAGGGCAACATCTAGCTCAGGCCCTCCATCCCGCCGTCCACGCTGATCGCCTGGCCGCTGATGGTCGCGCCGAACGGGCTGCAGAGATACAGCGCCATGTTGGCAATGTCCTGCTGCGTCACGAAGCAGCGCAGCGACACGGTCGCCATCGCCCGCTCGGTCTGCTCGTTGTCGCTCACGCCCGCCGCCTGCGCCTTGTTGCGCAGCACGCTGCGGATGCGCGGCCCGTCCACCAGGCCCGGCAAAATGGCGTTCACCCGGATGTTGTCCGGCCCCAGCTCCATCGCCAAGGTGCGGGTGAAACCAACCACGCCCCACTTCGCCGCGCTGTAGGGACTGCGTAGCGGAAAGCCGAACTTGCCGGCGGCGGAGCTGAGATTGATGATGCTTCCCCCGCCGGACTGGCGCAGTGCCGGCACCGCGTAACGCGCGCAGTGGAACATGCTGGCGAGGTCGATCTGCAACGTGGCGTCGAGCTCGGCCGGCGTCACGTCCTCGACCCGCGCCGTCGGCCCGGCAATGCCCGCGTTGTTCACCAACACGTCGAGGCCGCCGAGGGTGGACAGCGCCGCGTCCATGAACGCCTTCAACTCGGTCACCGACCCGGCATCCGCCCGCATGCCGCGATGGCCGCAGGCGGCGAGGCCGGCGTCGTCCACGTCCGAGACGAACAGCTCGGCGCCGCACTCGGCAAAGCTGTCCGCCATGACCCGGCCGATGCCGCCCGCTCCCGCGGTGATCGCGACGCGGAGGCCGCTGAGATCGAGCGGAACCGGGATGCGTGCGCCTTGGGCCATGCTGCGGGTCCTCCCGGGTTGCCTTGGCACGTTACGGCACTGGCTGGGCAAGGCAACGGGTTTCCACAGGTTGCAGCCCGCAGGGCAGCCCTATTGCGAGCAGTCAACGACTTGGACCGCATATCGTCGGATAACCCGGTCGCTGGAGACGAGTTGCGCTCCCTCCGCGAGGGCCTGGGCGATCAGCAGGTGGTCGAAGGGGTCGCGGTGATGCATGGGCAGACCCGCAAGCGCCGTCAGATGGGCGAGCTTGACATCGAGCCGGGCGAACCCGTCTTGCGTGATCCCGTCCGAAACATCCTTGAGATCGGCTGTCAGCTTCCCAACGCGCGACTTGATGACGATCTCCCAAAGCGACACCACGCTGACCAGGACATCATTGTCGGGATCGCCCAACAGGGTCCGGGCGTGCTGGCCCAGCCGTGGGTGATCCTCCAACCACCAGAGAACGGCGTGCGTGTCCAGCAGGAGCCTCACTCCCCCCCAGGGCTTTCGCATCAAGCGACAGGCATATGGTTTAGGATGTCGGCGAGAACCCGCACGTCGAGCACCGCCTGTCGCATGGTATGACGGAGGGAGTTTTTGCCTGTGACGATGCGGACGACGTTG
>JAABUS010009251.1_pt1 | contig 10466 bp, 10 predicted proteins | sample 5560161 | NCBI WGS metagenome assembly JAABUS01 (sample SAMN10711885, study PRJNA513376) | rock metagenome | isolation source: Antarctica rocks | place: Antarctica: Victoria Land, Trio Nunatak nord | collected 2016-01-04
TGATACTCTAACTAAAGGCATTCAGTATAAAGAAGGCACCATAATTAAAGAAGGTATTATTTCACATGATGAAGTAATTGAGGTAGCAAATGCAATGTTTTCAAAATACCGACTCCTATGTGATATTTTGAAAGATAAATTTAAGTTCATTTTTATTGACGAGTATCAGGATACCCATCCTTTTGTAATTCAGATATTTTTAGAACACTTAAATAAAAGCACGAAAAAAAATATAATCGGTTTTTTTGGGGATGCAATGCAAGCTATCTATGAGGACGGTGTTGGGGACTTGAATAAATATCTAAGTCAAGGGGTAGTAAAAGAGGTTCCAAAGGAGCAAAACAGAAGAAATCCTCAATTGGTAATTGATTTAGCTAATCAATTAAGAACCGATGGAATAATTCAGAAACATTCCGGTGATGATAGTGCACCGAATATGGTCAATAAAAAGGTGAAGGAAGGTGATATAAAATTTATTTATTCTAAGAGTAATGATATTGATGCCATTAAGAAAGTGCTTAGTTGGGACTTTACAAATTCTAAATTAACAAAGGAGCTTAATCTTACTCATAACCTAATTGCTCCTAAAGCTGGTTTTCCAGATTTAATGGAAATTTATGATAAGGATAGAATCTTAGATTATAAAAAGAAAATTATCGATCATATTAAAGATAAAAAAATTACCAAAGATTTCTCTTTTTATAAATTTGGAGACGTTATAGATGAACTTAAAGTCAGTAAAACTGCAAGACAAACTGAGTTCATCGAAGCCAATAAAGATCTTTACGAAGAGGCCAGAAGTTGTTCATTTACTCTATTTCGTAATATTTATGTTTCTAAAGAAACACTCATCGACGATAAGAAACAAGATGAAGCTGATGAAAACAAAAAAGGATCAAAAAGAGATAACTTAATAAAGCATCTTTTCAAAATCCAAAGACTTGTTCATTTATACCAGGAAAAACAATTTAATGAATTTTTAAGGAGGACCGAATATCAAATGAGACGTTTGCGGGATAAGGAGGTTTTGAAAGATATAGTTGAGGCAATCGCTGGTATGTCTGACTTTTCTATCGAAGAAGTAATCGAGTTTGCTGATCAGAAGGGTATTTGCAAAAAGGATGATAAATATTATAAGTTTATTGAAGGTAATCCTTATATATTTTACCGTGTAAAAAAGGTAAAATTTACCCAATTTCAGTATTTGTTTTACTATTTGGAAGGGCATACTCCTTTTTCAACTCAGCATAAAATTAAAGGAACTCAGTTTGATAACGTACTTGTTATTTTAGATAATGGCAATTGGTCAAATTACAATTTTGAATATCTATTTAATAATCGGATCGACAAAGCGAGTGTGTTATCCCGAACCCAAAAAATATTTTATGTCTGTTGCACAAGGGCAAAAGAGAAGCTAGCTGTTTTTTATCATAATCCAAGTTCCTCCGTAATTGCTAAAGCAAAATTGTGGTTTGGAGAAAGCAATGTAGTTGAAGTATAGAATGAAAGGTACTGTTCTCAAATGTATGATGGGTATAAAAGTCAGTAATGTTTCTTCAAAATAGTAACTTGTTTTAGCTGTAAAAAATTAAATAATTAATCCTGATTTAGCTATTTTCTTAACTCAAATTAATTCATCATACATTTAAAATCACAACCCATGAGTTAAGGTCTATAAAAATGTAATCTATTGATAATACCATCGAATGGCCAAGCAGATTTCTAAATAAATTTTCACAATTAACGAATTGCAAAAAAATAAGCATCTTCAATTTATTAACAATTTATACCAAAAACCCAATTCAGCTAAGCCCTCTGCTAACTTTCGACTTTGTTTTCTCTTTTTTGGCTCGGAGCAAAATTCCGTCAATATACGAAGAGCTTTAGCTAAGTAAGCAAGCAATGTTTTGGTCTGACCAAAACGACATTATGTAAGGCCAGCACTCCGTTTAAGGCCTAACACTAATGCTACCAACATCGGTAAGTTGTCAATTGAATAAGCCAAACACCCTCACTTTAGCGCCATAAAGCTTTAAATTATGGCAATACGAATCACAACCAGCAGAAATATCTTTCTTCTGCAAAACAGGGCAACGGAGAAGAAAAGCAAAGACAGCATCAGCTCACCGTATTTCTTGAAGAAATTTTCAATCAGCTATACACCTCGATTACAGAACTTGTGCGTTCAGCACAAGTTCGCATCGGATAAGTTCAATGCGAACTTGTTTGCAGCGGAACCGCAACGGTCAGAACAAGGTTATAAATAATCTCTACAAAGACTTTTAGGACGAGACAATAGGTAGGTATTTGTTGGGAAGAATTTTGTCCGCAGCAGAACAAGTTCGCAGTGAACTCCCTATCCGTCCGGTTCCTCAAAACACCCATCCACTTAAACAATTTACTGTCCAAAACCGATTGAAAAAACCAATGATTACATGCAGAACACCTATCAGTCGCAGTAAGGAGCAAGTTTGTGTAATTGCGAAGCAATAACCTCTGCGGCACGGGGTAGCTTACCCTCCGGCTCCCGGTGGTCGCTGGGGGAGAAATCAAAAGATAAAACAATGAACGAAGTAGCAGATAAAACCATAAAAAACAAGGGCGGCAGGCCGGAACTGAAGATCAAACGGAACACCTCGATCAACGTCCGGCTGACCAGTTTGGAAAGGGTACTGATTGAAGGAAAGGCCAGACAGGCACAGCTTTCGCCGACCGACTGGTTCAGAAAAGCAGCCAAAAAAGCAAAGGTACATCCTCGCATTACACCGGAAGACATGAAGGTATTGCATATCCTGGCAGGGATGGCCAATAACCTGAATCAGTTAACGAAGCTATCCCATACTTATGGACTGCTAAGGTTTGCGAAAGACTGCCAGGAGCTGATCGAAAGGATCAACGGGATATTTAACCAGTTTAAAGGCGAATGATCGGAAAGGTGATGACCGGCAGGAGCTTCGGCGGCGTAGTCCGCTATAACCTGCAAAAGGAGGATGCGGTCTTGCTTTCAGCAAGGGGTATCCGTACAGATAGTTTAATTACCATCACCGATGACTTCAACCTGCAAAGAAAGATGAATAAGGAATTGGGCAAAGCAGTAGGCCATATTGCCCTGAGCTGGAGCTTGCATGATAAAGCTAAGCTGACACCGGAGGTCATGGTAGAAAGGGCAAAGGAATACATGCAGCTGATGGACATTAAAAATACGCAGTACCTCATCGTACAGCATAACGACAAACAACACCCGCACCTGCACATCATCTATAACCGGGTTAGCGACAATGGCAAAACGATCAGTGACCAGTTTCAGAAACAGCGCAACAGCAAGGTTGCAAAAGAGATGACCCTCCAGTATGGTTACTACCTGGCTGAAAACAAAAAAGAAGTAAACCGGGGGCAGCTAAAAGGCGCGGACAATTTGAAGTACGAGCTATTCGACATCATCAGCAAGCAGTTAAAATATGAGCGTAACTGGGGCCAGTTAGAGGCACGGTTAAAAGAAAAAGGGATAACGATCATTTTTAAATATAAAAGTGGCAGCACCGAGGTGCAGGGCATCAGCTTTTCAAAGAACGGCATTCAGTTCAAAGGCTCACAGCTTGACCGCAGCTTGAGCTATGGTAATATTAATAAGCAACTGATCAGCAACAGTCAGCAGGAAACGCTGGCAGAAACCATACGAAGAACAGTACCGAATGATGGTCAGCCACAAAGAACAGTAAACCAGGAGACCAGCTTAAAACAGGACGAAGCAGTAGAAACGGCAAATGAACACGAGGACACCTGGCTGATCGAAGGACTGTTTGGCGGCTTTGGCGGCAGCAGCGATACGGACGACGATGCCTATAAAAGAAAGAAACGGAATAATCATAATAACAACGACAACCAAATGAGCAGATGAAAAGCGAAGACATTATTGAAAGGCTGCAGGACACCGAACAAGTTCTCACCGAACAGGGAAATCGGATCGAAAAACTGGAAAGTAAAGAAGTAAAAACAGTGGATATAGCCATCCCTGACTATTCAAACGAGTTAAATACGATCTTACAGGAGCTGAGGAATATCAACAAAAATAACAAGGAAGATCAAGTTTTAAATAGGGTTACCTCTATACAGGAAACCTTAAAAAAGCAGCCGGTTACAGTCAACAAACAATGGCGTATCCTGCTTTTCCCGGAAACTAACCAGGAACAGTATTACAAGATCGTATCCGGTAGGCTTATCCCCTGGGGCTTTGGCTTTGTGGCGTTGACTTACCTGTTCGTTTGCGGCTATAAAGCGGTAGGAACATACCAGCTGTATCAGGATCGTACCGATCAGGTTCGCAGCGAACAAGTCAGGCGCGAACAAGCTCACTACGAGCGAGCCTTGCACTTTTTACAGCAGCATTCAAAGCGGAAAACTATCACTGCCCTAAAGGAAGCCTGGCAAAAGTCAGCAGAGTAACGGAAAGACTACTAACTTTGAGCAGCCAATTACAACCCCCAAATGATAGATTTAGCCAAATATAAGCAGCACCTGGTAGAGCTTGCTCAAAAATGGAGAACCGGACGGATCACCGAAGCCGAATATCAGGAGTTGGACAGCTGGTTCCGCCCGCTGGAAGATATTCCTTTAGGCCATCCAATCGAAATGGCCGTTGAAAAGCTTGAAAAACGGTTGCACGAACTGCTGTATAAAAATGTTGAGCCGCCGGAAACGTACAAAGATTTCGATGTGTCTCAACTTTTCGGTAATAGTAGAAAGCAAGTTGAATAAAGTCCCCTTATAATTAAATTTAAATATTGGTTGTATTAACGTGTAGTCCCTATCCAGCTTATTCCTTTGATACCGTTTTGGTGAAGACGTTCTATAAGTTGTCCGATATGATGTTGTAAGTGTCGCAAGTTGTACAGGTGCAATTCAAGTTTATTCATTGTTAGCCATTCAAATCCGGATGGTTCGGCCAAATTGAATTCATCTATTTTTTGTTCTAATGAACCGATTATTTGAGTGGTATATCCTTGCAGTTCAATTTTTGAATAACCTCCTTGTAAGGCATCCGAATTTTGGGTAATTGACAACGTTCCCAACCGGTGGATACCAGGGAGGTGATTTGCAGGCGGACTGAATGCTAATTCATTTTTTGAAAGATATAATGCCGTATAATGGAGCGTATGATAAGTAATTTGCCAGTAAGGGCTGATATAGTTGAAATCGGCCCACAGGTTATCAGGGCATTGATTAGTTGTATTAATCAACATTTTCAGGGCTGATCCGTATTGTGAAATCAATTCTTGTTTCATGACTTATGCCGGCACCGATGTATTCTACAAGTGTAATACTTTATAGTCTTATCAGTAGATCCACTATTTAAACAAGGCCATTAGGTAAAGTTAAAACGAACGGGCTTTTTTTAAGAAGTCCCATCAAAAGGCAAATAGATATTGACAGTTTAGAAATAATAACTTTCCTGTTTGCTTATAGCTGGTAAAATACCCGCAAATTTATTTACTTTTTAGTAATTCGTTTTTTTCCTTTTCAGCCTGTAAAAGACGTTCGTACAATTTTTTATTTTCTTCAAAAAGTTCAATTAACTTGTCTATTGGATTAAAGGTACATTGGTAATTTAAAAGTGCGCTATAATCGTTCAATGAACTATTATCGTGAAAAGTGTTGATGTTATTAAATACAGCATCTTCACTAAAGTTTTTGATCGCTTGTGCTGTAACCCCCAAAACTTTGGCTACCTTCTCCAATAAGTCATCCTCAATAGTTTCACTTTGCTCCATACGGGAAACCGTCTGCTGACTCAAACCCATTTCGGAGGCAAGGGTTTCCTGCTTGATCCCGCGTAGTTCGCGGATTCGGCTGATCTTTCTTCCGATATGCGTGTTTGATGGTTTAGTTGATGTTTCCATAGTTTCAAATATACAGAGTTTTCAGATGAGTAAAAATAACAGGTTTGCGGGTAAAATACCCACGGTATGGGTTCGGTACGCAATACGTCGGTAGGAAATTTGTTAACCGGTTGATCCGAACCGGCTAAAGCTGGTTTTATGTTATTTGCTCAATACGCTCCCTGGGAAAACTATCCGAAGAAACTCCGTCATACCGAAGTAGTAAACCCGCTTGTGGTCATCACGGACTTCTTTTCCACCGATCTGCTGGGTGGTCATTACAAGAAACTAAAAAAGTGGCGGCATTACGTGTTGAAGGACAAAGTTTACAAGGATAAACGGCACGGGCCGGGAAGCCTGCTTTTTACCTATGACATGAATGTCAAGCTTATAGAAGCCGCTTATTTGCTTCATTACAATGACCGTGCCGCTAAAAATGAAAAAGTGATCGTTTCAGCCATCGAATTAGAGGTGGAAAGAAAGCTTTGGGACGATTTCCCTAAGAACCTTTCCCATAAAGAAATACATGACCCTTACCAGGCATTTGGAAAAGTATTCAGGAAAATATCATTACCACAATACAGGGACTATTTGCACGAGTGGCTGTATGCGGCCCTTTACAGCAAAGGTGGTAACAACGAACTAAAAGCGGACGAAATAAAGTTGGTTTATAAGAACCTGCTTAAACTGTATTCAGCAGCATGGCTGATCTATCAAAGAGAAAATAAAGTATCAGTAAAGAATTTATAGGTTGACACGCCCCGGCAGTTCCGGCAGGCGGCTTCATTGCATCACGCGTTTCACGCTATATTCATTGCGCCGTCCGCCTCACTGCCCGCACAGCAAAACTGAAGGAAACTGGCAGATTTGCTCTTGGCATATATAAATGATCGTGAAAGGAAGGTGTATATACATGGCTGATGGTTCCGGTACTTACATCCTTTAAATTTTGTAACGAGTTTCTATATCACTTAAAATAATCATAGTTTATGAACAAGGTATTGTATGTAGGGAGGAAAGCCAAAGGGTTGAGCGAAGCACAAATAGCCAAGGTATTGCAGATAGAAGAGCAGGAATATATCGAACTGGAACATTCGCTGAAGGATGTTACTGCCCAGCAGGCCTTAAAGCTGGCAAAACTGTTTGACATCGACGCGGAGATATTTATTTATACCGACGGCCGTGATGTCCGTTTGCTCAAATACGCGGCGGGTGAGATTTCAAAGTATATGCAAAACGGATCGTGTCAGGGTTTGCCGCCACAGTATTTAGGCGACATCATCGCTTTAGGAAACATGGCACTGGGCCTGGTGGCCGACCTTAACCATGCAGTATATAAACAGTACGAGCTGGAACAGGACAACCAGGCATTGCGAAAGCTGAATGCCGCCTTGAAAGAAAGAGCACAATCGTAACCGATACCTTAAGGGCTTTAAAGCTGTGGCAGGCAGCTTATTAAATCACGCGTTCTAAAACTATATGTTCATTCGCTTATGGTTCGCTGTGAAGCGAAGTCAAACTTCCTAAAATGCCTGCCTGAAAAAGAAAACCATCCACTGCACCGCCTTCACAAAATTAGCACTGCCATAAAACCGTCAAGGCTATACAAGCAGGCCGTTGTTTTTATTCAGGCAGGCCTGGCCTTGACAGTTTTCTGGCTTGCTGCTGCCGGTTGTTTAAGCGATCCAATGGGCCAGACTGTACAGATAATTTAAAGGCCAGGTTTATTTAAATACCAACATCTGATACTTGTCAAAGACATGCCCATAAAACAGCCATTATTGTTTCCCTAACGGAAACTTTAATGAACGTTGAGACTGCTGGCAAGAGGAACGTGACACCTGAAAAGGCAATGGAGATACTGAAAGAAAACGGTGTGGAAATTAGTAAAACAAATGCTGAAGAATTGTTGGATCTGATGTATTTTTTAGCTAAATTATCTGTATATCAATACGTTGAAGAAGTGTCAAATATAGAAAAATAGCTGTTCCCCATGAAAAAGGCAGATTTATACGTTAGGGTAAGCACTGATGAGCAGGCAGACAAAGGCTATTCCATCCGCAGCCAGGAAGAAGTATTGCGTAAATATTGCGGTATTAAGAATATCGCCGTGCGCAAGGTCATCTACGAGGATTATTCAGCGAAGACTTTCAACCGCCCTGCGTGGACGGAAATGCTCAACAAACTTAGAAAAGAGAAAAGCAAATCTATAGACTTGCTGCTTTTTACCAAATGGGACAGGTTCAGCCGTAATGCAGGTGATGCTTACCAGATGATAAACATACTCCGTAAGACCGGTATTGATCCACAGGCAATCGAACAACCGTTAGACCTTTCCATACCTGAAAATAAGATGATGCTTGCTTTTTATCTTGCGGCTCCTGAAGTTGAAAACGACCGCCGAGCGCTCAATACATTTTATGGGATGCGCAGGGCAAGGAAAGAAGGCAGGTACCTGACAACCGGGCCTTACGGATATGTTAACCGCACGACTGATGGCGGTAAAAAGACAATCGTTCCTATAGAACCTAAAGCTGAATTAGTCAGATGGGCTTTTGCACAGGTGGCAAAGCAGCGTTTCCATATTGATGAGATCAGGCGGGAGGTCAAAAGCAAAGGATTAAATTGCAGCAAGAGCAATTTCTATACGCTTTTAAAAAACCCCGTTTATTGTGGTAAGATAGTTGTTCCCGCATACCGGGATGAAGAAAGACAGCTTGTTCAGGGGCAGCATGAAGCTATCATAAGCGAACCGTTATTTTACGAAGTGCAGGACGTCCTGAATGGCAAAAGGCGTATCCAGCTAGTCAAAACAAGTACCGACGATAATCTTCCGTTACGTGGTTTTCTCATCTGTCCGAAATGCGGGAAACAGCTGACCGGTAGCGCATCGAAAGGAAGGAACGGTTATTATTACTATTATCATTGTATTGCTGCCTGTGGTACTCGGTTTAAGGCCGGGCTAGCTAATGAAAGCTTTGGTGAGGAGCTGAATAAATTCGTTCCAAAAGAATCTGTAGCAGGGTTATACAAATTAATCATCAAGGACGTTTTCAACCGGCAAACCAGTCCTCTGACTGACGGACGCAAAGAACTGCTGAACGAAATACAGGCCGAGAACGATAAGCTGGCAAAGGCAAGAAAATTATTGTTGGAAGATGCTATTGACAGCGGAGATTATAAACTGATTAAAACTGAATGTGAAACCAAACTATTAAGCTTGGAAGCAAAACTAACCGGCTATACGAGGCCGGAAGTGTTTAACTTAAATTCCTGTATTGACAAGGTCTTAACTACGCTTTCACAACTACATACGCTTTACAACGGGTCGGATACAGCTGCAAAACGAAACATTATTGGTTCGATATACCCTGAAAAACTGTGTTTTGACGGTTTGCATTATCGAACCGCTAAAATGAACGAAGCGGTACACTTGATGTTCTTGATTAACAGTCAATTAGGTTCAAAAAAAAATCGGACTAAACTTGATTTTTCAAGCTTGTCCGATTCGGTAGCGGGAGCAGGACTCGAACCTACGACCTTCGGGTTATGAGCCCGACGAGCTACCAACTGCTCCATCCCGCACTGTTTATATTTTTCCTTCCGGTCATAAATTCCGAAAGCCTTTTCAGTATTTCAAACTTAAGATTGTTTCCCTGAATTGGACTGCAAAGATAAAATTCGTTTCTTTGCAGTCCAAATTTATTTTATTTATTTTTTCAATGGGTCATCAGGCAGGTTTTGTGAGCATTATTGGTAAACCCAACGCAGGGAAATCTACACTGATGAATGCACTGGTTGGCGAAAAAATGTCAATCATAACTTCCAAAGCACAAACCACACGGCACCGTATTTTGGGGATTGTGAACGATGAAAATTACCAAATTGTTTTTTCGGATACGCCGGGTATCATCAAACCGCATTATGCTTTGCAGGAAAGTATGATGCACCAGGTAGAAGGGTCTATCGTAGATGCAGACCTGATCTTGCTGATGACGGACATCAATGAACAGCACGATGAGCAGGATGTACTGGAAAAGCTGGAAGGTTCTTTAGCACCATTGGTAATTTTGATTAATAAAATAGACCAGAGCGACGAGGAAACGGTAATGCAGAAAATAGCTTACTGGCAGGAAAAACTACAGCCTAAAGCTGTTTATGCCATTTCTGCTTTGCACTTGCAGGACATTGCTTCTTTTATCGGTACAATTTTGGAGTATATGCCGGAGCACCCGCCGTATTATGAAAAGGATTTTTTAACCGACCGCAACGACCGCTTTTTTGCTTCTGAGATCATCCGCGAAAAAATATTTAAAAGCTATAAAAAAGAAATCCCTTACAGTACAGAAGTGATTATTACGGCTTTTAAGGAAGATGAAAAAATATACCGCATCAGTTCGGAAATTATTGTAGAACGGGATTCACAAAAGAACATCCTGATCGGCCCAGGCGGCGCCATGCTGAAAAAGATCGGCACGTACGCCCGTAAAGACATGGAAGAATTCTTTCAGCATAAAGTGTTCCTGGAAATGTTTGTTAAAGTAATACCCGACTGGCGCAGCAAAAAAAATTACCTGAAACAGTTCGGGT
>JAABUS010009253.1_pt1 | contig 10463 bp, 9 predicted proteins | sample 5560161 | NCBI WGS metagenome assembly JAABUS01 (sample SAMN10711885, study PRJNA513376) | rock metagenome | isolation source: Antarctica rocks | place: Antarctica: Victoria Land, Trio Nunatak nord | collected 2016-01-04
ACACCTACGCGGCCTTCTCGACGTTCAGCGGCAAGTACCTGGTCAACCCACCCCGCGTGCGCGTGGCGGTGAACGGGCAGGAGCTCGAAGGGGTCACCGTCATAGCCCAGAACGCGGAGCCCTACACCTACTTCGGGCGTAGGCCGATCCGCCTGAGCGAGGACGTGTCGCTTGACGACGGCACCCTCGGCCTCACGGTGCTCAAGCGAGCAACCGTCTTCGAGCTGCCCACCATCACCTGGCGAGCGTTCTCGGGCAAGGCCGGGACCGTTACCCGCCACCGTCAGATCGAGGCCTTCCCAAAAACCCGCGAGGCGCACGTGACGAGCCTCGACGGTACGCCCTTTCCCGTTCAGGTCGACGGAGACTTCGTGGACAGCTGCACAGAGGTGCACTACGGAGTTGAGCCCCGAGCACTTGCCGTGATTTCGTAGGTCTGCTGCCCTTCGGCAGGCGTCAGCGCAAGAACTCCAAGGTGGCGGCCGATTCTGGGTAGTAACGCGAGCGCTCGGCGTAGTACTGCTGCTGCCTCCCGACGCCCTGAGGCTTCTCGCCTGCGGCCAGTTCGCGCGGGAGGGAGCGAACGAGATCGCCGAGTGGCCGGGCGATCCACCACGGGCTGGCAAAGGTCTCGAAGTTCCTGCGGTAGAAGCGCGAGACCTCCGGATTGCGGACCGCCTCGCGGTGGCGCAAGCCGTGGGCGAAGCCGCGCACTGTGTCCGGCACCGCCCTCAGGGCTACGCGCTCTATGCGCAGCCCGTCGCGAATCTGGCTGCTGACGAGGGCGATGAGGGCTTCGACGGCGTCCCGCGGGCGCAGCAGCTTGGCGGAAATGTACCCCCAGTGGCGCGCATTGATGCGATAGCCGCGCTCCTCGATGCACAGCGGCCCCTCCAGCGGCGGCAGCGGCTTCATGTGCTGGGCCTCCACCTCAGGGAGGTGGAGGTGCCGCCATCCTCGATCGAAGAAGCGCATCATGAATTCGAGCTCGTTGGCCCATACGAATATCTCGGGGTCATAGCCCACGAGGTCACGCAACACGTCGCCCCGGATGAGCACGGCGCATCCCCAGAACATGAAGAGCCCGGTGCGGTACAGGTCGGTGAACGCCACGTCGTGGAAGGTGCTGACCACCCGGAAGGAGACGAGGTCAGCCGCGTGCTCGTCCGCGGCCTCAAGTGCCCGCCGCAACCCGTCAGGAGGCAGGTAGCAGTCGTCGTCCAGGGCGAGGATCCAGTCCCCGCGCGCGACCGAGAAGCCGTCGTTCCACCCGCTTACCCCCACGTTCTCTTGGCGCACGATCAGCCGCACCTGGGGAAACTCCTCGCGCACCATGTCCGACGATCCGTCGGTCGAGGCGTTGTCCACCACGATCGCGTCCACCCGGTCGGGGCTGTAGTCGGACTCGGACAGCATCTGCTGCAGGCTCGTCCTGAGCTCCTCACGCCGGTTGAAGACCAGGAACACGAGCGTCACGGTGGGCGACGGCGTTGCCTTCTCGCCGGTGATGTCGGGGGCCGTCGCCTCCATGCGGCCGCGGAGTCTGGCATGCCTCCGGTTTCCTCCGGCATCCGGCCTATAGGATCGCCGCCGTGTCGCCTTCGCTCGACGAGACGTCGAACTTGCGCGCGCAGGTCGAGCGCTACCCCTGGTACCACACGCTCGAGCTGGGCGACGGAGTGGTGACGCAGGGGATGTTCGACCACCGGCCGGTGCTCGACCGCTACCCGATCCCCGAAGACCTGGGCGGACTTCGCTGCCTCGACGTCGCCACGATGGACGGCTTCTGGGCCTTCGAGATGGAGCGTCGAGGGGCAGCGTCGGTTACCGCCATCGACCTCGATGATCCCGAGGACCTCGACTGGCCGGCCTCACTGCGGGGAGCCCATGACAAGAGCCTCGACGAGACGAAGGCTGACCGCTTCGCCCTTGCGAAGCGGTCTCTGGGGTCAAACGTCGAGCGGGTCATCTGCTCCGCGTACGACTTGAGCCCGGAGATTGGGAGCTTCGATTTCGTCTTCTGCGGCGATCTGCTGCTGCACCTCAAGGACCCGATCACGCCGGTCGAGCGCATCCGCAGCGTCTGCACGGGGAGCGCGGTGATCGCCAACGTGATCACGAAGTTCCGCCTCCAGGAGAAGCGGGCGATGGCCGAGCTCGACGGGATCGACCAGTTCGCCTGGTGGACCACCAATCTCGCCGGGCTCGTGCGGGTAGTGCGGGCCGCGGGGTTCGAACGTGTGGAGCCGGGCGACACCTTCGAGCTGCCTTTCCGTGAAGGCGGCGACTGGGAAGGCCTCCGCGGCGTCGTGCGAGCGTTCGTCTGACCTGGAAGCCTCAGCGGATCGCTTCCAATGCCTTCCCTCCGCGCAGGGCCCTTAGGTGCACCAGAGCCCAGCGGGCATGGGCGCGGCGCAGCTCGGCATAGCTCGCCGGGTCCCTCAGTGAGCGCGGCGCGACCTTGGCCCACCGCAGCACCGCTCCGGCGAAGTTGACCAGCGCCACCGCCCAGGCATAGCCCACGCCGCGCCGCCGCGCTATGAAGCCGTACGTGCTGCGCTGCCAGTGCGGCGGCAGCTCCGGTCCGAAGTGCTGCGTGGTCGCCGCCCCGCTCTCGTGGTCCATCGCCGCGCGGGGCTCGTACCGCGTGGCCCAGCCCGCCTCTCGGAGCCGCCAGCCGAGGTCGAGGTCCTCTGCGTACATCCACTGGCGCTCGTCAAAGCCACCGACCTCGTTCCACGCCGAGCGCCGTACCAGGAGGAAGGCCGCCACCGCCCACGGCACCCGCCGGGCTCGCTCGGGGTCCCAGTGGTCCAAGAACGCCAGCCGGTCACCCAGGGTGGCGCTGAGGCGGTACGCCTTCGTGGCGAGGATGAGCGAGTAGGCGATCGTCGGGAAAGCGAAGACGGAGTGCTGGGTGCTGCCGTCGGGCAGCACGAGCCGGGGCGCGATCGCGCCGGCGCCCGCGTCGCGCGACCCAGCGGCGAGCAGAGCCTGGAGCGCGCCCGGCCGCGGGGTGACGTCGGCGTTGGCGGGCGCGAGCCACTCCGACGACGTGGCCTGCGCCACCAGGTTCACCGCGCGGCCGAAGCCCAGGTTCTCGGACGACGCGATCAAGTGTGCCCAGCCGAAGCGCTCGCGGACGAGGTCCGGCGAGCCATCGCTCGAGGCGTTGTCCACCACCCAGAGATCGACACGGCCGCTTGCGACCTCCCCAGCGAACGCCTCCAGGCAGCGCTCCAGAAGCTCGCGCGTGTTCCACGAGACGATGGCGACGGTGACCGGTGCGCCAGGCATCTCGGGCGACTCTCTCGGGTCGGGGCCCGTCTCGAGAGCCATCAGCTCCCCGATCGATGAGCCATCAGCCTGCGGTATGCGCGCTCGTGGGCGGCGGCGTCGCGCGAGTCGATCACCGGAGCGTCAAGCGCCATCCAGCGCCACAGGGCCTCACCCCCTTCCACGCTCGGCGCGATCACCATGTCGCTGCCCTCCACCGCGTGACGGAGGAGCAAGAGGCGAAGACGGCGATCTGCGAGCCGCTCGCGGGTGAGCGTCGCGAGGCAGGTGAAAACCGTCGGGCGGCCGACGAGGCGCCGCCACAGCGTCCCCGCCAGTGCATCCTGCGGCGAGAACGCGTGCGCCACGTCACACCCCGCCCCCACCAGCGCTTTCACCGTCAGAGGCACGTGCGTGAGCGGTCCGGCAAAGCCCCGCCGGCGCATCATGCCCTCGGGGAGCCGCCCGACCTGCACAACGGGGATCCCTTCTTCGGTGAAGCGACGGGTCACGCCGGGTTGCGAGGTCAGCACGCACGGGTGGTGCCCCGCGACGCGTAGGCCATCCGCAAGCTCGCCGACTACCCGCGCCGCGTCCGAGCCCTCGGAAACCCCGTAGCCGTGGTGCAGGAGCGCGACCCGAAGGGGCTCGTCGGGGCGCTGAGTCACAGCAGCAGCGTGCGGTGGCGCACGCTTCCCGCGGCCATGCCGAGCACCTCCGCCAGCTGACGCACGAACTGACCTGGCAGCTCGAGGGTGGCGATGGCGCGCCTGCGGCGCCCGGGCCCGCGGCGCGCCGAGGCGGAAAGGGCGTACGGGGCGGTCAAGGCGAGCAGCAGCCGGCTTCGCCGCGCTGCAACCAGCCCAACCAGGGCGGCGGTCACACGTAGGTGGTCGGCGTCCCAGAAGACGCCGAGGGTGAGCTCCCGGCGCAGCTCGGGATGACGCTTCACCGTGTAGGCGAGGTGGCGCCACTTGAGGTTCTGGCGCAGCACTCCCGGCAACGTGTGGGACTCCACGGCGTGATTGACCACCGCGTCGGGGGCGGCGGAGACACGACACCCGGCTGCGCGCGCCCGCAGGGACAGGTCCACGTCCTCCCCCGCGATCGCGCGCTCGTCGAAGCCCCCCAGGCGCTCCAGCAGAGGCCGGGGGTACAGGATGTTGCAGGTCTGGGCAAACAGGCCGACCGGCTCGATCGACAGGGTCCGCACGTGCGGCGCCGCCAGCACGCTCTGCTCGAGCGGATCGGCCCGGGTGGCTCCCTGGACGACGTCGTCCGGAGAGCTGCGGGCGACGGCGATCAGCCGCTCGAGCCAGTCGGGCTCGGGGCGGCAATCGTCGTCGGTGAAAACCACCAGATCCCCCGCGGCCGCTCGCCAGCCCAAGTTGCGCTGCAGCGCGGGGCTCCCGGTGCCGGCCGGGATGGCGATCAGTCGAAGTAGGCCGGCCTCGTTCAGCGGGTGCCGCTCGAGCACGCGCTCGGCCGTCTGGGCGTCGTAGTCGTGCACGACCACCGCCTCCCACTCCTCCCGCGACAGCGTTTGCTCCTCGAGCGCGTTCAGCAGCCACCGAAGCCGCAGATGGCGGGCGTGGGAAGGCACGACGACGCTCACGATGGTCCGCTGTGTCACGGCTGGCTGACTCTATCCTCGCCCCGGTGCGAGTCCTCACGGTGGGAAACATGTACCCGCCGCACCACTATGGGGGCTACGAGCTCGTGTGGCAGTCCGCCGTCGAGCACCTGCGGACGCGCGGGGACGATGTCGAGGTGCTCACCACGGACACCCTGACCGGGTCCAGGGAGCCGGATCCACCGCATGTGCACCGGGACCTTCGCTGGCACCTTCGGGGCACCGACTTCGAGCGGCTGGGCCCTGTTGCGCGAACCACCATGGCCCGTCACAACCACCGTGTGCTCGATCGCCGGCTGGCCGAGCTCCGCCCGGACGTGGTCGCCTGGTGGTCGATGGGAGGGCTCACGCTGACAATGCTCGAGGCGGTGCGGCGGCGAGCCCTGCCGGCCGTCGCTTTCGTTCACGACGAGTGGCTGGACTACGGGCGGCTGGTCGACGACTGGCTGCGAGCGTTCACGGGACCCAGGCGCGGGCGGCTGGGACCCCTCGGCGAGCGTATTGCGCGCATTCCGACGAGCATCGACTTCGCCACTGCTGCGACGTATGTCTTCGTGAGCGAGGCGACTCGGCGCCACACGCTCGACGCCGGACTCGACCTGGAGAGAACCGCCATCGCCCACTCGGGCATCGAGCCGTCCTTTTTGGAGCCGGCGCCGCCCCGGGAGTGGGGCTGGCGACTGCTCTACGTTGGCCGAATCGATCGACGCAAGGGCGTGCACACGGCCGTCGAGGCCCTGGCGCACCTTCCGCCAGAGGCCCGACTCGAGATCGTGGGCGGGTGGGACCACCGCGAGGAGGACAGGCTTCGCGAGATGGCACTTCGACTCGGGGTCCAGGGGCGAGTGAACTTCGCGGGCCATCGCGACAGGGCCGGGCTGATGGAGGCGTACGCAAGCGCCGACGTCGTCGTGTTCCCGGTTCAATGGCGCGAGCCCTGGGGCCTCGTGCCACTCGAGGCCATGGCCCGTGGCCGCCCGGTCGTGGCCACCGGACGGGGCGGCTCAGGCGAGTACCTGGTCGACGGCGAGAACTGCCTTCTCTTCGATGCGGAGGACCCGGATGCGCTGGCAGCGGCTCTGATGCGGCTCGCTTCCGACGCGGGTCTGAGAGAACGGCTGCGCGAAGCCGGGCTGGCCACCGCGGCGCAGCACACCGAGCCGATCTTCAACGAGGCGGTGGAGCGGGCATTACGCCAAGCCGCCTCGAGCGCGGGCGATATACAGGGGGCTTCGTGCGGATCCTCCACGTAGGCTCCGGCTTCCGGCCCTGGCGAAGGGGCGGACTCGTGGCTTACTGCGAGGACCTGATGCAGGAGCAGGTCCGCCGCGGCCACGAGGTGAGCTACTTCTTCAGCGGGCGCCAGTACCCGTACGTGACCGGGCCCCGCTTGAGGCGGTGGGAGCGCGACGGCGTTGCGATGCTCGAGGTGGTCAACTCTCCGCTCTACGACCACGGCCGCCAGCCCGAGCTAGAAGTCGAAGAGCCCGGGATCGAGCGGATGCTCGCCCGCCTCATCGGCGAGTTGCGGCCCAACCTGGTCCACGTTCAGGAATTGGCGGGCCTTCCTTCGTCGGTGCTCGACGTAGCCGGCGACAGCGGACTCGCCACGGTTGCGACGCTCCAGGACTACTTCCCGCTCTGCTCCACCTTCAAGTTGCTCGACTCCAACGGCGAGGTCTGCCTCCGCACGCGGATCGGCCAGGATTGCGCGGCAACCACCGCCGTGGACCAGCGCGGCCCCTCACTCATGTTCGAGGCCACGGTTGGACATGAGATCCGCCGGTTGCCGCTGATCAGGCGCATAGACCCGGCGCGTCGCGACCCACGAGTCCTCCAGCTGGCGCGCGTGGTGGCCCGAGCAGGCGAAGCCCGGAGGCTCCGGCACCGCCCCCCCTCTGCCCCGGAGGCCTTCCAGCGCCGGAGAGACATGAACGTGGAGCGCCTCAATCGCGCCGATCGCGTGATCGCGATGTCCCACCGCGCCGGAGAGATCTACTCGCTGCTGGGCGTCGATTCAGACCGGCTCCGGACCCTCCAGCTGACGCTGGAGCACATCGAGCATCTGCGCCCGCGCCGCCCCCAGGGCACGCCACCGGTGACCTTCGCCACCCTGGGCGGCGGCGAATCCGTGGCCAAGGGCTCACGTCTGCTGCTTGATGCCACGCGCTCGCTCAGCGACGCTGCCGCAGAGGGCCGGTTCCGGCTGCTGATCTTCGGGTTCGTGGACCCCGCGGTGGCCGACGAGGTGAGGGAGATGCCCGGTGTCGAGCTCCGCGGGGGGTACCCCCCCGGCGAGCTCGACCGCCTGCTCGCGGAGGTCGACGTCGGCATCATGCCCTCGATCTGGGAGGAGGCCTACGGCTACGCGGGCGTGGAGTTCCTGGCCAAGGGCATACCGGTCATCGCCACTGCCATCGGGGGCATGGTCGAGTACACCCGCGAGGGACAGACCGGCTGGCTTAACCACTCTCGCTCGCCCGAAGAGCTGGCTCGGATAATGCTCGACGTGATCGAGCACCCCAAGCAGATCGCCGATCTCAACGCCAAGCTCAGAGCGCAACGCGACACGATCGTCAAGCCGCTCAGCCGCCACGCGGAGGAATTGGAAGCGCTCTACGGCGAGGCGATAGCCGAGCGGCGTAGGGCGATCACCGTCCCATCGGCATGACGTCCCGCCCTCAGCGTAGATGGCAGCGAGCCATATCCTAGGAAGGCATGAGCGAGCCCAAGCCCCTTCCTGCTCGTATCCGCGACTTCCTGCGATACCTGCCGGTGAAGGTCGGCTACGAGCGCGGGCCGTTCGTCATGTCCGCCCTGCGCAAGCGCTGGGTCACGTTGCGCCACCCGCACGCCAACATCCACTTCGGGGAGCACACGTACCTCGGCCCGGGATTCAGCCTTCACATGCCGCATGGCGGAACGTTCACCACCGGTCCGCGGGTCGAGTTCCGTCGGGGGTTCAGGGCCGAGCTGGGGCCCCACGCGCGCGTCTCGATAGGAGCCGACACGCGATTCACCTACTACGTCTTGATCCAGTGCTCCACCTCGATCGACATCGGCGAGCGCGTCAACTTCGGGCAGTCCACGATCGTGCTGGACGGAAACCACCGCTTCCGCGACATCACCGTGCCGATGCTCGAGCAGGGCTATGACTTCAACCCGGTACGGATAGAAGACGACGTGGCGGTCACGTCGAAGTGCACGATCCTGGCCGACATCGGAGCACGCGCCTTCATCGGTGCGAACACTGTCGTCAGCCGGCCCATCCCGGCGTACACGGTCGCAGTGGGAGCGCCCGCCCGGGTGATCGACTACTTCGGGCCGCCGGGCGGCGAGCCGGAGGAGCTCACCGAGCGCCGTTCTCGCGCCGGGTCCTGAGGGGCGAGGCCCCGTCGCCGAGTCGGCGTGCGAGGACTGTTGTGTACTGGGTCCCCTCGTCATGGACCTGCTCGACCTCGAGCCCGCCCTCCTCGGCCGCTGCCCGCAGCGCGCTGATCTCTACCGCTGAGCCCCACCAAGCGCGATCTTCGGCCGCCGGTCGCTCAGCGCCCAGCCGAGCCTTCAGGCGGGCGCGCAGCCCCAGGGGCCTGCGGTGCACCCCCGGATCGGTCGAGACCTGGAACAGCGCCCACCCCCCTGCCCGCAGCACTCGCCCCATCTCGCGCACGTAGCCCAGGGTGATCCCGGGGTCGGGAATGTGCTGGAACACTACGTGCGAGAAGCAGCCGTCGACTGAGGCGTCGGAGAGCACGCTCAGGCCTTGCCCGTCGCCGTGCAGCCACTCCACGTTGGGCAGGGCGGCGTTGTGCTCCTCCGCGAGCCGGAGCATCTCGCGAGAGACGTCCAGCCCGCAGACCCGATGCGCTCGCGAGGCCAGCGCCCGGGTGAGCCGGCCTACCCCGCATCCGATATCCAGCACCGCTTCGTGCGGTTCGATGGACAGCCCGGCGATCTCCAGCATACGGGCCACAACCTCTTCGCCCCGGCGCCAGAACGCCTCGGTATCCGGGTCGTCGTAGTCGACCTCGGTATCGACGAAGAAGAGGGCGTTCTCGCGCGCTCGCGCGTCCCAGTAGCGCTCGGACTCCACCCCGCTCACGAGCGCTCGAGCTCCGCCCCGCTCACGCGCGGCACCGTAACACGGGTCTACCATCGCAGGCCGTGTCCGATCTCCACCTGGACCAAGCCATAGGGGAGCCGGCCTCCGATGACGCGATCCTCAGGCGGCGCGCCGAGATCGGTGGCGGTGGACTGCGTGGCCGCGTGGCGACCGGCACGATCGTGAACACCCTCTACCTGCTCAGCATCAATGGGCTCACGATCGTGCAGGGCCTGCTTCTCGCGGGGCTGCTCGGCGCCGGCGAGTACGGGCTGTGGGGCCTGCTCACGATCAGCTTCGGCACCCTGTTGGCCCTCGCGGCGCTCGGGCTCGACGACAAGTACATCCAGCAGGACCACCCCGACCAGCAGGCTGCGTTCGAGATCGCATTCACCTTGCAGTCGATGCTGTGCGGCCTGTTCACCCTGATCGCAGTCATCGCGATCCCCCTGTTCTCGCTGCTCTACGACCAGCCGCGGATCCTCGCCCCCGGCCTGCTCCTCGCGATCGTCCTGCCGCTGATCGCCCTGCAGACGCCTATGTGGGTCTTCTACCGGCGGATGGACTTCGTCAAGCAGAGGATCCTGCAGAGCTTCAGCCCGGTGGTCACCTTCGTGGTCACCGTGGCGCTCGCACTCGGCGGCCTGGGCTTCTGGTCGCTGGTGATCGGCACGTTGACCGGCTCGGTGGTTGCGGCCACCGTGGCGGTGCTGTGGTCGCCCTACAAGCTGCGCTTTCGCTACGAACGAGGTGCCCTGCGGGAATACGCGACCTTCTCGTGGCCGCTGCTCGTCGGCTCCGCCAGCGGGGTGCTGACGTTCCAGGTGCCGCTCACCCTGGCCGCTCGCGCGATCGGTCCCGCGGCAGTCGGCGCCATCACGCTCGCGTCGCAGATCACGCAGTACACCAGACGGGTGGACGACATCGTCACGCAGGCGCTGTACCCGGCAATCTGCGTCGTGAAGGACCAGCGGGACCTGCTGTTCGAGTCGTTCTCGAAGTCGAATCGGCTCGCGCTGCTCTGGGGCTTCCCCACGGGTGTGGCCGCGGCGCTGTTCGCGCCTCAGGCCGTGCCGTTCGTGCTCGGCGAGCAGTGGGACCTAGCCGTCCCGCTGGTCCAGGTCCTGGGCCTTAGCGCGGCGGTCGACCAGATCGGCTTCAACTGGACCGCGTTCGCTCGGGCGCGGGGAGAGACTCGCGTGCTCGCGGTCGCCAGCGTGATCTCCTTGGTGGCGGTGCTCAGCGTCGGAGTTCCGATGATGCTCGCCTTCGGGCTTCCCGGATTCGCCATCGGGATCGCCGCGGGCACACTGGCCACCCTGGCGGTGCGGCTGGTCTATCTCGTGAAGCTGTTTCCCGCCGCTCGCATGACGACGCACGTCGCGCGCTCTATCGCACCCACCGTCGTGGGGGCAGCGACGGTCCTCGCGGGGCGGGGAGTCGCTCCCGAGG
>JAABUS010009254.1_pt1 | contig 10462 bp, 9 predicted proteins | sample 5560161 | NCBI WGS metagenome assembly JAABUS01 (sample SAMN10711885, study PRJNA513376) | rock metagenome | isolation source: Antarctica rocks | place: Antarctica: Victoria Land, Trio Nunatak nord | collected 2016-01-04
CTCGTCGGCGAGGCCGACGTCCTCGAGCGCGCGGCGCGCCTCGGGGATCGCCGCCATCAGCGGGATGCCGGTCTCCTCGGTGGCGAGGTGCGGGCCGGCGCCCGTGCCGCCCTCGGCGCCGTCGAGGTAGATGATGTCCGGGCCGCACTTGGCGGCCATGCGCACGTCGTCGTAGACCCGCGCGGCGCCCAGCTTGAGCTGGATCGGGATCTGGTAGTCGGTCGCCTCCCGGATCTCCTGGATCTTCAGCGACAGGTCGTCGGGCCCGAGCCAGTCCGGGTGCCGGGCGGGCGAGCGCTGGTCGATGCCGGCCGGCAGCGAGCGCATCTCCGCCACCTGCTCGGTCACCTTCTGTCCCATCAGGTGGCCGCCGAGGCCGACCTTGCAGCCCTGGCCGATGAAGAACTCGGCCGCGTCGGCGAGCATCAGGTGGTGCGGGTTGAACCCGTACCGGCTCTGGATCACCTGGTAGTACCACTTGGTCGACAGGTCGCGCTCCGGCGGGATCATGCCGCCCTCGCCCGAGCACGTCGCGGTGCCGGCCATCGACGCGCCCTTGGCGAGCGCCATCTTCGCCTCCAGCGACAGCGCGCCGAAGCTCATGCCGGTGATGTACACCGGGATGTCGAGCTCGATCGGCTTCTGCGCGAAGCGGGCGCCGAGGATCGTCTTGGTCTCGCACTTCTCCCGGTAGCCCTCGATCACGAAGCGCGTGAGCGTGCCCGGGAGGAAGACGAGCTCGTCCCAGTGCGGGATCTTCTTGAACATCGAGAAGCCGCGCATCCGGTAGCGGCCGAGCTCGGCCTTCATGTGGATGTCGTTGATGACCTCGGGCGTGAAGATCTTCGAGCGTCCGAGGACGGTCCGCTTCGACGGCGCCGTCTCGTCCGCCTTGGCGGCGCCGAGCTGGTTGTCAGCCGGCACGGCGAGGTCGTGCTGGGGTTCGGCCATGTCTGCTCCCTGCCTACAGAACGAGCTTGCGCTCGGACGGCTCGAGGTTGTCGTAGTTGTAGAGCTGCTTGCCGCACACGAACTTCTGCAGCTCAGGCGGCTCGCCGAGCCCGTAGATCGAGAACTTGCGCGCGATGAACTCCGTGTCGGCGTCGGTCCACTCGCCGGGGACGCAGTCGACGCCGAGGCTCTTCACCTTGCCGCCGATGTAGAACTCGCCGTCGTACATGGAGTCGCCCAGCCCGGGGCCGACGTCGCCGAGGATGATCTGGCGCCCGCGCTGCATCATGAACCCGGTGTTGGAGCCGGCGTCGCCGAGGATGATCACGGTGCCGCCCTTCTGGTCGATGCCCGTGCGGGCCCCGACCCGACCGCGGATCAGCACGTCGCCGCCGCGGATCGCCGCCGCGGTGAGCGAGCCGGCGTTGCCATCGACGACCACGACGCCGCTCATCATGTTCTCGCACGCCGACCAGCCGACGCGGCCCTTGATGTGCACCTCGGGACCGTCGATCAGCCCGAGCCCGAAGTAGCCGAGCGAGCCGTCGAACGTGATCCTGCAGCGCTGGAGGATCCCCACGCCGAGCGAGTGGCGCGCGCCCGGGTTGAGGATCGTGACGTCGCGGACGCCCTCCTTGTAGACGAGCCGGCGCAGCTCGGCGTTGATCTTGCGCGTGGTCAGCTCGCGCGCGTCGAACTCCGCGCGCTCGCCGTCGATGTCGGCGATGCCGGGCGCCGCGCCGTCGACCTCGACGAGGCCGCGGGCGTCGTAGGTCAGCGTGTCCACACCATCACCTCCCCCTCGAACGGGTCGTATGTGTCGATCTCGTGGTCGACGACCGCGCGGATCGCGATCTCCTCGGAGGCCAGGGCCACCAGGTCGTCGGCCTCGTAGGCCACGAGCGGCTTGGCGGCCAGCTCGTCCTTGGCCATGCCGAGCGCGTCGCCGGTCACGCAGATGTACGTGAACACGCCGTCGAGCTCGTCGAGGCTCTGGCGCATCGCGTCCTCGAGGTCGGATCCCTCGGCCATCTTCTCGGCCAGGTAGACCGCGATGATCTCGGAGTCGCACTCGGACTGGAAGCGGTGCCCGGAGCGCTCCAGGCGGCGCTTCCACTGGTGGTAGTTCGTCAGCTGCCCGTTGTGGACGACCGCGATGTCGGAGAACGGATAGGCCCAGTAGGGGTGCGCGCCGGAGATGTCCACGTCGGACTCCGTCGCCATCCGCACGTGGCCGATCGCGTGGGTGCCGCCGAGGCCCTCGAGGTCGTACTGCCCCGCGACCGACTCGGCGTCGCCCAGGTCCTTGATGATCTGCAGCGAGTGCCCGAGCGAGAGCACCTCGGCCCCGCGCACGTCCTCGACGCGGTCGGCCAGCGCCTTGAGATCGCCGTCGTAGGCGAAGTGCGCCTCGAAGGCGTAGTCCGTCGCGTCGGTGGTCGAGACCGCGGTGGCGCCGAGCTGCTCGAGGCGCCGCTCGATCTCGGCCTTGTTGTGGTGCAGCCGGTTCTTGAACTCGTAGTCGCGCGGCGTGTTGGCGTCGGCCAGCTTGACGCGCATGACCCAGTCCTCGGACGCCGGCCCGTAGAGGGCGTAGCCCGTGGAGTCCGGCCCGCGGTGCTTCATGGACTGCAGCATCCGGGTCATCTCGGACCCGATCTGCCGGTCGCCGTTGCGGCTGATGATCCCCGCGATTCCGCACACTAGGGCAGCACCTCCAGGTACTCGTCGCGCTCCCAGTCGGTGACGGCGGCGAGGTAGCGCTCCCACTCGTCGCGCTTGTAGTGGTTGAACACCTTGTAGAGCCGGCCGGGCATCGCGCTCTGCACGAGCTCGTCGGCGGCGAGCGCCTCGAGCGCGGCGCCGAGCGAGTCGGGCACCTTCTCGATCTTCGCGCCGGCCTGGAGCAGGTCGTAGGTGTTGCCCTGCTGCGGCTCGCCCGGGTCGATCTTGTTCCGGATCCCGTCGAGGCCCGCGACGAGCAGCGCGGCGGTGGTCAGGTAGGGGTTGCTCGAGGAGTCCACGCCGCGGTACTCGAAGCGCCCGCCCGATGCGACGCGCACCGTCGTCGTGCGGTTCTGCCAGCCCCAGTTCTTGTAGATCGGGGCCCAGAAGCCGGTGTCCCACATGCGGCAGTACGAGTTGACCGTCGGGTTGCCGATGCACATCAGCGCGTGGAAGTGCTCCAGCAGGCCGCCGAGGAAGTAGCGGGCGGTCTCCGACAGCTGGGCGGGGCCGCTCGGGTCGTGGAAGACGTTGTTGCCCTCGTCGTCGCAGAGCGTGAAGTGGTGGTGGTGCCCGTTGGCGCTCACGCCCGTGAACGGCTTCGGCATGAACGTCGGCAGCAGGCCGTGCTTGCGGCCCACCGCGGCGCACACCTGGCGGTAGGTCGTGATGTTGTCGGCCGTCCGGACCGGGCGGTCGAAGCGGAAGTTCAGCTCGAGCTGGCCGGGCGCGTCCTCGTGGTCGCCGTAGCTCATGTCCAGGCCCAGCGCCTGGCCGTACTCGACCACGTCCATGAGCACCGGACGGAGCTCCTCGAACTGGTGGATGTGGTAGCAGTAGGGCTGGGTGACGCCCTCGGGCGCCTTGCCCGGCTCCGGCTTCTTGAGCCACATCATCTCGGGCTCGATGCCGATCAGGAACTGCAGGCCGAGCTCCTCCTCGAACTCGTGCGCGATCCGCTTGAGGTTCTGGCGCGGATCGGCATCCATCAGCTCGCCGGTCTCGGTGTCGTAGCAGTCGCAGTACACGCGCGCGACGCGCGGATCCCAGGGCAGCACCTCGAACGTGTCGAGATCGGCGATCGCCGCCAGCTCGGACTCCTCCGGGCCGAAGCCGATGTAGTCGCCGTAGCGGTCGGTGAAGAGGTTCGCCGTGGCGCCGTAGACGAGCTGGTAGCCCTTCGCGGCGACCTGCGGGAAGAACGACGCCACGACGCCCTTGCCCATCACGCGGCCCGTGACCGACACCTGCTGGAAGAAGACGTACTTGATCCCCTCGGCGATGATGCGCTGGTTGATCGCCTCGATCCGCTCCCGCCGGCCCGGCTGGTTACGCGCCTCCTCGAGCGTGGCGGGCGCCGGCGCGATGCGACTCGAGCGCAGCACGGTCTCCACCGTGCCGCCGAAGGTGTGCCCTGAACCGGGCTCGGTGACCGAGTTGCCGTTGCCCTCCACGCCGCTCATCTCCCTTGTTGCTCCTCTGTCGGGGGGAAGTCGGCGGCGAGCGTAGCCGCTGTGAACGAATTTGTATAGAGTCTACCTTCCGGCAACACTATTGCGTCATAGGCAACAGGAGCTGACATGCCTCCCACCCTCCCTTCCTCGGTCCCCGTCCTCGTCGTCGGCGCGGGCGTCCACGGGCTCTCGACGGCGTGGCATCTCGCGCAGAAGGGCGAGCGCGTGCTGGTGGTCGACAAGGCCGGCGTGGCCGCCGGCGCGTCCGGGATCGCGTGCGGCGTCGTGCGCAACAACTACTTCCAGCCCGCGATGAGCGAGCTGATGGCCGCATGCGTGGAGATCTGGGAGTCCGACCCGGCGGCGTTCCACTACCACGGCTCCGGCTACATCGCGCTCGGCCCGAGCGCGCAGGAACCGGACCTGGTCGAGGTCCACGCGCGCCACCAGCGGATCGGCTACGACTCCGAGCTGATCACCGGCGAGGCCGCGGTGGCCGAGCACATGCGCGAGCTCTACCCCGACTGGCGTGCCGAGGGCCTGACCGTCTGCCTGCACGAGCACCGCGGCGGGTTCGCGTTCAACAAGGAGTCGATGCTCGGGCTGGCCGACAAGGCGCGCGCGGCCGGCGCGGAGATCGTCGAGGGCGTCGAGGTGACGGGCTTCGAGCGCGACGGCTCCGACGCCGTCACGCGGGTGCACACGAACGCCGGCGACATCGAGGTGGAGCAGGTCGTGATCGCGGTCGGGCCGTGGGTGCCGCAGCTGTGGTCGTTGCTCGACCTTCCCGACCGGCTCGACATCCACCAGCCCGACGGCGCCGTGGCGCGAGACCAGCCGATGTGGACGTACTGGTACCTGCAGGAGGGCGAGACGATGTTCGACCCCGCCGAGTTCGTCACCGCCGACGGGTCGCCGTCACCGGTGCTGCACGTCGACTCCGACGCGCCGCTGCACGACGATGACGGCAAGCTCATCACCGACGAGCCCTGGGGCGTGTACTTCAAGCCGGACCGCGAGAGCGTGCAGGGCGGGGCCGAGCCGCTGACCGTCGGGCCGACCTTCCAGGTCGACCCGTACCCGACCGGCACGGTCAAGGACGGGTTCCCGGACATGTGGTGCGCCTCGCTGTCGCACTGCCTGGGCCGCTTCGAGGGCGCCCGCGGGCGCTACCGGCAGGTGCGCTCGGGCGGCGCGGGGGCGTTCACGGCCGACAACTTCCCCGTGTTCGACTACATGGCGCCGAACGTCTACGTGGCCGCCGACTCCAACCACGGCTACAAGATGATCGCCGTCGGCAAGGAGATCGCCGAGGTCGTGCGCGGCGGGCACTCGTCGCTGCTGTACCCGTTCCGCTACGAGCGCTTCGCGACCGGCGACCTGCACCCGGTCTCGCACTCCCCCTACCCCTGGAGCTGATGGGCGGAGGGCTCGTCAGCGCGACAGCTCGTCGAGGAGCGCGACCAGCAGCCGCGTGAAGCGCCCGGCGGACTCGACGTGCAGCCGCTCGCCGGGCGCGTGCGGGCCCTCGATCTGCGGCCCGAACGAGAGCATGTCCAGGCCTGGCCGCCGAGCGCCGATGATGCCCGTCTCGAGCCCGCCGTGCGTCAGCGTGACGTGCGGCGGGGCGCCGAACAGGCGCTCGTGCACCGTCCTGGCCGTGGCCAGGACGGCTGAGCCGAGGTCGGGCCTCCAGCCGGGATAGGCGTTGCCGCGCTCGAGCCGCGCCCCCGCGAGGCGGGCGGCCGCGGCGATCGCGCCCGTGACCTCCGGCATCGCGGCGTCGTTGGCGCTGCGGCTCAGGCAGCGCAGCGTCAGCCGGTCGCCCGCGGTCTCGGCCACGCCGAGCGACGAGCTGGTCTCGACGGCGCCGGGGAAGTCGGCGCTCATGCCGAGCGGTCCCACGGGGAGGATCGCGATGAGGTCGAGGATGCGGGCGCCGGCGTCGGCGGGCCAGGCGTCCCGCGATCGTCCGACTGCGTCTTCGAGGGAGATGCGGAGGCCGGGGTCGGTCGCCTCGAAGGCGGTTGCGACCGCCGCGCCCGCGGCCTCGATCGCCTCCCGTGCGCGCCCGTCGGCGAGCACGATGGCCGTGGCGTCGCGCGGGATCGCGTTGCGGCTCGCGCCGCCGTCGAGCGATGCGATCCGCAGGCTCGGCGCGGTGGCGAGCACGCGCGCGAGGACCTTGATCGCGTTCGCGCGGCCGAGCGCGATGTCGGCGCCCGAGTGCCCTCCGCGGCCGCCGCTCACGGTGACGCGCAGCGCGCCGTCGGCGGCCGGCTCGCGCGGCGCCTCCAAGCGCAGGACCGAGTCCGCGCCGCCAGCGCAGCCGACGGTGAACGTCGCGTCCTCCTCGCTGTCGAGGTTGAGCAGGACGGATCCGGTGATCAGCTCCGGCCCCAGCTTCGCGGCGCCCCCCATGCCGACCTCCTCGGCGACCGTCATCAGCAGCTCGAGCGGCCCGTGCGCCGCGGCGGAGTCCTCGACCAGGGCGAGCATCGCGGCGATCGCGACGCCGTCGTCGGCCCCAAGGGTCGTGCCCTCGGCCCGGAGCCAGTCGCCGTCGCGGACGACGCCGATCCGCCCCGCGCGCGGGTCGTACGGGCTGTCGGGGTCGCGCTCGCAGACCATGTCGAGGTGGCCCTGGAGCACCACCGTCGGCGCCCCCTGCCGGCCCGGCGTCGCGGGGACGTCGACGACGAGGTTGCCGGCGCCGTCGCGCCGGGTCGTCAGCTTCCGCTCGGCGGCCCAGGCGATCACGTGCGCGGCGGCCTGCTCCTCCTCGTGGCTGGCGCGCGGGATCCGGGTCAGCGCCTCGAAGTGGCGCCAGAAGGGGGCGGGCTCGAGGCCGGCGAACGGGTCGGTCACGCGGCGCATGATGGCGCCCACGCTCAGCCGCCGAGCGCGCGCCCGACCGCCGCCGCCGCCGCGAGCAGCGCCGGCAGCACCTCGCGCCGCCGCGCGGCCGTGAACCGCGCGGCCGGGCCCTGGAGCCCCAGGATCGCCACGAGCGCGCCGCCGCGGCCGACGACCGGCGCCGCGAGCGCGTTGAGGTCGGGCTCGCGCTCTCCCTCGGCCTCGGCCCAGCCCTGCTCGCGCACCGCGGCGAGCTCCGCCGCCAGCGGCGCCGGGTCCGTGATCGTCCGGTCGGTGAAGGCGGTCAGCTCGGTCGGCTCGCCGCCCGCGAACGCGAGCATGACCTTCCCCACGGCGGTGGCGTGCGGGACGCTCGGGCGGCCGATCCGCGCCATGCTCACGACGCTGGAGCGGCCCGGCACGAAGTCGACGGTGACCGCCGCCTCCCCGCCCGGCACCGACAGCGTCGCGGTCTCGCCGGTCTCCTCGACCAACGTGCGCAGCTGCGGGCGGGCGAGGTCGCGCACGTCGAGGCGGGCGAGCGCGCGGTCGGCCAGCGCGACGAGGTGCAGGCCGAGCCGGTACGGCCCGCCCGGCTCGCGCTCGACGACGCCGCCGCGCTCCAGCGTCGCGAGCAGCCGCGACGCGCTGCTGGGGTTCACGCCGATCCGCCGCGCCAGGGCGTTGACGCCGGCCGGCTCTTCGGCGAGAGCATCGAGCAGCGCCAGCGCGCGGGCGACGGAGCCGACCGGCCGGCCGCTGTCGTCGCTCATGGCGCGCAGGCTAACCGGCCGCGCGCCGGCTAGGAGACGAGCTCGAGCGCCGGACGCCCGGCCGCGTGGCTGGCGCCGACCTCGCGCAGGACGTCGATCATCGCCGCCGTCGCGGGCGAGCGGTACCCCTTCAGCGCGGTCGCGAAGATCTGGCGCACGGGGGTGTCGCGGCCCAGCGGCCGGACGACGATGTCGTCGCGGATCGTGCGCAGGCCCAGCTCGGCGATCAGCGAGACGCCGACGCCGGCGGCGACGAAGCCCTGCACCGCGGCGTAGTCGTCGGTCTCGAACGCGATCCGCGGGTCGAAGCCGAAGCGCATGCAGGCCTGGCTGATCATGCGGTTGCACTCGCAGTCGGGCGCACCGCCGATCCACGGCTCGCTCGCGAGGTCGGCCAGCCGGACGCCGCGCTTGCGGGCGAGCGGGTGGGTGCTGCCGAGGACGAGGTACATCGGGTCCTCGAGCAGGTGGTGGTGCGTGACGCCGTCGCCGTCGCGGTCCTCCTGCTTGCCGGCGCCGAACGTGGCCGCGAGGTCGATGTCGCCGGCGCGCAGGGCGGCGACCGCGCCCTCGGGCTCGAGCAGCGTCATCGACAGCTCGACCGCCGGATGCGACTGGGCGAACTGGGCGATCGCGACCGGCATGATCGTCGCGGCCGCCGACTCGAAGGCGGCCATCCGCAGCCGGCCGCCGCGCAGCCCGGCGATCGCCTCCAGCTCGGCCTCGGCCTCGGCGAGCTTGGCCAGGATGCCCTCGGCGTGGCGCACGACGGCCTCGCCGGCGTCGGTCAGCCGGACCCCGCGGGCGCTGCGCTCCACGAGCACGGCGCCGGCCTCGCGCTCGAGCGCGGCGACCTGCTGGGAGACGGCCGACTGGGTGAAGGAGAGCGCCTCGGCGGCGGCGGAGAAGGAGCCACGGAGGGCGACCTCGCGCAGGACGCGCATGCGGCGGACGTCGAGCATCAGCTCAACTTATACCAGTTCCACACAAACGTCATTTGTGCTGATGGCCGGAGTGGCCGACACTGCTCGTACGCCCTTCCTCCCTCCCCAGGAGCTCCCGATGCCCAGCCGCCCCAACGCCCATCCAACCGTCGTCATCCGAGCCGCCCGCGGCTCCGACGGCGAGGCGCTCGAGCGCCTCGCCGGCCTGGACTCCCAGCGCCCGCCGGCCGGTGACGTGCTGCTGGCCGAGCAGGACGGGGTCCTGGTCGCCGCGCTGGCGGGCGACCGCGTGATCGCCGACCCCTTCCGGCCCACCGCCGATCTCGTCGCGCTGCTGCGCGTCCACGCCACACGCTCCCGCCACGCCGGCGCCCGCCGCATCCGCGTGCGGCTGCCGCGCCTGCGCGCCGCCTGACCTCCTCCCCGCTCCCCAGACCGCGGCGGCCGGCATCCACGCCGGCCGCCGCGGTCACTCCTGCGCCTCGTCGAACGGTCGCTCGAACAGCGTCGAGAGCACGATCTGGGTCTGGGTGCGCGTGACGCCGCGGTAGTCGCGGATCCGCTCCAGCGCCTCCTCCAGATGGGAGGTGTCGCGCGCGCGCACGTGCACCACCGCGCTCGCCTCGCCGGCGACCGTGTAGGCCGCCTCCACCTCGGGGTGGTGCTCGAGCGCCTCGCGCACCTCGCCGGCGGCCATCCGCCCCTCGCAGTAGAGCGCCACGAACGCGTGCGTCCCCCAGCCGAAGCGGCCGGGATCGACGAGCGCGGTGTAGCCGCGCACGACGCCCTCGGCCTCGAGCCGGTCGACGCGCCGCTTGACCGCCGGCGCGCTCAGCGAGACGCGCAACCCGATGCTCTGGAACGAGCGCCGGGCGTCCTGACGCAGGAGCGCAACGATCTGCCGGTCGATGTCGTCCATCTTGGGCCGCAAAGACTACACCCACGCAACGCATCGGCATTGGATGGCGGCTCGGACAGCGCAATCATGAAGCGTGAGGATTCGAACTTCGAGGAGGACGCCCATGAGCACGCAGGCCGTAGTCGCACCGAGGGCCGCCGACGACGACTTCATGCCGCTCCACGGCATCGATCACGTCGAGCTGTGGGTGGGCAACGCCGCCCAGGCGGCGTACTTCTACCGCGAGGCGCTGGGGTTCGAGCAGGTCGCCTACGCGGGCCTCGAGACCGGCGTGCGCGACCGCGTCTCGTTCGTGCTGCAACAGGGGCGGATCCGCGTGGTCCTGACCGGCGCGCTGACCCCGGACCACGAGATCGGCACGCATCATCGCCGCCACGGCGACGGCGTGAAGGTGATCGCGCTCGGCGTGCCCGACGCGGACTACGCCTACCGCACGGCGGTCGAGCGCGGCGCGCAGGGCGTGCAAGAGCCGCACGCGGCGACCGACGAGCACGGCACCGTCCGGTTGGCGACGATCGCCGCCTACGGCGACACGCTGCACACGTTCGTCGAGCGCGCCGGCTACGACGGCGCGTTCCTCCCCGGCTACGTCGCGCAGCCGCTCGCGCCGCGTGCCGGCGACGCTGGCCTGCTGGCGATCGATCACATCGTCGGCAACGTCGAGCTCGGCGCGATGGAGACCTGGGTGAAGTTCTACGAGGACGTGTTCGGGATGACCGAGATGATCCACTTCTCGGACGACGACATCTCGACGGAGTACTCCGCGCTGATGTCCAAGGTGGTCTCCTCCGGCAACGGGCGGATCAAGTTCCCGATCAACGAGCCGGCCGAGGGCAAGCG
>JAABUS010009255.1_pt1 | contig 10462 bp, 8 predicted proteins | sample 5560161 | NCBI WGS metagenome assembly JAABUS01 (sample SAMN10711885, study PRJNA513376) | rock metagenome | isolation source: Antarctica rocks | place: Antarctica: Victoria Land, Trio Nunatak nord | collected 2016-01-04
CGAGAGAGCCTCGCGCCCTGCGTCGGCGAGCCCGCGTCGTGTGCGAGCTGCTCGAGGTCGCCAGCACGCTGGCGACTCGCGCAGCCGAAGTTGCCGCGCGCGAGGCGGCACCGGCGACGCGGTCGACTTACGCGTCGGTGTACCGGGCGTTAGCGGCTGCGCTCAGGCCGGACGCGACGACGGCCGACGCGACGCCGCGGGCGGTTCTGGCGTGGCGCGATCGGCTCGAGCGTGAGGGACGCTCGCCAAGCACCTCCGCGCTGCGCCAGCTGGCAGCGCGATCGGCGCGGACGCGGAGATCGCGCAGGTCCGTCCCGCGTCGGTCGCGCGCGTGGCGCCCGCGCGCGACGAGCGATGAGGGCTCGCCCGGCTGCTGCGGATGCCGGACCGGCGCACGGTCCAGGGCAAGCGCGACCTCGCGCTACTGCACCTCCTTGCGGGGGTAGGGCTACTCCGCTCGGTGGCCGCGGCCCTGCAGCTGGCCGATGTCCGATGAGCGCCGTCGCTCGAGCGACGGCTGGCTGCGCGCGGCGATCCGGGGTCGACGTCGTGGTGGGCGACGGTGACCTATGCCAAGCGCGGCCGGACGCGCGCCATCCCGCGGACGGGCAAGCCGGCCGTGGCGTTGACGACGCCGTAGGAGCGGCGCGATTCGCGCTTCGCCGCGGGCGTCATCGCCCAGCCCAGATCCTGGGCTGACACCATCTCAACGACCCGCTGTTCCGGATCGCCTACCGCTACTAGCACCAGCCGCCACGGGCGTCGCCGCAGGGCGGCGGTCCGCGCAGCGCGCTCTAACGTTCAGCCTCTACGCGCGCTTACGACGCGCGTCCTGGTGTCGTCGGTCGAGGACGTCGACGAGTTCGGCCTGGTGCTGGGGTCGTACGACGGCGTAGCGCCCGGTGGTGCGCAGGTCGGCGTGTCCGAGTCCGGCCTGTACGACGTGCGCGGGGATCCCGTCGGTCAGCAGCGAGGTGGCCCAGTAGGAGCGCAGCGCGTGCGGGTGGCAGAGCCGCTCGGGCACGCCCGCGGCAAGGGCGGCGTGGTTGACGAGCTTGTAGACGGCCTGCGCCGACAGCGGTTCGGGCTCCTGGGTGCCGCGGTGGCGTCCGAGGCGCACGAAGAGCCGTTCGTCGTCGCGCAGGCCGCGGCCCCGGGCGAGCGGGGGTCGACGTAGCATCGGAGCAGAACCGCGGGCGTTCGGTTAGTGGAAGTACGCGCCCTCGGCCATGGCGACGTGTCCGCCGCCCTGGGTGATCAGCTGTAGGTCGTGAGGTGCGGGCCGACAGCGGCTGCTCGTCCAGCGAGGTGGCGTACCGCGCGCGCACCGCGGCCGTGTCGAGCCGGTTGATGGAACCGACTTCGGCGTCTTGCGGATGCTCCATCCGCGCATTGATAGAAGCCCGGCCGGACGGAAGGTTCGATCAACGGGTGTTAGGCGAACGATGTCCGGTCTACCGCGCCGCCCTCTGGCGCGAGACTGATCGCGGGCGCGGCAGAGGACGTGTGGAGCTCGATGCGCAGGTCCCCGCGTCTGACGAGCTGCGCCAGTCGAGTGGCGACATCGAAGTCCAACTGGGTGCCGGCGTTTGCCTCGAGTTCGAACAGGGCGTCCTTGAGCGACATGGCGGGCCGGTAGACGCGCGCGGAGGTCATCGCCTCGAGTGTGTCGGCGGCGTGCAGGATGCGGCTCTCCAGCGGGATTGCCTCGCCCTGTAATCCGTCGGGGTAGCCGTGCCCGTCGTAGCGCTCGTGCAGGTGCAGGACCCATTCTGCCACCTCACTCATGCCGGCCCCGGCGATGATGTCGCGGCCGAGCGTCGAGTGGCGCTGCATCTGGGTGAACTCCTGTGCTGTGAGCTTGCCCGGCTTGAGCAGCACGGCATCCGGGACCCCGATCTTGCCCACGTCATGCAGCACCCGGCGGTCTTGATCAGCTCCACGCGCGCATCGTCGAGGCCGAGGCTCCTGGCGAGCGTGCCCGCGTAGAGCGCGACGCGCTGGCAGTGTTGGTGGGTGTAGCCGTCCTTCGCGTCGACGGCGCCGGCGAGCCCGCGGATGGTGCTGAGCAGGCTGCTCTCGCGGATCTGGGCGATGTCCTCTTGAGGAGAGAGGGCCGCCGCGATCGCTGGCGAATACAGCGAATGGCGATCGCGTCCGCTGCGCTTAGACCAGTACATGGCGCCGTCGGCCAAGCGCATCAGCTCGGCCTTGTCGACCGTGTGGCGGGGGAACTCCGAGATGCCGACGCTCAAGGTCAACACGCCGCTGCCCAACGAAAGCCGGCTCGACGCGAGCTTTGAGCGCAGGCGGACGACGACCTGCTCGGCCCGGGCGGCATCGACGCCGATCAGGGCCAGCATGAACTCGTCGCCGCCCACCCGGCCGGCCAGTTCGGTCGGACGCACGACTGAGCGCAGCGTCTGGGCCAGCAGCCGCAGCGCCTCGTCACCGCTGGCATGACCCAAGCAGTCGTTGATCTCCTTGAAGTGGTCCACGTCGATCGCTACCACGGCGACCGGATAGTCCTCGCGCGACGCGCGCTCGAGCTCGCTGCCAAGGCGCTCTTGAAAGGCGCGGTGGTTCAACAGCCCGGTCAGGGGGTCTGTGAGCGCCAAGGACTCAAGGCGAGCGTGGCTTTCGTCGAGCTCGCGGGCCATCTCGTCGAAGTCCTCGGCCAGCATCCCAAGCTCATCGCCGCGCGACCACTCAAGCCGGATGTCGGCGTGACCGTCGCGGATCGCGCGCGCGGCCGAGCGCAGCTGATCGAGCGGGCCCAGGACGGTGCGCTTGAGCAGCAGGATGCCCAGCAGCACGAGCAGCAGACCGGTGCTGACAGCGGCGAGCAGGAGACGCCGTTCCCGCGACGCGAGCGCGGCGTCCAACGGCGCCAGATCGAGGTACAGCCCAAGGGAGGCGCTCGACCGCCGCCCGCCATGCTCGCGCAGGGGAAAGTTCAGCTCAGCCAAGTGGGTGCCATGCTCGCGCTCCTCCTTGTACACCAACCGCCCGCTCGTAATCGGCCCGATGTCGTGTTGCTCCACGGGCGCGCCAAGCTGAGACCGGTCCGTCGAGGCCACGCGCACACCCTCGCCTCGCTGGAGTCTGTAGATGGTCGCCTTACGGAACTCAGGGTTGAGCTTGCGCAGATCCTCGAGCGCGCTCTGAAGCTCCCTCGGACGCTCGACGCTCGCCGCATGGAAATCGGCCTCGAACGACCGGGCGAGCGCCAGCGACTGCGCGCGCCCAGCCTCCGCAGCGGACGCCGAAAGCTCCCGGCCGGAATACCAGATCAAGAACAGGCTCAAGCAGCCCACCCCGAGGATCAGCGACAAGGCCAGCTTGATACCCAGCCCCGAGAGCAGCGCCGGGCGCGAGGCGTTCACGCGCATGCCAAACCTATCGGCAAGACAACCTAACGGGGTAAGTCCGGCCCCGCCGTCTGGACTCACGGCGTGGCACGAGATTCGCGGTCTGGCGCGACATACGGCGCTGCGGGGCGTTGCAGGTGCAGCGCTCGGTCGTCGCGTTCCCCGACCACGACGCTTTTCGCCGAGCGGTGGAGGGCTTACGGTTGGTCGTCGCCGAGGCGGTGCGCATCGCCGCACGATCACCGAACGCCGAGCCCATCGACACCCCGCATGACGACGGCCGGTGCACCGGCCGTTCGTCGGAACCCGTCCAACGCGTACTTCCACTAACCGAACTGCCGCGTTTCTGCTCCGTTGCTAGGCAGACCCCGAGCGGGTGAACCGCCAGCCATGTGTCGAGGGCGGCCTGGGTCTCGGCGGGGACGTCGACCTCGCGCTCGACACCTCCCTTGCCGCGGACGAACAGCCGGGAGTGGCGGGCGTTGGAGCGCGGCCGGCGCAGGTCGCCGGCGGTCAGGCCGCGCAGCTCCGCGGAGCGCAGCCCGCAGTCCCCGAGCACCCTGAGCAGGGCGACATCGCGCTTGCCGATCACCGAGCGCTGATCGGGGACCCGGAGCAGGTTGGCGTAGTCGACGTCGGTCAGCGTCTCGGGCGGCCCTGCGCGGTGGCGCGGCACCCGGACGCGGTCGGCCTCCTCGGCCAGGCCGAGGTCGCGCGCGAGCGCGCGGACCATGTTGAGGTAGACGCGTCGGGTGGCCGGCGCGGCGGGCCCTCCCCCACGCCCGCCCGTCTGCTCGAGGTGGCGGCCGAACGCCCCAATCGCGTCTCCCGTCAGATCTGACGTGGTAGGCGGCCGGTCGAGCTCTGCGCGCAGCCAGTCGCCGAAGGTGCGGTAGATCGACGCGTACTGCTTCCGCGTGGCCGGCGACGCCGCGCGCGCGGCGAGCCGTTCGCCGGCCACGTAGAGGTTCTCCTCTCGCGCGCTCGCGCGCGCGAAAGCCAGGTCGAGCTCGAGCGCCTCAGCCTCCTCCCCCAGCTCAACGACCGAGAACGACGCGACCCCCGCGGACGGCTCGAGGACCGCCTCCGCGACGACCTGCTCGTGCGGGACGGCGCCGCCGTCGAGGGTCAGCTGCAGCTCGCTGCCGGGCCCGACGAGCGGTGCATCTTGGAAATCGTGCATCTCGGGTGACGATAACCATGGGAACGGACGTTCCCCCCACCAGGATGGGAGCGCCTCAAGTGAGGTGGCGGCGGGCTCGTCCTGCTCTCCCCTATGTCGGCGCCTGCGGTCCTCGGGTGCGTTTAGCGGGGTTATCGCACCCGAGACCGTCGTTGGGCCGGGCGCGCGGGCACTCCGGACAACCCGCGCTCCGGCACCCGATGTGTGCCGAAGCGATAGCGCAGTCGTTAGGGCGAACCAGTGGCGCCTGTGGGTCCCTGATTGACGGCGGAGCCATCGTCCTTGGACAGATCGGTGACGGTGGCGACCGCACCGACGACGACGAAGATCGCGGCGAACGATGCCCACGCGGTCTTGACCTTGCGGTTTCCGAACGCGAGGAGGACGGATGCGAGCGTGATGAGGAGCATCGCGCCGATGACTCGGAGCGCGAGGCTGCCGTCGAGGACGAGCATCACGACCGTCGCCGCAACGACGGAGATGGCAGCGGGGGTCCCGAAGATCGCCAGCCGGACCTTGCGTGCGTGCGCCGCGTCTTCCTCGGCGTGCTTCGCGTTCTCGCGGACTTGCGCGGCTTCGGCCGCTTCGCGCGCCGAACGTTCGCCCTCCAGCGCGCCTTCGAGTTGCGTGATCCGGGCTTCGTTCGAGCTGCGCTCGGCTGCGGCGCGGCCCTCGACCTCTTCGACCACGGGCGTTGCGAGGTGCTGCACGACGCGTGCGAGCACTTCCGTGACCGTCTCCTCTTTCACCGCGTCGGGGTCGCCTAGCGTAAGGTCGAGGAACTCGGCGCGCGCGACGGTCGAGAAGATCAGGGCGGTGACCTGATCTGAGGTCACCTCGCCCTGCTTCTCCAAGCGGTCGATCGTGCTCAAGTACTTGTCCCAGAGCTGGTTCGATGGGTTGAGCGCCGCGAAGCTGTCCGCGATGAGCAGCTTGCGGGGTAGCGAGGGCCGCGCGCCCGGCGCCCGCACCCAGACCTGCGTGGTGAGGTCGAGGTCGCCTATGACGAGCGGGACCGGGCTTCCCTGGTCCTCGGACCGCATGAACTCGCGCGTGGTGCGTGCGTATGCGGTGTTCGATGTCACGAAGATGGCAACGCAGTTTCCGAGGTCGTGGACGGAGCGGCCCTTCCGCAGCCGGTGGATCGCAGTGACGGAGTCGATGTCCCGGCGCTTGGCGAGCGGGTTGCGATAGTTGACCTGGGTCTGGAGCGCGGCTCCGAAGTCCTCCTCGGCGATCGTCCACTGCTCGATGTGGTCCGGCGCGTCCTCGATGTTGATGCCGAGCTTCAGCAGCTGGTGGTCGAGTTCACTGAGGATGGCTTCCACATCACCGGCGGACCTGCCCGTGGTCACGAAGTGATCGAGCACCTCACGACTAGTTCGGGAGAGCCGCGCGGTGCTCACGAGCGCCTTGGAGCGACTCGCTCGGAGGTTGCCCGCCGTGCCCGAGAGCACGCCTCGGACCTCGTCCACCGTGTGGCGGAAGACGCGACAGGAGACGCCCGCGTCTTTGAGGAGTTCCTTCATCTCGGCCGCCGCGTCTGCGAGCTGGGGTAGCGAGACCCCGAGGAGACGAACGACAATCGAGGTGTCGAGGTAGGCGACAAGCGAGTTGAGGCGTCGTTGGCCCTCGTCGGTCTTCTTGTAGTGCAGGACGGTGGAGAGCATCGAGCCCTGAACCGCCTGCTCCAGCAGCGTCAGCGCTCGCTCGTCGTGCTCGAAGGCGTGCCGGGCGAAGCTCTGCACGATCGCTAGCTGCTTGGTCGTAGTGGCGCGAGGAGTGGCGCGCTGACCCCGACGCGTGGCGCTGAGAAAGTCGACGCCGAACTCGTCGAGGAACACCTCAAGGGCAGCGTCGCCGTACGCCTCGTCCACCTGCAAGTCGTGGTGGGTCGCCGCGTACTCCTGGAGACGGCGGATCAAGTCGCTCATCTCGTTGCGGGCTCTTTCGCGGGCGATCGAATAATCACCACGGCCGTCGAGGGCCTCTGGGACGACATACAGCGCCTGCTTGTCGCCCCGCGCGAGCAGCTGATCTCGCTGCATCCGCTTCAACAGGTTCTTCACCACATTGATCGGGAGGTCGAGACCCGCTTGCACCTTGACCTGGGAGGCCACTGACTGCGCGTCGACCGGATCCCCCGGGGGCCACTGCTGCAACTCGGAGACGACGAACGGCTCGAAGTTCGAGAGGTAGTCCTTGTCCGCGTCCCAGTTGGCTTGCAGGATCGCTTTGGCGATGAGGTTCGTGGAGGTCATTTGGATGAGTCGAGTCGTGCGACGGGGTCGCGCGCCTCACGCCGGAGGCTCGCCTGGCACGACGGGCGAGTGTGATATTTATCGGACGGGTCGGATGGCCCGACCCGGCACACCGCGCAAAGCGGCGTCCTCGACCTCGGCGGTCAGGCCAGTCCGGCGAGTCTGCGCGCTCGTTGCGGCGTTCATTGCTCTGATCGCCCACACGGCGGTAGGCGGCAAGAAGCGAACAGACGTTCCGATTTGCCGTCCGGCCTCACACCTATCGTCTTGGCATGTCGATCTCCCTTGCCGAGTCCGAGTTGAAGCGTGCTCGTTCAGCACTAGAGGACTCGCGCAAGAAGCAGGCTGCGGAGGAGCGCAAGGCCGCCGACGCCGACAAAGCAGCGGCAAGCAAGGAGCAGAGCGCCGCTCGCTCGAGCAGCGCCTCAAGCGTGCAGAGCTACCTGCGCGAGGCACAGCGCAAGCACGACGACGCGATGAAGGCGAGGAGGAGCGCAGCCGACCACTCCACCAAGGCCGCTGCCGCCCAGGGCAAGGTCCACGCCACCCAGGAGAAGCTCGCCAAGGCGCAGGCTGCCGAGCAGGACAAGCGCTACAAGGCTCAGGCCGCCGAGCAGAAGAAGCGAGACGACCAGGCCAAGCAAGATCAGAGCCGACGCGAGGCCGACGGGCGCCGTCAGCGCGATCAGGCGGCTCGCATAGCGCGGCAGGCGGCTTGGGAGGAGCAGCGAGCCGAGCAAGCACGCAGGGATGCCGACGCCGCCCGTGATCGGCGACTGGCGGAGGTGGACGCCGATGTTGCGACGACGCGCGCGGTCATCGAGAGCCGCCCGTGGGAGGTTGCGCCCGAGAAGGTCACCGTGCTGCTCATCACGGCAGAGCCGGACGGAACCAGGCCGCTCAACATCGGTCGGGAGATCCGTCAGATCCAGGAGCAGGTTCGCTCCAGCGAGATGCGCGACTCGATCCACTTCGAGTACCGGCCCGCGACGCGGATCACAGACTTGCTGCAACACCTCAACGAGGTCCAGCCCGATGTCCTCCACTTCTCGGGACACGGCGCCAACGCGGGTATCGCGCTCCATGACGCTCACGACAAGGTGCGGCTGTTGACGAATGACGATCTCGACGGGTTGCTCAGGCTCGCCCCACGACCGCTCAAGCTCGTGATCTTCAACTCGTGCAACTCAGCCGAGCAGGCCAGGGTCGCGGTGCGTCACGCAACCGCCGCCATCGGCATGGAGCAGTCCGTCGGTGATGAGTCCGCCCGGGTGTTCGCCGGACAGCTCTACAACTCGCTCGGCTTCGGACGCTCGCTCGGCCTCGCGTTCGACCAGGCCAACTTTCAGGTCCAGCTCACGCTAAACAAGACCTCCGGCGAGCCAACACTCGTTATGGCCGAGGACGGCGACGCTCACGAGTTCGTCGTGGTCGCGCCCGCCGCGCAGCATTGAGAAACCAGTTGCGAGCAGTCATGGCCTAGTTGTGCTCGCTGCCCGGAGGCGCCTTCCACGCGGCCGATCGAGCGCGGGGGATGGGCGAACCGGCGTCGCGGGGCGTCTGACGGGCTGTGCTCAAGGATCTTCGATACCGCAACCGCGACGCAACGGGTAGCGCCATCATCGGCGCGAAATCCAACGCTTAATGTCTCCAGCCGGTGCCCAACATCGTCGACGTCGAGGTTCGTGCAGAAGGGTCAGACGCCGAACTGATCGTCCTCGTCCCACGTGACGCGGCGAAACGCCAACGATCGAACCGGCGTCCTTCCCCTCCGTGTCAGCGGATGCGCGCTTCGAGGCTCCACGCGCCCAGCTCGGCCAGTCGTTCTCGGATCGAGTCGAAGCGCTTGACGGCTTCGGAGATCTGGCGCTGGCGTGCGAGGTCGGGAGCGTCGGCGCCGTTGACGGGGATCTCGACTTCGAGCTCGCGGACGCGCTTGGCGAAGAGCTTGGCTTCGTAAACGAAGCCGCCGGCCGCGATCGCGCTTCGTAGCGCGACGGCGAGGTAGTCCAAGTCGACGTCGTCTGTGAGCGCCTCGACGGCGATCACGTCATCGGTGATCACGGTGTTCGGCTCGCGGACGAAGACGCGGCCGACGGCTTTGGCCCCCCGAGAGTGGCGTGTTGGCCGTCGTGGTCGCGGCGGGTGGCGTGCGTCGCGGGCGCGAGCACGGACGGTGGGCGCGTCACGTCGACTCATAGCGCGGGAGGCTCCGCCGCGAACCCGAGTCGCTGCGCCTCCGCCAAGATGGCAAGCGCGAACTCCGTCTGGCGGGGCGTGGGTCTGCGCCCGCTGGCCAGTCGTCGTGCGACATCGGCGGCCAGCTTGCGCTGCCAATCGGCCAGGCTGGCGGTCTGCCTAGACCATTCCGACAGCGCGACCCAGCCGGCCGCGCCGAGGGCAATGACACGGGCGGCGTCTGCGTTCGTCTCAGCGGCGTCGACGGTGGCCGCCTCACCCGGCCCGGTTGGGCTGACGAGCTCAGCGACCAAGAGCGTGGCGACGTCGGTCTGCGCTGCGCGCATCTGCTTCCAGCAGTCCTCTCGCTTCGCCCATTCGGTGATGTTCACTCCCGGCGGTGCCTCGTCGACGAGATTCCGCCAGGCCAGATGGGAGAGCGCGATCAGCGCTGTCTCGGTGGCGGGGGTGAGGGCCTGCGTCTCCCAGATTCGCCGCAGATCGATGCGCTGGGCCGTGGCGTGGGAGAGCTTGGCGATGCTGTAGGCGACGAGGTTCGCGCGGTACCCGCCGAAGCTCTGCTGGGCGACGAGGCGTTCGGTGCGCTTCCAGAGCAGCGCCTTGGCGATCAGCTGCTGGTAGAGCTCGCGGTCAGCGGTGAGGTTTCGGCGAGCCAGGTTGGCCATGAAGGTCGTGAAGTTCTTCTGCGCCCCGCGGGAGACGCCGCCGCCGGTCATGGGCCAGGCCAGCTCGCCGCCGACGAAGGAGCCGGCATCGGTGACCTCCACCGAGGCGCCGGGGTCGGCGCACCCGGCCGGTTGGGAGACCGGGGTCAGCTCGCCGCCGGTGGGTGAGGAGGCGCCCTGCAGGTAGCCCATCGCGTTGACGGCCGGGGAGGAGGGCAGGGGCCCGACGCGCACCTCGAAGTGCAGGTGCGCGCCGGTCCCGACGCCGGTGTGTCCGACGTAGCCGATGATGTCGTTCTGTTTGACGGGGGCGCCGACGGGCTTGGACAACCGTGAACGGGCCGCGGAGCACTCCGCCCCGCACCGACAGACGCGCCGTGTGACCAGTGTCATTCGGCCGTCGTTCTCGCACGAACGAGTGCCGTCAGACGGCGAGCACTAGACCCTATGTCGTGGTTGCCCGCGCCCGCGGGTTGACTGTCGGGGCTGGTGGCCGGACGCTCCTCGCGGGGGCTTGTCTGGCCGGAGATCGGCTCCGGCTGACCCCAGATCGGTGAGGAGGTCCGGCCATGACCGGAACGATGACGTGGGCGGGGCTTGATGTCCATGCCCGTTCGACGCATGCCCTGGTCGGTGGGCCGGGGCGCCGGGCCGCGCGCGGCCGGCACGCGCGATGGAGCAACCTGCGAGGGCCACGCTCGTTTCTAAACAGCGCTCGCCGGCAGCACGAACCCGGGCCCTGGGGCTACCAAGATCCCCGCATCATCAGACTGGCGACGCCGA
>JAABUS010009256.1_pt1 | contig 10460 bp, 14 predicted proteins | sample 5560161 | NCBI WGS metagenome assembly JAABUS01 (sample SAMN10711885, study PRJNA513376) | rock metagenome | isolation source: Antarctica rocks | place: Antarctica: Victoria Land, Trio Nunatak nord | collected 2016-01-04
CTGCCGACAGACTGCCCGGCCACGGTGCCGGTAACGCCACCGTGGTCGTCACCGTCGACCACCACAAACTCACCACCGGTGTCGGCGAAGCAGTCCTGTCCACCGGCACCTCGGTCTCCGTCGGTGAGGTCCGCCGGCTCGCCTGCAACGCCGGTGTCCTCCCGGCGGTGCTGGGTGCGGACTCCGCGATCCTCGATTTGGGCCGAAGCCGGCGGCTGTTCGACCGCTACCAACGCATCGCCCTCGCCATCAGAGACCAAGGCTGCGTCTTTCCCGGCTGTGAACGACCCGCCGCCTGGACCGAAGCCCACCACATCATCGCTTCAAACCCAGACGCGGATAGGGGTGCGGCAGCGCGCCCGCCGACCCGGGCAGCGATCAGGCGTCGACAGCACCGACCGAGTCGGCCCAGATCGCAGCAGCTTCGTCGATGTGTTCGGCAGTCACGACCAGCGCCGGGATGAAGCGCACGACCTGGCCCCAGGCTCCGCAGGTGAGAAGAAGCAGACCACGACGAGCGGCCTCCTGCTGCGCCGCGCCGGCCGACGTGCCGTCTGGGTTGCCGTCGGAGTCGCGGAACTCATTGCCCACCATCAGACCCAGGCCGCGCACATCGGTGATTCGCGTGTGCTCAGCCGCTACTTTCTCGAGCGCACTCCTGAGCTAGGCACCGCGGGTCGCGGCGTTGTCGACGAGCTGCTCGTCGCGGATGACGTCGAGGGTGGCCAGTGCGGCGGCACACGCAACGGGGTTCGCACCATAGGTTCCGCCCTGCGAGCCCGGCCACGCCTTGTCCATCAGCTTGGCCGATGCGGCGATGCCGGACAGAGGGAAGCCGGAGGCGAGCCCCTTGGCGGTTACCACTACGTCGGGTGCTGCGCCGAAGTGGTCGCCGCCCCAGAACTTGCCGGTACGTCCGTAGCCGGTCTGTACCTCGTCGACGATGAGCAAGATGCCGTGCCGGTCGGCGCGCTCGCGCAGTCCGGCGAAGAAGGGCGCGTTGGCCGGCACATAGCCGCCCTCACCGAGCACCGGCTCCACGATGAACGCCGCGGTGTCGGCGGGCGCGCTGACCGTCTGGAAGATGTAGTCCAGCTGCTTGAGCGCGAAGTCGGTGGCGTCCTCGACCGACCAACCGAAATGGGTGGGGTGGGGGAAGGGCGAAATGTGGACCCCACCCATGAGTGGGCTGAAGCCTGACCGGAACTTGGTGCCGGAGGTTGTCAGTGAGGCGGCGGCACCGTACGGCCATGGAAGCCGCCGTGGAAGGCGATGATGTTCGGTCGGCCCATCGCCTGCCGCGCGAGCCGCAGGGCGGCCTCGATCGCCTCCGAGCCCGAGTTCGCGAAGAACATCCGGTCGAGCCCGTCGGGCAGGACTTCTCCCATCCGGTCAACCAGTCCAGCAAGGGGCGGTGCATCACGGTGGTGTACTGAGCGTGGATCAGCGTCTCAATCTGGCGGGTGGCCGCCTCGACGACCCGGGGATGGCAGTGGCCGGTGCTGGTGACCCCGATGCCCGCGGTGAAGTCGAGGTAGCGGCGGTCATCCTCGTCGAAGCCCCGCTGATCGACGCGCGCCGACGCGGCTAGAGTGCCGACACACGTCGTTGAAAGGACCGCAGATGACTGCAGACCGCTCACCCGATGAGGCCACCGGCTCGCACACCCAGGACGGCGTCATCGACGCCGCCCCCAAACAGCTCTTCATCGCCGGCCAGTGGGTAGACGCGACCGGCGGTGCGACGTTCGACGTTCTCGATCCCTCCTCCGGAGAGGCGCTGTGCGCGGTCGCCGACGCAACTCCTGCCGACGGGCGGGCGGCGCTGGACGCCGCCGTCGAGGCGCAACGCTCCTTCGCCGCGGAGTCGCCGCGCGCCCGCGCCGACATGCTGACCGGCGCGTTCGAGCTCATCTACGAGAGAATCGACGATCTCGCGCTGCTCATGACCCTCGAGATGGGCAAGCCGGTCGCCGAAGCAAAGGGTGAGATCGCCTACGCAGCCGAGTTCCTGCGCCACTTCGCCGGCGAAGCGGTCCGGATCAACGGTGGCTACCAGGTAGCGCCCGCCGGCGGCGCCCGGTTCCTGGTCTCCCGTCAACCGGTGGGTCCCTGCCTGCTCGTCACCCCTTGGAACTTCCCTCTTGCCATGGGGACCCGCAAGATCGGCCCGGCGCTGGCGGCTGGGTGCGCGAGCGTCATCAAGCCGGCTCATCAGACTCCGCTGTCCATGCTGGCTTTCGTCGACATCTTGCGTGAGGCCGGCGTACCGGACGGGGTAGTCAACGTCGTCACTACCACGGACGCCAACGGTGTCATGGAGCCGCTGATCCGCTCGGGACTCGCGCGCAAGCTCTCCTTCACGGGCTCGACGAAGGTCGGCAAGATCTTGCTGGAGCAAAGTGCCGAGCAGGTGCTCCGCACGTCCATGGAGCTCGGTGGTAACGCGCCACTGCTGGTCTTCGAGGATGCGAACGTCGACGAGGCAGTCGAGGGCGCTCTCGCGGCGAAGATGCGCAACATGGGCGAGGCCTGCACCGCCGCCAACCGGATCTTGGTGCACCAGTCGATCATCGACGAGTTCGGCGAGAAGCTGGCGAAGAAGATGGCGGCCATGCCGGTCGGTCGCGGTACCGACGACAAGGTGAAGGTCGGCCCGCTCATTGACGACGTTGCCCAGCGCAAGGTCAGCGAGCTGGTCGCCGACGCTGTAGAGCAGGGCGCGCAGGTCCTCACCGGCGGTGAGACGCCGACGGGCGGCGGGTACTTCTATCCTCCGACGGTGCTGACCGGCGTGCCGCGCTCCGCCCGGATGGCACGCGAGGAGATCTTCGGGCCGGTGGCTCCGCTGACCGCGTTCTCCACCGAGGATGAGGCGGTCGAGGCGGCCAACGACACCGAGTACGGGTTGGTGGCATACGTCTTCACCAATGACCTGCGTCGGGCGCTACGCGTCTCGGAGGCTCTCGAGACAGGGATGGTCGGGATCAACCAAGGAGTGGTCTCCAACCCCGCGGCCCCGTTCGGGGGCGTCAAACAGTCCGGCCTCGGTCGCGAGGGCGGGTCGGTGGGGATCGACGAGTTCCTCGAGACCAAGTACGTCGGCATCGCGCTCTGAAGGACAGCAATCAGCCGGAGCGTCCTCAGCTGCCGGGTGGTGTCGGCGTGGCCTGGACGTGCGCGTTGGCAGCCGTGAGCCGCTCGACGGCATCATCCATGTGCGCGACCAGCAACCGGTCGCACAGCGATGGGTCCTGTGCCCCGAAGGCCTCTGCAATCGCCAGGTGCTCGTCCACACGCACGTCGACGTTGGCGTAGGTCTGCTCGAGCGCGTGGATGCACATCTGCGTCTCGGTGAGCAGCGTCTTGTGCATGCGCGTCAGCCGCGGACTGCGTGCCAGCGACACCAGGAGCTCGTGCAAGGCGATGTCGGCCTGCGTCACTCCGCTGACGTCGCCACTCTCGGCCGCGGCTGCCATGTCACTGATCACCGACAGCAGCTTCTCCGCAGCCGCAGTGGGCTCGTGCAGGAAGATCTGTGCAGCTGCCGTGCGCTCGACCGCGCCGCGGGCGAGGTACATGTCGCGCACGTTCTCGGGGGTCATCTCGATGACAAACACGCCCCGGTTGCGGACGGCGACCAGCAGCCCCTCCTGCGTCAGGCGCTGCAGTCCCTCCCGCAGGGGACCGCGGCTTACTCCGAGCTGGCGCGCCAGCTCGGCCTCGCCGAGCTGCATGCCTGCTGGGAGCTCGCCGTGGCTGATCGCCTGCCGCAGCTTGTCGGCGATGATGCTGGGGGTGGACTCCTGCACGAGTGGCTCGATGTATCGCTGCGCGTTCATCCGCGCCCTCCCCTCGACGGAGCCGGCCTCGGCGGCCGACGCGGGTCGTCGGCACTCCGTCTCGCCTCTCAACTGAACTGGCCAAGTATATTGTTGACAATATTACATGACCGGCTTATGTTCGTCGACTCGATGTGCGCGCCCCACCTTGCTGTTCGACGCTCTCGTCGAGTCCGAGGTGGTGGTCGCCAACGCACGGCATCTTCGACCGTCCGATCGCTGAGTTCTTGCTGGCCTCTCCGCGCACCTGTCGGGCGACGTGGTGGGATGGCGTGACGCCCTCACCCGCCAGTTCATCGCCAACGCCGAGCGTCGGCTCGCGGGAGAGCCGTTGCACGGAGTCGTCGACAAGCAGCTCGGCTTCGTGCCCGCCCGACGCAGGAGGCACGATGAGCAACCTCTTACGCATGTCAGCAACCGAGCTTGGAGCGGCGTACGCCGACGGCTCGCTGTCGCCCGTCGACGCCACCCGGGCCGCGTTGGAGGCGATCGAGCTCGACGACGACCGGGTGAACGCGTTCGTTCTCGTGGACCGCGACAGTGCGCTCGCGTCGGCGCGTGCTTCGGAGCAGCGCTGGCGTTCTGGGGATCAGCTCGGTCCGTACGACGGTGTTCCTACGTCGGTCAAGGACCTGCTGCTGACGGCCGGTTGGCCGACGTTGCGCGGGTCGAACCTCGTCGCCGCCAACGCGACGTGGGACGAGGACGCGCCCGCGGTGGCCCGGCTGCGTGAGGCGGGCGTCGTCTTCCTGGGGAAGACGACCACACCCGAGTTCGGCTGGAAGGGCGTCACCGACTCGATCCGCCACGGTGACACCGGCAACCCGTGGAACCCGCAACGCACCGCCGGCGGTTCCAGCGGCGGCTCGGCCGCCGCTGTCGCGCTCGGCATGGGCGCGTGGTCGGTCGGTACCGACGGGGGAGGGTCGGTGCGGATCCCGGCCGCCTTCACCGCGACGGTGGCGCTCAAGCCGACGTACGGCCTGGTGCCGATCTATCCGCCGAGCCCGTTCGGAACCTTGTCCCACGGCGGTCCGATGACGCGCACCGTCACCGATGCGGCCGCGATGCTCGACGTGCTCACCGGCTTCGACGCGCGGGACTGGTCGGCGCTCCCGACCCCGCAGACGTCCTTCCTGGAGGGGTTGGACGACGGTGTCGGGGGGCTCCGGGTCGCGTTCTCCGCCGACCTCGGCTACGTGCGCAACGACCCGCAGGTCGACCGGCTCGTCCGAGACGCAGTGGGAGTCCTCGCCGCAGCCGGCGCCGTCGTCGAGGAGGTCGACCCCGGCTTCACCGACCCCATCGGCGCGTTCGAGACGCTGTGGTTCACCGGTGCTGGTCTGGTGCTTGAGGCCTACGGCGAGGGCGCGATCGAGAAGGTCGACCCAGGTCTGCGACGCCGCATCGAGAAGTACGCCGATGCGTCGGCCCGCGACTTCCTCGAGGCAAACGCGGTCCGGATGGATCTCGGCCAGCGGATGGGACGCTTCCACCAGACGTACGACCTGCTCGTGACACCGACGCTGCCGCTGACGGCGTTCACGATCGGGCAGGACGCACCCGACGGGTGGCCGTCTGACCACTGGACGAGCTGGACGCCCTACACCTATCCGTTCAACATGACCCAGCAGCCGGCGCTGACCGTGCCCTGCGGTCTCGATGATGAAGGGCTGCCTGCCGGACTGCAGATCATCGGACCGCGGCATGCCGACGGGCGGGTACTCCGGGCCGGGCGCGCGTATGAGGCCAGCACCGGCTGGCACGACCTGGTGCCGCCAGGTGTCGGCGACGTCGACCCGACCTGATCGCACTAACTCGCCCCAGACCGGGCTCGGCCCGGGCAAGGAGAACACCACGATCACCCCCATCCCCGGTGACCTGTGCTACTTCGCCTTCGACTCCGAAGACCTCGCCAACCCGGCGTACGGCTATGAGGCGGACGAGGAGCACACCAGGGTCAACCGCGTCGTCGACCTTGCCCTCTTCTACGGTCCCAACAGCCTGCTGATCAACGGCGACCAGGGCTGGGTGCCGGGCAACGTGTTCGGGACGGTGGTCGAGGGGCTCGAGGAGATGGCGGCCGCCTGTCAGGACGTGTGGATGGGCGGTGCGCGCGGCGAGACCCTGACGTTCGCGCGCGCGGACTCCTGATTTCGCTTATCCCGGGAGTTCCGCGTAAACTGGTTCGTCGGCCCACGTAGGGTCCGTTTCTCTGTGCCCAGCGGCTGCCCCATTCGGGGAAGGGTGCACAACGGTCCCGGCCGAGCCCCGCGAGGGGCAGCATCCACCGAAACCCACTACTGCTACAGATTGCGGAGGATATGCCGAAGAAGGAAGGGGTCATCGAGATCGAGGGCACCGTCGTCGAAGCTCTACCGAACGCCATGTTCAGGGTCGAGCTCAACAACGGACACAAGGTTCTCGCTCACATCAGCGGCAAGATGCGACAGCACTACATCCGGATCCTCCCCGAGGACCGGGTCGTCGTCGAACTGTCGCCCTACGACCTCACTCGCGGACGCATCGTCTACCGCTACAAGTAACACCAGTAGCAGCCCTAGCCAGCCGTCAATCTCGTCGCCGTACGCCGTCAACGCGTCGTCCGGCGACGAACTCAAGGAAGTGTCGAGAGCTCGATGAAGGTCAACCCGAGCGTCAAGAAGATCTGCGACAAGTGCAAGGTGATTCGTCGCAACGGTCGAGTCATGGTGATCTGTGACAACCCGCGCCATAAGCAGCGCCAGGGCTGATTGCAGCGCCCGAGGTAGTCGCTCCGGCGTCCGCCTCAGGCCGCCACCTGGCGGCCACCACAGCAGTGTGACCGCTCATCGTCACCGCCTCGCGCAAGCGCGGGGCACGGCGGTGTTGCCCCCGGACCGAAGGCCGGGGCCCTGTCGATTCTGGGGAGAGTTCCCCCGAGAGGCCGGCAGGGACGCGGCACGCCAGACACCTTCGACTACGGAAAGGTACACCGCCTGATGGCACGCCTCGTCGGTGTCGACCTCCCGCGCGACAAGCGCATCGAGGTCGCACTTACCTACATTTTCGGAATCGGCAAGACTCGTGCACACGAGCTGCTCGACGCGACCGGGGTCGGCCCCGACATGCGCGTCCACCAGCTCGGCGACGAGGAGCTGGTGAAGCTTCGTGACTACATCGAGGCCAACTTCCAGGTCGAGGGTGACCTGCGTCGTGAGGTGACTGCCGACATCCGCCGCAAGGTCGAGATCGGCAGCTACCAAGGGCGCCGGCACCGCCAGGGCCTTCCGGTCCGCGGGCAGCGCACCAAGACCAACGCCCGGACCCGCAAGGGCCCCAAGCGCACGGTCGCCGGCAGGAAGAAGGCCACCAAGTGACGCTCCACCGCCTCACTCGTCACCTCGTCGTCAGGAGTTTGTAGATGCCCCCCAAGAGCCGTCAGGCCGGCGCCAAGAAGGTGCGCCGCAAGGAGAAGAAGAACATCGCCGTGGGCCAGGCCCACATCAAGAGCACGTTCAACAACACCATCATCACGATCACCGACCCGAACGGGTCGGTCATCTCGTGGGCCAGCGCCGGCACCGTGGGCTTCAAGGGCTCGCGCAAGTCGACCCCGTTCGCGGCGCAGATGGCCGCAGAAGCGGCCGGGCGACGCGCCATGGAGCACGGCATGAAGAAGATCGACGTGTTCGTCAAGGGACCGGGCTCAGGTCGTGAGACCGCGATCCGCTCGCTGGGTGCGGTCGGCCTCGAGGTCGGCACCATCCAAGACGTCACCCCCAGTCCGCACAACGGTTGCCGCCCTCCCAAGCGGCCCCGCGTCTGATCCCGAGTTAGGAGACTGATTTACCATGGCCCGTTACACCGGACCCATGACGAAGAAGTCGCGCCGCCTGGGGGTCGACCTCATCGGTGGAGATGCGGCTTATGAGCGCCGTCCGTACCCGCCCGGTCAGCACGGCCGTGGGCGCGTGCGCGAGTCGGAGTACCGCAACCAGCTGATGGAGAAGCAGAAGGCTTGCTACACCTATGGCGTGCTGGAGAGGCAGTTCCGCAACTACTACAAGGAAGCCAGCCGGCGCCCCGGCAAGACCGGTGACAACCTGCTGCAGATGCTCGAGACGCGTCTCGACAACGTGGTCTACCGCGCTGGGTTCGCCCGTACGCGTCGCCACGCCCGTCAGCTCGTGAACCACGGCCACTTCCGGGTCAACGGCATCAAGGTCGACATCCCGTCGTACCAGGTGTCGGCCCACGACGTCATCGACGTCCGCGAGAAGTCCATCGAGATGACGCCGTTCATCGTGGCTCGAGAGACCCACGGCGAGCGACTCGTGCCCGCATGGCTCGAGGTCATCACCAACAAGATGCGGGTGCTGGTGCACCAGATGCCGGTCCGTCAGCAGATCGACGTCCCCGTCCAAGAGCAACTCATCGTCGAGTACTACTCCAAAAAATAGGAAACCTATCCACAGATCTACGCCGTCAAATAGAGGGTGGCGTAGGAAGGAAGAAATACCGTGCTTATTGCTCAGCGTCCGAGCCTGGCCGAAGAAGTCGTCGACGATCACCGTTCGCGGTTCTCGATCGAGCCCCTCGAGCCCGGCTTCGGCTACACCCTCGGCAACTCACTTCGCCGTACCCTGCTGTCGTCCATCCCGGGTGCGGCGGTCACGTCCATCCGTGTCGACGGCGTGCTCCACGAGTTCTCGACCATCCCGGGCGTCCGTGAGGATGTCACCGAGGTGATCTTGAACCTCAAGCGACTCGTCGTCTCCTCCGAGCAGGACGAGCCCGTCACCATGTACCTGCGCAAGCAGGGCCCGGGTGTCATCACTGCCGCCGACATCGCGCCGCCGGCCGGTGTTGAGGTGCACAACCCCGAGCTCGTGCTCGCGACCCTCAACGACAAGGGCAAGCTCGACATGGAGCTTGTCGTCGAGCGCGGTCGTGGCTATGTCTCTGCTGTTCAGAACAAGAGCGCCGATGCCGAGATCGGCCGGATCCCGGTCGACTCGATCTACTCGCCGGTGCTCAAGGTCACCTACAAGGTCGAGGCGACCCGCGTCGAGCAGCGCACCGACTTCGACCGCCTCATCATTGACGTCGAGGCCAAGTCTTCGATGAAGCCGCGCGACGCGCTGGCCTCCGCGGGCAAGACACTCGTCGAGCTCTTCGGTCTGGCGCGTGAGCTGAACGTCGAGGCCGAGGGCATCGACATCGGCCCGTCGCCTGTCGACGAGCAGTTGGCTGCCGACCTGGCGCTGCCGGTGGAGGACCTCAACCTCACGGTTCGGTCCTACAACTGCCTCAAGCGCGAGGGCATCCACACCGTCGGTGAGCTGTTGTCGCGCAGCGAGCAGGACCTGCTCGACATCCGCAACTTCGGTTCGAAGTCGATCGACGAGGTCAAGGCCAAGCTTGCTGAGATGGGTCTGGGGCTCAAGGACAGCGCGCCCGGGTTCGACCCCTCCTCGGTCGTCTACGACGACGACGATGACGCCAGTTTTGTCGAAGACGAACAGTACTGAGCAGCGTCGAAGACGAACAGTACTGAGCAGCGTCGAAGACGAACAGTACTGAGCAGCAACCAACGCTGGCCGAGGTGACGACGCCGAGGACCCGAAGGGCAGTCAAAGAGCGAAGCGAAGGCCCGAGGGCCTTGGCGGCGTCGCCGACAGCCAGCGGCAGGACAGCACGAGGCACTCCTGCACGACCGCATCACCACCCACATCTATCCGAGTACCTGACACGGCTCGGAAGAGGAGAACGACATGCCTACCCCCAAGAAGGGCGCGCGTCTCGGCGGCAGCCCGTCGCACCAGAAGGCGATTCTCGCCAACCTGGCCACGAGCCTGTTCGAGCACGGCGCGATCACGACGACCGAGGCGAAGGCCCGCATGCTCCGGCCGTACGCCGAGCGGCTGATCACCAAGGCCAAGCGCGGTGACCTGCACAACCGCCGTCAGGTGGCGTCGGTCATCCGTGACAAGACGGTCGTGCACGTGCTGTTCACCGAGCTGGGTCCCCGCTACGCCGATCGCCCCGGCGGCTACACGCGCATCACCAAGATCGGCCCCCGCAAGGGCGACAACGCACCGATGGCGGTGATCCAGCTCGTCACCGAAGAGCTCACGACGACTGCTCGGTCGACCCGGTCGAGCAGCTCCCCCCGCTCAACGGCGTCCACCGGTTCCACGGCAGCTACCGGCGCCGCGGGCCCGGCCGTTTCCGCAGAGCCTGCGGACACCACACCGGCGCAGGCGCAGACGGTGCAGCCTGTCGACACCGACACCGACACCGACACCGACACCGACACCCAGGCGGAGGCCGAGCAGGCCGTGGCGGAGCAGGAGCCCGACGGCGAGACCGTCGAGGAGACGGGCGACGCCGACGCTCCAGCTGAGGGCGAAGAGTCGAAGTAGCGCCACCAACCGCCAGCGGACTCTCGTGCTGGGCGGCGGCGGCGTACGCTCCGCCACCCGGCGTTTGCCATGTGAACAATGCAAATGGCTTGTGCCGTGTGTCAGGACTTCGCTGACAGGTATGTGTCGGGACATCGGTGACACCGGGATGCTGGTGGTCGCATGATCGGCCATGGCAGATGCGGTGGTTTCGATGGATGTCCGGTTGGCGG
>JAABUS010009257.1_pt1 | contig 10457 bp, 14 predicted proteins | sample 5560161 | NCBI WGS metagenome assembly JAABUS01 (sample SAMN10711885, study PRJNA513376) | rock metagenome | isolation source: Antarctica rocks | place: Antarctica: Victoria Land, Trio Nunatak nord | collected 2016-01-04
GCAGTGGGAGATCTGCTTGCATGGACATCCTGTTCTCTTCGTTTGCTGAGTGGTGCGTTACAGTCAGGAGACCATCCAAAACCGCATCATTCTGAGCTGTGCACTTGACATTGTTGCCCTCTACTGACTTCACCTCTAGGTATAGTGATGAGTCATCTGCTCCACTGACAAGATATCTGTGATGACAGCAAATGTGGTGACATCTGTGATGGTGCCTTTCAGCACTGCAGTGCTCTGTCATGCAGCCAAGGCCTCATAACATGGCAAAATCTGGTGCACCTGCTCACCTGCCAATAAACAGTGTGTCCCCGATATTTACTAGGTTGTGGAAGTTTGGGTAAGTGATGGGCAAGCAGCTGCTTGAGGCAACTGCATTGATGTCTGTTGTGACAACAACCTCTGCGCCTCTCTTGACATCAAAGGCGCCCTCGTGTTTGGGCCAGCCTCGTTCGTCCAGTGTGTAACTGCGCCTGATCATAAGTTCTCGGCCAAGCGTGTCGAGCAGCACAGCACATAGACGCCTGGTCTGCTTGATAGCAAGCTGGAGGTTATGCAAAGATTTCTTGTGGTACTCCACTGGACCCCACTGCAGCAAGCACTCTGGCATAGGTGGTACAGAACAGCATTTTGACGTTATACTCAGCTTCGGCACATCAAGCAGGAGGTTTGCTCACCGTCAGATCGATTCGAGCGCATGACATGCCGCACTCTAGCAGCTCAACCAACTGGTCCACTTCATGACATGCTGGCCCGATCGTAGCGATGATTTTCGTTCCAGCGATATGTGGAGTCGGGCCTGCAGGGTTGAGGATAGATGGCACATCATCTTGTTCCAAAAAGTGCAGCTTCGCTTTCATTGTGACAGCTGCAACCGCAAGCCGGTCTTACAAGGCGTAGTCGATGTTCCTGCTCGAAGTCAGACATTCTGACTTGGCGCGATCTTAGCAATCACAGGAATCTAGTCAGCTCTAAAGATATTACGTCATGATCTGGGAGCATTAGAAGGTCGGATTTGCACCTTGGCCACCATGAATTTGCCATGAACACACAGCAAGCGTGCATTTGTGCAACGATAGACCGCCTATCAACACACTGAACTTGTATGCTAGCACATGACCCGCTTGCTGAGCAGCACATGCCCACATGAAGTACTTCAAGCTGCTTATCAGGTGTGCCAAATCAGAAGCCTTGAAGGACGACCAGACGCAATTATGCTGGGCCAGAGCTCAGCTGGCTCTGTGCTTCAGTGCTGACTGACATTACGTGAATGTTGTTCCGCCAGAAGGTGTCCTATTCGACTGTTCACTCTTCCGCATACGAGAAGACCACTGCGTCAATTGCAGCTTGTGCCGGTCTTGCAGCTGCATGCCACCAGACACTCTCAGCATACCACAAGCAACCAAGCTTGCTGAGTTGCCAATAGCACTTTGAAACAAGATCCCATAAGCTACATCAGCGAGAGCTTTGCCTAGGCTTGCAGAATAGGTAGCACATACCTGCAGCATATGATGGCAGTGCTGTGACGCCGCGCTGCCTGAATGCTCCATCTGTCTGCGTTAGAACGGTGGGACTGTGTGTGACTGCCAGCAGAGTCATCCCATGCAGCATCTACATCATGTTGATCTGCATCGCTTTCTGTAAATCCACCTCGCAAGTTGCGTCTGACATCTTGAAAATCGTTCATCAGCATGGCCCCGGCAGCTGCAGGGCTGTGGAAATACCGCATACCCACAAGAACACCTGCAGAATTTAACATGTCTTGGCAGCACTGAAGATGTTTAATGCACGTGACATGCTTGCAGTGATGACAGTGTGATTTGCAACAGGAGGCAGGCTGTGCAAAATCAAGAAGTGCTTTGTCAGGATCCATTGTGAGCTTGCTCTGAGCCTGCCTGGCCTGGTGTACGCTGGCTCTGTTGCTGCTGTCATCACTGGAAGTTGCCTGATCAGCATGAACTGTGACTGACTTTGACTGTTTGATTGTAGCGAAGAGGCACGCACACAACATGTCTAAGGGCGTACGCCAGTAAGTGCCCAAAGTACTGACTGTGCAAGCTTAGCACTCAACAAAGTCCACGCACCTGCATAATGCCAAGGCTTGGGACCAGCCTTGTGCACGACCAAAGTCCTTCTGTTTGCCTTTGCTGCAGCTGCCTGCTTTTGACAGCAGGTGAGACACTGAGGGTAGTACCGCTGAGCAATCTTGGGTGGTGGTCCCATGCCAAGCTTCTGCTTAATGCTTGTCCACCAACTGTTGCGCTTGGCTGCATGTGCACAGTATATCAGCTCAAACCAGCTGTGTACACTTACACAGTCCTGGGCACAAACAGCTGACAGGCTCAATGGCGGCCACAAATATGACATCCATTTAGAGCTCAAGCTCTTGATGCATCAAGCTGTTAGACAGGGCAGATATTTGTGCTGACTCCAACATGATGACTGGACAATCATAATCATCAGTGTCTTTCATGGGCATGGGTGCCAACCTGGTACTTTCACCAATGGGCGTTTCTTGGGAGCAACCCCAAGGGCTTTGGCCAACTGCGCTGTGGCTTCTCTGACCTCTTTCCTGCTGCCGTACACCAGCTTGTTTGGTGGGATGTGATCCCCAATGGTCTTGCCCTTTGTCCTCCCACAATGGTGGCAGCCATCCCTGCAGCAAAGCAGCACTTGCAAAATGCAGTTCAAATGAATTCCCTGCGTGAGCAATGCACCCGCTGATTCAGGAAGGTACACTGCTCACACGACCATGAGCACAAATCAGCAACATACTGGCGTACCTGCGCATGAGTATCTTCAGCTCTCCTCTGAAGGTATCGGAGGCATACTCTTTGCCAGCAGCTGGCAGAGAGCCACGTGCCAGGGCTCCAGGCTTGAACAGATCACTAGGCATGACACTACGAAACCTCCCACCCATCATCTGCAACATTGTCCACATAAAAATCTACAAGATTGTAGCTTGTACTCCCATCATTGCAGCTGAAATGTGTTGGCCAGCCAGCACAACAAGCAAAAGATGCATATGGACCTTGTATAGGATGATACCCATGGCAGCATCCAGTAGGATGTCTCGACTTTGGAATGATGCTGCAGATGGTGTACTGAGGGGATGCTGACCAGTCTTGAAGTAGTGGCGGCAGTGCACAGCTGCCTGGCCCGCCATTGCAGAAGCAACTCCGATACCAACCACGCCCATGCCAGGACCCAGGGCAGGATTTGCACAGGACACTCGGCAGGCAATGCCAGTAAACTGCAAAAGGCATCATGTTCTTGCAAATGAAGATTGTAAAATAAACAGACGTGAGAACAACAGCTGCACCAATGTTACCTGAGCTCCTGCCAAACCCAGCGTGAAGGCTCCACCCGAAGCCAGTGCATGTATGACAAAAGGGACAGCAGGCTGCAAGAAAGCACCTGTCTGACCTGCAAGAGCCCTGCGACACAGAGGTAGCTTTGCAATGTAATCATCATAAGACTGAAGAGATTGCGGAACAAGTCGCTTCCCAAGACGCACCGCAACTGACCCTCAACAGAGTGGACCGGCATGCTGGCCCACCCTGAGAGTCGCCTTAGCAGTCAAAGGCTCCTCACTTCTCGACGATTGACCTAGCCGGTTACTGCGCAACGCTGAGCGTTATGACTACAGCTGTGCGTGCAGCAGAGCTTCACAGGCTTAAGTGCAAACACTGCGTATAGGAAGTAACTACAAGTCCTGCCGAGGCTACAGTCAGGGCTACAGTAGGTGTTTTGTACTTCGATGGCCGATCCGACTGATGATGTAGATACATAAACGAGCAGACGACCTGAATGGCAAAGGTCGCGATTTGCCATGGCCGAGCCAAGCATGCAATGCATGAGCAAGCGTTGACTTTTGCATGCTAGTCGAGCTGAGCGACAGCATGCCCGACTTCTCGAGCTGACCCCTCTTCATTCAAAGCACAATGTGCGCGCCATGCTGCAGCATGCATCAAAGCCTGCCCCGCAGCTTGCTGTTCAAGTCTGGACCTCTGCGTCGGTCAGTTGTGCAGAATCGTCGTTCAAGGTGCGAGGCGCATAGAGCTGTTTCCAAGTGCGCTGTTCTATTCACAAGCATATCATGCTACCGCTGTAACACAAGTTGGTACTCTGCAGGGAGTGTAGATGTGATCGCGTTCACACGGCAGCCAGTCAGCAGAGGAGTGACCACTGTCTGTCTCGACGAGCTTTGCAAGCGGAGCTCGTAGCTGCGTTCGCTTTTGCCATCCCTCTACGCGCCTGCTCTGCTGAAGTCGAAAGCAAGTCACCAGCTGCAAATGCAGACAACGAGCTGGACCTGACAGTGACAGAAAAGGTGGTGTATAGCTGTGATCAATCTTTACCTTGTACAGCTTCTCACCCATACCAATCTGCAGGTTTTCCTGGATATTGGACTGTGTCCAGAAGGTCTGAGGAGTGACAGAACTCTGGGGGATGCCTCTGCCATTTGTACTGATGCAACTCCTCTCGGTCGAGTGACAATAGGTATTAGTTTTGATATATCGTGACTGGCAAGGCCTCCCAATTCAAACCTAGCTGAGGCATGCTGATTTCCTCCACAGCGTTATATGTTGATGCCCAGGACTATATGGCAAGCTTGTTCCACAGACAGTTGCAAACTTTTCCTCTGCCATCAAGGCCGGTATATACACTGGCACACTCTGGAGTAAGGTGTTGCCGGGGGAGTATATGCAAGCAGGCCATCAGGGCTCAAAGCGAACTGGAGCTGTAGACATACATCTTCCTGAATCTGTGCTATCACGCAATCAAGAAGTGCTGTCAAGCAAATCCTTCAGGTAGCTTTGCAAACCTCAGCTCTACTGCTGCAAACCTCAGCTCTACTGCAATAACCAGCCAGCCTTGGTTTCAATGAAAGCATATGCCATGATTGTTGCAAAGCATATGTTGGGACCTTGCAGGATGTCACATTCACGACCTGGGACTGTGTCTCTGAGTATAGGAACCAATGATGATGATCCTGGCATCAGGCAACGGCCAGGGTACCGAAATACCGAGTTCGTCATCACAACCGGTACTGCCCACAGTCTATGCCTGCATTCTATGGCACAGTCTCTACCTTCAAATGCCTGCTCTTTCTTACTTCTCACCGCAAGATATGTACGTCTGTCACTGCTGGTATTCACTGAGCTGTACATCCATGTTATCTGTGTCCTTGCCAAAGCCAACAAAATCAACGTCTTGCCTAAGTGTTGCTGGTGCAATGGCTCAGCTCAAGGCCAGCGTGTTGACCATTGCCCTGGTCATACTCATTGCCAGTGCAACATTATGTTGTGTGGCCCTGTTTCAGCTTCTCAACCATCAGATCGGGTTGGGAGCCCTTACAGAGATGTGCAAGACAGACTGCTCTGAACAGACAAGACTTGTCCCGCGCGTACCTAGCTCATCATGAGGGTAGCAAATTTATTGTTATTGTCATTGTTGACCATGAGTGTGGCATGCAGGCCCAGGTCCAGCATCAGCTCTAGATGGCGAGAACATAGTTATTGGTAGAGTCCTGCAAGGCTATGACACCATGACTGCTATCCAATCCGTTCCCACATTCAGGCCCTTCAATGAGAGGGTCTCCTCCTTCAACAAGCTTGCGTCCTTCCTGAAGGATGAGAGGGCTGATAGAGTAAGGGCAAAGTGGGGCAAACCACTCAAAGCCATAGTCATCATGGGGGCTGGAATGGCTTAGCTTTGAGTACATGAGCATGAATCCCTTCTGTCAAAATCTTGCGCCTGATGTGCACTGTGAGCAAGTCATGGGCTGAATTTCTTTTTAAGAAACAAGAGATGCAAGGTATAGGAGGTCAGTGTCCCGCCCAGGCAGTTCTGAAAAGGTACATGCTTCTGCTGTCTGGCTGTCACTCACACATTTTTCAAACTTACACAAATCTTCCGCCTTCCCTGTTTATGGCTGTCAGAGTTACAGTGCAAAACCGCACATGCAACAACAAATAGTACAGGACACCATGAATCTAATGTAGGACATACAGCTATGTAACACATATGTGACTCTACTTGGCAGCTGTCGGCCGAACACCCATCTTGGCTTGAAGAGCTTGCAGAGCATCTGCACCACGCTGCTCTCGCCCAAAAGCAGCTGGAATCACCATCAACTTGGTGTTCCTCTGACGCATGTCTTTCTTCACCCTGCCCCTATTCAAAGCAGCTTCCAAGGCTTGATCTTCAGCCATCTGTCTAGATATCTTGACTGGCTTGCGTAATGGCGCTACAGCTGTTGGCTGACCCTTTGTCCTGCTTTTCTTGGTCGCTTGCTGAGCTGCAGCTGCTTTGCGGTGCTCCTGAACTTTGTTGGCATAATCCACAGCCTGCTGGACAACTGGCGCCTGGTTTGGGCCTTCAGTCTCAGAGTTCGCTGCTACAGATGTGGGTACAGCAGCCTGTTGCGCACCAACTGCTGCAGCAGCTCCTCCAGTGAAGAATCTATGACTAAACTTGGGCACCAGGGGATCGGCAAGAGCTTCTGCCAGCTCCTGCAAACAAGGCGAGAGTCATCAGGCCATGGTAATCTGGGGCAGTCCTTGCTAGTAGCAAGCCCCTAAGGCCAACAGTGTGTGCATGACCATACATACTTGTGTCTGTGTATACGGAATGTACAAACAATGTATACATGTATCTGGCATCACCACCAAATGTATGTGCAATGTATGACACCCGTGAATGTACCAGTCTGGGTGAGCAACCGCAGGGCTTGCTGCCAACCACAGGGCTTGCTGCGATACCTTTTGCAGCTGTTTTGCAGCAACAGCAGCATCCGCAGTACCAGTTTGTCTGCCTCCCGTCTTGCGCCCCCCCTTACCCCTGATAGCCAGGTCATCCTCAAAGGGGTCCAAGTCTCCCTCATCTTCGCTCAGCTCAATCCCAACCTGCATCAGCCCACCTGGCAATGTTGCCCCAATAGATCTCACAAAGGTTGTCTGACCCAACTAAAAGTTCCTGACATCAGGTCATGCGCATGATAGACAGTGATTCATCATCAGCGAGATGGACGATGACTAAATTTCAGCATGATAAACATTGACTAAACTTCAGCACGATGCAGCCATCTCGCGCTGTTGTTATTGTCTGTCACACTTGCATGCTTTGGACATAACAGTTGCTGATAAGACAGTGTCTTCCTTGCCTTTGCGTGACAAAAGGGGCGGGGCCTATGGCATGTTTGCCTTGGCAATATGTGGCTTTGATGCATTGTTTTGTGCTTGCTGAGACAGCAGCAGTTGGGAAATTGCTGTGCCATACAGTGCAAACAAAGGGCATTGCAAAATGGAGGGAATTGCCAATGGAGGCAATTACGAATGAAGGGAACTGCAAATAAAGGGAATTGCAAATAAAGGGAATTGGCAAATACAGAGAAGTGCCAATGAAGGCAGTTGGACAAGAGCACCTCATCAGCAGCGCGCTGCCGCCAGCTTTGCTCAGCCTTCTCCTTCGTCTGAACTCGCTGCACCTCATCAAGCCGAATGGCCAGCCGCACACGCTTGTGCACCTGCATGCAGACAGCGCAATCTGATTGCAGACAGCTCAATCTGATTGCAGACAGCTCACTCTGATTGCAGACAGCTCACTCTGATTGCAAACAGCTCCATCTGAATGCAGACAGCTCAATCTGAGTGCAGACAGTTCAATCTGATTGCAGACAGTTCAATTTGATTGCAGACAGCTCAACTTCATTGCTGACAGCTCAATTTCATTGCAGACAGCTCGATCTGATTGCTGTAGAAATAACATGGTACAGCACGCTCAAATCAAGATATGCTGCTCGTTGGCAACAACAAAGGGATGGATGACTGGTTATTGCAGCAGTGAGGTGGGGCCAGCAGGCAAGTCCAAACCCTCAACAAGCTGCAATGGCCCAGGTTTGCATTGAAGGCACACACTAGGCACATAAGAGGAGGCACAATTGAAGGGTATTATGAATGGCCTGTGAACTTGCGCACAGAAGGCACAGCAGCCTTCAAAGGCAACTGTAGCAGTATTACTGATTAGCTGACAAGTGACAAAGCACAGCAATCTCTGAGAGCACTGGCAGCAACAACAGCATGTTGTCACATGGAGGGTTTAGAGGCACAGATCCCTGGAAAGGGCCTCACAGCACGCATGAGGTCATTGCTGAAAGGAGAGTCGTGAGGCATGATGACCCTGATAGGCAGATACAGTGGGCACGTGAGTGTTGTTGACAGAAGAGTCGAAGGGCAGAATGAACTTTGAACAGGCAGTTGCAACAGGCAGGAGGGGACTGTCAAAAGGGGGAGTCATGGGGCAGAATAATCTGGATAGGCACTAACAGCACGCATAAGGATGTTGTCAAAAGGGGAACTCATACGGCAGACCAGTCTGGATAAGCACTTAAAGCAGGTATGAGGGTGCTGTCAACTGGGAAGTCAGAAGGCAGAATATTCTGGATAGGCACTTACAGCAGGCATAAGGGTACTGTCACAGGGGGAGTCATAAGGCAGAACAGTCTAGATAGGCACTTACAGCAGGCATAAGGGTGTTGTCAAAAGGGGGAGTCATAAGGCAGAAGATTCTGAACATGCACTTAAAGCAGCCATAAGGGCGTTGTCAAAGGGGTCAGTCATAAGGCAGAATGTTCTGGATAGGCACTTACAGCAGGCATGAGGGTGCTGTCGACTGGGAAGTCAGAAGGCACAGGCCGGTCCATGGCCTTCTGGAGGCCCTGATAGCGTGCTGCCTCCTTGGGCGTCACCAGTGCAATGGTGATGCCATCTTGCGACCCCCTGCCTGTGCGCCCACTGCGGTGTACGTACACATCTGCCGATGCAGGCAGCTGGTAGTGTATCACACATCTCACGTCCTGCAATATATATATTTGCGTAACTGACTACTGACCATAGGGTGTTCTCTGTGATTTGTCAGGTGCAATGACGTGAGCATGCCGGGCATGGAGCGAAAGTGTGCAATCATGCACAGAACCTAGCGCCTCACAAGACCTCGGTGAGGCAAACGGCGAGGTCAAGGTGTAGTGTGCATTTCAAAACTGCACACAGTCGTGTCATGTTCATGTAGGAGGGTTGTCGAATTGCATGCTGTGGGTCTCAAAAATAAAGCTGGCAATCATGCACATCTGTGTCACATGACGGATGCGATAGTTCCAGTGGCTGCAGTTTTAGCCCAAGCAAAGCACGTAGCCTCACAATTGCTGCATCCAGCATCTTGCGGACTTGGCAATCAGGTGTGCAACTTCACTCAACATCAGCAGCTGCACGGGGTAATACACAGTCATAGTACCTACCGTGATATCAAGGCCTCTTGCTGCCACATCAGTGGCAACCAGAACCCCGGTAGGGTCTGCCTTGAACCTATCCAGGGCCTTGAGGCGCTGCCTCTGCTGCATGGAAGCATGCAGGGCTACAGCGGGCAGCCCCAGCAGCTTCAGCAGGGCTGCCACTCGGCGCACTGCACTGATGGCATTCACAAAGACCAGGGTGCGGCCTGGATGCTGGGCAAGGATGTAGTACAGGAACTCATCGCGCTGAGCATCACTGCACTCCAGGCAGGCCTCTTCCACCTGGACATCAGCAGGATTTCAGGGTTCAGCAGGAGTTTGGGTGTTGGCAAGACTTTGAATTTCGGCAAGGATTTGATTTACAGCAAGAACTTGGATTTCGGCAAAAAAAATGGGTTCCAGCAAAAAAATGGATTTCCACAAGAAGTTCGAAGTCAGCGCAATGTGGGTCCAAGAAGTTGTGTTTCAGCAAGCATGCTTGGAACCTGATGTGCTGCTCTGGTAGCCAGCAAAAGCTAGACTGAATGCAATCCTTACGTAGCTTGTCATTGGTTTGACTGGCTGTGAGCTTGCAGCTCAACTCCCACTCATGAGCCAAATCACACGGTAATTTTCAATGGACACATAAGAGCCGATGCCCCCTCATGGGGTAGGGCCTGAGCCTTGGCAGGAGTGTAACTCTATGCCGGCAACTATTGGGGTATGCCATGTACAATAGGCCTGTCATGACACAACAACAAGCATTATAAATGGACATGCTGTGATGATCAGACCTTATCTGCAAGCTTGCGGTCACTTGTGAGGTCCACAATCTTGGGCTTGGGGCCAAAGGGAATCTGCTCCATCAGTCTGTCCAGTGTAGCGCTGCCACTGGAGCCGCCTCCTCCTGTGCAACAACAGCATTCGTGACCAACCAGTGTAGCAGCATAGATGGGTGCACTCACGCAAAGCTCTGACTAACTGTGCATGAAAGGTGTGTGCATATGTCATAGCTGGAAGTGATGACATTTCCGGCCTCTGCCAACTGTTGCCAGAAGTAGGCAAGTAGCTTGGGTTGAATCGTTATGGAGCATACACTACATGACAATGCATACACTATATGGTTTGGCCGGAGGTCACTGGGTCTTCTGTGTATCATTGCAGCAAGCTTCATGCGTTGTGAGGGAGG
>JAABUS010009258.1_pt1 | contig 10454 bp, 8 predicted proteins | sample 5560161 | NCBI WGS metagenome assembly JAABUS01 (sample SAMN10711885, study PRJNA513376) | rock metagenome | isolation source: Antarctica rocks | place: Antarctica: Victoria Land, Trio Nunatak nord | collected 2016-01-04
TTTTTCCTGACTTGATGCGTAGATCAGCTTTCTTCAAAGTCTGTAGAATCTTCTTAACATGTTGTACATGTTCTTTCTTCGTCTTTGAGTATACTAATATATCATTCAGATATACTATGACGAATTGATCTCAATAACGTCGTAGCACGTTATTCACAAAGGCCTGAAACGTGACTGAAGCATTGATTAAGTCGAAAGACATGATCAAATACTCGTAATGTTCTAGTCGAGTGCGAAAGACTGTCTTTCATTCGTCTTCTTCTTTAATTCGTATTCGATTGAATGTCTCGAGTATATCAAATTTCATAAATCACTGTGCATTCTGCAATCTATTCTGCAGTTCTGCTATGAGCGATAACGAATAGCTGTTTTTAATCGTGATGTTATTCAGTGCTCTGTAGTCGACACATAGTCTTAGACTTTCATTCGATTTCGAAACAAACAGAATTGAGTATTCTGCTGACGATTGCGATTCTCTAATGAATTCTTTTCGCATGTTCTCTTTCAGATATTGTCGCAAAGCATCGAGCTTTTCTGTCGACAATGAATAAATGAACTGTTTCGTGAGTTTCTTGTCGTCAACGAGCTTAATCTCGTGATTTCACGATTGATGTTTGAGTAGTGCCTTCTGATCACTTTCTTTCTCAAACAGAATCTTATATTTCTGATATTCTTTAGAGATAATAGCGATAGCGAAATTCTTCGAGTGATCGCTCTGAATCTCTCTGCTTCATAACATCTGTGCGTCACTGATTTCTCTGAACTCTTCGCGCATTTCTTCGCTCGTCATGACGAATATCTTCACATCTTGTGATGACTTCAATATCGAGTGCAATCGCGTCGTTTCTGTATCTAGAAATGCGATTGTCTCGTTGATTCAATCGATCATCGAATTGATTGTACGAAGTCATGATATGTCTAGAACTATATCACTGCCTGACTGCTTCGTAACTTCTAAACGTAACTTCTCTCAATGTCGTTCGAGTCTCAAATGAATGAGTTGAGTTTCTTGATCTATTAGTTCGTTATTGTACTTCATGAATGTTTCATCGAAGTTTTGCAGATTGTAAGATTCTTTCTTCTTCTGCGTAGATATTTGTGCTTTTTTGACAAATTCTGAAAATATATAATTCTTCGTGCAGTCGCTGTCTATCAATAGTCGTGCTGCGTGATCATTAATCTTGATTCAGACTCGTAATTGCGACGAGTCATTGATGAAGACAAATATGCTTTCGATTTTCGATCTTCGACTAGACTTCTTCGATGATCTGTCGATCGAAGAGTCTTCTAGTTTTTTGAACTAAAAGCTCTTTCTTTCAGTACTTGTTCTATGTACTGAAATTGATCTGAATTGATCTTCTTAAGTGAATATTTCTTTGAATCACACAGATCAAACCTTTCTCTGATGACTTCTGTCATCTGTCTGAGTTCTCTGAATATGTGATCTTCATCGAGAAGTATATATTCTTCTTGCTTGATGAACTTGACTTCTGTGAATGACTTTTTCATGACTATGTCACGATATCGAATGTCTTTGCGTGATGCGATCGACTCATCTTGCATAGTGTCATAGATAGCTTGATGTATATCATTCTTGATCTGTTGCATTCGCTGTGAAAAATCTTTCTCTTTCTGCTTAAAGAGAGTGTACAATTCGTTGTACATGCTTATAAAGCTTGCTTGACTTGTAAGCTTTCTGAGATCTTCTTTTACTTCAAGACGATCTTCTTCTTGCTCGAGAGCATCTTCTGCTGCGATAGTGAATGCTCGTAGAGTTTCGCTAAGTCGATTTTCTTCTTCGACTGCTTGATGAATAGCTTCTTCAGTGCTGTTCGACCTGTTCAAGTCATATGCTTCGCTGTCGAAAATCTTCGATTTCGCGATCATAGTGAACGAGCTTTCATCACTATTCTCATCGTGCGCTTCTGATTGACGATGAGTTGCTGCGTAAGAACGATTCTTACGCGAGAATTTCGAGTATCATTCAGAATCTTTCTTATCGCTCAGATGAGTGCGACAGTTGTTCTCGTAACACGCTGTTCACGACAATGCTTGATGCTTGTTTTTCTGATCTTCTTTCGTTGCTGCAAAAGATCTGTCTTGCTTGTCATAAGACTTTGACTTGTTCTTGTACTTGTTCTGAGTACAATCTTTGAAGTAATGATTCAGCTTCTCGCAAGTATAACATGTCTTGCTTTGTTGAACTGTTTTATCGCGAGCGTTCGTCGATATTTTTCGGGTTGCGTCTAACTTCATAGATTGAGAATCATAGTATGACTGTCGTCGTTTCTTCTTGAACTTCCGGCTCAATACTACTGACATTGTCGATTCTTTACCTTTTTCCAGACGTCTCTCGTACTGTCTGTTATCGATGATTATCGCTCTGATTATCATCTTCTGCAAGTCAGCGAATCTATCGATTCTAGCGATTTCATTCTTGACTTTCTTTCGTAGTCTCTGATAGAACTGACTGATGAGAGTCGCATCGTTTCATTCTGTATTCATCGCGATATGCTGAAAGCTGATCGAATAAGTCGCTGCGAAGATTTTCTGCCGCAGGTTGTACAACTGTCGTTTCGCTGTACGTTTCTTGTCAATGTCTTCAAATACTCTTCTTAGACATTTCTCAAACGCCTGAGAGTCACGAAATATCATGTTGATTTCTTCTTCTCGTTTCTCTGATTTCTTCTGCAGGTAATTCGTTAGATAATGATGAAATCATGTGAATGCATTATCTCTTAAATAGATGAATGCAAAGAGTACTTTGTCCTCGATGAACTTGAACTGAGATGAGTGTCGTTTGATGTATAGCTCTATCTGTACTAGATATACTTCGAGTTTATCTCGATCGTCGTGATACAAGTTCGATGTTGAGATCTTGATCTTATCTGCGCTGAAGATGCTTGCTTCTTGACTGAGCGTGACTCGTTCTGACTGACTAGACATGACTGAAGAAAATGAACGTCTCTGATATCTTGTGAAAGAGTGATGCTCAAAGTGTAATGATTGTTTCTTTAACAACACAAGATATATACAGAGATCAAACAGTAATCACTATTACTAGACTTGAGATCTGAAGATAGCTGAGACAATAATATGTATTGACTACTTACATGAGTTGAGCACGAAGCTTCTATCTAAGAGAACGATCATCGTTATATAGACATAGAAGAATCGTGCCAAGCCGTTCTTGCTCTGAATGATCACTCTGATCATTCTCGAGCAAGATGAGCAAGATGAGCATTATGCTCGCTATGCTCACTGTGATCACTTCTGATTCAAGCGATCAGAGCGATCACTTCGAGACTCTGATTACTCAATGATTATCTAATCATTGCTGTTTACGTAATCACGCGCGAGAGAGTTCTAACACATCGATAGAAATTGATGAAGTCAACGAAGTCTTGTATCTTTTTTAGATTAGTAGATGTAACTCAATTGACTATAGCTTTCACTTTGATAGAATTCATGCAAAGATCTTGTTCTGATACTATGACTTTTAAGAAGACTGTTTCTTCTACGTTGAATTTGCACTTTTGAATATCTATTTGCAGATCAGCGTCTTGTAGATGATCTAGTATCATCTTGACATGTTGTTTATGCTTCTTTTGAGTCTTGCTGTATATGAGAATGTCATTTAAATAAGCTTGACAAAAGTCATTTAGAAAGTTTCATAAAACATTGTTCATATATTGCTGAAATGAGATTGAATCATTTGTTAATTCAAATGATAGAATCTTTGATTTATACACTTCTAAAGCGATAATGAAAATCGTATAGTTCTCACTATCAAAGTGCATACGAAGTTTGTTGAAAGCGAAAATTATATTCAGTTGAATCAGATGCTTGCAGTCAACAATTTTGTCAATCATTTCATTTATGAGCAATAAAGAGTAGCAATTTCTTTTGATAATGACATTGAGCTTTTGATAGTTGACACAGAAGCAAAGATCATCATTGATCTTCAAAGCAAATAAAATGAGTGAGAAATATGAGATCTTGCTAGAAGTAATAAAACTCTTTGACAGATTTTTATTCAAATATTCTTTGATCTTCTGAAGCTTGTAGAATAACATTTGATAAGCTCGACATTTAGAAAAAATGACATCGTGAGTGAGCTTTATCTTATGATCATATGAACGATGAGATGATAGCTTATCAACTTGAGCTCAGTCAAACACGTTGAGAAAATTCTGATATTTCAAAAATAACTTGACTTTGATGTCTTTTAAATTTTGAGCTAATGCATCAATGAAAGCGACGTTTAAAACATTTAGTTTGCATTGAATGTTGTAAACTATTTCTCTATCAATATTTTTGATCGACATAGCGAAAATCTTAATGCAATTTTTCTTTGATCATTTAATTAGTACATGAAAAGATGCAAGTTTCATACTGAACATAAAAAAGTTCTTTTTTGAAGCAGTAAAAGTGAGTCATTGAAGCATTTTGAAAATTGAACTGATAGAAAAATTTGATGATCATGATCATTTTAAGTATGAAGCTCTGACTAACATCAAAAAAACAGAAATGAGAGTTTTTAATTGATTTGAAAAAATGATGATATTGTTTTACATATTTAGTAGTATTTCATTTTTGTTCATTCAGAGCTTTTTTAATATGACATCATGATAATTTATATCAGTTATTAACATTGAAACAATCAATTTCTTATAACTTTCAACTGTGAGATTGAGTAGAATTTTATGAGTAATGATCTTCTTTGTCAGCTTTTCGTCATATTCTCTTATTAACTTCTTTTTAACTAGTTGTATGAGTTGAATTTTGAGCTTCTGACATATTTATTCAACTAGCTTTGTATGAATCAAGATGTAAATCATTGAGTCACTATTTATCAGAGATCATAGCTTGAAGAATTCATCTTACGAGAATAGAGTGACATTAATTAGAAATGACTTTTCAAAGTAGTTTTCTTCGATAGATAAAATTTCGTCGATTAAATTGCACAAAGAAATGATCTTTATCTCTTCAATGATTCTGAAAGAAATGACTAGTTTTTTGAATCAGACTCTGAATTGAAGTTCAAAGAACAATCAAACTCATCATTTAATATATTAATTCTGAAAGATTTATTTGAGCATTCTTTAAAAGTATGATCAGACTTATGATATAGAAAGCAGCTTTTGATTAATAAGTCATTTTCTTTGACGTTAGTCAAAACAACGTCGTGTGATTTTGACTGATTAATCATTTTCATTTCTATGATTTTATGAGTAGCTTTGACTGATTTTTCAGCGAAAATGATTTGTTTAGTTGTTTTAACTTTGATCATTACTTCTTTATTCTTGATTTCTCAAATAGCTCATTGATCATTATTCAATTGAATGAGATAGAAATGAATTTCTTTCAGAGTATTGAGTTGAATCAATTGAGTTACTCAAGCGAATTAAAGTTGAGAGTTTATTTTATTCTTTAAATCAATGATCAGCTGTTTTTCTTGATAGTTTAGATAAAAGAATAGTCGTTGAAATTAAGTATAAAACTCGCTGAATTTCTTCTGTTCTTAAACTAAGTTGTAGTAGTTTCTACGAAAGTTGACTTCTTTATCTGAATCATTGAATAACTGAGATAGTTCTTTCAAAAGCTCATCAATGATCTTGTATGAGTTGAAACAGTCATGTTCACGTCTTGACTGAGTGATCTCAGCTGCATCATTGAATAATCTGAAATGTATATAGCTCAGCTTGACTCATTCACTTGAAAAGAGATCGACGTTGATTTTCAGCTTGTTCTGAACTTTTTCATATCAATTCTTTCAGATAAAGTTCTTTTCATCAATGAACAATGAAGAATCGAGTATTTTCTGAGATCTAAAACGCTCAAAGTAGATTGATGATGATGAAATAATTTCTCTAGCTTGTAGTCTAGCTTTCAGCTCTTTGCATCATTTCTTCAAAGCTTTCATAATCATAGAAAATGTTATGATTTCAGCGAATGAGTCATTATTTTCAACAATGAAGAATGAAGCTTTGAAATGCTCTTTGAAGAAATGAAACATGACGAGAAAGAAAAAAAAGATTGAATTGAACGAGTGTTTTAAAAGAAAGAAATCGAGCGAAGAGCAATGCTTGATAATAGAAGATAAAGTTATTTTTGTTGTTTGATTTGAGAGTTGATTGATTCTCTTGATTGATTTGATTCTTTAGCAATCAATAAAGATTCTTTATTGCTGATTCTATTAATCAAAATAAACGATGCATACTTAATAAGCTGTAAGTTGTTTAGCAATTCAATCAGTCTTGCTGTTGATTCTATAAACTCTCTAATGTTGTTCTGTCTTTCAATTGCATCAATCATTAAATAAATGAATTTCTTTAAACTTAATCTGTCTGAACAAGTATATTGAACGAGTAATGAGTATTTATATTGTATGATAAACGAGATTCTTAATGTAATGTTGAAATCATGTCTAGATCATTCAATCAAAGAAACTCAAGACTGATATGTATGTATTGCTCTTTAAAAATAGTTATAACAAAACATTAAGAATACAGAAGAGAAAGAATGCAAACTCTTCTATAAATAATAACTTGAGACTGCGTTAAACTCAATACAAATGTGATGTAATAAGTCAGATGTGTTTATTTAAAAGAATGATGAAAGAAATAAATGAAGAAAGTGTTGAACAACAAGAAGAAGTGTTGAGAATGACTTGAAGAGTTCAACAGAGATGTGCTAGATTCAAACTAAGCATAGCATCATGACTTGCTTTAATCAAATTGATTAGAGTTAGATCTGAACTCTGATCAATTCAGACATGTTCATAACAGTTCAAAAGATTCAAAGATGAAAGTTTATTTTATTCTTTAAATCAATGACTAGTACATTCTTCTGATACTTTAAATAAATGTATAATTGTTGAAACTGATTAAAGAAATCATTGAATTTCTTTGATTCTTGAATCAAATTAATATATTTTCTAGACTGATTACATCAAGTTAAGTATTCAAGTTCAAGTTGAGTACTTGACTTGTCAAGACTCAATTTGAGTCAGAATTTTTAACTCAAGTATTCAAGTTGAGTTAAGATGTTTAATCTGAGTATTTGAGTTGAGTCAGAGAATTGAAATCGAGTATTAACTTGAAATTCTCGATTCGACTCATCAAGACATGAAAATAAATAGATAAATATTCTATTATGACTCTTTATTATGACTTTCTATCATGATTCTCTATCAAATAGTCTTCATGTTTTTCTTCATATTCTTCTTTATGACTTTCTATCAAAAAGATAATGCAAAAAGATAATGCAAAGACGAAAAATCGAAAAAATTTCTATATTTAACTTTCTTGACATCATTTTCAATTTCTTAATGAATTAAGTTGAAAACTTGAATCTGATATTAACTTGAGATTGATATCAGATCAAGTCAGAATGTTGAAATCAAGTATTCAAGTTAAGTCAGAAGATTGATATCGAGTACTTAAGTTAAGTCAGAAGATTAATATTAAAACTCAATTCAACAATCAGTCTAATATTTTCTATGATAGTTGTTTTTCTTATCAAAGTCATGAAATGATTGAGTTAGTTTCTTTAGAAGTTCATTGATAGTCAGATAAAGATTGTTACAGTTAAAATTGCATCTGACTTGAATGACTTTAATGATATCATCTGCTAGTTAAAAGTTAATGTGACTCAGCTTGTAAAGTTCATTTGAAAAGATGTTAATGTTCATTACTAACTTCTTTCATATGTCAAGAAATCAGTTCTTTCAAGTAGAGTTCTTTTTATCAATGAACATTGAAAAGTCAAGTATTTTATGATATTTAAATTGTTTGAAGTAAATGATAATTGAGAAAGCAGTGATGATTACATTGACTGTGATAGCAGTGAAAGCTTGTAGTTTTGCTTTTAACTGTTGAATTTCATTCTTGTCTCATTGTTTCATTTCAACAAGATGATTTGTTTCTTTATTAAGATTATAAATACGTTTCTTTCATACTTTTATGTCATCAAGTATGATGATTTCAGCGTTTGATTCATTGAAAGCAATGAATGAAGAAGTATGTTATAAGTTAACAATAGAAAAGAAAGCTTGTGAACGTGTTTATTGTAAGAAATCAACGAAAGTTTTATCTTTATCAAATGTGTTCTTAAATATTATAGTAAAGAAAGTGAGAATTGGTTTGAACTGAATGAAGAACGAAGCTCAATGATTTTATGAAGAAAGATGAATGTTTGTTCAACAAAGAAAATGTTTGTGAAAATAATTAATCTTGAAGCAATTCATGAAGATTCTTTATTGTAATTTTCTTGATTGATTTAATTCTTTAACAATTCACGAAAATTCTTTATTGTAGATTCTATTAATCGATTTTGAATGAATGCATACTGAATGAGCAATAAATCTTCTAACAATTCAATGATTGTACATTTTTGTTAATTTTATGAATTCTCTGATCTTGTTCTTATCTTTCAAGATTGAATCATCAAATAAACAAATTTCTTTAAACTTAATTCATCTGTATGAGTTGATTGAATGAATAATGAAATCAGTATCATGTAATTAATGAATTCTTAATATAATGTCAGAATCATGTTTAAATGATACAATCAATGAAGATCAGAATTAATAGTGCTTGATTTTTAAAAATAGTTATAACTGAATATTAAGAATACAGAAGATTAATACAAAAACTTCTATTTATGTAATGTTCAGAAACTGCATTAAACTTGAAAAAGATGTATTTGTGACATGAAAAGAAAATGATGTAAATGAACAAAATGTTGATGAAAGAAAAGAGTGTTAAGAAAGAAAAAGAGTGTTGAGTCATATCTGAGTCAAATCTGAGTCAGATTTAGATTAAATCTTAACTAAATCATTGACTAGTTTTAATTATTACACAGAGTACTCGCTAGCATGCATTGCAAATTAATTAAAGCTTTAATCTTGTTCAGTCTTATTGATCTTGATATGTTTATAACAATATGAAGCATTGAATACATTATATACAAAGCATTGAATATACTATATATGAAGCATCAAAAAAGCAGTAAAGTTGATTTTACAAATCTGTTTCTTATTTTGCACTTTTAGAAGATTCATCACTAAATTTGATAAAACTCTTGATAAATTTTAAAAAACAACACAGATAAAGCATGAATAAAATCACTTTTTCTACAAAAAGCATGTTTAAAATCTTCTAGCAACTTTTTACTGTTTTAAACAACACTTTTAATTATGTAAGCATACAAGAATCATTGATTGAAGAATTATCTTGCTGTCATCATCTCACTGTCATCTTCAGACTTCAGCTGCTTCAGCTACAGTCTACAGATTTTTTGACATTTCTCATAGCTCAATGTCGTCGCAACGAGATGATAAATTAGTCAATCAGACTGTTGCTAACAACTTTCAGCAGATAATTGTATCAGAAAGATGAAATATCATGCAATGTTTACGTTGTCATCAGCAGATGATTAAAGAAGCTAGTCGTCAGCAGAATCATCTGAATCAGTGCAATACACTGTTTGAATAGCATCATTAATGATCAGATGCTTTTGAAGCTTTCTTTACATGATGAGATCAATCTGCAGGCTAATTAATCTCTATCAATTTGCTACTATAAATATAAATCATCTCTGTGTTTTAAATCTTCTTCAAGAAGCGTGTTTAAAACATGCTTTGAGCTAGTCTAAAGAAGTTAGTCAAAAAACATGTTTTAAACATATTCATGTTCTAGGCACAGGTTTCGCAATCAACGATATCTAATTAAAAAGACGTAGTGCAAAGCAGTTTCCATCGGAAATGGCGACCCTCTCGTAATTAAGTACTAGGATGGTCAAACCATTCTCAAGTTTCGATGTGAGGGATGTATTTGGGAAATACGATCATCAAATACGGGGTTTGATTGGCGAGCACACCGAAAAACAAACCGATATCCCAAGTACATACCAACTACTGTATGTAAACAAGTGAAAATACTAATCGAAGTTCTAGCGCTGCCATTGGCGGGGGCGGGGCCTGGGCCGGGGCGGTAGGGACGGGCCATATGTAAGTAATTCACCATCTCACCTCTTGTCCCAAATGCAAGAATACTCAAATGCCGCAGCTGACTGTTCATTCAAATCAAACCTCGTACTGAGATATCTCCTGACCATAAAACTATACGCCACCCCAGCTTTTCCATCCCAACAACCACTTGTACAACCCGAGAACCAAATTGCGCCTCGACTCATGATGAGTCTTTCGAGTGTCCTTTATACACTCCAGGTTGTCTCTAGCATATACGGTGTTTACCTATCCTATCAATCCATAAGCTCGCTACGGAAATATGAGGAGAAATCCGAAAAGGCAGCCAAGTGAAGCAACACTGCCGAGCATCAGCTCTACAAGACAAGAATTACGCAGGCAAGCGGACTCGGCGCTGTGAGTTTGTCCCTCCTACTACTGCTTGGCTGTTTCGCCATTACGGGTTTCCAGGGCGGGTGCT
>JAABUS010009259.1_pt1 | contig 10452 bp, 10 predicted proteins | sample 5560161 | NCBI WGS metagenome assembly JAABUS01 (sample SAMN10711885, study PRJNA513376) | rock metagenome | isolation source: Antarctica rocks | place: Antarctica: Victoria Land, Trio Nunatak nord | collected 2016-01-04
GCGCCGCGAGATCACCGAGCGGGTCCGGCAGCGCTCCTTCTTGGTGTCCAGCGCGGTGACCCTGCTGATCGTGGCGGCGGCCGCAGTGCTCCCCGCGCTGCTGGGTGGCGGACCCACCACCTACGACGTCGGGGTCGTGGGGTCCCAGCCCCGGGCGGTGGCCGCCGCCGCCGGCGTGGCCGGTTCCGAGACCGATGTGAAGATCGACGTGAAGCGGCTGCCCGGTAGGGCAAAGGCCGAGAAGCAGGTACGCGACGGCGACCTCGACGCAGCGCTGGTCGGCCCCCGGCAGGTGGTCTCCGACGACAAGCTGCCCGACGAGCTGGCCCAGGCGCTGCAGCTGGGCGCGCGCCAGGTGGCCAGTGGTGAGGCGCTGCGCAAGCAGGGGCTCTCCCGGGCGCAGGCCCGCCGAGCGCTGGACCCCCCTTCCCTGCGCACCCGCACGCTCGCCGGGGACAGCCAGGACACCGATCAGCGCAAGTTCATCGCCTTGGCCGCCGCGCTGCTGCTCTACGGCCAGCTGCTCACCTACGGGCTGTGGGTGGCCACCGGGGTGGTGGAGGAGAAGGCTTCGCGGGTGGTGGAGATCCTGCTCGCCACCCTCTCGCCGCGCGCCCTGATGGCGGGCAAGATCGTGGGGCTGGGCGTGCTGGGCGCCGGACAGATGCTGCTGGTGGTGGTCCTCGGGCTGGCCTTGGCCCTGGCCACCGGCTCGCTGGAGGCGACCGGCGGCGACGTGGCGCCGGTGCTGCTGGTGCTGCTGTGGTTCCCGCTGGGCTACGCCCTGTACGCGTCGCTTTACGCCGCAGCTGGTGCGCTGGTGTCGCGTCAGGAAGACCTGCAGTCGGCCACCACGCCGCTGACCGTGTTGATCATCGCCTCGTTCTTCCTGTCGTTCTCGGCGCTGAACGACCCGGGCGGCCCGGTGGCCACGGCAGCGTCGCTCGTGCCCTTCTCGGCTCCGCTGGTGATGCCGGGCCGGATGGTCCTCGGGGAGGCGTCACCGGCGGAGGTGGCGGCGGCCGTGGTGCTCCTGGTGGCCGCCACCATCCTCCTGGTGCGCGTCGGCGCGCGCGTCTACTCGGGCGCGGTGCTGCGGACCGGCAAGCCGGTCAAGCTGCGCGAGGCCCTCCGGGCTTCGCGCTCCTGATCGACTCGCGCTCAGCGGGTGGCCCAGACCGTGCCCGTGGAGGGGAACCCCAGCCTTGCCTTCAGTGCCGCGGTCAGGTCCCACTCGCGACCGCCGACGTAGGGACCACGGTCCACCACGGGCGCCGTGACCGAGCGCCCGCGGTAGCGGAAGGTGACCTTGGTCCCGCACGGCAGGCGCTTGTTGGCCACGCCGACGGTGCCCGGGGTCAGCGTTCCGCCACATCCGAGCTTGTTGCCGTACAGGCCCGGCCCGTACCAGGACGCGTTGCCGGCCCGGTAGACGTTCACGCGCGACGACTTGGCGCTGGCCGCTGCGGCCAGCGTGTTGCCGGCGCTTGTGACGCGCACGCGATAGCGGCCGGGCCCGGCCGGCTTGAAGGCGGCGCGAAACCGCCCGCCCGCCCGCGTGGTCGTGCGGTCAACCGTCTTCCAGCCACGGCGAGACCTGACCTGCAGGGTCACGCGGCGGCCCTTCGACGCGGGCAGCAGCTTGCCGCGCACACTGCTGCTGCGACCGCTGGCCAGGTGCTTGGTGGACCGGGCCTTGATCGCCGCCACCACGGTCACGCGACGGGGGGCGGTGACCGCCCCGGTCTCCGAGACCGCCCGGTAGGACCCCGAGCGACGGGGCCTGACCACGAACTTGTAGGAGCCATCGGCGCCCGTGCGGGAACTGCTCACGGGACGGAAGTCGCCTCCCGGGACCGCGTGCTCGAGCCGGATGGTCTTGGACCCTCTGGCGCTGACCCGGCCCGAGAGGCCGAGTTGCCGGCCGTAGCGAACCTTCTGCTTGCCGGCGGACACGGCCAGGCTGACCTCTGGCGAGGCGGCTGAGGCCGTGCCCGAGTCCCCGGCCGAGACCGCCCCGGCCGTGCTTGCCCCGGCGATGGCCGCCAGGACCAGACCGCGTGCGGGCATGGAGAATCGTTGTGACAAAGATGCCTTTCCCGGCGGTGCCTGCGGGGTTAGCTGACGGGCTCGCGGCTCAGAAAGCCGCTACGACTGACCGTGCGCGGGGCGCGCGGAAGTCGATTCGCCCCTGCCGCCAGAAGGCGGCGTTGGGTTCCCCGCCCCCGCACGCGTACGCGAGGGGCTCGGCGACGCCGAATCGAAACAACAGCTCGCCAGAGTAGGGTGGGCCGACGTTGGCAGCGTGACGTCCGTCACACGCGGACTTCGGCGCAACAAACCCTGCAAACCCGGGCGAGGTCGCATTCGCTCGGTAAGCGGCTGCCGCGGGGAAGACACGCCAGGGGTCGCCTCACGGGGCTCTATGCCCCGTTGCCCACGCGGCCGGTATCGCGCTCTCCACGAGCGCTCCCGAGCGGGCGGGAGTAATCTCATAGGTAGTGCGTGAGAAGGTCATAGACAGGGCGCGCAGCCTCGGTCTGGACGTAGATGTGCGCTACCTGGAGGGCTCTACGGCGACCGCCCAGGAGGCCGCCACGGCCGTAGGCTGCGATCAGGCCCAGATCGCCAAGTCGCTGGTGTTCGTGGCCGACGGTGACCCCGTGGTCTGCATCGCCTCGGGCGCCCACCGCGTGGACACCGACTTGCTCGCCGACGCGCTGGACGTGGCCGAGGTGCGCCAGGCCAGCGCGGACGAGGTGCGCGCGTCCACCGGCTACTGCGTCGGGGGAGTCCCCCCCTTCGGGCACGACCTGCCGGTGGTCATCGACGAGACGCTGCTCGCCCACGACCGCGTGTGGGCGGCCGGTGGTGACGGGCACAGCCTGTTCGACGTAGATCCCCGGCGGCTGGTGGACTGCACCGGCGCGCGCGTCTGCCGGATCGCCTGAGAGTGGTGAGCGGGCGTCCGCAGCTCCTGCGTGCCGCGCTGGCGCAGATCGACACCACCGTCGGTGACATCACGCACAACGCCGAGAAGATCGCCGACTCGATCGCCCGGGCCCGCGACGCGCACGCCCACCTCGTGGTCTTTCCCGAGCTGGCGGTGACCGGCTACCCACCCGAGGACCTGCTGCTCAAGACCCACTTCCTGGCGGCCGCGAGGCACGCCCTCGACGAGCTGGCCGCCGAGGCGCGCGACATCGTGGCGATCGTCGGCTTCCCGGAGGCCGACGACGACGTGTACAACGCCGCCGCCGTGCTCGCCGAGGGCCGGGTGGCCGGGATCTACCGCAAGATGAACCTGCCCAACTACGGGGTGTTCGACGAGGCCCGCTACTTCCAGGCCGGCGAGCACCCGGCCCTGATCGAGGTGAACGGCACGAAGGTCGGCGTGACCATCTGCGAGGACCTCTGGGAGCCGGGACCCCCGGCGACCACCGAGACGCTCGGCGGCGCCCGGGTGATCGTGAACCTCTCGGCCTCGCCCTACCACCTAGAAAAAGGCCTGGAGCGCGAGCGCATGCTGGTCCAGCGGGCGCGCGACAACCAGAGCGCAATCCTCTTCTGCAACCAGGTGGGCGGCCAGGACGAGCTGATCTTCGACGGGCACAGCCTGGCTGTCGACCAGGACGGCGCGGTCCTGGCGCGGGGGCCCCAGTTCGAGGAGTCGCTGACCCTCTGCTCGCTCGATCCCGGCGCGGTCTCGGCCGCGCGGCTGCGAGACACCCGCCGCCGCGACGATGTCCGCGGTGCGCGCGAGGACGGCACGCTGGCCGCCGTCACGACGCTGGGCGCATTCCAGGTGCACGCCGAGGACGAGGCGGCGGTCGGCGGTGCCGTGGCCGACGTGCTGGGCCCCGAGGCCGAGGTCTATGCGGCGCTGCGCACCGGCCTACGCGACTACACGGACAAGAACGGCTTCGAGCGGGTGGTGCTCGGGCTCTCGGGGGGCATCGACTCGGCGCTGGTGGCCCTGGTCGCGGTCGATGCGCTCGGCGCCGACCGGGTGACCTGCGTGATCATGCCCTCGACCTACTCGACCGACGAGACGCAGTCCGACGCCCGCCGGATCGCCGAGAACCTGGGCACCGACGTGGTGGAGATCGCCATCGAGCCGGCCATGGAGGTGTACGAGCACCTGCTGGCGGAGCCCTTCGCGGATACCGAGCCCGACATCGCCGAGGAGAACCTGCAGGCCCGCATTCGCGGGAACCTGGTGATGGCCCTGTCCAACAAGTTCGGCTGGCTCGTGCTCACCACCGGCAACAAGTCGGAGCTCTCGGTGGGCTACGCGACTCTCTACGGGGACATGGCTGGGGGCTTCGCCGTGATCAAGGATGTCTTCAAGCTGCTGGTCTACCGCCTGGTGGAGTGGCGCAACGAGCAGGCGGATAGCGAGCTGGTTCCCTCCGAGGTGATCACCCGGCCGCCCTCGGCAGAGCTGCGCCACGAGCAGCGTGACGACCAGTCGCTCCCCCCCTATGAGGTGCTGGACGCCATCCTGGCCGGCTACGTGGAGCACGACCTGGACGCCGTCGAGCTCGTGGCCCGGGGCTACTCGGAGGAGGATGTGGAGCGCACCATCCAGATGGTCGATCGCGCCGAGTACAAGCGCCGCCAGGCGCCTCCGGGGATCAGGGTCTCCACCAAGGCCTTCGGCCGCGACCGCCGCCTGCCGATCACCAACCGCTACCGCACCGAGGTCCCCCGGCCCAAGCGGCGGCTGCGGGCACTGCAGTAGTCACGAGGGGCGCGCAGTACCCGACCCGGCAGCTCATGACGGCTGCGCCCGGACGGCAATAGTCACCCGCGTGAGCGCGCACAGGTGCCCCTGGTCGTCGGTGAAGTCGACCTCCCACACCCAGCTGGTCCGCCCCCGGTGGCGGCGCCGGGCCTCGGCGCGGACCGCGCCCTCCGAGACGGGGCGCAGGAAGCTGGTGTGGTTGGACTGGCCCACGGCGATTTCACCCTCGTCCTTGACCTGCAGGTAGGTGGCGATGGAGGCCAGCCCCTCGGCCATCGCCGCGTAGACGCCGCCGTGAACGATCCCGAAGGGCTGGCGCACGCGGTCGACCACCTCGAAGGACCCGCGGGCCGTGTCCGCTCCGGCGTGCTCGAAGGTGAAGCCGAGCACGTCGTCGAGCGTTCCGGGCGGCACGGCGAGCGCGGGCGGCGGTTCCGTCACCCCTCGCAGGCTATCTTTCCCTCCTCATGGCCACCTTCGACCAGCTCTCCGCGGAGCAGCGCGCGATCATCGAGCTGGTTCTCAAGCAGAACCAGCAGTACGAGCAGCTGGCGACGATGCTGGGCCTCCCCACCTCGCGGGTGCGTGAGCTGGCCCGCGAGGCGCTGGTGCGCCTCTCCCCCGTCTCGGCCGCGGCCGTCGACGACGACTGGCGCGGCCAGCTGGCCGACTACCTGCTCAACCAGCAGACCGGGCCCGAGGCGACGGCCACCAAGGGCCACCTGCGGCGCTCGGAGGCGGGTCGAGGGTGGGCGCGATCGGTGCTCGACTCCCTGGACCAGTTCTACGACCCGGCCAGTCTGCCGACGATCCCCGCGGGAGAGCCGGCGGGGGCTTCCCGGCGCGAGCGCAAGCCCCGCCGGGACCGCCAGGCCAAGGCGCCAAGGGAGCCCAAGGAGTCCAGGCCCGCAACGGACGGCGGCGATCGCCCTTCGGGCCCGCTTTCCCCCGAAGCGCGCGACGCGGTCAAGCGCCGCCGGCTGGCCGGTGGCATTGGTGCCCTGGCCTTGCTGCTGGTGGTCCTCTTCGTGCCGCCGCTCAAGGTCGTCTCCCGGATCACGGGCGACGACGACAAGGGTTCGAAGCCCTCCACCGAGAATGCCTCGAACGCCCAGCCGCGCATCATCGGGCAGCTCGTGTTGCGCCCGGCGGGCAAGTCGCAGGCCAAGGCCGCCGGCGTGGCGGTGATCGCCGAGCGGGGCGCCAAGCGCCAGCTGATCGTCCAAGCCCAGCTCGCCCCCACCAAGAATCGACAGGCCTACGAGGTCTGGCTCTACAACTCGCAGAAGAACGCCCTGTCGATGGGCGCGCAGGTGACCGACCAGAGCGGCACCTTCCAGGGCGCGGGCACCCTGCCAAGGGACTTCACGAAGTACAAGTACATCGACGTCTCGCTCGAGCAGGTTGACCAGAATCGGGGCCACTCGGGCAGCTCGATCCTGCGCGGGCGCCTGGACCAGCTGCAGGCGCCGCAGGCACAGCCCCAGCAGGGCGCACCGCAGGCACAGCCGCAGCAGGGCGCGCCACAGGGCACACCGCAGCAGGGCGCGCCTCCGCAGGGTCAGTAGCCGGCGGCTAGGGCGCGGGCAGCAGCTTCTCGGGGTTCATGATCCCCGTCGGGTCGAGCCGGGCCTTGACCGCCCGCAGCGCTTCCAGGCCCACGGCCCCGACCTCCTCACCCATCCAGGGCCGGTGATCGCGGCCCACCGCATGGTGGTGGGTGATCGTCGCCCCGGCGGCCGCGATCGCGTCCCCGGCCGCGTGCTTGGCCGCTCGCCACTGGTGAAGCTCCCGCCCCTCGAGCGCCTGGGCGATGAAGGTGAAGTACAGACAGGCGCCGGTCGGGTAGAGGTGCGACACATGGCACATCACCAGCGGACGCGTGCCCAGCGCTACCAGGCTCTGCGCCAGCGCGTCGCGCACCGCGGCGTAGGTTGTGGCCAGGTTGGACCACGTCGTCGCCGTCTCCAGGGTCTCCACCAGCGCACCGCGGTCCATCAGCTCGTCGCGCAGGTACGGCGCCGCGAAGCGCGTCCGCTGCCACGCGCGGCCGGGCCGCTCGCCGAGGTGAACGGCGCCGGCGGAGCGCAGCATCTCGGCGGCCCGGCCACGGCGCCGCGCCACGTCGCCGGCTTCGCCCTCAAACCCCACCATCATCAGGGAGCCCTCGTCGTGCCCACGCAGCCGGAGGTAGGTGCGACCGAGCGCCTCGGCCCGGGAGCCCGTGGAGCCCAGGGCCACCGTCAGCGCGGTCTCTGGCTCATCGGACAGCCGGCTCACGTCGGGCGCCGCCCCGGCCTGCTCCACGGTCCGCAGCGCCTCCACCCCCTGGGCGAACGACGCGACCGACCACGCCTCGTAGTGGTGGGCCGCGGGGCGCGGGCGCACCCGCAGGGTCGCGGCCGAGATGACCCCGAGCACCCCCTCCGAGCCCATGATCAGCTGCTTCAGCGCCGGCCCAGCGGCGGAGGCGGGCACCTCGCGCGTCTCGATCGGGCCGGCCGGAGTCTCGCAGCGCAGCGACTGGACGAGGTCGTCCATCCGTCCCACGCCGGTGGAGGCCTGCCCGGCGGAGCGGGTCGCGACCCACCCGCCCAGGGTCGAGTACTCGAAGGACTGCGGATAGTGGCCCAGCGTGAGGCCCGCGGTGGCCAGCCGGCGCTCCAGCTCGGGGCCGAGGATCCCCGGCTCGAAGCGGGCGGTGAGCGAGACCGGGTCGAGGTCCAGCACGCGGTCCATTCGCGATAGGTCCAGGGCGATCAGGGCGGGGTGGTGGCCGCGGACGGGTTCCACTCCGCCCACGACGCTGGTGCCGCCTCCGAACGGCACGACGGCCACGCCGGCTTGGGCGCAGACGGCCAGCACGGCCGCGACCTGGGAGCTTTCGCCGGGCCGCACCACCGCGTCGGGGGCGCCGGCCAGGCGCCCGCTGCGCAGCGCGAGCAGATCGGGGTAGCTTCGCCCGGCGGCGCAGGCCACGCGCGAGGCGTGATCGTCGACCACGTGCTCGGCCCCCACAGCCGCGGCCAGCTCCCGGCGGGCCCCGGACCCGAGCGTCGGCTTGGGCAAGGCGACGGTCTCGGGACCCCCGCGCACCGGCTTCGGCCCCGACGGGGGCTCGATGCCGAGCTCGAGGTCGAGCATCCGCTCGGCGGGCTCGGGCAGCGAGACGGCGTCCTGGTCCTCTCCCCACCCCCACCAGCGCATCACGAGCCCGGCTTCCATTCGCCGGCCAGCCCCTCGAGCCCCTCGAGGGCGCCGTCGAGCTGGCGGCGGGTGGCCATCCGGATCTGCAGCCCGCCCAGGCGGGAGAAGCCGCGCGGGCTCAAGCGGGCGGTCAGCGTGACCCTCGTGCCGGTCCCGTCGGGCTCCAGCTCGAGCTCGGTCACCGCGTCGCGCAGGATGCGTTCGAAGGGTGACTCGTCCACCTCCTGGCGCCAACAGCGCCGGCGCGGATGGTGTGACTCCAGCAGCGTGTAGTCCGCGCGCAGGGACCGACCCTTCCGAGAGGTCAGGACCGCCGTCCAGGCGTCCCGGGAGGCGTCCTCGACGCGCTCCACGCCCGGCCACCACCTGGGCAGGTGCTCGGGGTCGGCCACCGCAGTCCAGATCCGCTCGGGCGCGGCGGGAATCGTGCGGGAGCGGCTCACGACCGGCACGCCGACAGCCTATTGCGCGTCGTAGGCGATCAGGCTGCGGACCTCCCAGCCGGCCAGCCGCTCGCGCCCTGCGAGGAACGCCAGCTCCACCACGAAGGAGCAGGCGGCCACCACCGCACCGGACTGCTCCACCAGGGCGCACAGGGCCGCGGCGGTGCCGCCGGTGGCCAGCAGGTCGTCGTGCACCAGCACCCGCGCGCCCGCGGGAAGGGCGTCGGCGTGCACCTCCAGGGCGTCCAGCCCGTACTCGAGCTCGTACTCCACCGCCAGCGTCTCGCGCGGCAGCTTGCCCGGCTTGCGGGCGAAGACGAAGCCCGCCCCGGCGGCGGCGGCCACCGCCCCGCCCAGGGCAAAGCCGCGCGCCTCCGCCGACACCACGTACTGCGCCCCTGCCGCATTGGCGTGCACGGTCACCGCGTCCACCGTCGCCTTGAGGGTTGGCGCATCGGCGAACAGCGGGGTCACGTCCTTGAACACGATCCCGGGCTTGGGGAAGTCCGGGATGTCACGGATGTGCGCTCTCAAGCTCTCCTCGAGAGAGCTCACGCCCCCCGGGCCGCCCGGGGCCGGAGGGCCAGCCTCACTTCGCGATCTTGCGCAGGTCGCGGATCAGCAGCAGGTGCTTGAGGTAGGAAGCGGTGGCGGCGAGGTTCTCCAGGGCCTGGACGGCTTCCTTGCGGCGCTCTGCGTTGCGCGAGCGCAGGGCCGGCGCCAGGATCTGCTCCAGCAGCGCGGCCTCACGGTCCGCCGAGGTGCGGAATACGCGCAGGTTGCGTCCCCCGACGCCGAAGCGCTTGAGCTCGGTCACCGCGCGCACGATCTCGCGCTCGGTGTCGTCGTAGAGCTTCTCGCCGTCGCGCTTCTCGGCGCGCAGCACGCCGTAGTCCTCGAGCTCCTTGACCAGCGCGGCGTCGGCGCCCGTCTCCTCCAGGATCTCCTCGAGCCGGTAGAGCGAGCCGCCCGAGCGGATCTCCACGGTGGCCCGGCGCATCCCGCGCGGATCGGGCTTTGCGGACGCGTCCCCATTGGAGGCCTCGTCCTCCAGGCGGCCGGAGGCGAGCTCCTGGCGGATGACGCGCAGGGGCAGGAACTCGTCGCGCTGGAGACGCAGGATGGTGCGCAGGCGAATCACGTCGGTAGGGGCGAATAGGCGGTAGCCGCCCGGCGTGCGTCGCGGCGAGATCAGCTTCTGATCCTCCAGGTAGCGGATCTTGGAGATCGAGATGTCGGGGAACTCGCGCTCCACGGCCTTGCATACGGCGCCGATCGTCAGCGTCTTGCCCTGGGTGGGTGGCGGCTCGACGTGCCCGCGGGGCGTGCTCATCGCTCGAGGTAGGTCAGCTTGTACTTGCCCACCTGCAGCTCGTCGCCGCTGGAGAGCTTGTGCGACTCGATCCGGTGGCGGTTCACGTACGTCCCGTTCAGCGACCCCAGATCGTCGACGTACAGGCCGTCGCGCCGGCGCACGAGCAGCGCGTGGTTGCGCGAGACGGTCACGTCGTCGAGGAAGACCTCGGCGTCGGGGCTGCGCCCGATGGTCATCTTCTCCCCGTCGAGAGGGAAGATCTCGCCGGCCCGGCCTCCCCCCGCCCGGATGGCCAGGGTCGCGCCAACGCCTGACACCGCCTCGATGTCCATGGGCCTCAACTCACCGGTCTCGTCCAGCTCGTAGGCCGCGGTCGTATCTCCCTCTTCACCGGCTGCGGGCTCGGCGAGCAAGGCGCCGCACTTCTGGCAGTAGTTGGCGCCCTCCGCATTGACGAATCCGCACTTCGGGCAGGGCATCGGCTACCCGTCCGCCGAAGCGGCTGCCGTCTCACGACAGGACACCGATGTCCTGTCGTGGTGCGGGGCATCACGCATTCCCGGCCTCCGGCGTGCTCTTGCCCGAGAGGATGTCGGTGAGCTGCTGCACGTCTGCGCCGCTGAGGGCCGACTCTCCCTCCTCGTGCTTCTTGCGCAACCGATTGACCAGCTCGGCCCGCAGGATGTCGATCTTTCCGTGCAGGATCCGGCGCTGGTAGGAGACCTCCTGCTCTTCCTCGG
>JAABUS010009261.1_pt1 | contig 10451 bp, 11 predicted proteins | sample 5560161 | NCBI WGS metagenome assembly JAABUS01 (sample SAMN10711885, study PRJNA513376) | rock metagenome | isolation source: Antarctica rocks | place: Antarctica: Victoria Land, Trio Nunatak nord | collected 2016-01-04
GTCGGCATTGCGCTGTCCGTCGTCCTGCTGGGAGCGGCGATCGGCGCAGCCTACAAGGCTCCCATCTGGCTCGCATGCACGCTGGTCGGGCTGTTCGGCCTGTTTCACGGCTACGCGCACGGACAGGAACTGCCCGCGGCATCGGATCCTGTTGCTTACGGGCTCGGTTTCGTCCTCGCGACCGGCACGCTTCACGTGGCGGGGATCGGGATCGGATCGTTCAACCACAGCCCCGTCGGGCGCGGAGCGACGCGGACGCTTGGTGTCGGCATCGCGCTTGCCGGCTTCTATTTTCTTTTTGCCGCGCTGGGCCGATGAACGGCATCCTTGCTCCCGCGCTGCTCTGCGCGACGTTCGGCATGATGTTGTCCTTTGGTGTCTCACGGCGCGCGATCGCATCCGGGCTCGTCGCGACGATCGCATCCGGGCTCGTCGCCGCGCACCTTCCCATCGGCGCCGGACATGTCGGCGCGGCGAGGACGGCATGCTGGATCGGTGTCGTGGCGGCGGCGGCGGGAATGCACCTCCACAGACCGACCGGTCAGAACGTGACAGGCACGATGGGCCTGATCGCGGGCCTTACGGCGGGATCGACCGTCGCTGCCTCGGGGATGCCGTCGGTGCTGCCGGCGATCGTCTGGGTTCTGTCATGCGTACCCGGAGCATGGCTGGTATCGACGCGGCGCGGTCTGGCGGTCAAGGTCGCAGGCAGCTGGCTGGCGGCGGCTGCGGTTCTGAGCCTCGGCCTCGGCACCGTTCCGACGCTGGGTTACGAGCCCGATCATATGGAGTAACGACGGACATCGGTGGCCGCGAGGGACGGGCTTGGTGATCGAGAACACGAGCAGCGTTGGAGCGGGCAACGATGGGGCGGGCAACGTCGGCCCGATCATCGTGTTCGACGCGATGTGCGTGCTGTGTTCGGCCAACGCGCGCTTCGTGCTGCGCTACGATCGTCGCGGGCGCTTCCGCCTGGCATCGATGCAAGGTGAGACGGGATCGCGGCTGTATCGAAAATTCGGCATCGATCCCACGGACCCGGACACGCTGATCGTGGTCGATGGCGACACCGCGCTGCGTGACAGCGACGCTGTGCTGGCGATCTGGGCGGGATTGTGCTGGCCATGGCGAGCGCTCGGCGTCGCGCGGGTCGTTCCGCGTGGTCTACGCGATCCGCTCTACCGCCTGATCGCGCGCAACCGGTACCGGCTGTTCGGACGACGGGAGACGTGCTGGGTTCCCACGAAGGCGCAGGGCTCGCGCCTGATGTGAGCCGGATCCTGGTTCTCGGCGGCTATGGCGGGTTCGGCGCGCGCGTATCCGCGGCCCTGGCGCGGGAAGACCACCACGTCGTGGTCGCGGGCCGAAGCCTCGACAAGGCCTGTTCTTTTTGCGCCGACAAGCCCGGGCTTTTTCCGGCGGTGGTCGATCGCGACGCGGTCGCGGCGGCGCTGGCGCTTCATCGGCCTGACCTTCTGGTCGACGCCACGGGTCCGTTCCAATCTATGACGTACGACGTCCCCGCCGCCTGCATCGCGGCGCGCGTGCACTATCTCGACATCGCCGACGCGCGCGCGTTCGTGTGCGGGATCGGCGCGTTGGATGCGCAAGCGAAGGCGGCCGGGATCGTCGTGCTGTCCGGCGGGTCGAGCGTTCCGGCGTTGTCCGGCGCGGCGGTGCGCGCGCTGGCGGTCGGCATGGAATGCATCGCCACCGTCGATCTGGCGATCAGCGCTTCCAACCGGGCCGCCGCCGGGCCCGCGGTCACCGCCGCGATCCTTACGCAGGTCGGGCAGCCGATGCGGCTTTGGCATGGCGGACGCTGGAAGACGGTCTACGGATGGCAGGACGCGCGCACGATACGCTTCGATGTCGCGGGCGTGCCTCCGATCGAGAGCCGCCGCGTCGCGCTCGTCGACGTTCCGGATTGCGCGCTGTTGCCCGAACGCCTTGGCGGAGCCGCCGTGACGTTCCGTGCGGGCACGGAGTCGCGGTTGCAAAACAGCGTCCTGGCACTTGCAAGCTGGATCGTGCGGTGGCGCTGGCTGCGTTCGCTCGAGCCGTTCGCGGGCACGCTGACGCGGATGCAACGCCTGTTACGTCGGCTGGGCGGCGACACATCCGCCATGTCCGTCGTCGTGCGGGGCTTGGCGGCCGGTGCGCGCGTCGAACGGCGCTGGACGCTGATCGCACGAGCCGGCGACGGGCCGGAAATCCCCGCGATGGCGGTCGCGCCGCTCGTCCGGCGCGTTCTGAGGGGGGCCGAAGCGCCGGGCGCACGCGACGCGGGGGAGAGCCTGACGCTCGCCGACTACGAACCCGGCTTCGCCCGGCTCGCCATCGATCACGAGATAAGGATGCGGCCGCTAGGTCCGCCTTTGTACGCACGCGTCATGGGCGAGCGCTTCGCCGTGTTGCCGAGCACGGTGCGCGCGATGCACGGAACGCTTGGCGACGGTGCCGCCACGGGTCGGGCGACCGTCACCGGAGCGGCCAATCCGCTGGGGCGGCTGATCGCGCGGGTCGTCGGCTTTCCCCCGGCGGGCGAACACGCGCTGCGCGTCGTCTTCGAGGAAAACGAAAATGAGGAAGCATGGACGCGCCATTTCGGGTCGACGCGCCTGCGCAGCAGGATGCGCGCGCGCGGATCGCGTCTCGTCGAGCGCTTCGGCCCGCTCCACTTCACCTTCGACCTGGCATCCGAGGCGAACGGCCTGCGCATGGACATGACCGGCTGGTCGCTCGGCCCGCTGTCTTTGCCGCTGATCCTGGCACCGAGAACGCGCGCGCGCGAATGGGAAGAAAATGGAAGGTTCAGGTTCGATGTGGCCATAGCGCTCCCGATCGTCGGCTGCATCGTCCGTTATCGCGGATGGCTCGAGCGAGGCTGATCGCGCGACGGGAAGAGAAACCGATGACAAAGTTTAACAGGCCGATCCGCTTCGTGGCCATGATCGTCGTGTTAACGGCCTGCGACCTATCGTCTGCGCAGGTCGCTACGCGAACGCCGCGCGACCTCGCGCTGACACGCGCGCCGTCCGCGCCGAGCGCACGCTTCAACGCCGCCTACCAACGCGTCGAGGATCACTGGGAGCGCGTCCTGTTCCTGTGCGATGGCGTCGATGGCCATCGCATCAAACTGCTGACGGTGCCTGACAAGCGAGCTTTGTCCATGCTGTGGAGCTACGCGAAGCCCGGCCTGCGGACACGGAGCGAACGCGTGCGCATCGGGGACGAGGATCCCGGCGCGGGGCAGATCATGCGCGAGATCCGGCGTACCGATGGAAGCGTTTCGGGCAGTGTCCATTCGATCAACCCGGGCATTCTGGGCAATGAAAGCACGACAACGCTGCCGACGCTCAGCAGCATCACCGATGGAGCCGAAACGACCCGGTGCCGCTGGATGGCACGCGCACGCATCATGCTGGTCGACGCTCGCCGTTCGGTGGTCGTCACCGCGGACCCCGGCGGCGGCTATACATACCGCAGCTACGACCACGCCCGGCCGGGCAAGGTCGTCGAACGCGAAGGCGGCGCGACTTCGGTGGCGACGGTGACCGCGGCGGGCGGACGGCTGGTCGCATCCGGCCCCAAACGCGAAACCTACGAGTTCCGAAGGGGTCCATGGACGTACCGGGTCGCCGCGTCGGCCGACGACCGCGCACCCGGTGCGGCGCTTACGGTGTTGCGGGGCGGCACCGTCGTACAGTCAAGCGTCGCGGTCGCCTATCAGATGGCGGCCAGGCGCGTCGATTAAGCCTTTGCTAGCTCGGTCGCGCTACGGCGGCTCGCACAGGGAAGCGTGGCGGGGACATGGCTTTGACGCTTCGCGCGCGGGCACTTCTTCATGTTCGCGGGCGACGTTCAGCTGACCGATCTCGACGACGTGATCGACGTGGCGGGCACCGCGCAAGTGCTGTTCCTGCGCCTTCTTCTGTCGCGGAGGCTGAACGGTGATGTTTCGCTCAGTTTTCGGCCGACGTGGCAAGGACGCGGAGGATGCGCCTCGCACGTCGCTTGCGGACAGGATCGGCCGGGCCGTCGGAGTCGGTGCCACGCTATCCCCGCCTCACCCGCGATGCTGGCGAAGGCGGAGGCGATCGGAACCGATCTCTCGGGCAATAACGGGCAGGTGACGCGGATCACCGCGCCGCTGCTGGGTGCGGACGGTGGCGAGCTGCTACAGATCGGCCATGACGCGCTCGTCCGGCTGTCCCGGCACGCTATCGCATCCGCGACGAAAAGCTCGGCAATGCGTGCCTGTGGGCGCTGGTCCACATGCCCGATGGCGCGGGCGTGCCTTATCTCGCACGGCTGCTGGCGCGCACCAAATATCCCAAGGTTCGCGCGAAGATCGACACCGCGCTCAACGAAGCGGCCGACGCTGCGGGCATCACGCGCGGCGCGCTCGACGAGCTGACGGTGCCGACGCACGATCTGGACGACGGCGGCACGGCGACGTTCGCGGTCGGCGGCGGGACGGCCGTGTTGCGCGTCGCGGGCAGTCGCCGGGTCGAAACCGACTGGGTGTCGCCCGAAGGCAAGCCGCTGAAAGGTCCAAGCGCGGCGATGAAGGCCGATGCGCCTCAAGGACCCCGTCATCCTCGCCCAGCTGTGATCGCCGCGCGCAAGTTACGATCGACTTCAGGTTGTAACCTGTGTTGGTCCGTCGACGAAATCCGGACAGCAAGCCGCGGAGATCGTGGCAGCTGCGCGGAGTACGTGTCGAATGACGATGGCACAGAGGCACGACCCGGTCGCACATGGCGATTGGAGCCGAGGTTTCGCAGCGCCGCCGGACCTGTGCAGCGCCGCCACCGGCTGGCGTGGAGGCTTGTTGCGGCGGTGGCGCGGCACGGCGGCGGCGATGGAGCAGCCTCGGCTCGACCAGCATTATGCGGTGCTCCATCTGGACGGTGCCAAGCGCATCACGCGGCGCGGCAACGGTCCCGAGGTCGTGGTCGAGGCGAAACCCGCCGCGATCAGCCTGGTGCGCGCCGGATCGTCGCACAGCTGGTCGACCGAAGGGCCGATCGGGTTCGCGCATCTCTACATCGACCCGCTAAGCCTCGGCCGCATCGTTCGCGAACGGTTCGATCGCGATCCGCGCAGCGTCGAGCTGGCCGATTGCGTCGGGGTGGATGCGCCGCTGCTGGCCGCCTTGTTCCTCGCCATGATGGCCGAGGTCGAAGCGCCCGGCCCCGCCCCGCGCCTTGTTCTCGACACGCTGCTGCAGAGCTTTCTGGTGCAGCTCGTCTGCCGACACTCGAGCCTGGGCGAAGAAACCCGCACTACGGCGTTGCGCCCGATTTCGTACGGCATCGCACCGCGTCGGCTGCGGCGCGTGCTCGACTTCGTGGAAGCCAATCTCGCGGACGACCTCGCGCTCGACGATCTTGCATCCGTCGCGGGGAGCAGCCGTTTCCATTTCAGCCGCGCGTTCCGCGATGCGACGGGGTTTCCGCCCTACCGCTACCTCGTCCAGCGGCGGATCGAGGTCGCCAAGAACCTGTTGCTGGAAGACGAGCTCACGACCGAGGCGATCGCGGCGCAGTGCGGGTTCAAAAGCGCGGCGCAGTTCGCGGTCATGTTCAAGCGGGTGTTTGGTTCAACCCCCGCCCGCTTCCGTCGCGAACACTGACTTTTGTTGGGAGAAGAATCGGCCGGATTGCGATGGAACTGCTTTCTTGCTCTTCATTGCACCCGGCCAACCCCGGGCCGTAACCGGCGGGACCTTGAGACGTACACAGCACATGAGGCCGCCGATCGCGGCTTCACCCCCAAGGCTGGAGACGTAATCATGCGCACCACATCGATTCTTTTCGCCGCGCTTGCCGCAAGTGCGCTGTCCGCGGTGCCCGCCTCGGCGCAGCGCCGCGCCATGGCGACGAGCGGTGCCGCCGAGGTTGCCGCGATGAGCGCGGTCGCGGCGCGCGAGTCCGGACGCCGCGCCTACTCGCCGACATCGGGCGTCAAGTTCAAGAAAGCCGATAACGTGTTCCTCAAGAGCGCGCTGGCGGTCGATTTCACCTATCGCGCCGCGACGGTGACGCTGCCGCTGTTCCGCGGGCTCTCCCCGACAGGTGCCAACGTCTACTACATCGTGACCGACGCATCCGACTTCGCGGTCGCAAAGGCGATGGGGCTCAACTACGCGCCGAAATTGGCAAAGGCGGCGGGCACGCCCGGCGCGCAGAACGTGACGTTGCAAAACGGCGTCATGCGCTTTCGCGGCAACGTCGACTTCTCGCCCGTTTATCAGGTGAGCCCCGGCCCCGCCCCCACCTACTTCCCGCCCGCATCGTTCCGGCCGGGCGCGGTCGGCGATGCGGAATGGTCGTCGATGGCGGTGCTGCCCAGCGGAACCGTGCTCAACGTCCAGATGGTTCAGAATGCCAGCGGCGCGCACGACCGGCTGAAGGCGATCGATCTCGCTCGGCGCACGGTCACGATGTCGCTGCTCGACGGGGTGCACGACGGCAAGCAATACTACTACCATCTCGTCACTGACGTGTCGGCGGATTTGCCCGCGGTGCTGGAAAAAGGCGTGTTCACGCCGCGCCTGGCGATGGTGCCGGGGTTCGCCAAGTCGCGGCCGAGCGACAAGTCGGCGCTGCTCGGCTTCTCGCCCGTGCTGAACGGTCGCACGGACGCCGGATCGGGTGAGGACCAGGGTTTCTCCACCTCGCTGCGCAACGGCGGGATCGATCCGATCAACGTGTTCCCGATCGCGCCGACCAACGCCAACGCGGCGAAGACGAACAACTACAGCCCGTTGTGGGACGCGCATGTCAGCATGTGGACTCCGGCCGCGGTCGCGGGCGGCAAGGTGCGTCGCGTCGACTCGCTGACGCAGTTGGCGAGCCTCGTGCGGTCCGGCGACATGACGAGCGCGATGATCAACCCGCCGGGTCCGACCAACAGCTACGTCGCGGGCCTGCGCTCGACGCAAGCGATCATCAACTGTCCCGTCATCGCGCAGCCTAGCCTGCCGCCGCGGTAAAGGACGTCGAAGCGGGGAACGGAGGCGGCGGCGGACGATTGCACAAGGCATGTTCACGCTCGCCGACAAGCGCAAGGATCGTGCGGACGCCTTGAGCCCGCCGACATGGAAGGCGATGATCGCAAGCGCGATCGCGGTCTATCCGTTGTCCTGTTCCTGTTCCCCGCGATCGAACCCTACATCGAACACCTGCCGCCATGGCTCGCGGCGCTCGTGACCGTCGGCATCCTCACGCCCGTGTCGATGCTGATCATGGTCCCGGCGGTGACGTGGGCCTTGAAACGCTGGCTCTACAAGCAGGCCTCCTGACGGATGAAGGACACGCGCGCATGACCGAAGACCGGCCGATGGCCAGCGAGATCGAAGCGCAGAAGCTCCCCTTCCCGGCGGCGCAATCGGACATGGACCGGCAGCCGGACAGCGATTTGTCCAACTACCGTCCCGCGAACAAGCTCGCGGGCAAGGTCGCGCTGGTGACGGGCGCGGACTCGGGGATCGGGCGCGCGGTGGCGATCGCGTTCGGACTAGAAGGCGCGAAAGTCGCCGTCCTGTACAATGAGAACACGGACGACGCGGAAACGACCAGGTCGATGATCGAGGCGCGCGGCGGCGAATGCCTGCTGCTCAAGCGCGACCTGCGCGAAACGTCCGATTGCGAGGCGGCGGTGGCCGAAACCGTCGAAAGGTTCGGGGGCTTGCACATCCTGGTCAACAACGCCGCGTTCCAGATGGCGGTCAAGCGTTTCGAGGACCTGACGGAGGACCAGTTCCGCCGCACGCTCGAAACCAACATTTTAGGGTGTTTCCGGATGGTCAAGGCGGCGCTGCCCCACCTTCGGGAAGGCGCGTCGATCGTCAACACGGGTTCGATCATCGGGCTGGTCGGCCATCCGATGCTGGTCGACTACACCGCGTCGAAGGCGGCGATCCATGCTTTCACCAAGAGTCTGGCGATCCAGTTCGGACCGCGCAAGATCCGCGTCAACGCGGTGCTGCCGGGGCCGGTCTGGACGCCCGCGATCCCCGGCACGATGCCATCTGAAGAAGTCGAGCATTTCGGCCACGAGGTCGCGCTTGAGCGGCCCGGACAACCGGAAGAACTCGCGCCCGCGTTCGTGTTCTTCGCGTCCAGCGACGGCAGCTTCGCCACGGGCAGCCTGCTCGAAGTCACGGGCGGGAAGCTCGGATGACTTCCTCATACCCGCCCGGATCGGTGCGGATGCTGATCGAATCCGACCACGTCACCCCCACGACGCGCGACGCGTTGCAGGCGCGGCTGCGGACGCCGGAAGTCACCCAGCCGCGCTTCTTCGATGCGGCCGCGTTCGAAACCCTGTCCGCCGTCTGCGACCGGCTGATCCCGCAACCCGAACGCCCGCGCCCGATCGATCTGGCCGGAACGCTCGACACGCGGCTGGCCGACGGCACGGGCGACGGCTGGCGCTACGCGCACATGCCGCCCGACGCGGACGCGCATCGACTGGGGCTGGCCGGTATAGACCAGGCGGCGAACGGCATGTTCGGACGACCCTTCGCGAGGCTGGGCGAAGCTCAAGCCGACGACGTGCTGCGCGCCGTCCAGCACGGCGCGGCGGCGGGCGCGGTGTGGACCGCGCTCGACCCGCGCCGCTATTTCGAGGAGCTGCTCGCGCAAGCCACCGACATCTATTACGCGCACCCCCTTGGCTCCGAAGAAATCGGCTATGCGGGCATGGCGGACGCGCATGGCTGGCATCGTATCGGCCTCGACGAACAGGAGGCGCACGAGCCCGTCGCGACCGTGCTGGAGGCCGTGGCGTGACCGCGATGCCGACCTGCGAACCCGCGATGCGCGCCTACCCGCCGTCGGACATCGTCGATGCGGTCGTCATCGGCATGGGCGCGGGCGGCGCTCCGCTGATGGCGCGGCTGGCATCGGCGGGGCTGTCCGTCGTCGCGCTGGAGGCGGGCCGACACTGGACCCCGGGTAGCGATTTCGCCACCGACGAACCTGAGCAGAACAAATTGTTCTGGACGGACGAGCGCCTGTCGGGCGGCGGCGATCCGCTCGCGTTCGGAAAGAACAATTCAGGGTTCGGGGTGGGCGGATCGACGCTCCAATACACCGCGTACACGCCGCGCGCGCAGCCCGACGACTTTCGCATCCGGACGGAGTTCGGCATCGGCGAGGACTGGCCGATCGGCCACGACGAACTAGCCCCCTACTATGACGCGCTCGAACGCTTCCTGGGCGTGTCCGGCCCGGCGAGCTACCCGTGGGGACCGCCGCGCGATCCTTACCCGCTCATGCCGCTGCCGCTCAACGCCGCCGCGCAACTGATGGAGCGCGGCTGCGAAAAGCTTGGGCTCCGCACCTCGCCCGCCGCCAACGCGGCGTTGTCCGGCTCCTACTACCAGGACGGCGTCGGCTGGCGCCCCGCGTGCACCAACCGCGGCTTCTGCCAGGCGGGGTGCAGCACGGGGGCGAAGGCGAGCATGGACGTGACCTTCGTGCCGCTGGCGATCGGCGCGGGGGCGGAAGTGCGGGCGAAAAGCTTCGTGACCGGCTTCGAACGCGACGTGAGAGGCGCGATCGTGGCGGTCGTGTACGTCCGGGACGGTGCCCGGGAACGCCAACGCTGCCGCCACGTCTTCCTGTGCGCGGGTGCGATAGAGACGCCACGGCTGCTGCTCCTGGGCGATCTCGCCAACTCCAGCGGGCAGGTCGGTCGCAACTTCATGGCGCATACGGGACTGCAGATCTGGGGCCGCTTCGCGCAAGAGACGCGCCCGTTCAAGGGCATTCCCGGCGCGCTCATTTCCGAAGATACGCACCGACCAGCGGACGTCGACTTCGCGGGCGGGTACCTGCTGCAGTCGATCGGGGTCATGCCCGTCACCTACGCGGGCCAGGTCGCGCGCGGGCGCGGGCTTTGGGGCGACGCATTGCGCCAACACATGCGCGGCTACAACCACACGGCCGGGATCAACATACTTGGCGACTGCCTGCCGAGCGCCGAAAACTTCATGGAGCTGTCGGACGAGCGCGACGGACGCGGCGTTCCCAAGCCGCGGATCCACTTCACCAATGGCGACAACGAAGTCCGCATGACCACGCACGCCGAACGCATCATGCGCGACATCTGGGACGCGGCGGGGGCCAACGAAGTGTGGGCGTTCCCGCGCAACGCGCACACGATCGGGACGTGCCGCATGGGGGCGAAACCCGACACGTCCGTGGTCGACGCGGACTGCCGCTCCTGGGACGTGCCCAACCTCAGCATCTGCGACAATTCGGTTTTTCCGAGTGCGCTCGCGGCCAACCCGGCGCTGACCATCATGGCGGTGTCGCTGCGCACCGCCGACCGCTTCCTGGAGGCAGCATGACCGACGGCTTCCTGGACATCGTGAAGAAGACCCATGGCGACCGCGGCCACGCGGGCGACGAGCATGGCGGCGGCGCGGGGCA
>JAABUS010009264.1_pt1 | contig 10450 bp, 12 predicted proteins | sample 5560161 | NCBI WGS metagenome assembly JAABUS01 (sample SAMN10711885, study PRJNA513376) | rock metagenome | isolation source: Antarctica rocks | place: Antarctica: Victoria Land, Trio Nunatak nord | collected 2016-01-04
GAGATGACATGCGATTTTGTTTGCACAGCTGGCCTGTTCTCTTTCACAGAGCTGGCCTGTTCTTATTATGCTGATAGCTGTGTCTTGGGTTGTTTGATTGCAGCAAAAGTGAGCTCAGATAAGCCTATATGCGCATCGCTGTCCAGCAGGTTTTCTGATGTGCAACATGATAGAGCAATTGATGCCTGGCAAAGTCATGCGGCACTCTACCTTGCCATCAGGCAGGTCAGTGTAGCCAGAGACATCACTGAGCTCCTCATTGCCAAACTTGCCGATGCTGCCCTGCAGCTTGAGGCCTGTGAAGGTGCGAGCCATGCTCCAGAACCTGATATGCCCTGTGCCTGTAGCAAGCGGATAAGAGGCGTCAGCTTGAAAGATGACATGAGCCCATGCAGACACAGCAGAGCAGGCCTTGCAAGAAGCTGGTATGGTAAAGGCCTGCTGCGCGCAGGCAGAAGCACCAGAAGCATGCAGTAGTGCTGCGCCAGCATTTGAACTGCACCTAGACATGCAAACACAGGTAGCAGGTTGCAAGTAAGTACAGTAATGCAAGGAATGTCTGCCTTTGCATCACCATTGGTTGCAATTGGAATTGACATGAGCAGCATGCCTATGCGGGCAGACTTTCATTGCACGGCATCCAAGAACCACAGAGATCAGACCTGAAGTCACCAAGGAACCGTCAGCGTATGGGCAGAATGACACGCAGTAGACCTCTTGGGAGAAGGCCTTGCTACGCAGCAATGTGCAGCCCGAGCGCCAGTCCCACACTGTCAGCATGAAGTCTGGGAAAGACCCCACGGTTGCTAGTCTGTCCCCAGCCTGGTTGAAGGCAGCTGCTGAGTAAGCCTGTTCTGTGCCATGCTCCAGGGTCTGTTCTAGGGTCAGGCTAGGGTACTGGTAGATGTAAGCATTTGGGGGACCATGCTGGCTTTTCTCACCAACCACAAAGTTCCTACAGCAAGGATCACGTAAAGTTTGGGCTGCGACTGTGGTACACAAGCGGCGTTCCATGCATGCCCTGTGAGCTTACATGTCTGCAGCCAGTCAAGTAGAGCTCTGTTTACAGCTTACAACGTGACAGCACAGCAGTGTCACAGGACCTGATTGCAAAGATATCAGGCTGATGCCTCAACACTGTGATTTTGTGGGGGATTGCAATTGGTCACCTGTGATCAGCAGAGGCCGCCAAAGCTCCTACCCCTTCAGCCACAGGTGTGGAAATGTACTGTGGGACACACGTAGTGAGATCCAGCAAAATGACATTGGTGCCAGCAGATGTCAGCAGGGTGTGGTCATCAACGAGATGGATGTTGTTGCGCTTCTGACTGTCCAAGGATAGCAAGCCTTGCATCAACAAAGCATCTGCTGGCAACTTGTTGGCTGCTGCCTCCTGCAGATTGTCAGGTGCCGGTGTTTGACAGGCATGAATATGTTTGCATCGCTAACACATGTCGCAAGGGTACCCATGTCCACCTTGCCTGTGTGTAGCAACAAGTGCAGTGCATACGGAGTGGTCTGCAAGTGCTATTGATGCATTTGCTCACCAACATTTTGAGCAACGCAAAAAGTGCAGTATTGTTCAGGTAGGCCAGACCAACACTGTATGTAACCAGAGAAGTGTCACTACCTGCTCAGCAAGCTGATTGTTGACAGCAAGACTTGGAGTGTCTGCTATCTTGCCCTTAGGCGCAGATACACCTGCACCTGCAGCTGCCTCTGATGTCGGGCCATTTTCCTCCACAACCTCTTCCTGGCCCTGCTGAGTGTAGGCAATGTCAGCCTGATCAGTTGCAGCAGAAGTTGCAAGACCATGCTCGATCCCTTGATCGACCGACTGAACAGTCTCGGACAGCTCAGGGTCCACGAGAGCTGCAGCGTATGGCAAAGCTTGCGGCTGCGGCTCGTGCAGATTCTCCTGAGCAAAAATGAAGATGATCAGGTCCCTCTACTCAGTGCATGCAGCTGTTATAATGTAAAAGCTTGCATCCCATTATCTAGTAAACTACCTGCACTTCGGAGGGTTCCATGGTGATGCTGTGATCTAGGCTCGGCGCTGTAAACCTCCCAACACTTCCAGGTCTGATCCAATTTAGTGTGCGGCCTGTCTGGTTGTCAGTGCGCGCCTGCTTCCTTCCAATGACACTTCATGCCATTGTGCACCGGCGCTCGCGAGAGTCACAGCTACGCCGACCTGCATGCTGCCTTTCGTGCGCGCAACGATTACAATCCTGGAGCGAGGAAGAGAAAAGCAGAGGATATAGCAAGTATTAAATCTGGTATTGAAAGTCGCGAGATGCACTGCACAAGCCGGCCTTCGAAGACTTTTGTTCCACATTCCGCTGGTTTGTTTCATTGCAAATAATCAAACTCATCGCCATTGATTAAGGACCGCTGTAGGCCTTGGAATCTTGTTTCTTTTCGGTGAATATCCTGGCAAGACTGCTTGCGTGATCATTCACGGTCAAAGCGGCGCTTCCTCGTGCCATGACCTGTTAGATGTGCATCTGAGCACTCTGCATCAGTGCTGACGGTCATGGGCACGAAAGTCAGAGGTCACATGTTTAACCTAAGCTTGACGCCTACGCGCTATTAGATCACGCGACCTCAGAAGTCCACATTTCCTTCCTTAGGAAATCCTGAGGACTGAGTTTGCCAAATTGCAGATGTCCTGCCATTGATGCTTGCACCACCTTTTTCAACGTATGTCCAGTCGTGTGATCACTATTGAGGCCTTTTTTCTGTTGTAGGGCTGATGAACACTGCATATCGTCACACCCCCTTGCTGGCTTTATTCCTGACGCTCGTACTTATGACAGCAAGGGAAGTTCAGTGTCTTCCCAGGTTCAGGTCAGTATGTAGCATCAGCGTTGACCTCTGTCATCTCTTTCCAAGGTCAAGAGGCAAAGTCTGCTTAGTCACACGACATGTGCCAGTGAGGGAATGTTGTATCATTCTGAGCTGACACATGCTGTAATCACGGCGCTCCAGAACAGATGCTGCTTTCTGCAGTTCTACCTTGACATGAGGCTTTTCAGATCAAGAACTAGTGCGTTCCCGTAGAATCGTCATTAGTTAGGATCGACGCCCATGAGTGGTGGCCACTAGAAAACCCAATATGAATTGTAGCAGCACCATAGTAGCGACCCTTTGTTCTCGGTGCCTGATCTGGAACAGTGTGTCTCACCCTACAACTGTCACTTTTTGTGTGTGCATCTTCGGTCATCAAGCCCGCCAGTGTAGAGTCGCATCACAATGAAGGCATTACTGTTGTCGTCAAGCCATTTTTAATCGCCTGGTGCTGCCAAGAATTTGATGCAGAGCGCATACTTGGCATGCACAGTGGCACACATGATCAGCACATTTCCTTCCTTGAATAATTGATGATAAAAAGCTCCCTTTGTTTCAACATGAAGGTTGTCGCCTGCAGGTGCTAATCTCAAATACACGTTATCCCTTAGGCCATAGGCAAGGCTGAGACACTAGATCGAATCTTTTCAGATGCTTTTGCAGAAAGACAGTTTGCAGGCACAACAGCAGGTACAGCAAGGAGTCACAGTTCACATCTTAGGCAGCTCCAAAGGGCTGCATGTGTCTTGCTTGTGGATGCATATACAACGAAACTAACATATGACTACATTAATGAAATAACAAGTTACATACAAACAAGCTAGTTCAACATGCATGCAATGAACATGCTACAATATATAGTACATAGGGTTCGGCAATTTGAAAGATGCAATGGCAGGTGATGTGCCAGCAAGATCAGACCACTGATCTCCCAAGCTGCCTGCTATCACATACCCCCTGGCTGTCAGTTGAGCCCTCTTGTCTGGCTTGTATACAGATTCCAGTCGTGTGTCGTCTGGATCTCGCATATCAAGCTGGAGATAGCATGGCTGACTTTCGGTAATATTTGGGTCAGTGCATTGTGACCCGTATCCTGCAGCCTGTAGGTTGCTCGCTGTGGATTGCCTATTATTGCCTGTGTCATGCCTGCCATCAAACATATCAAGCTCAGTCAGACCCACAAGGTAAATAGTCAGAATGAGCACTCTGTTTCTGCAAACACCCACTGAAAGAAGAGGCACCCGCATTTGGTGCAGACAATAGACACCTGTGCACCTGACGTGCAAATCACAGTACAGGCTCAGCCAATGAGTGCTCAACATTCACACAGGCGAGTGCAACAAAACAGCTTGAGCTACGGCAAAGCAAGCACTTGATGACTCTTTTGATGACAAGCTTTGCTTGCATCCACTGTATGTGAACAAGGACACCAGACTTCCAGTCAAAGCCATGGTATGTACACTAGCTAGCTATCTGGCTAGCAGGCATATTGCTTGAAGAATGCAGGAACATATATATCATTTCATGAAACACATCTTCAGGCAGCTGCCACAAGCCAGTGCAACAGCTGACTGCAAAAGGGATCTGGATCAAAGTCTGACCGGCCAGTGAGGAATGTGAGGGTGAAGCCCTGGTGGTACAGGGCATTATAGAGGGACCTGCTGGGCGTCAAGGCTGGAGCATTCCCAGCTGCCTGCCAAGCTCTGCATGAACAACACAGTCTGATCATGTTGGAGTTTTCAGGTCAGATAGAAAGGAACGGCAGATGCAGCAAGAAAAAGCACCCTGCCCAAGAGCCAGCAGAGCCAGTCAGCCAGACATAGGCCAGGACTCAACAGAGGTGTACGTCAGCAGCAGAGATGCCTTTCCAAGAAATGTAACATGTCCAAAACCTGATCACTTGACACATGATGCTGCACTTTGTTCGCACTGTACTATGCATGCCAGGTTGCTAAGAACTGCATGGTGCATGGTACAGTCAGGCATCGTTTGCAGATGTTGCCATTGCATTTTGCTGATGCATTATGCAATGAGGATGTCATTGGAAGATATCAGTGTGCTGGCAACTGCTTGCAAGTACAAGACATGCCAACACGTTGTCTGTTCTGTGACTTGTTGCATTGATGACTGTGCACAGCAGTCGCAACCAAGTTGCAGTAAGACAGAAGGTGCAGTGTGAAATGCTTGTGCAAGCAGGTTGTGCCCTTGACAAGCTTCCTGGTCATTGCTGTCATATGCATGGCTGCGCGAAGGCTGCACAGATTGCGAATATGCCAAGTTAGCTGTTTAGGCAGTTTGCAGAGGTCGTGACCGAAGGATTATCACACCTTCTTGCAGAATCATCTTCCGGCACATCAGCCAGCTGATACTCCTGCCACTCCTGTCATTCAACATCAGCAGTAGAGCATATTGATGCTGCGGTTGTTTCTGTGGACACGCAGCACAGATCTGCTGTGTGCGGGTGGCATCAAATTGAATCCTGATGCCATCATGCAAAGCGATGATTCAAATGCATGTAGACATAGATGTGTCGTGTCACAGACAGTACCATGTGAGCCCACCCAGAGTTGGCATTAACAATATCAGTGGTTGCAAACAGCAAGAGGGCCTTACCGGCAGGTTGGACAAAGCAGTTTCATCAATGTCGAAGACAACCACTTGTGACCGGCTCACATTCTCAACGTTGTCAAAATAATCTGCAGCTGCGTTGACAGCAATTTTCACGTCCCTCAAGTACGGTCCAGCCTGCCAGATGTACAGGTTTTGATTTAGTTGAAAAACCCGTGTAGGACTTCTGTAGCTGCTGAGCACTGATGATGCGGCACATGCAGGAAATGTACTTCCAAGTGTCCACTTACAATATAAGCTCTCAACTCCATTCTGCATTGTGCTGAAAGTATGTGTGGTTCTGGAAAGGTGCCATCAACGACTTTTCCCCCACCCAACGCATACAGGCAATTAGACTCTGCTAAGGGCTTTTTGCCAAAAGCTACAAAGCCCTGCACACAGAACACCAATAAATGCTTGCTCATGAGACGAATGGCCCGTTCAGCAGCACAGCTTCATCAAGTCATCCTCTGCTGTTGTGCTGCTTGTGCGTCATCGTCCAGCAACTCAGGACACTCTCCTTACCAGGGTGATCCCAAATACAAATACGAGGAATGTGCTCAAGCAGGCCCAGGCAAGCAGTCCGTTTTGCCCACAGACGGCCTCTCGCATTCGCTCAGACCGAGGCAACAGAGCCTCTTTGGCCTCCAGCTGCAGCGACCCCGCCGTGTCGCTGTCCGCCTCAGCCATGTCCAAGCCGTACCCTTACCTTGCACAGCTCAAATGACAACCCACCGATAATTATCCGCTGAAACTCGCCCCGAAGAAGTTCGGCGCGCTTCCAGTGGTACCTCAGCAAGCGCTCTGAGGATCCGCCCCCGCAAGGCATCCTAAACCTTGAAGGTATACGGGACACCATTGATGACTAAGACCATGAATATTCTTGCAGCCATGTGAACAAATGTTGACCAACTTTCCATTCCCCCTAATCCGGAGGGGGGGGGGGTCGTCCAACATACCGGAGTGCGAGGTACGGCGTCAAAGCTAGTGCGGTTACAGAGCCTGAACCGTCGTAACTACTGTTTAGGTTCAAATGCGTGCGCTCAGGCGTGCGCTTTGGCGTGCGCCTTCTCTCAGACTGCAAGACAAGCCAGCGAGACCTCCGCTCCCCCAACCCCCACGGTTGCTAGCGGACCTTTCTCCTTGACACTGCAAAGACCAGACCCAATCGCGATGTACTCGCAAACGTATGGCCCGAGTTCAGGCTCTGGGCCTGGTCCAATCGCTAGACACTTTCTCCAACAGATGAATCTCGACAATCGCAGTGGTGAGCGTCCGCGAATGATCTCGGCGACTCTTGGAAGAGACGCCAATATCGTAAAATATATGAACGACAACCATCGCCAGCGCGCCGAAAGCATCGAGGTCCGAACGCATGCACATATGCCCGCGCAGTAAACATTTCCCAGCCTACTATCAGCGACAACTTCAAGCCTCTCTCGTGTGCACAGGAGCTTTACGAGGTAGTTTGCACGGAGTCCGTGACACGTGGTCATAATATCGCGGTGCTATACTTGGATTCTGCGTGGGACACACACAACCTGGACATCCTGGAAGATTTCTCTATAGTGGCAAGCCGCGACACACCTTTTATGGTATTTCGTGTGATTGTTTTCAACCATGGAGTTCTTAAGCTCAGTCCCAGCTTTAACTCATCAACTGTCAGGTGGTCTGGCTGTCCTCGTCGTGAAGGCCCCAATGGTTCTGTCTTGCATTTCTAAGGTGCTGTGACTTAGATTTCCCTTAAGACAGATGAAACCCCAAGCTTGTAACGTGAGATGCATAACAGACTAGCAGCTGCAGCAGTAACGTTAGTGCAAGCATAGCGCAGTAGCAAATAAGAGCTTGGTTAGCACAAGTTGGAGGTGTTGGAAAAACATCGGTGGTGGTAGGGTGAGGTATAGGTAGGGCTACAACTTATGCCATCCGTCAGACAGTCGTTACAGTGGTATTGATGGTTTCTTTGCAACAAAGATGACAGGACTGCCATATTTACTGTTGCTTCCCTGAATGAATCCTTTTTGTAGCAGTATGGTGATCTGCCCTTCACACTCTTGCATTTCATCCCTACTCATTCTGTACATCTTTCTGTTGGGCAAAGGCTCATCACTTTTCAAAGGGATGGTGTGAAATACACTGCGCTCAGGTGGCGACTCAGCAGGCAGGTCTTGAAATACTGACTGCTTTCTGCCACTTACACTTTGCTCAATTTCATCAGGCAGGCCATGTTGCCAAAGTCAGCTTTTGCACTGCTATCAACAGCGTTTGCATGCAGTATGAACGTTCTATCATCAGCATCAAAGTATTCTTCAAAACATCAGCTGCAGCAGCAAGAAAGAAAAGAAAAGAAAAGACTACGCCTTTCGGCGTCTATTTAATGAGAAGCCAAGTATTACACCGGGCTGCCCAGAAGCTGCAGCAGCAACCATACTACATTTACATTGTGATATACACCATCATCAACAATGGGCCAATCATATGTCTGTCCATCAGAATTTGCCCAACCAATATGCAGACTGTCAGTACTAAACATAACGTCAGCTCTGTTCTTCTGCAACCAATCACAGCCAAGAATCACCTCAAAATCACTGGTCATGTTTAGCGCCATCATTGAAACAGTAGCCTTGAAATCATGACACTCTAGTGCCGTCTTGCAGTTCCTCGAGACGATGCCTTATTGCCATCTGCCAACTTCATCTAAAGGACCATACATCTCAATTAGTTGGCTGACAAAAGACCAGTTGGCATCAGTATCAACTAGTATCTGTAACAGCGTCCCCATGGGGCCTGGCCAGGAACGCTGCAAGATAACCAGTAAACATCATTTGCGATCCACATCTGCTGAAAGCATTGCCTCAAATCCATGGCGGAGTGACTTGCCAGAACTCACTTTGTATTTCTTGTTTCCAGCATAATCATATTCATCAGAATCTGAATCTCAAATCATGTTGTGCATGTTTGCATGCATGACTGTTGGCGGCAGGCGTAAGGCCATAGCCGAATCTGCCAAATGTCTATTCAATCATGCGACTGATTGGTGCACACAGAGGAGTAGATGCTTGCCTGCCATGCCTCTGCCTCTACCCCTGCCAGGGCCACCCCCTGCCTGGGGTGCTGGTCTGTATTGTTCAGGCAAGCTTGGGCATGCACGCCACCCATGGCCTGTCTGGCCACACTTGTTGCAGACATTATAGAAAGCCCAACTGTAGGCACAGTGGTCTCCATCAACGCCTTGTGCAGCATTGAATTGCGCCTCCTGTGGCGGCAATGCCAGCCTTCAGGGCAGCACCATGATTGCGGTCACCACCAGTGCAATAGGGTGCTAATCTGAGACTGTTGCCACCTCTGTTGCATTCTACATAATTTGCTTGTCCACAGCCTTGACCACGTGTCCTTTCTTTCTGGGGCTGTTCCTGACTGTAATTCTGCTTAGTAAACATATGTAGGTTAGCCTCTCACTTAGACTTTCTCAGCAGTATCAATCAGCTTGTCAATATCTTGCATCACATCACGAGAGATCATGCCTTCTAAGTTAAACATAAAGACAATCAGTTTCTTCAAGCCTCTCAAGAGATAGACAGCCTGAGTGATGGTATCTACAGGTGTGCCCACTTTGCTTGAAGCAATTCTGGCAGCACAGCTACAAACTGTGCAGCATTTGTTTCAACACTCATCTCATTCTGCTGCATCATGGCAAGCTCTTGACTGGCCTTTCTAGACATGTGTTGAGAACCTGAGGGCGGTTGCAACACATCAATTGATGCAAGCAAAGCTGAAGTGGACTTTCATTCATGCTGGAATGAGGGCACTCAAGACAGGAACTATGCCAGAGAGAGCCTGCAAGCAGACGTGAGAGGACAGGCAAAAGCAGCAGGTTTTGTCAAAGATTGTTGTTTGCATTGTTACCTTGGGAGAGCAGACATATATGTGCCAGAAGCTTGGCACAATGCACTGCTGCCAGGTCTTCAAGTATTTCTTGATGCTGTGTTACACCTACCATACGGAGTACCTGAGACCCTGCAGCGCATTGAGCTGTTTGTGCAAGGGTTCTGGCAAGCTCTGCCAATTAAAACGCTCAAATATGGAGCAGACTTTGAAACGAAGCAGCTGAATGGTGTGAAAGAGGTCATGGCAACAGATGAATATGGCATATTTGCAGCCAATGACAGAGAGGCAGAGCTTGACAGTATGGAGAAGCTTGGCCTCAAGGTTCCCTACTTGAGCAACTGGGCGCAAGAGCAGGCTTCTCTGAAATATGCTGCCGAAGGCTCAGCAGCGGAATCAGATGAGCCTGCCGCAAAGCAGCTGAGACTGGAAAATATTGAGGTTCAAGCTGCATCTGGATCAACTGTGGCACAGAAGCAAAGGGAGTATGTTGCACACGCAGAAGCAATAGAGTGCATGAGATTGGACATGCAATTGGCACAAGAGCAAGCGCAATTAGGAAAAGAAATAGCTGCAGCAGATGCTACCACTGCTGCTGACAACAGAGCAGTCCAGGCAGCACAAACACAAACAATGGCAAGCGCAGCAAGAGACCTCGCAATGAGGCAAGAGATGGATCCAGGGTGCAAGCTGCCATTGGTGTCTGGTTACACAGACAGATATATCGATTCAGCCGCGCACTGCAAATTACAAGCACAGTGGTGTAGGCGAGGCAAGTGGCAGTGACGGTTCTCATGCAAAGCTAGGACCCTTGGTAACCCTAGAGCACTCCTAGAGCGCATGCATGTGTAGAGCACATATGTTGCAGCTCAATGCCTCTCAGCCCATGTATTTGCTTCACTGAATAGAAGAAGAGGGACGCGGGCAGCGGTTGGCAGTTTTGCAGATCTGCAACCTGCTGGCCATCACCGCGCCTGCATCATTGCAACACACTTAAGTAGCTGCACACATTCTCAAGATGTTGCGACACGCAGCCCGCGGTCTGTGCCGACGAGGTCTGATTGCACGGACGATCAGCACAACAGCAATGGTTCGTCAGGACGAGGAG
>JAABUS010009265.1_pt1 | contig 10449 bp, 10 predicted proteins | sample 5560161 | NCBI WGS metagenome assembly JAABUS01 (sample SAMN10711885, study PRJNA513376) | rock metagenome | isolation source: Antarctica rocks | place: Antarctica: Victoria Land, Trio Nunatak nord | collected 2016-01-04
CATTCAACATGGTACCCACTGGTATCACAGCCATTCTGGTTTACAGGAACAAATTGGTATGTATGGGGCTTTCGTAATGAATAAAAGAAAGGAGTGGGACATTCCCACCATACCTGTTGTGCTTAGCGACTGGATAGACATGAATCCTAAACAAGTAAACCGCAGCCTGCATAACCAAACGGATTGGTTTGGGTTGAGAAAAAACACCATACAAAGCTATTCAGAAGCGATAAAAACCGGGCACTTAAAAACGAAACTCTCAAACGAATGGAAACGCATGCTGGCCATGGACGTAAGTGATATAGCTTACGATGTGTTTTTAATCAATGGCAAAAATCAAAGCTCCCGGCAAGAGTTCAAGGCAGGAGATAAAGTAAGACTTCGTATAGCAAATGGCGGTGCATCTTCCTATTTCTGGCTTAACTATTCCGGTGGTAAAATAACAGTCGTAGCTACTGATGGTAATGATGTAGAGCCTGTGGAAGTGGACAGATTGCTGATTGCAGTATCTGAAACGTACGATGTGGTTGTTACTATTCCTGAAAATAAAAGTTATGAATTTTTAGTTACGCCTGAAGACCGTACCAAGTCTGCCTCCCTCTGGCTGGGCAACGGGCTAAAAGTATCGGCAGAAAAACTGCCAACATTAAAATACTTTGCTGGTATGAAGATGATGAATGACATGATGGATATGCAGGGTAACATGAAACAAATGGACGGGATGGAAATGGCTAATCAAACTATGGACATGAATGCAGTTATGTATCCTGAGATAACCGGTTACGAAAATAACGACAAAACTAAAGGTTCACACGGAGAAAATGGAACCGGCAGCAGCGGCATGAACAGTAACAGCGGCCACGATATGAAAGGCATGGACATGAAGACCGATAGCAAAAATGAAGGAGGCAACACCAGTGCCATGAAAGAAAAAAAGGAAGACGGTAAGAAAGCAGGTCAGAAGGATGGCATGAAGATGAGTAATAATAGTATGGCTGGTATGGATATGGACAATACAAGCAGTGATATTGTAACGTTAAGCTATGCAATGCTTAAAGCGCCCGAAAAGACCACCCTGCGTCCGGGGCCATTAAAAACGTTAAGCTTTGAACTGACCGGTAATATGAACCGTTATGTATGGAGCATAGATAATAAAGTTGTTTCTGAGGCTGATAAAATCTTAATTAAAAAAGGAGAAAACGTGCGCATTGTTTTATACAACAATACCATGATGCGTCACCCCATGCACCTTCACGGTCATGACTTCAGGCTGCTGAACGGGCAGGGAGAATATGCTATTATGAAAAATATAATAGACATTATGCCTATGGAACGGGACACTATAGAATTTGCTGCAACAGAGCAGGGCGGCGACTGGTTTTTCCATTGTCACATTTTATACCACATGATGAGTGGAATGGGCCGGGTGTTCAGTTACCAGGATACGCTGGGAGATAAAACGGATATTACAAGCGCTAAAATAGCGAAGCGTGGCTTAAATTCAGATGACCGCCACTACCACTCCATGGCGAGGATAGGCCTGGAAAGCGCAGGCAGCGATGGTATGGCTATGCTATCAAATACACGCAACACAATTGCTACGGCATGGCACCTGGGTCTTCATCCTGAACATGGTGAGGAAAGTGAAACTACGGTAGGGCGCTACCTGGGCAGGATGCAGTGGTGGAGACCATTTATTGGTTATGATTATCACTACAAAAAAGTAGACCAAAATGGTGAAGAAATTAAGAAAGGAATAATGGGACGAAACATTTTTGGCAGTGATAAGTACAATATGCTTGGTCAACTAAGCAATAAAAATAACCGCAGCACGATAACCGCAGGCATACAGTATTTATTGCCAATGAACATCATGTCGGAGTTGCGGGGAGACCTTGATGGAAAACTGCGAGTTCAGCTCAGCCGGGAAGATATTCCGGTATCACCACGTCTTCGAGCCAACTTCATGATTAATACGGACAAAGAATATGCCCTCGGCATGCGTTACATCATTACCAAATATTTCAACCTGTCTACCCATTATGATAGTGATATGGGATTGGGTGCAGGTATTACAATAACATATTAAATAAAGCTTTTACTATTTTTTTAATTAAAAACAAAAACAAAAACAAAATGAAGAAGACAATTATTGCAATCGCTATTTTATTAGCAGCGAACACAAGCTCATTCGCACAAGACAGTACTAACAAGAGTGGCACTCATCAGCACAAGATGACAACAAAACAAAAGTACACCTGTACTATGCACCCTGATGTGGTAATGGATAAGCCTGGAAAATGCCCGAAATGCGGGATGACCTTAGTAAAAATGAAAAGCAAAAAGACTAAATCAATGGGCAACATGAAAATGTAAGAGTTTTTAAAACCAATCTTAACCCTTAATAATAAAACACAAGTAAATTTTTTAATAGTAAAAAAATTCAGAGGTTATAAGACGTACAAAAGTTGTATTGAAGGATGTTTGAAATGCCGGTAATCCGTAATTATTGCAATCTTCTTCCCTTATTTACCTTAAGAACAAATCACAAATTATATTATTAGCAGTTAAAAATGAAAAGAGTTATGAAAAAGACAGTATTTGTATTTGGAAGCGCAGTTGTGCTATTATTAGCAGCATGTTCAAAAGAAAATGCTACAGGATTAGTTTTGCAAAGTCATGATGCAAATCGTATGATGGATACGATGCATGCTGATGCATGCTATTATGAACAGAATGGAAACAATGACAATGAGCAATGACCCCGAGATTGATTTTGCTAAAATGATGACCATGCACCACGAGGGTGCTATCAATATGGCAAATGTAGAATTACAGGCAGGAAGCAATGATTCTCTTAAGCGAACTGCGCAAAAAATAATCACTGAACAGCAAATGGAAATCCAACAATTTCAAACCATATTAGCTACCCTGACTGTTGACAATATGGATATGGAATACATGACGGAGCAAATGGATGGTATGAAAAAAATGGACGCTTCAATGGATGTTCAGTTAATAACAGGCAATATTGATAACGATTTTGCAACATTAATGATGTTACATCACCAGGCAGCTATTGACTATGCTTCCGGGTACCTGCATCATGGAAATAACGCACAATTAAAAACAATAGCTAATAACATTATCAAAGCCCAGACAATGGAGATACAGGAATTGGGAGCTTGGTTAAAGGCAAATAAGCGATAATAAAAGGGAAGAATATAATTAAGAAGGTGCAGTACCGAAGCTGCGCCTTCTATTTCGGGGGAGGATAAAAACATATTACAATCCGCAATTAATCACTAAAATCAAAAAATGATGATCACTAAAAACAAATTGGCAATTACCCTAACAACAGGTTTGTTTTTTTTCACAGCCTGCAATAACGGTACATCCACCGCAACAGACAAAGACACAACAGAAACTGCAACAATGAGTAACACAAAAAATGATACCATGGATAAGAAAATGAATATGGATGATATGAAAAAAGACAATGGACTGATGTCTTCCATGAATACAATGATGGACAAAATGAGCAGTATGCAAATGTCAGGAGATTTTGATATGGACTTTGCTAACATGATGATAGAGCATCACCAGGGTGCTATAGATATGAGCCAGGAAGAATTAAAGTCAGGCACAGATGAAAAAATGAAAAGCATGGCTCAAAATATAATCAGTATGCAAAAAGAAGAGCAAAGCAAATTAAAGGAGATTGTAAAAAATAGTAAGCCAATGAAAATGGGTGATGAAAAACACGATGAATTAAGTAAAGAAATGGATAACATGAAAGCTGATATGAGTAAAATGCAAATGACTGGTAATACAGATAAGGATTTTGCAATGATGATGGTATCACATCATGAAAGCGCTGTAAAAATGAGCAAAGACGAATTATCTCATGGTATGAATGCAGAGCTTAAAAAAATGGCGAAAAAAGGAATTGAGGATCAAACAAAAGAAATAAGTGAATTCAAGTCATGGCTGTCTGCGAACAAGTAAGACTTATAGGTTTTGTAATTAAATAAATTTTTTATAACCAATAAATATCAAACAAATGAGTCACGAAAATCATCAACAGTTGATTACTGCACTAAACGATTGTGCCGCTGAATGTAACCATTGTGCAACGGCTTGCTTAGATGAGCAGGATGTGAAAATGCTTACTAAATGTATTAAGCTCGACATTGATTGTGCCGCAATTTGCAGCCTCACCGCTACCCTTTTAGCTCGCAGTTCCGAACATGGACACCACCTGTTAAAAGAGTGCATTGAAGTTTGTAATGCATGTGCTGAAGAATGTGAAAAACATGCAAGTATGGGAATGGAACATTGCAAAAAATGTGCAGAAGCTTGCAGGGCGTGTGTAGAAGCTTGCAGCAATCACATGCAACATTAGCATTAGAAAGATGCAGGTATATCCACCTGCATCTTTTTCAAAAAAAGTAAAAAATTTTCATTCTGCAATTTGTATATCAATGCTTCAGTTTAACCGGAAGATTGATACAATAAAATCAGTTTAAAGAAACAAGACAATTCAGCTTAGAAGTTAGTCGTTGCAGGAATTGAAGTTTATAGATTGTTAGTTCCTGCCATTCTCGAATTCTAAGAAAACATACTAACAGATGCCGTCCGTATGTATTTTAAGAAAAAATAAATTGTTGTTATGTTTAAAGATTACCCATCACTCCATCCTTTAGCAATACACTTTCCCATAGTGTTGATACTGCTGTCCGTTGCCTTTCAGGCTGTTGTGGTTTGGAAACCAACCTTGGTACAAATACGATGGACTACCCTGTTTGTAATGGCAGGTGGTTTTTTTTCAGCATGGGCAGCAAGCACTTTATTTCATGCTATGATTGCACCAAATGCCCCTAAATCATCCTGGATTGCATTTAATGCACATGAAGAATATGCACAATATACCTTATGGATGGCAGGGGTTACTTTACTATTAAAAGGCATCGGTGATTATTTTAAAATTAACCGCCGTTCTTTTGATATACTGGTACTGATAGCTGCAATTGTTGCAGCCATATTTCTTTCCATAGCAGGTCATCATGGTGCAAGGCTTACACATATAGAAGGCGTAGGTCCAATGGGAAGATACTTAGGTACCGAAGAAGATGAAAAGAATATGGAAAATGGCAATATGAAGATGGGCAATATGAAAATGGATTCCTCCACGAAGATGAATGATAGCATGCCAGGGATGAATAATATGCAGGGTATGGACACAATGAAAGGTATGAAGGGTATGGATACCGCAATGGGCGGGATGAAGGGCATGAATAACATGCAAAACATGCCCGGTATGGATAAGACGAATGACAAAAGCAATATGAACGGCATGAAGAATATGAAGGGTATGGATAACATGAAAAACATGCCCGGCATGGATAAGACAAATGATAAAAACAACATGAATGGCATGAAGAAGATGAAGGGCATGGATAACATGACAAACATGCCCGGTATGGATAAGACGAATAAGAAAAGCAACACCGATGGCATGAAGGGTATGGATAACATGAAAGACATGCCCGGCATGGATAAGACTAATGACAAAAGCAACACGGATGGCATGAAGGGCATGGATAACATGAAGAACATGCCCAGTATGGATAAGACAAATAGCAAAAAAAACATGGATGGCATGAAAGGTATGGATAACATGAAAGATATGAATGGCATGAAGAATATGAAAGGTATGAAGCTCATTGACCCTTCCAAACCTTTCGATAATAATCCTGCAAGGGAAAGAACCGATTCTGCTAAAAGAGATAAATAGTAAAGTACTTCAACTACCATTTAATAAAGGGAAAGATGAAAATGAATATGAGATATATAGCTGTTATAGGAACATGCTTTTTTAGTACTCTTTTATTTGCACAAACAGTTCAAACCAAAACTGCTGATGAAAGTAGTCAGCAATCCAAATATCGCGGCAAAAAGGTTGAGTATGATTTATACATCGCAGATACTATGGTTAACTATACCGGCAAAAAAAGAATGGCTATTGCAGTAAATGGCTCCATACCTGCTCCCACCTTAAATTTTATACAAGGTGACACGGCTGTAATCAGGGTACATAATACAATGAAGGAAGAAACTTCTGTCCATTGGCATGGCGTTCTCGTACCTAATTCTGAAGATGGAGTACCTTATTTAAATACTGCACCTATCAAGCCCCATACTACACATACTTTTACTTTCCCCATAATACAAAGTGGAACATTCTGGTACCACTCTCATACCATGCTACAAGAGCAGGCAGGTCTTTATGGATCTATAGTAATCAAAAGGCCTGATGAACCCAAAATGAAAGAATTTGTTCTTGTATTGTCTGATTGGTCTAATGAAAACCCTAACGAGATTCAACGCTACCTGAAAAAAGGGGCTGAATGGTATTCTATAAAAAAAGGAGCGTTGCAGAGTTACGGTGAAGCCATTGCTGCAGGTTATTTGAAAGACAAATTGCACCAGGAATGGAAACGTATGACTCCTATGGATATAGCTGATGTATATTATAACAAGTTTCTTATTAATGGCAAAGACAAAAATTATTTTAAAGATGTTAAGCCCGGAGAAATAGTTAAACTCCGTGTCATTAACGGAGCATCATCTTCTTACTTTACCATACAATTTGCTGGCGGTCAAATGCAGGCAGTATCTGCTGATGGAATAAATGTAATGCCTTTAATGGTTGACAAAATCGAACTGGCAACAGCCGAAACATACGACGTGCTTATTCAAATGCCCGAAGATACTGCAGCTTATGAATTCAGGGCGACCTCATGGGATATAACCGGGCACGGTTCTGTTTTTCTTGGCAACGGACCAGAAGTAAATGCACCTTCCCTGCCTAAGCTGGACTACTTTGCCATGATGCGAGAAATGAACAGCATGATGAGTAATATGGATATGAGCGGTGGCGGTATGAATATGAAAAACATGAACGATATGAAGGGCATGGATAAGGGTGGCAATGATATGAAGGGTATGAATATGAAGGGTATGAACATGAATGATAAAAAAGACACAGCCAACAAGAACAACACCCAAGGGATGGACATGCCAGGAATGGATATGAAAAAGAAAGATAATGCAGGGATGGAAAGCATGAACATGAATGGAAGCAATATGCAATCCGGCGGTAACATGCCCGGAATGTTTATGCCTGCAATGGGCTCCGAAGGCACAAAGCTAAGCTACGATATGTTGCGGAGCATTAATCCCTCTTCTTTAGACTCAACAAAAAAATTCCACGAGATTAAGCTCACCTTAACAGGTAATATGCTTCGTTATATCTGGTCATTCGATAATAAAACCCTCTCCGAGTCTGATAATATCCTTATCCGGCATGGCGAAAATGTTAGAATGATATTGACAAATACCACCATGATGCGGCACCCCATGCACCTGCATGGCCACTTCTTCCGCTTCGTAAATGCACAGGGCGAATATTCTCCTATGAAACATACGTTTGACATTAAACCAATGGAAACCGTTACTCTTGAATTTTATGCAAACGAAGAAAAAGATTGGTTTTTTCATTGCCATAATTTGTACCACATGATGAGCGGTATGGCGAGGGTGGTTAGCTATGAAGGCAGCGAGAAAAATGAATTTGCTAAATCGGGTTATAAAGTTTTAAAAAAAGAAGACAGGAAGTTGTATCCCTGGGCAGATATTTCAGTTCACTCACAAGGGGCATGGGGGCAATTTAATGTTTCAAATAACAAAAACGCACTGGAAGTTGAAGGCCGGGCTACTTACAAAGGAGATGTGGAAGTAGAAAATCATTTGCTTCGCTATTTAGATAAGCAGCAATATTTAGCTGCATTTATTGGGTATGACTACAGGAAAAATAAAAGTATAGCGATGGTCTCAAAACCTAATTCAAAAGATAACCGAAATGTCGTGGACGCAGGGTTTTATTACCTTTTGCCAATGCTCGTGCGTTCAGAATGGAGGGTAGATAATAGTGGCCGTTTTCGTTTTCAACTTGAAAGAAGAGACCTGGCATTAAGTAATAATTTCTTTGCCGATTTAAGAGTGAATTCTGATAAAGAATATACAGTAGGATTTCGATATATGTTCAGCCGTTATTTTTCGGTCAGTACCAATTACGACAGTGATTATAAGTGGGGAGCCGGACTAACCTTTCATTATTAATTATAAAAGAAAAACATGCAAACATTCCTCGTCATCTGGTTTTCACTTACAGCATTATCTGTTGCTTATGTTACTTATGATTTAGTTGTAAGAACCCCTGAAATGAAAGTAATGAAATGGGGATGGATAATGGTTACTTTATATACAGGCATTTTTGGAGCCATTGTTTATATATTATCCTGTCGTGAACCTTCCCCAGGCACCCATGAAAAGTTTGTGGCACCGCTTTGGAAACAAACCGTCGGTTCTACTATTCATTGTATGGCAGGCGATGCAACAGGGGTGATAGTTATAGCTTTTATTACAGCATTACTTAATCTGCCTATGCGTATAGACAGCATATTAGAATATATTGCCGGCTTTGCTTTTGGCTTATTTATTTTCCAGTCTCTTTTTATGAAAGATATGCTTGGTGGCAGCTACAAAGAAGCAGTTCTCAAAACGTGGTATCCTGAATGGTTATCTATGAATTTTGTAATGGCAGGAATGATACCGGTAATGATTATTTTAATGACGGCTGATATGCGAAATATGGAAGTTAACTCATTACGCTTCTGGGGGATCATGTCCCTTGCATCATTGGTGGGAGGCCTGCTTGCAATACCTGTAAACTGGTGGATGGTAACAAATAAATTGAAACATGGCATGGGCACAGAAAGAGCATTAGGTAAGGGCGGAGCTAAAGTAAGCAGCATAGTGAAAATGGAAGGAATGAACATGAAAGATATAAATGCACATCCAGAGCCTACTATGGGTATGAATAAAACCCCTGGTAATAAACAATGGATGGATATGAAAAGCAATGTGTCTTTAAAAACAAAAGTGTTTGTAGCGATACTGTCAGTAATCATTTTAGCAATAGGTATTTCAGCAGCAGGTCATTGGGGCAATTTTTCGATGAAACCAGGAGATGAAATGAATAATATGAATGGTATGCCGGTGATGAAATAAAAGCCGGATTTATTAATAATTCTAAGTCCTTGCCATAAAAGAGGTGAAATTTAAATTTAAAGTTTGTAATAAGTAACCAATGAACCTGATAATAAAAAACATGGTGTGTCTTCGCTGCAAGATGGTCGTGGAATCAGTGTTGCAGAACATGGGGATTTATATTACTATAGTGGAATTAGGAGAAGTGCAAACCCGGGATGCACTATCTTACGAACAACTCAACCAGCTTAAAATCTCATTACTTAAGTTTGGACTGGAACTGCTCGAGGATAAAAAGAGCATGGTTGTCGAAAAAATAAAAAATATAATCGTTGAAGTGATTCATTACAGCGAAGAATTGCCTGAAACAAATTTTTCTGATTACCTGAGTGAAAAATTAAATTATGATTACAATTATATCTCAGATCTTTTTTCAGAAGTAAAAGGCACCACCCTTGAACACTACATCATCACACATAAAATCGAACGTGCAAAAGAACTGCTTATTTACAATGAACTTTCGCTTACTGAAATTGCTTTTAAACTTCACTACAGCAGCGTAGCACATCTATCCAAACAATTTAAAAAAATTACCGGTTTAACGCCTTCTTATTTTAAAAGGATGAAACATAAAAGACTCATAGCGCTTGAAAATTTGTAAGTAGTTTTCCTTTCTAACCCCCTCTTGCCTAATATCAAATCAGTAAATCATACAACTTAAATCAATAGTTGTATAACATTAATCTTTTTAATAAGCTCAACTTTGCTTTATGCAGAAAGAACTTAATGAAAAGCAAAACGGCGTAAATCCTATTGCGAAAATCGAGTTGAAAAAAGCAAAACTGCACATTATAGTCGAAATCATCGAATACGTGCCTAATGAAGTGTTAAGTAAAACGATTATTAAAAAGACAACTGGAAATATTACAGTTTCCTCATTTGACACTGGCGAAGAATTAGCTGAAAAAACCTCTCCTTTCGACACTTACATTCAAATAATTGATGGTGCTGCTGAAGTTGAAATCAATCACAAAATATACAAGCTTCGATTAGGCGAAGGAATAGTTATTCCTGCTCATTCAACTCATTGTATTAAAGCCAATGAAAAATTCAAAATGATTTCTACAATTATTAAAAGTGGGTACGAAGACTAACGAAAGACAACTATTTAAATATTAAAAAGACGATGCTTGCCAGCATCTTCATCTGCTGCATTAAGATTTGCAGAAATGAATTGATGGAAGAGTTTTAATCACGATTTTCCTTAACAATTTTAAATTTTAAACAATGAAAAAAACATCTTTAACACTAATGCTGGTAACCGGCCTGATACTG
>JAABUS010009267.1_pt1 | contig 10448 bp, 6 predicted proteins | sample 5560161 | NCBI WGS metagenome assembly JAABUS01 (sample SAMN10711885, study PRJNA513376) | rock metagenome | isolation source: Antarctica rocks | place: Antarctica: Victoria Land, Trio Nunatak nord | collected 2016-01-04
GGTTATAGGAAAGCTTCTTCAAATGATTTGCCCGAATTCAAATCTTTTATTAGTTTATCTAATTTCTTCTATGTATACCAAATCTTAACTTCATGCTTAGCCGCCATATAATTAAGCATAACTTCTTTAAGAGAACCCCCATAAAACTGCCTGTCCGATTTGAAACTCTTAATGTCTGGCATTTTCTTAAAGTTGTCTGAGTGGGCTTTAAGAGTATCTTCCGAATAGTAGCTTCGATAATCGTTTTGCATCGCCAATCCATGTTTAAACCAACTTGGAATTTTAAATGTAAACTCATAAAATCCTATACGTTCATAAAATTCGGCATGTGAAATTTCGTGAGCAATAATGTCTAATTCAATTGCGCCGTTACTTAATACAATAACAGAACCCATTTTAAGATATGTAACTGCCGGGGCAGAAGGTGAAACGCTATATTTTTCAAAATCGTCTTCTTTGTCACAATAAATAAACTTTGGATTACATGTTTTTTGTCCCCAAAGATGGTCAACACGAATTGACGCCTGATTTATTAAGGACTTTAAAATGTCTATCTTATTTTGAGATGTGCTTACGTTAAAATATAGTCGGACATCTTTTTTAAAATTTGAATAGTTAATTAAAATACTTTTCGTCTCTTGAGGAAAAATAATGAAGTGAGCAGAAGCTGAAATTGGAATGATTAAAAGAAAAACTAAAAAAGCCCTGATAATAATTTTTTTAACCTTTGTCATATATGTTCGGGATGTGGTAGTTTAGGTTAACTATCGGAACGTCGCCTTTCATTCCGCATTTACTAAGCGGTTAAATTATTTATAATTTCTTTATCCTGTTAATATTTAACCACTCCGAGATTGTAAAACATTTTTTATCAAATAACATGCCCTCTAAGGATGGCGTTTATAATGTTCTTTCCGCATCTGATCTTCATCATCCATTTCCAGGCCTTTCATTATCTTTCGCCAGTCAATATCTTTATTATAACGCTTCATAGCCTCTGCCGGATCAAAAACACTTTTAGATGGCATAACTAAAGTATAAGGTTTATAATCAGGTTTGTCTGTGAAAAAATCCCGAAGTAATGAAGCTGTAGCATCATACTGGTTTACATAAGGGACACCAAGAATATTATAAATTGTTTTTAAGATTGATCCGAAGTTTGCATGCGTGTGAGAAGTATAACCTCTTTTTACATAAGGTCCTGCCATCATCAAAATACTGCGATGTGCATCTATATGGTCTACCCCACCTTGCGGATCATCTTCTGTTATAAGGACCAGCATGTTTTTCCAATAAGGTGTTCTCGAAAGAAAGTGCAGTATTCTTCCCAGGGCCAGATCATTATCTGCTACGTAAGAGTGAATATATGGATAACCATCCTTTGCCCGTGGATCTGCTGTGTGATCATTAGGTACCTGCATTGTGATAAGTTGAGGCATTTTTGCTTTTCCTTTTAACCACATTCCGGTAAAATTCCTTTCAAACTGATCCATACGAAACTGGTCAGGTATGTTGGTATTAAAACCAGCATAGTCATGGCTTGTTCTTGACCATAATGCTTTTTGCATAGGCACCATTACAGCATGAGCAGCGCCTGTTGCGGTATCCATCCATTCTTCTCTCACGTGCGCTGTTTCATTAGCTTCTCCAAAGTTGTAAAAAGAAATTTTGCTCCGTTCCAATGCTTCCCATAAACCGCCTCTTTCTGCATAATCTTCAGGATCCATACTGCCCGTGGAACCAGGATATCTGCGGCCTGATGCTTTTGAAAATATTTTTGCCGTTTTATCCACACTTGAATTTGTTTCTACCCATTCATTCGGAATTACACCCATCATCCAGTGATGTCCATGAATAGACGCATCGCTGTCACAATAAAAATTATCGCTGAAAGCAAATTCTTTTGCTGCTTTTAAATGATTAGGACCTACGTCTGCGTTTCTTAAAGTATCTCCTTTGGCATAGATATTTACTCCGGTACCAAAACGTGAAATTGTTGAATCTCCTTTACCCGATGTTAACTGTCCCATCACTTCATCATAAGTTCTGTTTTCTTTGGTGATGTAAACTATATACTTAATTGGAGTATTTCTTTTAGAAGGCAAAAGAGGCAAAGGATTTCTCACATCCTCTTTCATCTGCACCTGCACAAAAGTATTGTCAATAGCTTGTTTTGTATACGTCGCAAGTTGCTTTGCATCCGGATTTGAGATTTTTTGAAATGTTCCTAATTGAATATCACCAATATATGTTCCCTGAGGCGGCTTCACAAAACCTTTACCGCCATTTGGCCCTGCACCATAACCGCGGCAGGTAATAACATATAAATCCTTTTCATCTTTACTTAATTGTACTCTTGTTGGCCCCCACCCTGTTGGTATCAGGCCTTTGGTTAATTTTTTTTCTACATCAATTACAGCTATAGCATTAAAACCTAACAGGGTTGCATATAACGTTTTTTTGTCTTTGCTAAGGGCAATACCAAAGGGCAATAAGCCGCGGTAATGATCAATACGGCTATCTGTTTTTATAGGAATATAACCAACAATTTTATGTTGTTTATAATCAATTATTGAAATGTTATCATTTGTTGCATTGCTTACATAGGCATATCTGCTGCCAACTGCTATCGAGTTAGGGCTTGCTCCACCAACCACTTCTGCACCTTCTACCATTTGTCCTATTTGATGCCCAGGCTTAAATTTGTCTATCACTTTATTGGTTACAAGGTCTATGCTGTATACGCTCATAGCTTCGGGGGCTAAGGGACTTCCTACACCTGGTATCTTTCTTCCTTTCCATTTATAACCATTTATTGATTCTTTTGTATTGTTTCCATAAGGATGAAAAGGAATAAGTAAGCTATTTGCATTCTCTTTTGTAAGACCAGGTAAAAGAGGATAATCGTACATACCCACATTTGCAACGAAAGCGGTTTTGTGATCAGGACTGAGGGCCAGGCCAAAAGGCTGTCGTCCTGTTTTTATGGAAGCTGTAATTTTTTTTGTGTTGAGATCAATACGAACCATGCGAAAGTTCCCCCTATCCAAAACCAACAATTCATTGTTATTTTCATTTAATAATAAGTCTGATGTAAAACTGTCTTCAAAATCGTCGTTATCAATTTTGCCATTTAATGAAATGGAATCTAATCGTTGCAATTTTTCTATATCATAAATAATAACTGCACCATTGTCTCCGCCGCTTAGATAAATTGTTTTAGAATCAGGAGAAAAAGCTACGCCTAAAAAAGAACCCTTTGATAAAGGTGAAAGTATGCTGCCATCATAGCTGGGTACTCTTGTATTTGCTAATGTTGCATTATTAATAATTGTAAAAACCCCATTATGCAGAGTGACTGTTTTTGCACCATCAGGGGAAACGGCCATCCCAAAAGGATCATGTGTTATTGTTATGGTTTGTCCGGCGGGAGTTGCATAGCGTCCGCTTGGTAATACTGTTTTGCCTTTTTTATCTATATGCGTATAAGCTTCTTTTCCGGGCACGGTTAATATTTTTACCCCTTTTTGAGCAGAAACTTCTATTGAGCAAAGAATAAGAAAAAGGTAATAAAGGTATTTGCAGGTTTTATTCATAGTACTTATAAATATCTTTTTTATAATTGATTTTGTTTTTTGAACTGCTGAGAAGCAGCGGCCCGCCAAAGCATCTCAGAACGTAAATAGCGAAAAATTAGATAAGAAGAAAAAGTTATTGAAGAATTCATAACACAATTTTGAAAACATTATTTTATAACCTGTTGGCGGAGTTACTTTAACTCGGTGGAAATAGTACCTCCGTAGGAGGTAAATATTGGTAGTTTTAGCGTATTCCATATTTATGAAGCCCTATAGGCGGCGAAATATTGATTTAATATGTGGCTCCTATGGAGCTAAAGCGGAATTTGAAATATTTATTTTCTACCAATATATCGCCTCTATGAGGCTAAAAAAATAACTCCGTTAACAGGTTATTTTATAGTGACCTTTTCTTCTTCTAACACCTCTTTTATTGCTTCAATTAAGGCGCTTACATTTTCAGGAAAAATTTGACCTATGTTGCCGATCCTAAAAGCATCTGCCTTGCTCAGTTTACCAGGATAAATAATAAAACCACGATCGTTTAGTTTGTTGTAAAAAGATTCGAAGTTAAAATTTGAATCTTTTGGATATAAAAAAGAGGTGATGATATGGCCTTGTATTTCGGGCTGGAGATAATGGCGAAATCCTAATGCCAGCATACCAAGATCTAAAATCCCTTTATTTTTTTTATATCGTTTTTCACGTGCCGGTACACCGCCTTCTTCTTTTAACTCAAGCATTGCCCGGAGAAAAGCCATTATACTAAGCGTTGGAGGCGTAAACCGAAACTGACCATTTTTCTCTAAACCTTCCCATTGCTGGTATAAATCCAAACTTAATGTTCTTGCCTGTCCTTTAGCCTTTTTAAGCTCCTGCTTTTTGCATAAAGCGAATGCAAAACCAGGTACACCTTCAATGCATTTATTTGAAGAAGAAATTAAGAAGTCAATATGCATTCTTTTCATATCCATTTCTACCCCTCCAAAACTGCTCATTGCATCAACAATAAAGGTTGCATTATATTTTTTAGAAACAATCCCAATTTCAGAAACAGGATTGAACAAACCTGTAGTAGTTTCACTATGAATACAAGCTATTTGTGTTACTTCCGGATGATCTTTTAAAAATTGTTCAACCGCTTTGGGGTTTACCATTTCATCTTCTTCAAATCGTAAAACCAAATGATTTAACTTATGTACAGTAGCTATGTTTACTATTCTTTCTCCATAAGCCCCGTTTGCCAATACCAATAGTACATCGTTCTTTCCTGGCAGACTGCTGATGACTGATTCTATTCCAAATGTTCCGGATCCCTGCATGATTACACATTCATATCCTTCTTCTTTCGATACATGTGCAAGGTGTAAAAGTTCATTACGGATTTCTTTTACTGCTGAAACAAATGCATGATCTCTTGAACCTACATCTTCCAGCATGGCTTCTTTTACTGTTCGTGAAGTTGTTAATGGCCCTGGCGTAAAAAGTATTTTTTTTGATTGCATAACCTTGTTGTTTGAAAAATAAAGTATTATACCATTTGTACCGCTGTTGGTATTTCAGGTGAGGGACGAGTTAACAGCCGGTAATGTTTATTGAAGAACCAGGCACACAATATCAATAGAAATAAGGAGACAATAGTTTGTAAATAAGAAAACCCTATCAAGACATTTGTCCAGCTCATATTTTTTACAAAAAACTCTTTATACAATAGTAATCCTACACTTCCTAAATAGCCTATAGAATCACACATATAAACAAAGAAACCTGCGTTTGCTTTAATACTAAACAATGCTATCATTCTTTCGAACAAAACAATCTGTATAGGAATATAAGCGAAAAATAATCCTACTCCTAACAGAAGCATCCAGTAGAAAGGTGTTATCAAATGCAATTGAAAAAATAATGTAGATATGCCGTTTACTATCACACCAATAAATATCAAGAGCATTGTGCACCAAAAACCGGCTGCTCTGCTTTTGATAGCTGATAAACTTCCTGTTACAATCAATACTATCAATCCTATCATTGTTTCTGTTTGAGCAAAAACGTCTTTATTCCATGCGGGATCCATTTCATTCCATATCTCGACAGAAAAATTATCCCTAAAATCTCTTAACGTAGTTAAGAAAGTATACACAATTATCAACACCAATATGGCACTTCCAAACTGCCTTATTACTTTACTTTTATCCTGCTTACTCATGGGTAAACGTTCTTTACGCAAATCGATATCTTCTCTGTTGGGCGCCGGAATGACTGAAAGCATCCAGACAAAAAATAAAAAAAGCGGGAGAAAAAGCAATCCAATAGTAAAAGGCATCCAGAACTCTGTTATAGAGGGAACTAAAGCATGCACATAAAAGTAGATTGTTTTTAGAAATCCTGAAGAAATGATCAGGCTGATACTAAGTCCCATGCCCAATACTTCTGTGAAGCGGCGACCTTCAAGGTAACTAAATACAACTCCCCAAACCATTCCAAGTGGCAATCCGTTTAAAAATAAACAAATAAAATTATATGGTGGCGGCACTAATCCAAATAATAATAATGAAATTTCAGCAAAAAGAATAAGTCCTGTAATTAATGCCTTACGCCTCGCAGGTTTCAGCTCTGAAATTACTTTAATACCAATAAATTTAGATAACATATACCCAATCACCTGTGCAACTATAAGAATGGCTTTATAATCTATTCCGCCTACCTGATGACCTGCATAAGTACCTGCATTGAATGGTTTTCTAAAAGCATACATACAGAAGTAAGTACCAAAAGCTGCTATCATACTCCAGACGATAAAAATACCTTTTGAACGCAGAAGTAATTGTTGAGTTTTGTTCATGCTTTTTTTGATTGTAAGGCGAATGTTAATTCTCTTGTTCCGTTTTTCACTTTATCTATCTTAAAAAAGATACAATAAACCTTTATTGATTCTATGACGATTTGTGTCGGCAAAAAAATTTACCCATGACGGTAACCTTAGTAGAGAAATGGGCCTTGGGTAATCAATGCAGACCTTCTTACCTTATTTGGCTTTCCGGCATTAGTTATTTTAATAAGGTAATAAGGTTCTAATTCACTAATTACAATCATTTTTACTAAGGTCTGCGATTTGCTTTCTCTCATTGCGATTACCCACACAACTCATCATAGAGCCCCTTATCAAATAAGTTATTTAAAAGCAAATCCTTTTTATCTTTTTATCCGCTTTTTTTTATAGACCGCGCTATGGCACATTTGTACAGCCATTCCTCACTGAAGGGATCTATCTTACCAAACCGCTCAATAGCAAACTGTGAAAAATCAAATGGATTGGGCCTGCCTGCTGCCAGTTCTGCAAAAGCTAAACCTACGCCTCCCGAAACTGATATACCTGCACCTGCACAGCCTGTTGCCAGAAATAAATTATTTATACCTGAAGGTATGCCCATTGATAAATTATTATCTGGTGTATACCCTGAAAACCCGGCTACGTAATATTTTATTCCTATGTCATACACTGCCGGAAAGAATTGGGCAAGTTTATCAATCACTTCAGCCAGATCATTCATTCCTTTATTAGGGCTGAAAGAAAAATCGCTGATGTCTGACGGAATATCTTTTGGTGATGTACTAAATGATTTGCTTTCACGAATGCCAAACAACAAACTGCCGCTTTCGTGCCTGGCATAAGCCTGGGCATCCGGTAGTATAACAATGGGAGAATTTACAGGAAAAATATCGTTCCTTTCTGTTATCCAGTACTGGCTTCTTACGGGTGCCATTGGCAGTGCTATACCGGCTTGTTCAGCAAGTATAGGAGCCCACGCACCGGCTGCTATTATCACTGTATCAGCATAGATAGTTTCATCAGTGGTCTTAACCCCAACAGCCGTATTGCCATCCATAATTACCTCTGTTACTTCAACACCCTGAAGAATATCTGCTCCCTGCTTTTTGGCACAGCGTGCAAAAAAAGTTCCCAGCAAGTAAGGATCACAATATGCTTCACCAGGCATATATCCGATTTTAATTGCATCGTCTGTTTTTAACCAGGGAGATCTTTTATGTGCTTCTTCATTTGAAATATATTCAGCAGCCTGGTTAAATTCTTCTGCTATTTTCATCAATTCTTTCAAAGCAATTACACTTGGTTCACTTGCAGCCAGATGCATTACACCGACCCGTTTCATACCAGGGTTTTCTCCTAATAGTTGTTCCATTTCAGCAATCACTTTATAAGTTTCGAGCGATAATGGAACAAAATGTTTTTTTGATCTTATTCCTGTAATTAATGCAGCCGCGCGGCTGGTAGCAGAATTACACAACTCATTTCTTTCCAGAACAACAATGTTTTTACCAGGATTATTACGGGTGTAGTAATAAGCGATGGCACATCCAAAAATGCCACCTCCTATAACTGCCACACTTGTTTTTTCCCGGCTGAAATACTGCATAAATATTATAAAATAAGTATCGCTATTTGGATTTTTGCACGAACTGTATTGCTGCTATAGATCTCCTGTTGCGTCGCACATCTATATCTACCTTCTGGACAAATCTTTTTCAATTGTATTTATGCTCCGAAGGTGCATCCTGTTTGTAGGATATATAAAAAAAAATTCATTAAGCTCCGTAGGTGCTTCCCTTTCTGCTTATTTTAGGGTAGCTCCTACGGAGCAAGGGAATTTTTACAACCTGGAATTTTTCTACAAACAGGATGCTCCTATGGAGCAAATTCGCCAATTCTTACTAATGAAATATTTCAAAAATATTCTCACAATTTGTGTACGGTAGCACTTGTACTTTTGCAAATACTATGCAGCCATATCGGACCGGATTTATACAAGTTCCTTTTTATCCAAATGGGCGAGTAGTCATTAAGGTAATATTGCATACATGTAAGCTGTAGCCTTCCTTAGAATGCTGTTAGAATTGTCATTTAAAGTATTGCTCAGGTTGAAATGAAATAATGAATAGTGTTTCACCTTTTTTGTCGTTGTATTTATATTGTATTGTCGCTTTATTATCTTTAAGGATTTGCATTTCAGGTGAGGTTTTTATTCTTTCTTTAAGTACTGGCTCTACATCTCGTCTGAGTCCTTTTACGTTAAGTTCTGTTTTGTCATAATTAACAACTGTATAATTATATTGAAATACTTTATTAGGAAGAACCTGTCCGCTATCAAACCTTATTTCCTTATCAATCATACTGGAGCCTTTCTTATTAAGCAAAATAGTAGGTTGTCTCATAATGTCCTAAAAAGAAGGTTCTTTATAAAATAATTGGCATATAGGTACAGAAATTATTATTACTGTCAAGAAAATCTGAAATGCAAAACTTACTTTCTTCATTAAAAGTGAATAAAGTGTCCAACAAGAGGTTATAAGCTATAGAGTTTTAAGGTTACAGCGAACATAAAATGTTGCGAACTTTCAGGAACCTCACATGTTACCAGGGCATTGAAAATGTCTTCACAAAACTGAAACATTTCATCGCTTCAATCACACCTTCTTTAATACCTAAGCCTGAATCTTTAATGCCACCGAACGGAGAATTTTCAATTCTGTACCCTGGAACCTCATTAATATTCACTGTACCAGCTTTCAACTCCTTTACAAAACGAATCGCATTTTGCATGTTATTGGTTACCACACCAGATGACAAACCAAAAGCGGTAGAATTAGATAATGTAATGGCATCATCAATATCTTTAAAACCAAGTATAGGCGCCAACGGACCAAATGACTCCTGCACCACCATCTGTGCATCTCTTGGTACATCTGCAATTACAGTTGGCTCTAACAAAGCACCCTTGCGATTACCACCTAACAAAATTTTTGCCCCCTGATCCACAGCTTTTTTTGTTACTTCTTCAAGGTAAATAGCTGCCTGTTCATCTATTACAGTCCCTACTCTTGTATCAGGATCGGCAGGATCACCGCATATATATTCCTTCGCTTTTTTTACAAAACGATTAGTAAATTCTTCTCTGATACTTTCCTGCACCAATATTCTTTTCACTGCTGTACAACGTTGTCCGGAATTTCTGAAAGAGCCTTCTGCGGCTAATGTTACAGCAAGTTCCATATCTGCATCTTCGAGAATAATTAAAGGATCATTTCCACCCAATTCAAGTATCACTTTTTTATACCCGGCAGTTTGTGCAATTTTTTTACCCACTGCTGCACTGCCGGTGAATGAAACCAGTTCGACACGTTCATCTTTAACTAACCGTTCAGCTACTTCGTTAGTTAGCCCCAGCAATACACTTAACATATAATGCGGCAAACCGGCTTCATATAACATTTCTGTAAAGCGAATAGCGGTAAGCGGTGTTTTTTCTGATGGCTTTAAAATAACCGGCGTTCCGGCGGCAATGGCCGGCGCTATTTTATGTGCCACCTGGTTCAGCGGATGATTAAAAGGTGTGATGGCCACCGCTAACTTTAATGGCTCCCGCTGTGTAAAAATTTTTCTTGCTTTGCCGTTGGGAGAAATATCGCATGAAAAAACCTGTCCGTCATCTTTCAAACATTCCATTGCTGCAAACATCAACACATCATGTGCACGTCCTATTTCGTACCTTCCTTCACGTATGCATAATCCTGATTCCGAGCTGATAAGCTGAGCAATTTCTTCTTTCCGGCTCATCAATAGCTGACGGGTTTTGTCCAGCACAGAATATCGTTCATAACGATTTAATATTTTCCCTCCCTGCAATGCTGCTTCAATTGCTTCATTCGTTTCCTTTATACCTGCTAATGCTACTGTTCCTGCCAACCTGTTATCATAAGGACTGTGGACAGACAATGTTTTGGAAGTATTTATTTTTTTACCGGCTACATAACAATGCAGTTGCAAGGCAGTTTTGTTTCTTTCTTTTAGAA
>JAABUS010009268.1_pt1 | contig 10446 bp, 12 predicted proteins | sample 5560161 | NCBI WGS metagenome assembly JAABUS01 (sample SAMN10711885, study PRJNA513376) | rock metagenome | isolation source: Antarctica rocks | place: Antarctica: Victoria Land, Trio Nunatak nord | collected 2016-01-04
CTTATCCTACGCATTTTTGCCTGTGTCAACCAAAACAGGCCCTACGAAAATAATTATACAAAAGCAGTTGCGTAAATCATAGAAATCGACCAAAGGGAGAAATCTTCATCAAAAACAAAAAGTTTTCTCTGCTTTAAAGAAGATCCCTCCTTGCGGTCGGGATGACAGCCCGGCAAGTAATACAAAGAATTTTCTTCACCAAAAAACCTAATATTCCAGCGGCACGGTCGGTTCTTTTTTATTTGTGGACATGATGATCATCGTTTGGAAAGTTTTCACAACTGTAATCCGGCTGATCTTCTGCATAATCAGCTGCTCGTAGGCTTTAATATCTTTCACATAAACCTTCAGCAAAAAATCACATTGGCCGGTTACGTGGTGGCATTCCGTAATTTCTTTGATCTCCTGGACCTCTTCCAAAAAGGTCTGGATGGTGTTGTTTTTATGAAAATCCAGCGAAACCTGAATGAAAGTTTTGATGCCCAGACCCAGCTTTTCCTCATCCACCAAAGCATGATAACTCAAAATATAACCCGAATTTTCGAGTTTGCGCACGCGCTCCAGCGTTGGTGCCGGCGAAAGGCCGATCTCGTTGGACAATTGCAGATTGGTGATCCGGCCGTTCTGCTGCAGGATTTTCAGGATCTGCAAATCAATTTTATCTAATTCAACCGCCATAATAAAAAGCTTTAGCTGTGCCCACCGCAAAAATATCTAAAATTCAGAAAGCAAAATCAAACATAATTTATTATTTTTAGATCGATCTAAATAAATAATTAGGCTTTTCAAAATGGATACTTCTTTTACAGAGGAAAATTACTTAAAAGCGATTTATCATTTATCTGCGGAAAACAGTAAACCGGTGAACACCAATCAGATTGCTTCGGTTTTAAGTACGAAAGCAGCATCGGTTACGGATATGATCAAGAAGCTTTCGGCCAAAAACCTGATCGATTATGAGCGTTATCAAGGCGTTTCTTTAACCGAAAAAGGAAAAATCATTGCGCTGAAAATTATCCGCAAGCATCGTTTATGGGAGTTTTTTTTGGTAGAGAAGCTGGCTTTCGGCTGGGACGAAGTGCATGAACTGGCCGAGCAGCTGGAGCATATCCAATCGTTAAAACTCATTGACCGGCTGGATGAATTTCTGGGTTTTCCGGCCTTTGATCCGCATGGCGACCCAATTCCGGATCAATACGGAGAGATCAAAAATACCTCGGTAAAAACAGTATCAAACCTGAGTTTGGGTGATAGCGGAATTATCTCCGGCGTGAAGGAACATTCTGCAACATTCCTGCAATATCTGGAGAAAATGAACCTGACAATCGGTCGGAAAATTTGTGTCGAGGAAATCATTGCCTTTGATGAAACGGTTATTCTCCGCTTAGAAAACAAAGAAAAAATCAACGTCAGCAAAGAAGCTGCGAAAAATATTTTAATCAACCATGAACAATTATAACGAATCCCTGGCCGAAGTCCACGGCTCGGTAAACACTACCGGAAAAGTTGGCTGGAAAAGGGTTTTGTCATTCCTCGGCCCGGCCTACATGGTGAGCGTGGGCTATATGGACCCCGGAAACTGGGCAACCGATCTGGCCGCCGGCAGCCAGTTTGGCTACCGCTTGATCTGGGTGCTTCTTTTATCCAACTTAATTGCGCTGGTTTTGCAGGCCTTGGCCACACGGTTGGGCATTGTGCAGGGTTTGGACCTGGCACAGGCATCGCGGCAGCATTACCCGCGTTTTGTAAACTTTTGGCTGTTTATTTTGGCGCAAATTGCCATTATTGCCTGCGATCTGGCCGAAGTGATCGGGATGGCCATTGGCTTGCAGTTGCTGTTTCACCTGCCGCTGGTTTGGGGCGTTTCTGTAACGCTTCTGGATACGATTTTACTGCTTTTTTTGCTGAATAAAGGGATGCGCCATCTGGAAGGTTTTATTATTTCGATGGTTTTTATTGTTGGGTTATCGTTTTTGGTGGAGATGTTTATTGTAGAACCCAACCTGAAACAAATTGGATTGGGGCTGGTTCCGCAGAATTTGAACGGCAGTGCATTATATATTGCCATTGGCATTATTGGTGCCACGGTGATGCCGCACAATTTGTACCTGCATTCTTCGCTGGTGCAAACCCGGAAGATCGAACGGACGGAAACAGGGATCCGCGAATCCATCAAAATGAATTTGATCGATACCAGCGTGGCACTCAACCTGGCGTTTTTTGTTAATGCCGCCATTTTGATCCTGGCGGCTGCAGCTTTTTTCCGGAATGGTTTTCATCAGGTGGCAGAAATCCAAGATGCGCATAAATTGCTACAGCATATTTTTGGTTCGCTCGCTCCTGCTTTGTTTGCGATTGCGCTGATTGCAGCCGGACAAAGTTCGACCGTGACCGGAACATTAGCCGGGCAAATTATTATGGAAGGTCACATCAACCTGCGCATCCAGCCCTGGCTGCGGCGGATGATTACGCGTTTGCTCGCCATCATCCCTGCTTTTTTTACCATCCTTTTTTCCGGCGAACGTGCATTGGGAAGTCTGCTGGTTTTTAGTCAGGTGATATTGAGTTTGCAGTTGGGTTTTGCAGTGATCCCGCTGATCCATTTTACTTCTGACAAAGAAAAAATGGGCGTATTTGTCAATAAATTATGGGTAAAAATCACGGCTTGGACGATGGCTGTTTTGATTGTTGGCCTGAATGCAAAGTTAGTTGTAGAGCAGATTGCCGATTGGTCAAAAGCTTTTCCGCAGCACCAAACGCTTATTCATTTTACCACAATCCCGTTTGCGCTCGCCATCGCCATGCTTCTTTTATACGTGTTTTTTAAGCCGCTATTTGCCCGTACAGAAAATCAGCATAGCCAAATTCCGCACGGTCCGGCTTTGGAAATTGATACCATTACACCGATAGTTTTGAAACGGATTGGGGTTGCGGTAGATTTTTCCGGGCATGACCGCGACACCATCCGCCACGCGCTGATGCAGGGCGGCAAACAAGCTGATTATTATTTGGTCCACGTGGTAGAAACGGCAGCGGCAAACTATCATGGCGCGGCGGTGATGGATTTGGAAACCCAAAGCGACCGCGAAAACCTGCAAAAATACCAGTTGCGCCTGAAAGAATTGGGCTATCGTTCTTATTACGATGTGGGTTACGGCAAAGTATCCAAAGCCATCGCCAGCGTGGTGAACGAGAAAAACCTGGAACTGCTGGTGATGGGCGCGCATGGCCATAAAGCTTTTAAAGATATTATCTTTGGCACCACCGTTGATTCGGTACGGCACAAAATCAAAGTGCCGGTATTGATTGTGCAGTAATTTTCAGGTGGTAAAAGAAGCATCGGCAGATCATAAAAGGTAGATCAACATGAAAGAAGAAAAAGAACAAAACATACATATCAAAAATAAAAGGGCTTATTTTGATTTTTTAATTGATGATAAATTTGTGGCTGGCATCAAGCTTTTGGGCACAGAAATCAAATCGGTCCGGCAGGGAAAAGCCAACCTGACAGATTCATTCTGCACTTTTATCGATGGCAATCTGTACATCCGCAACCTGCATATTTCGGAATACACGCACGGCTCGTTTTACAACCACGAAGCCAAGCGCGACCGGATTTTGCTGTTGCAGAAAAAGGAACTGAAAAGGCTAAAATCCAGAACAGAAGAAAAAGGTTTTACCATCGTCCCGCTCACGATTTTTATCAGCGGCCGTGGTTTTGCCAAGGTAGAAATCGGCCTCGCCCAAGGTAAAAAAACCTTTGACAAGCGTGAAACCATGAAAGAACGCGATTCTAAAATTGAAATGGACCGGGTGATGAAGCGATAATTGAAGAATTCTGCCATATCCTTTGAAGAGCTCAGGATTGATGATGCTAATGCTTCTTTTATGCCATAAATTTTGGTGTCTTATATTTTTGTTTTTGGCTAAAGCCTTGTAGTTTTTCAACTTTGTTCACGGCCTGAAGGCCGTGGCAACTAAAACCCGATAACCATCTTGCCGGAACAGGCCAATTGGTTGCCTGGAAAGCATAAAAAATGCAAAACAAGGTGGCCAAATTGCCATGGACTTCAGGCCGTGGATTATAGCTGAGTTAGATATGGCTTTAGCCAAAATCGTTGAGAAAAAATTTAAACAAGCCCAAGGAAATAACAATGCTTCTTTTATCACTATAAATTCTGTTTCTATATCCGAAACAATCGCCGAAGCATGAAAATTTTGGTGAATTTTTAGGTGATAAAAGAAGCATTGGATTAAGCTGAATAAATTTTAAATAGGCTCTGAAATTGCCCCTACAATAGCTTCCGTCAAAAGTTTTTTAAATCTGCCCGTATTAAATTTAATCTTTTTTGATGCTTCTTTTATCGACCTAAAAACCAAAATTTAAAAATTGTATTGAAGATAAAAATACAAATTACATTTCTATTTTAAATTTTTAACAGAAGTATGAAATCGCTTACAAGATGACCGGACCAATTGCAAACCATTGATTTTTTTTAATTAATTTGTATTATAATTTTGTAAGAAAAAAAACATGTCTATTGAATCAGAGAGTGACCTTTATGGTATGCGCAAAGCAAGCGAAGCCGTTGCGATAACATTGAAAAGAATGAGAGAATATGCAAAACCAGGCATGAGTACTTATGATCTGGATCAATATGGCTCTGCTGTTCTTGAGTCTTTTGGTGCCAGATCGGCCCCTAAATTAACCTATAAGTTCCCCGGCTGCGCCTGCATCTGTGTTAATCACGAAGCTGCACATGGGATACCCTCTAAAAAACGTGTTTTACAAGAAGGCGACCTCGTCAACATTGATGTTTCTGCGGAATTAAATGGTTTTTTTTCAGATAATGGAGGTTCCTTTGTTCTTGGACAAGACATTCAGGCACTTATGCCACTGGTACAGGCATCAAAGGAAATTTTACATAAAGCTATTTATCAAATTAAGGGCGGGGTTAAGATTAATGAGATTGGCCGTTTAATTGATAATGAAGCGAAGAAATTAGGTTTCAAGGTAATTAAAAACCTATGCGGCCACGGGATCGGACGTAAGTTACATGAAGAACCAAGCTATGTTGCCAACTATCACGACCGCCAAAATCTGTCCAGGTTTAAGAAAAACTCGGTTGTGGCCGTAGAGACTTTCATTTCAACCAAAGCCCACTACACAACTCCTAATGGAGATGGCTGGACCGAAATGACTAACGGATTTGTTGCACAACATGAACATACAATTGTTGTGACCGATAAGGAACCTATTATCTTAACACATGAAAATGAAATTTGGAATTAACGTAAGGGCAATATTACCATAGGCTGACCAATGTACTGCTCACAATTTTTATCAGCGGACATGGTTTTGCCAAGGTAGAAATCGGCCTCGCCTAAGGTAAAAAAACCTTTGACAAGCGTGAAACCATGAAAGAACGCGATTCTAAAATTGAAATGGACCGGGTGATGAAGCGATAGGAAGAAAGCTGTTAGCTGTCAGTAATCAGCTGTCAGCTTCCTTTTAAAAGCAATATACTGGTTACAGAAATTTAACATTCAGTTTTTTGGCTGACAGCTTCTTCAACTCCATGCCTGATCGCCAACCAGCGGCACAAACCGAAAGGTATCCAAACTTACTTTTTCGTAGTCTTTTTCGCTTACGCGTAAGATCGTAGTCATCAACTGGCTTTTTTCATCTCCAACCGGAATCACCAGCAAACCGCCGATTTTAAGTTGTTTCAACAAAATTTCGGGGATAAAAGGAGCACCGGCCGTCACCAGGATTTTATCAAAAGGCGCATGTTTGGGAATACCATTCGAGCCGTCTCCGCAGAAAAAATGCGCATTGTAACCCATAAACGGCAGCACTTTGCAGGTGCGTTCATACAGTTTTTCCTGCCGTTCGATGCTGAAAACTTCGGCTCCAAGCTCCAGCAAAATACAAGTTTGATAGCCGGAACCCGTACCAATTTCCAGCACTTTATCACGCTTTTGGATGTGCAGCAATTCTGTTTGATAAGCTACGGTATAAGGCTGCGAAATCGTTTGTCCGTCGCCAATTGGGAAAGCAATGTCTTTGTAAGCCTGCATCCAAAAAGTTTCGTCGAAAAAGTAATGCCGCGGCACTTTCGCCATGGCATCCAGCACGCGCTTGTCGCCAATCTTTTTCACTTGTTCCAGAAACCGCACCAACTGCTTCCTGGCCCCTTTTTCCCGGTAATTATCCACAAACTTGTACGCCATGTGCTGCAAAGATATTTTTTCAGCAAGAAAATACTGATTTTTATCGAAATTAAAAATCCTTCAAAACTGATCATGTTTTAAATTAAAGATTGATAGATTTTCGCTAATTTGATTTGCATAAAAATGAAAAAAACTCAACCTCAACCCAAAAAATACCTGCTAAAAACAGTATCGGTTTTGGCCTTGCTCCTGCTGCCATTTTGCACGTTTGCCCAGGATTTAAAAGTTGCCGTGGCCGCAAATTTGCAAGGTGTAATTAAAGTTTTGGGCGGGGATTTTGCCAGAAAAACAAAAATTAATATTCAACCGATTATTGGTGCTTCCGGAAACCTAACCAATCAAATTAAAAACGGTGCGCCATTTGATATTTTTCTTTCTGCAGATATGTCTTTTCCGGAAGAGCTGGAAAAAACCGGTTTTACAGTCTCAAAACCAGTAGTTTACACTTTAGGAAGTTTAATTATCTGCAGCAACCAAAACTTAGACCTGAACCATTGGGAACAACTTTTACAAAGCAATTCAATCAAAAAAATTGCGATTGCCAATCCGGCAACTGCACCGTACGGCAAAGCAGCGAAAGAGGTTTTGGAGCGAAAAAATCTGATGCAAAAAATCCAATCTAAGCTAGTTTATGGCGAAAGCATCTCGCAGGTAAACACTTATATCAGCACCGGCGTTGTAGAAGTTGGCTTTACAACGGAAGCTTTGATCAGCGATGCAGCCAACAAGCAAAAACTATACTGGAAAAAAATCAATATAACTGATTATCAACCCATTCAACAAGGGATCGTTATTTTGAAACATGCTGCAAACAACCCGCAAGCCCGGCAGTTTTTCAAATACATGCAAAGCGCATCAGCCAAAAACATCCTGAAAAAATATGGTTATCGTTAATCAAAAATACCCCGATAAAAGAAGCATCAACCAAAACCCAAACCAACCTTGACAGACTGGTCGCCCATTTTTCTTACACTCAAACTCGCCTTCGTCAGCACGGCTATCCTGCTGCTTTTCGGCTTGCCGGTAGCTTATTGGCTTTCCAAAGGGCACTCGGTTTTTAAAGTAATTTTGGAAGCCATTTTAACAATGCCGCTTGTTTTGCCGCCTTCAGTTTTAGGGTTTTATCTATTGCTGGCATTTAGTCCGCAGCAAGGTTTGGGCAAATGGCTGTTGCGGCACTTCAATTTGCAGTTGGTTTTTTCTTTTGAAGGATTGGTTTTGGCTTCCGTTATTTACAGTTTGCCGTTCATGATCAGCCCGGTAAAATCCGCTTTGCAGCAATTGCCGCCATCGCTCGCCCATGCTTCTTTTACGATGGGAAAATCAGAATCGGAAACTTTTTTCCGGGTGTTGCTGCCGAATATCCGCGCTTCGTTATTAACTGCCTCTGTCATGACTTTTGCACATACTTTGGGCGAATTTGGCGTGGTGCTGATGATCGGCGGCAACATTCCGGGGCTGACCAGAGTGGCTTCCATCGCCATTTACAACTCGGTGGAAAACATGGATTATCCAACGGCCAACTTGTATTCGCTGGTTTTGATCGGGCTTACTTTTGTGCTGGTGACTACTGTTTTTATCATCAATAAAATGGCGGCCAAAAACCTTCCGGAATGATTTCTATCGACATCAAAAAAAAACTGAGCACTTATCAGGGCAGGCAATTATTAAAAGTATTTGTCGAGATGGACAGCGGCAGTTTACTCAAAATCTCCGGGCCGTCCGGTGCCGGAAAAACTACTTTTTTAAAAATCCTGGCTGGTTTGATTCAGCCTGATTTTGGCAAAATTGTGGTGGATGATTTGGTTTGGATAGATACTTCTTCCAAAACCAATCTTTCTCCGCAGCAAAGAAAAACCGGATTTGTCTTCCAGAATTACGCGCTTTTCCCAAATATGAACGTGCAGCAGCAGTTGGAATACGCTACAAAAGATCAGGATTTGATTAAATATCTGCTGGCTTTTGGAAGATTAGGGCCTTTTGTCAAACATAAACCTGAGCAGCTTTCGGGCGGCCAACAGCAACGGCTGGCTATTTTGCGTGCATTGGCCATCAAACCAAAGCTGCTGCTGATGGACGAACCTTTTTCGGCACTGGATATCAAAACCAAAACCGCACTGATCAGCGAACTCCAATTTTTACTCGATAAAAACAGCATCAGCACGATCATCGTCAGTCATAATTTACACGAACTGGAAAGTTTGCCTGGCCAGGAGATTTTTATTGGTGAAGAAGAGGTTAATTAACTTTATATCATCAATATAATTATGCAAAAATTTGCAGTTGAACTCTGGCACTTTGTATTAAATCCGCAGCCAGTATATCAGTCAGAAAAATCTTCTGCAAAAAACAATATATCTGTTATTTACAGTGCTTTGGGTTTGTATTTTGTTGCTGGTTTTTTGCTTTATTTACCTGTAAATGGTATCAATAAATTAGTTGATTATTTTTTTTCGGTTGATCTGTTTAAAGTCAGAGATAAAAACATGACACATAGCCTTGTAGGTACTAATGCTTTGTTGATAGTTGCATTGATTGGGCCGATGGTGGAAGAAATGCTGTTTAGACTTTGGTTAGTGTTGAATAAAACTAACCTGTTCATTAGTTCTACCCTCATATTTTGGTACGTGATTAACCGGATTAATCATTATTCTATCTATTCCGGCAAAATCAATGAAAGGTTTTTTTATAACATCGTGATAGCATTAGTGATAGCTGCTACCCTGTTTTTCGTTTCAAACTTTTTTAATTTAAAAAACATTTTCAAGAAAAACTTTAGGTGGTTTTATTGGGGATCAAGTATTTTATTTGGTCTGATACATATCCTGAATTTTAGCCCAATCAATTACAGCATCATTTGGTTTTATCCTTTTTTCATTCTACCACAATTATTCTTGGGCTTTATTTTAGGCTTTTTAAGAATAAAAAGCGGTTTTTACTGGGCTTTACTGCTTCATTGTTTAGTTAACTTACCTGGAGCAATTCATCTATTTTCTAAACTTTAATTTACTGCACCTGCCCAACCACAATTTTACTCAAATTGTGCAAGTACCTCCGTCCGGTTTTAAAATCCAACATGGAAGCCATTTGAATATTTTCAGGCAATTGTTCGGCCTTTTTTCCATTCTTTTCCATCAGGATAAAAACCTGCTCGCCAACCGGTGTATTGTACAGCTCGTTCCAGGAATAAACTACTTTATAACCATCAGCACCAAAACAGACGAAGTAAAGCTGGCTCAGCAGTTTTGGATTGCTGACAGCGAAAACAGTATGGCTTAAAACATCTTTCATCAACACGCCTTTCAGGTGCTCGTCTTCATGTTTGAATGCGCCCAAATGGTTGGTGATCTTGAAATCGCCCATTTCCTTCAACGGATATTGCTTCAGAGAATCCATCGTGATCACAACGGTTTTGTTTACTTTTCCGCTGATCGAAAAACTGTTTGTCCGTTTCAGCACTTCCTGGGCAAAAGCAGAAGCAGACAGGAAAATTAAAAGTATAAATTTGTACATACGCAAACTATATAAATTACATTAAATATTTACAATTGATTAGCAAGGTTCTTCCCTATTTCGTTTTCGATATCAAAATCCTGGATAAACGTGTCAAAACAGGCTATTCTTTCTTGCATGGTTTGAACGCATCGGTTATGTGTTATCTTTTTTCTCATGTACCACCAAACCCGTTCAATAGGGTTCAGGCCCGGTGAGTATGGTGGAAGATACGCCAGTTCTATCCGGTGCTTATATCTTTCCAGGACAGGCTTTAGCCTTGTGGCATGATGATAGGGAACATTGTCCAAAACCATGACTACTTTTCTGTCGGGGTACCTTTTTGCCACCTGTAGCAAAAAGCTGAAAAAACTGACGGTGCTGCCCCGCTCTGCCTTAGCGGTAAGCACAATACCGGTTTCAGGCCCGATGCAGCCAAACAGCGTTTTCCTTTCCCTTTTCCGCTGCTTTTGATTGATCCCCGGTTGCCTGCCCTTTTCCGCCCAGGCATAAGAAACAGTAGCTGTGTTCGACAGGCTTGCCCCGTCCTGGAAAACAACTACCGCATTAACTCCCCCTGGCCCCCGGGGGGTTTTTTAAAGCGTTTACCTTTTCTTCCCTGTCTTCTGCTTCAGGATAGGCCCCTTTCCCTTTCTGAAACGTTAGCCCTGATTCCTTATCTATATTATAGACCTGCGCTTTTTTATAGGTAGCCCCGTA
>JAABUS010009269.1_pt1 | contig 10444 bp, 6 predicted proteins | sample 5560161 | NCBI WGS metagenome assembly JAABUS01 (sample SAMN10711885, study PRJNA513376) | rock metagenome | isolation source: Antarctica rocks | place: Antarctica: Victoria Land, Trio Nunatak nord | collected 2016-01-04
ATCCCCTGGCAACCGGCAAAAACAGACAGCACATCATCCGCGATGGCATAACCCGGCAGCTTTTTGTACCGGTATTTGTCTGCCTGCATCCAATCGCGCACCCGCTGGTTGTGGTTAGTTGCATCTTCCAGCAAAATTTCCCAGGTGATGACCGAGCCAAAAGTTTCGGCCCGTAATTCCAAATCAAATGTTTTCATAAATTTTTTTATCTAATTGGTCAAATGTGTTTATCTAAAAAAGGGAAAACCTTTCTTTAAATTATTTTCAAAATAACTAAAGATATTAGTAAAACAATAATTTTAAATTCTAATTTTATACCGGTAAAAGAAGCATCGCCTGGTGGTTAAATTTACTTTATTTAAGCTGATTTCATCCTGTTTATCATTGTTCAAAAGATTTATTTTTAGGATCCTGCTTATCTTTGCCATCATCATGCACACAAAACAAGCCGGATACAGCCAGTTCATCAAAGCCGAAGCGCAAAAGCTGGGGTTTTTGTTTTGCGGGATTTCTGAAGCCGGTTTTTTGGAAGCAGAAGCACTACGGTTAGAAAACTGGCTGAAAAAAGGTTTTCATGGCGAGATGAGCTACATGGAAAACAATTTTGATAAACGACTGGACCCGCGGCTGTTGGTAGATGATGCCAAATCGGTGATTTCCCTGGGGCTAAACTATTATTCTGAACAGCAGCAGCTTGATCCTGATGCACCCAAAATTTCCCGTTATGCTTTTGGTGCCGATTATCATGACGTGATCAAGCAAAAACTATTTACGCTGCTTGATCTTATCCGCGAAGAAATTGGTGAAGTAAACGGCCGTGCTTTTGTGGATTCTGCCCCGGTTTTAGACCGGGCATGGGCTAAAAAAGCAGGAATGGGCTGGATTGGAAAAAACGGGAACCTGATCAGCAAGCAAAAAGGCTCATTCTTTTTTCTGGCGGAATTGATTGTTGATTTGGAGCTGGGATACGACATCGAGCCTGCCAAAGACCATTGCGGCAGTTGCACACGCTGCATCGATGCCTGCCCTACCGCGGCCATTGTTGCGCCTGCGGTGGTGGACGGCAGCCGCTGCATTTCGTACCTCACCATCGAACTGAAAAATGAAATCCCGCAGGAATTTAAGGGCAAAACCGATAACTGGATGTTTGGCTGCGACATTTGCCAGGAGGTGTGCCCCTGGAACCGCTTTTCTGTTTTGCACCAAGAACCGGCCTTTCAGCCGCCGGAAGAACTGCTGGCCATGACCAAAGCCGATTGGGAAGAAATTACAGAAGACACGTTTAAAAGGGTTTTTAAAAATTCCGCTGTCAAAAGAACCAAGTTTGCAGGTTTAAAAAGGAACATTTCTTTTCTGAAAAACGAGTGAATGCTTCTTTTACCGGTATAAAATCTTGTCATCAGCCTAAACGTAAAGCCGCTGAGTTTTTCTTATGAACCGGTGCTGTTTTTATGTTGATAAAAGAAGTATACAAACAGGTATCTCAAAAAAAACCGCCCCCCTGCCACTTTTGAAAAAGGGAAAATATGATGTTTAGGCTTTCATTTTTATGCATCTCGTTCCGGCTGCCAATTATGCTATCTGTGCAAATTTGTTAAGGCAGAAATATTTTTATTTTATATAAGATAACTAAATGTTGCCATTGACCGTAAGAACGCTTAGTGGTGAAATGGTTTTTCATTAATATTAACCAATAAATAATTTAATTACACTATTATTGCATTACCATTTTAAATCATTTTATGAAAAAACCTATCCTTACAAAAAATTATTTTAAACGCAAATTTTCCCTTTGTGTTGCTATTTCATGTGGTTGTGTTGTTTTATCAATAAATGTTAAAGCGCAAACTTCCCCGCCTTACAAAGCCCCTCAAGATACCGTTAAAACCAAACGCGCCCCGGGTGATCCGCTGACCACCTATCAAACGACCACACAACCCTACCAACCGGACTCCCGTTTTATTGGTGCTGCTGTCAAAGCTGCCGAAATTTTGTCGGACACGACTAAATATGACCCGAAAAAAGGCGTTTCTATTGATCAGCTGTTCAGCAAAGATGACCTGCAATACGTGGTTAAACAAGGTACCAATGGTGTTGTCGTTCTGTTTGAATTGGTGAACAAACATCTTCCAAAAGGCGAAAGTGTCACTTTCAGGAGCGAAAAGGAAGCAGATGTAATTTCTGGTAAAAATCCCTTGGAATTAAAGAACCTCCGGGCAATGGTAACAGCTAATCCGGCCTCTCTCCTAAGCAATCAACCGCAATGGAAAGAAAACGTGTTTCGGGCTTACATGGCGCGTGATTATGGTACAAAACTAAATAATACCATCACGATTACATCCGCTACGCGGGAAATACGGGAAACGCCGGGACTTAAAATTATAGATTTCGACGGGAAAGATATCACTATCGGAAAGATTTTGGCCAATAAGCAGGCAAAAACAGCAAACAAGTATCAGGCTGAAAAAGAAGCTGTAGCAGAGTTCCGGGAGCATACATTTCCGGGAGACAAGATTTCTAAAGAAAACGCCAACGAGAATTACAAACGTGCCCTTTTTGATTTAATTGATTTGCAGGAAGGTGATATCAACAGGCATCCTGCAACCAAAAAATTTGTGGACGACCTTACAGCGGACCTTAAAAAAGGCAAAGAAAGCAATGTGGTCAATGCCTTAAAGAACAATAATTTTTTTGATGCAAACGTACCCGGGAACCTGGGACCGGTATTGTTGACCGAGGATTCCGTATTAAATGCGGTTAAAATACAAAATAATCCCCACGATAAAGCTTTGGAACTAACTACGCTTACCGCGTTGCATTATGGTGAACGCGATGCCGTAAAGCTGTTGAAAAGTTTGGTTGAAGGCAAAGGTGCTGTTCCTGCCCAACAAACTACCGAGTTTACACCTAAGCGGTTAGGCCAACTGACTAATCACGGTACCGAACAATTAAAGTCTCTGGGTTTTGGATCAGGCAAAACCAACAATATGACCAATTCCGACTTAGTTCTTGTGGCCGTGGCCGCACCTGACTCCCCTACGGAAATCAGACCAAAGGCGTATTTAACTTTGCAACAGATAGGTGTCAGTATTTTTAATTATTATTCAACTACAGAAACAAAGGAAACCAAAAACTTTGTTTTGTTTGATCCCCGAATCAGTTTTGGCAGCCGCCATACCGAGTATCGTGCCGCTTTTGACGCTGTTGATTTTGTCCCTGAATTTTTAAACGGAAATTATGTAAATCAAAAAGGTTCGCGTGTTGTCCAAAACGGTTTAGAGCTAAGACTGGAATCTGATCTGTATTTTTCGAACCCTATCAAAATTATAGAAAAAGGTGTAAAACCTGTGATCTTTCCGGAATTTGGGGTTATTGTCGGAGCAGGGACACGCAGTGTTGGGTACGACAACAGTACCACTCTTGGGCCGTTTGGTGCTGTCCCTCAATTCAAAGACACCTATTTTAACTGGGGAGGACATATCGGCTTGAATGTAGGGCCATTTTTACTGGCAACAGATGCAACCTATATAACAACGGGTACACATGATGATTCATTTCAAAGGTTTTTTGATCTTTCACAAGGAATGACCTATTATCGCTATACATTGTTGGCACACTTTATGAATTTAGGCCTCGGTAAAATTGCCGAAGGAAAAGGAACACACCTTACGTTAGACGCTGAATATACCGGTGAAACCAATAACACTGGTATAAAAAATCGTACTTTTTCAAATGGCAGCCCAGCACAAACAGGTGATGGGGAGTGGCAACGTGATTACAACCGTGCGCACCCCAACAATGGATTTAATTATCAAATTGCCTCAACTATGATTGCAAATGGTGATGTAAAAGCTACCTACGCGGCAAGTAGCTTTGCAGCAATCCATCTTGGTTTGCAAAAAGCGAATATTGAGGTAAAAGGTACTGCTGGTTTATACAACGTATATACCGTACCGATAGACGGAGCTAAATTAATCAGTACTGAAACCTTTAAAAATACGATCAACGGAAATTTATTCGGAGCCTTGACCCTGATATATCATTTTGGTTCCGAAAGCTTTAGCACGAAGCATAAAAGAACAGAAACTTATCAAAATACCGGCAACGGCGATACCCCGCATAAAATTGATGAGTCATCCAGTGATCAAAAGTCTGGTTTTGGCCCGAGAAACCATGCTATTTTTACCAATAAAAAGTCAAGGCTTAAACCTTCTTCTGCGGATGATCCGCAACTTCCTTAGGCAGTAAAAAACCGAACTAAACAGTAAAAGCCTGATTGAACTTATTCAATCAGGCTTTTTAGCTTTGAAAGTTATCCGTATTAACGATTGGTTACCTAACATTGAAAAAGCAACAGGTATCCTATTAGCCCATGGTTGTTATCTACTTAATCTCAATATTATTTTTAGCAATTACCTGAAAATAAGAGATATTAACACAAATTAACTTCTCGTTGAGAAGCTAATTTGTGTTAATATCTTAGGCTTATTTTTAACGCTGCAGTATATGTTTAATCAAAAATTTACAACATTCATTATTGAGGTGTTCATCAAAACGCTTATGAAGAAAAATGATATAATTTACAATGCTTCTTTTATGCCTGCAAATTTTGTGTTTGTAAAATATGTCGATACAAAAAGTATAAGAGCCTGTTTAAAACTTGTTCAACATGTTTTCTATGCTTCTTTTATCACCTAAAAAATAGTAAACATTTGGTTTTGGTTTATTTAAATTAAATTAATTGCAAACACCAAATTTTATAGGGTAAAAGAAGCATTGGCATCAATACTGAGCATATCGAAGGGTCTTGTATCAATTTAAACAGGCTTTAAGTTTAAATTTTTCATGGCCTGATTTGCATTATAGAAGTAAACAGATATTTATCTTTTATTAAATTTTAAAACCGGTCATCAGGAAATCTTGCCTTGCTTAGAGAAAAAACCTGATGACCGGTGTTTATTGGACCCCTAATCTATATCGGCTTGCTTCGGCTTTGGGTCGGCTTGACATCGGTAAACTTACCGACGTCTGCCATCACGCGTGCCGTCTGCGGGGAACCGAGGGCAGCACCAATGGCTGCCTCGTCCCGGAATTTGCAAATGCATATTGCAATCGTCTCATGATTATCGCCAGTTGGAAACAAGGCAGTAGCAGTTTCCAGACCATAAAGTCCCCAAGCCTCCATCACCAGTGGCAGGTGCTGCTTCATGTAGTAATCGCGGTCGAAGCGGGCGCCCTCAGTGCCTGTATAGGTCACGAACATCGTTGCATTGCCATTGTCTGCATCAGCACCAGCAGGTTTGCCTGGCACTTCCTTTGTCTCGCCGGTATGTGCTGCCAGCCACTGAAGCACAGGCTGTAGTGCTTGGTCTGAGTTTTTTTCGTAGATCAGTCCGTGCCCGTTGCCCAGCACGCCATAATCTGGCAGGTGCAAAAGTTCAGCCTCGGCTCCTGCATTTTTAAGAAAGTCCACAATTTTAGGGGCGTACGTAGATTGAACAGAAGTCTCGCCGCTGACCACTGCCACTGGAATTCCCGCTAACGCAGGAATCCGAAGCGAGGCCGGGTCTGCGCTGCGGACTTCGGCTGGAGTGGCACGCGGCGGGTCATAAGTAACCGGCACAGCAGTCAGCCCCCAGTCCAGCGTTCCAATACCGGGCGTTTTGGCAAATGCAGGCCCCATTGGCTCAACGGTAACAATGGCGGCAACGAGTTTCGGGCGGCGGTCGGTTACAAGCCAGCCGGCGGAACCGGAGGCTGAGTGGGTCATGATGATGGCAGGGCCGATGCGGTCAAGCAACCGCGCGAGGCATTCTGCATCCATCTCCTGCGATGCCGCAAGGTCGGCTGGTAACGACCCGAAAGGGGCGATAAAAGCGTCGAGCGCAGCGGCATCGTTTGGGTCGAAGGGAAACTGGGTATGGGTTTTCGCGGCGGCCTCAGGAAAGAAAACCTCCCGGCCTTCCTCATACGGGAAGGGTACACCCATAGCGCCGATCACATCAGGATGAAAAGGTGAGCGGCCCTGGGTGGGGCGGTCAATCACAAAAACCACATACCCGGCTTCCACGAGCCGCTGTGCCCAGCCCGGACGGCCATCCGGGGTATCCAGCCATTCGGTGCCCTGCATGGCACCGCCGTGTACGAGCACTATAGGGTACTGCTTCGCTGCAATATCCGGTGCTTCCCAGGCCACGTACATCGGCCCGCGCTGGTATGTCTTCTCAGCGACGGTAACACGCTCGCCGGGCACCCAGAACTGGCCGCGGCGCGATGATCTTGGTGGGGTGTCCATCCAAAAGGGGTGCGGGTTTATCCCGTTTGTTTGCTGGTTATTTACTTTGGTTGCCATAACGTTAACTTTAAGTGTTTTGGTAAGTTGTTTTTAAATACATAGTGTTTGGAAAAGTCACGATAGACCGTTTTTTTGGTTGATTTTGCAAATGGCAGCATCTACAACAGCAGCTTGTCTATTGTAATTGGCAGCTCGCGCACCCGTTTGCCGGTCGCGTGCCATACAGCACTTGCTATTGCAGGGGCAACGCCGCATAGACCGAGTTCCGCCACTCCCTTGACGCCCAAGGGATTCATGATAGTATCCTCACCGGGAACGAAAATAGCGTCCAGTTCCATAACATCCGCGTTAACAGGTACAAGGTATTCAGCCATGTTCGCGTTCACTATTTTGCCAAAACGCGGGTTCCAATGTGCCTCCTCAAGTAGTGCCATACCTATGCCGCCCACCATGCCGCCAATGCATTGACTATGCGCAAGCTTTGGGTTTACAACCTTGCCAATATCGTATGCGCCTATTATTCGTTGTGCGCGCACCGTACTTAATGCAGGATCCACATACACCTCAGCGAACACAGCGCCGAAGGAATAGGTCGAGTGCGTCTGCTTTTCACCTCCCGGTTGGGCACTCCCTTGTGCATCAAGCTGAGCCAAATCAGCATTGAGAAGCACACCCTTGTAGTTACTTGGATCACCATTATGACTTCGTGCCAAGTCATTCAGTTTTGTTCGTAGCGCCTGGCAAGCGTTGCGCACCGCGCTGCCAACGCTTGCCGTAGTAGTTGATCCGCCATGCTCTTTTGCCTCAGGCAGTGCAGAATCACCAAGCTCGAACCGTACGCACTGAAGCGGCAGGCCGAGCGCGTCCGCTGCCACCTGGGTCATGGAAGTGTAGGTGCCTGGCCCCATATCGCTGGTGGCGCTCCTGACCACGGCGGTGCCATCTGCAAACAAAGTGGCTGATGCTTGCGCCGGGTAACGGGGTGAGGGATTGATAGCAGTCGCCATGCCCCAGCCTACCAAGTGATGGCCGTCGCGCATTGATCCAGGAGCAGGACTACGCCGGCTCCAGCCGAAACGCTCGGCACCCTGACGGTAACAGTCCCATAGTGCCTTACTAGACCAGGGCAGGTTTTTCTTTGGGTCCTGCTTTGCATAGTTGCGCAAGCGCAGCTCCATGGGATCCATTCCAAGCACTACTGCAAGTTCATCCATTGCCATTTCCTGGGCCAACAGGCCGGTAACATGACCAGGCCCGCGCATAGGACAAGGGGTATTTGTGTTCATCTGCACCAGACGGTAGCTTGTACGCCTGTTCTGGCAGGCATAGGTCACGGCTGGTACATCCAGTGTAGCCTCTGCAAATTCCTCGTATGTTGATGTTTGCGCCACAACTTCATGGATGATAGCTGTGAGCCTTCCGTCCCGGTCTGCACCGAGGGCAGTACGTTGTTCTGTGTAGGGGCGAAAACCAATGGAATGGAAAAGCTGTTGCCGCGTTAATTCAAGCCGTACCGGTCGGCCAGTACGGCGTGCTGCCATAACGGCAAGGGTTACATGCGGCCAGGTGCGCAGTGCCGAACCGAAAGCTCCGCCAATGAAAGGGTTAATTACCCTGACCTTTTCGGATGGGATGCCAAAGATAAGGGCGATGGCATCACGCTCGTTGTCCACCCATTGAGTCTTGCTCCATAGTGTCAGGCGGTCACCCTCCCAATGGGCTACGGTGGCATGCGGTTCCATGGCGATATGGTGCTCACGCGGCTGTACGTAGGTCTGATCCACACGGAAGGCCGCAGCCGCGAATGCAGCATCGGCGTCCCCCTGCTTTGTTTCGGGCCCGCGTCCCTTTTTGGCAGCAGCCGCCGAGGTAGGACGGCTACGCACTGGGTCAAACTGCGTGAGCGGAGCCGGGTCTCGCTCATAGGTAACATGAACAAGGCCAGCAGCGTAGGTAGCCTGTTCCTGGGTGTCAGCCACGACCAGGCCAATGGGCTGGCCGCAGAATTTTATTTCTGCATCCTGAAGCATACGCAGTTCATCACCAGAAACGGGGTCCACCGCCGGACGTTCTTTAGCAGGCAGATAGGGCAGCTTGTCTGCGTTTTTATGCGTTAGCACGAGGATAACGCCTGGTGCCCGTTCAGCAGCGGCGGTGTCTATATTTGTGATGTGCCCTGCGGGAATCGTGCTTTCCACGATAGCGGCATATACTGTCCCCTGAGGGCTGAACTCAGCAGCGTACCGAGCTCTTCCGGTAACTTTTGCCAGGCCATCCACCCGGCTAACTAACATTCCAATGGTAGGGGCCGTGTGTTCCATTTCTTTTTTTAGTTAGTTTTCAAAATTTAAGCATCAAACAACAGAATTCGTTTAGTCCATGCTATACCTGCAAATGTCTTGTTACCTTGGTTTAGAGCCTGTTTAAAATTTGCTTGACAAGGTTTCCATGCTTCTTTTATCCCCTGAAAAATGGCAGGCGTTTGGTCTTGGTTTATTTGATTGGGGTAGGCACCAGTTTTTATAGGGTAAAAGAAGCATTGCATTTATCCTGAGCATATCGAAGGATCTTATATAAATTTTAAACATGCTCTTAAAGTAATTTTAATTTGCTTTTTTAATAAAAAGTGTTGAATTGGGGGGGGATATGGCCAAAACTCCAATAAAGCCTCTTTCGCTAAACCTGCTATCATATCTTTCCAAGTTATTGTATTAGGCGCAAGGTCGTAACAAAACAAACCTTGAGTTATAGCGATTTCAAAGATGTTTATATGAATTTCAAAGAAATCAATAAGGAGCGGAAAGAACAGTTACGCCTATAATTGGCACAACAGTCAGTATAAGGAACGTTGTTTGTCTGCGTATTCCTATCGACCAACGAAACTGTACCTCAGTTGATTTGTGCAGCAAAGCGGGTTAAAACACATCATTAGAGGCCATAGCTTTTCCGAAATTCTACAGGCGTGATACCACTAAGTTTTTTAAAAAACTGGCTAAAGTTTGGCTGCTCTGCAAAGCCGATCGCATAGCCAATGTTTTGTAATGTCCAGTTTGTTTGCAACAACAGTACCTTACTTTCCTCCAATAGCCGGTTCTTGATATGTGTGCTTAGGTTCTGGCCTGTATGCTTTTTCAGGAGCGCGTTGAGGTGATTTGGATGAACAGCCAGGTGGTCAGCAAACTCCTTGGCGGTCTTGATCCGAATGGGCATGGTGTAGTTAATAGCTGAAGTTTCCTTTTCCAGCAACTGAAAAAAGGCATAAATGTGCTTGTAGTCGTCGCTAATCACATCAGGCTTTGGATACAATGCCACTTTATTGCTGGTTACCATAACTAATTGCATATAAGCCTGTAAGGCATCGTTTGCAAGCGGGCTACTGTCCGCTTGCTCTTTATGCATCTGCAAAAAAAGCTTATTGATAATTTCAACTGTATCTACAGGCAGGCTGACCACACTTTTACCAGAATCAGTAAAAAGGCCATATTTTTTCATTACTGATTTAAGGGCAGGATGTTCTTCAACAAAGCGTTTCTTAAACAGGCAAAAATGCCCTGTTGATTTTAAATTCCCGGCTAAGTTCTTCCAGGAAATGATTTCATTAGGATTAATAAATAAGATGGCCGGCTCTTCAATATAATAGGTATTGACGCCTAAGGTAAACACGCCAGTCCCTTCATTTAAAAAAACAATTTTATAAAACCCACGTCTGTTGGCGGATAAATAATTTCTGCAGACCTGGTGTTCACGGTTGACGACCTCAATAGTCCAGTCTTCAAAGTTATCCCTTCTTACCGGAATTAAATCCGGAATTTCCCTTAAAAGGTCAATGGCTTTTAAATCTAAGGTGGATACTGACATAAGATATTTGAAATTTCCGGTAAAAATTTAGAGTAGAGCTTATAAACGCAAATTTACATGCAATTATCGCTTTTTGTAAGCTGAAGTATCACCGTGTAAACCGCATTTTTCCTACCTGATATAGCACTGAATCTTGAATATATTAATTATGGGCTTTTAGTTATTAATACTTAGCTGGACTTTAGCCAAATTAGGCTGCTCGGGTTAATATTTCAGTAAGGAAGCTGATCCATTTACTGGATATTTGTGTAGTCTGGCCGTTTTGTGCAGATGTGTAAAAAGGATGATTGG
>JAABUS010009270.1_pt1 | contig 10443 bp, 11 predicted proteins | sample 5560161 | NCBI WGS metagenome assembly JAABUS01 (sample SAMN10711885, study PRJNA513376) | rock metagenome | isolation source: Antarctica rocks | place: Antarctica: Victoria Land, Trio Nunatak nord | collected 2016-01-04
CTGGGGCCCGAGCTCGCCAGCGGGCTGGTGCTCCAGGTCGCCGCGGCGCTCGACGCGGCGCACGCTCGCGGGCTCGTGCACCGCGACGTCAAGCCGGCCAACGTGCTGATCGCGGGCGCGGACGGTCGGCGGCAGGCCTATCTGACGGACTTCGGGCTGACCAAGCAGGCGACCTCGAGGAGCGAGATCACCCAGACGGGAATGGTGATCGGGACGATGGACTACATCGCCCCCGAGCAGCTGCAGGGGACCCAGGTGGACGGCCGCGCCGACGTCTACGCGCTGGGCTGCGTGCTCTACGAGATCCTCGCCGGCCGGGTTCCGTTCCCGCGCGACTCCGAAGCGGCCAAGATGTGGGCGCACATGAGCGAGCCGCCGCCGTCCGTGCGCACGTTCGCGCCCTCGCTCCCGGCGCAGCTCGACGAGGTGCTTCGCCGTGCGATGGCCAAGGATCCGGAGCAGCGCTTTCCGTCAGCCGGCGACCTCGGCCGCGCCGCGGTGGCCGCCGCCCACGGAGCGACCCCCTCGTCGTCGGAGCGAAGCGTCGGCGTCGGCGTGGCCGCGCCGCAGAGCGAAAGCACCCTCGTGCTCCCTCAGGGCGGGCCGCCGGGAGGCGGAACGGAGCCTCGCGTCGCCGGTCCCACCCGGTTCGAGCCGTTGCCCGCGCCGGCGACCCCGGCGAGGCCGGGCGCTCCGACAGCGCCTCCGCCGCCCGAAGGCGCGTCGACAAGGCTCCGCGTCCTGATCGCAGCCGTGGCCGCCGGTGTGCTGCTGGCGATCCTCGTCGTGGTCGCCGCTGCCGGAGTATTCGGCGGCGGCGGCGACGGCGGGGAGAACAGCGCCGGCAAGGTTGCCGGCGCTCCGATTCGCGCGGGCGTCTCGCCCACCTCGATCGCGTTCGGAGCGGGCTCGATCTGGGTGGGACAGCGCCGCACGGTCCTTCGCGTCGACCCGGCGACCGGAGAGGCGAGGACGCTCAAGCCGGGAGGCGCCCCCTCGAACGTCGAGTTCGGCGAGGGCGGGCTGTGGACGTGGAACTACAGCAACTCCGTCACGCGAATCGACCCCGACACCGACGTGGAGGACGACTACGTTCAAACCGGCGCGGACATCAGCGCATTCGCCGTGGGTGAAGGCGGCGTATGGGTGGTCCAGCCCGAGCCGGGAACGGTCACCTTCGTGGACGCCAAGACGGACAAGGCGGGCTCCCCCATCCGCGTCCCCGGTGACCTGGACCAGATCGCGGCCGGCGGCGGCGCCGTATGGGTGAGCAGGACCGACAGCACCACGATCGCGGTCATCGACCCCAGGTCCAAGAAAGTCGACGCCGACGCGGTGAGGCTCGGCAAGAAGACCGGGGGCCTGTTTGTGCGCGACCAGGTGCTCTACGTCGGAACCCGCAACGACATATCGCGAGTCGACACCGTCTCCGGCGTCGTGGGCAAGGCGTTTCCCGACCCTCCGGGTGCGTCGGGAGCCGCCGTGGGCGCCGGCTCCCTCTGGCGCTCGTTCCCGATCGAGCGCACGGTCGACCGGACCGACCTGAAGTCCGGCAAGCGCATCGGCGCGCCGATCAAGGTTCCCCTCCGCCCGGACAGCCTCGCCTTCGGCCTGGGCAAGCTCTGGGCAGTCGACTCGAAGGCGGGAAGGATGGTTGCGATCGAGCCGTAGCGCTGGTGCGCGTTGTGCGCTACGCCGCGGCTCGGGCGCTGGGGGCGTGCCGGAGCCGGCCGGGCAGGAGCGGGACCAGTACGCGTCGTGTGTACTCGGCGCCGCCCCGCAGGGCAAGGCCGCGCGCCGGGTCCCATCGGAAGCCGTACAGGCGCCGGATGCGGGATGGAAGCAGGCCGATGGTGACCTGGTTGACGGTCTCCAGCAGAGGTCGGGCCCAGAGGGGAACGGGCGGGTGCATGACGATGTCGATCGCGAGCCGGCGCGCCTCCTCGCTGACGTGGAGGTCGTCGCCTCCGATCATGGTCTCCATGTAGTCGTCGAAGTCCTCAATCGCTTCGGGCATCTCCTCGTCGCGCAGGCCGAACAGGCGGCCGATCTGCCGGTAGTCGCTCCAGTAGCCGTCGCGTTCGTCGGGGCTCAGGCCGCCGACGTAGCGCTGATAGACGGTGAGCGCCGAGTCGGCCAGCGTCGCGAGGATCCACAGCAGCAGCTCCGGGTCGTCTGCGGCGAACGGCGTTCCAGCGGGGAAACGGCCGGCGGGCTCTGAGAGCTCGCCGCGCACGCGGCGATGCATGGCGCGGACCCGACGGGTCAGGCGATCGGCCTCCTCGCGAGGGCCCCAGGCGATCGCGTCCATGACCGCCGCGGTACGGCTGAGGCGCTCGTAGGGCTCGTCGAGCGCGCCCGTATGGGCGAAGAACCCGGCGAAGGCCACGGGGTGGGTCGCCTGCATGAGCAGGGCCCGCGGCCCCGAGAGCGCGACCACGGACTCGCGATGCACGCGCCGCAGCGTGGAGTCGTCGGTGAAGTAGGAGCGCTCGGTCATCCCTGTGGAGGTGTACGCGGACTACCCTTCTCGAGACCATGCCCGCACAGGCCTACGCCGGAAAGGATTGCGTCTGCCAGCTGCGCAGGGGGATCTGCGACCAGTCCTGCGTGCAGGGGATGCTCGAGACGCCGTTCTACATCGCCTGCCTGCGGCTGACCGGCCGGCGCTGCGTGGTGGTCGGCGGGGGCGAGGTGGGCCTCGAGAAGGTCGAGGGCCTGCTGGCCTGCGACGGAGACGTGGTCCTGGTGGCGCCCGAGGCCGAGCCCGCGCTGGCCGAGCTCGCCGCCGAGGGGTCGATTCGCTGGGAGCGCCGCGCCTACGAGCCGGCCGACCTCGAGCGCACGTTCATCGCCATAGCGGCGACCAGCGACACCGACGTCAACATCCGCGTCTTCGACGACGCCGAGCGCCGGGCGATGCTCGTCAACGTGGTCGACGTGCCCCCGCTGTGCAACTTCATCCTGCCGGCCATCGTGCGCACGGGTCCACTGGCCATCGCGATCTCCACGGCGGGCGCGTCGCCGGCGCTGGCCAAGCGGATGAAGCGCGAGGTCTCTGAGCTCTTCGGCGAGGAGTACGCGCGCCTCGCCGTCCTGCTCAACGAAGCGCGCGGGTGGGCGAAGGGCACCCTTCCCACCTATCAGGACCGCAAGGCGTTCTTCGAGGGGATCGTCAACGGCGATCCCGATCCGATCGACCTCCTGCGCGCCGGCGACGAGCCCGCCGTCCGGGATCTCGTCGCCGCGGCGCAGAGGGTTCACGCGCCGGCGTGAGCAAGCCGCTCACCCGCCTCGCTCCCGCCGAGGCCGCCCGCGTCGGCGGCGCCCCGTGAGCGACTCCCTCACCCACCTCGACGCCTCCGGTCGCGCCCGCATGGTCGACGTCGGCGCCAAGGCCGTAAGCGACCGCCGGGCCGTCGCCAGGGCGGTGGTGCGGATGGCGCCCGCGACCGCCGCCGCGGTGGCCAGCGGCGACGCGCCGAAGGGCGACGTGCTCGGCGCCGCGCGCCTCGCGGGCATCCAGGCGGCCAAGCGGACCGCCGAGCTCATCCCGCTCTGCCACGTCCTTCCGCTCTCCTTCGCCGGCGTGGAGGGAGAGGTCGACCAGGCGGCCGGGACGGTGACGCTCCTCGCCGAGGCGCGCACCAGCGCACAGACCGGCGTCGAGATGGAGGCGATGACCGCCGCGGCGGTCGCCGCCCTGACCGTCTACGACATGGTCAAGGGCATGCAGCGCGACGTCGAGATCCTCGAGGTCGTCCTGTTGGAGAAGGCCGGGGGCAAGAGCGGACACTGGCGCCGCGAGGGATGAGGGCGGCGGTCATCACGATCTCGACGCGGGTCGCCCGCGGGGACGCCGAGGACCTCTCCGGCGCCCGCCTTGCCGAGCTGACTCGCGAGGCCGGCGCCGAGGTGGTGGCGGCGGAGGTCGTCACCGACGACCGCGTGCTCATCGAGGCGCGCCTGCGCCACCACGTCGAAGCCGGCTGCACGTTTGTCTTCACCACCGGGGGCACCGGGTTCACCCCTGACGACGTGACCCCGGAGGCCACCCTGGCCGTCATCGAGCGCGACGCGCCCGGCTTCGCCGAGACCCTGCGCGCCGAGTCGCGCCGGCATACGCCGCTTGGGATCTTGACTCGCGGCGTGTCGGGCATCGCGGGCCGGACGCTGATCGTCAACTTCCCCGGCAACCCCAAGGCGATCGACGAGCTGTTCCCGGTACTGGCGCCGACGCTCGAGCACGTAACCGAGACGCTCAACCGTTGATCAGGCCGTACGCTCGGCCGCAATGGCAAGCGCGATCGAGCTCGAAGCGCTGTCCCGGGACTACGGCGAGCGCACCGCGCTGGCCGATGTCAGCGTGGCGCTCGAGGAGGGCGAGACGCTCGCGGTCCTCGGGCCCAACGGCGCCGGGAAGACGACCCTGCTTCGGATCCTCGCGACCCTGCTCCGGCCCCACCGGGGTGCGGCGCGCGTGCTCGGGCGAGAGCTGCCGCGGGAGGGGTGGACCGTGCGGGGGCGGATCGGGTTCCTCGGCCACGACCCGCTCCTCTACCGCGATTTGACCGCGCGCGAGAACCTGCTCTACCACGCACGGTTGCACGACGTCGGCGAGCAGCGCGTCGAGGAGGTTCTCGAGCAGGTCGGCATGGCGCGGCGCGCCGACGAGGCGCTTCGCCTCCTCTCGCGTGGCATGGTCCAGCGGCTGGCCGTCTGCCGGGCGGTGCTCCACGACCCCGAGCTGCTGCTCCTCGACGAGCCGACCTCGCACCTCGACCCGGCCGGCATAGAGCTGGTGGAGCCGCTGATCGGCCGTTCGTCGGGGCGGACCCGCGTGGTCGTCAGCCACGATCCGGGCGGATCGGTCGCCGAAGCGGACGTCGTCCTCGGGCTCAAGCGCGGTCGCGCGGAGCTCGTCGCCGAGGCCCGCCGTGTGGGGGAAGTGGAGCTCCGAGGGCTCTACCGGTGAGCGGACGGGTGGCGCCTCGGCTTGCCAGCCACTGCGGCATGGCGCGAACCGACGCGCGACTGCGCGGCGCTCGCGAACTGCGCGGCGAGAAGCCAGTCGCATGACGCGCGCCGCCCTTGCCGTGCTGCGAAAGGACCTGCGCGCCGAGCTTCGGACCGGCGAGACCGTGCCCGCGATGTGCCTGTTCGCGGTCATGACGCTCGTCGTCTTCCATTTCGCCTTCGATCGGGAGAGCGTCGAGGGCGATCTTGCGGCCGGCATCCTCTGGGTGACCGTGCTCTTCGCCGCGGTGCTCGGGATCAACCGGCTCTTCGTCGCCGAGCGTGAGCAGGGCGGCTTCGACGGCTTCCTCCTCGCCCCGGTCGACCGCACGGCGATGCTGGTCGCCAAGGTGGCGGCGTTGCTCGCGTTCCTGGTCGCCGTCGAGCTCGTGACCGTTCCCGCCTTTGCCCTTCTCCTGCTCGAGCCGGCGCCCGACCCTCGGCTGATCGCCGTCCTCGGCCTCGGCGACATCGGCATCGCCGTCGTGGGGACGCTCACGTCCGCGCTGGCCGTCCAGACCCGCGCGCGCGACCTCATCGTCCCCATCGTCACCCTTCCGCTTCTGCTCCCGGTGATCATCGCCGCCGCGTCGGCCACCGGCCCCCTGTTGGCCGACGGGGGAGCGGGCTCCGTACCCATGAAGTGGATGGCCGTACTCGGGCTCTATGATCTGATCTTCGGCCTGATCGCCTACGCGGTGTTCGACTTCCTCTTGGAGGACTAGTTGACCTCCTCCACCAATTCTTCCTCGCGCGGCTCGGACTCCTACGGCAGGGGGTTGCCCTTTCTCGCGGCCGCGGCGTGCGTGGTCCTGACGGCCGGCTTCGGGCTCGCCGTCTTCTACGCGCCCAGCGACCTCGACCAGGGGCTCATCCAGAAGATCTTCTACCTTCACGTCCCACTCGCCATCGTGACCCTCGGAGGGTTCGTCGCGGGCGGGGTGTTCGCGATCGGGCATCTGCGGACCGGTGACCGCCGCTGGGACGTGCGGTCGTACGTGTCGATCCACCTGAGCCTCGTGCTCGGGGTCGCCGTCCTGCTCACCGGCGCCATCTGGGCTCGGGCTTCGTGGGGGATCTGGTGGGAGTGGAAGGAGCCGACGCTGGTCTCCTTCCTCGTCGTCTTCCTGCTCTATGCCACCTACCAGCCCCTTCGCTTCTCGATCGAGGATCCCGAGCGCCAGGGCCGGTACGCCTCGGTCTTCGCGATCACCGCGGGGGCCTTCGTCCCGCTCAACTTCATGGCCGTTCGCATGGCCGAGCCCTTGATCCACCCGCGCGTCTTCGCCGCCGCCGACAGCGGGCTGGAGGGCTCCATGTGGCTGACCTTCCTCGTCTGCCTGACGGGAATGGCACTGCTCTTCGTGACCCTGTGGAAGTACGAGATGACCTCCAAGCACACCGCCCAGCAACTGCGGGCGCTGCGCAGAGCCCTGGCCGGCGAGGAGTCGCGGGCCGAGTCGCGCAGCGCCGCGCCGAGCGTGAGCTGATGGCGGCCCAGAGCAACCAGCACCCCCCTCCCGAGCCCTCTGAGATGCCGGCGGCCCAGAGCGACCCGTTCTCATCCCGAGCCTTCTGAGATGCCGGCCCAGGAACTGAGTGAAGCCGGCAAGTACCTTGCCGGGGCCTTCGGGGTCTTCCTCGTACTGCTGCTGATCTACATCGCGATCATGGCCTCGAAGCTCAGTCGCATGGAGCGCGAGCTCGGCGAGTTGGGCGAGCTCGCCGAGCGTCGTCCGCCCCGCGCGGCGGACGAGGCCGCGGCCGGCGGTCGCGAGCGCGATGAGACCGCGGGTGACGAGCGCGAGCCGGTGTCGGCGCCCCGATCGTCGAGGGAGACCGTCAAGTGAGCGAGCTGCTGCTCCTCGGGGTCTCGCACAAGACCGCACCGGTCGGGCTGCGCGAGCGCGTCGCGTTGACCGGTGGACAGGTCGCCGACTTCCTCACCGCGCTGCTTGCCGCCGAGGCCGTCCACGAAGCGGTCACGATCTCGACCTGCAACCGCACCGAGATCTTCCTCGTCGCCGGCGACCCGGTGGAGGCCGAGACCGCCGCCCTGGGCATGCTTGCCCGCCAGGCCGGGATCCGACCCACGGAGTTGGCCTCCTCGATCTACTCGCTGCGAAACTGCGACGCCGCCCGGCACCTGTTCCGGGTCACCGCCGGCCTGGAGTCGATGATCGTCGGCGAGGCCGAGGTCCAGGGCCAGGTGCGGCGCTCCTACGAGCGCGCGCTGGAATCGGGCGCGACCGGGCCGCTGACCAACCGCGTCTTCCGGGCCGCGCTGGCCACGGGCAAGCGGGTGCGAAGCGAGACGGCGATCAGCGAGGGCGCGACCAACGTGTCCTCGGTCGCCGTCGACCTCGGGCGAGAGCTTCTCGGCGAGCTGGGCGGCCGGCGGGTCATCGTGCTCGGCGCGGGGGAGACCGGCGAGCTCACAGCCCAGGCGCTGGCCGGCCGGGGCGCCGACATGATCTTCGTGGCCAACCGGCGGCGCAACCGCGCGCAGGGCGTCGCGCAGCGCTTCGGGGGCCGCGTCGTCGGCTTCGACGACTTTCCGGCAGAGCTCGAGCAGGCCGACATCCTCGTCGCCGCGACCTCCTCCCCCCACCCGATCGTCGGCGAGGAGGAGCTCGAGGCGGTCATGGAGGCCCGGGAGGGCCGGCCGCTGTTGATCATGGACATCGCGGTCCCGCGGGACATCGAGCCGGGATGCGCGGCGATAGACGGCGTCTCGCTGCACGACATGGACGACCTCCAAGGCGTCGTCGCCCGCCACCGGTCGGTGCGCGAGGCCGAGGCGGTTCGCGCCGAGGCGATCGTCGAGGCGGAGATCCAGCGCTTCTCGCAGTGGCTCGGATCGCTCGAGGTCGTCCCGACCATCCAGGCTCTGCGCGGACGGGCCGGCATGATCGTCGAGCGGGTGCTGGCCGAGAACGCCGGGCGGTGGGAGACGATGTCGGCCGCCGACCTCGAGCGCATCGCCCTCGTCGCGCGCGCGGTCGCCAGCCGGCTCCTGCACGAGCCCACGGTCCGCCTCAAGGAAGCGCCCCGAGACCGCGCCCACGCCCACATGCACCTCCTCCGCGAGCTCTTCGCCTTGGAGGAGGACGCGCGGGATGGGGGCGAGGAACGTCGCGGCGACGCGGCGGAGGTCCGGCGGCTGCCGCGTCGCGGCGAGCGGTGAGTGAGCGGGGCGCTCGGCCGCGCTTCGGAGCACCCGCCGCGCGGCGGCCCTTGCCCCGCGGGAGCCTCAGCGCGCGCAATGCGCGACATCATCGACGAGAGAGAGGGGGTGGGGCGATTTCCGTCCGTATATCGAGCGCAATTCGCCCCACCCCTTTGAAGGCGCTCCGGTGACGCGGGCGCTTCGCATCGGCACGCGCGGAAGCGCGCTGGCATTGGCCCAAGCCAGGCTCGTGGCCGACATGCTCGGTGGCGCTGAGCTGGTGACCATCACCACCGGTGGCGATCGGGGCGCCGGCGCGCAGGACAAGTCGCGCTGGGTCGACGCGATCGAGACGGCGCTTCAGGCCGGCGAGGTCGACCTTGCGGTTCACTCGGCCAAGGACGTGCCCGGTGAGCTGGGCGACGGCCTGGCACTGGTAGGTGCGCCTCCGCGTGCGGACGCGCGCGACGCGCTGTGCGGCGCCTCCTCGCTCGACGGGCTCGCTGCGGGCGCGCTGGTGGGGACGAGCAGCTTGCGGCGGCGCGCCGCGCTGATGGCGCTGCGGCCCGACCTCGAGGTCGTTGCGATGCGCGGCAACGTCGACACCCGGCTGCGCAAGCTGGAGGAGGGCGAGGCGGACGCGATCGTGCTCGCCCGTGCGGGGCTCGACCGGCTTGGCCGGGGCGAGGCGGCAGACGGCGTGCTCGAGCTCGACGTGATGATCCCCGCGCCCGGCCAGGGCACCCTCGCACTCCAGGCCCGAGCGGAGGACGGCCGGGCGAGGGGTGCGGCGCAGCGGATCGGCGACGACGCCACGATGGCCTGCTTGAAGTGCGAGCGGGCCCTCGTCGACGCCCTGGAGGCGACCTGCCACACTCCGGTGGGCGCCCACGCGCGCGTCCGCGCAGACGCCATGGAGATTCACGCCTTCGCCGGCCTCCCGGACGGCTCGGAGTGGGTGCGCGACGAGCTGACCGGGGCGGTCGAGGACCCTGAGCGACTCGGGCGCGAATGCGCGGAGCGGCTGCTCGCCGCGGGCGCCGGTGAGCTTCTCCGCCGGGCCGAGGCGCTCGCGGTCTCGACGGGAGCGTGACCGGGATCGTCCATCTCGTCGGCGCCGGACCCGGCGATCCCGGCCTGCTCACGGTCCGCGCGCTCGAGCTCATCGCGCGCGCCGACGTGGTCCTCTATGACCGCCTGATCCCGCCGGGCGCGCTCGACGGCGCACCAGACGACGCCGAGCTCGTCTACGTCGGGAAGGCGCCGGGGCGCCCTTCGATGCCCCAGACCGAGATCGACGCGCTGCTCGTCGAGCACGGCCATGCCGGCCGGCGCGTGGTGCGGCTCAAGGGTGGGGATCCGTTCGTCTTCGGCCGCGGCGCGGAGGAGGCGCAGGCGCTGCGCGCGGGGGGCGTGCCGTTCGAGATCGTGCCGGGTGTCACGGCGGGCGTCGCGGCGCCGGCGTACGCCGGCATCCCGGTGACCCACCGCGACCGTTCCAGCGCGGTGGCCTTCGTGACAGGTCACGAGGACCCCGAGAAGGGAGAGGAGGCGCTCGACTGGGAGGCCCTCGCACGGTTCCCGGGGACGCTCGTCTTCTACATGGGGGTCAAGGCGCTTGCGCGCATCGCCGAGCGGCTCACGGCCGCCGGTCGGCCCGGGGACGAGCCGGCGGCCGTCGTCGAGCGGGGCACGCAGCCGGGGCAGCGCACCGTCCTGGGCACGCTCGCCACGATCGCGGGTCGCGCGACCGAAGCGGGCGTACGCCCCCCGTCGGTAACGGTCGTGGGCGCGGTAGCCGCCATGGCCGAGGAGCTCGACTGGGTCGATCGCCGGCCGCTACACGGCCGGACCGTCGCGGTCACCCGCGCCCGGGCGCAGGCGTCGGGGCTCGCTTCGACGCTGCGCGAGCTGGGTGCGGAGGTGATCGAGGCCCCTGCCATCCGCATCGTCCCCCTCCCCGGCGAGGCACCCGACCTGGCGGCATACGACCTGGTGTGCCTCAGCAGCCCCAACGGCGTCGCGCTGCTCTTCGAGCGTCTCGCGCGTGCCGGAGTCGACGCCCGCGCGCTCGCCGGCGCCACCGTGGCCGCCATCGGCCCGGGCACCGCGCGCGCGCTGCGCGAGCGCGGGGTGCTCGCAGACGTCGTGCCCGAGCGCTTCGTGGCCGAGGGCTTGGTCGAGGCGCTGCGCGACCGGCCGGTCAAGCGCGCGCTCGTCGCTCGAGCCGCGCAGGCCCGCGACGTCCTCCCGGACGC
>JAABUS010009271.1_pt1 | contig 10440 bp, 10 predicted proteins | sample 5560161 | NCBI WGS metagenome assembly JAABUS01 (sample SAMN10711885, study PRJNA513376) | rock metagenome | isolation source: Antarctica rocks | place: Antarctica: Victoria Land, Trio Nunatak nord | collected 2016-01-04
GGTGCAGGGGCGCGGTCCAGCGACATACAGTCCTGTCGTGCGCAGCGTCAGCAGGTTGTGGGGCCGGCTTCGGCGCCGGCTCCGCCGGCTTCGCCCCGGCCGCGCCTCCGGACCGGGAGACGGTCCCGAGATGGTGGTCGACGCGGGCGCCGTGCGCGCCTACCTGACCGAGTGGACGCGGACCCACCGGGGGGTGGAGGCGTACGTCGAGCCGCCCACCAACGTGACCGCGACGACTGCCGTCTTCATCGCCCACGACGGGGAGTGGACCCGGCGGGCCGTCCCGTCCAGGGACACCGCGTTCGAGTTCGCCCGCTCCCTCGCCATACCCGTCTACGACGTCCTGCAGACCGGCTATCCCTCGAGGATGCGCGAATGGAGCTCCCGCCAGCGCAGGCAGGGTCTCTGAGCGGGCCTGACGCGATAGCTGGTGGTGGATCGCCCCTGCGGGATGGCACTGTTGAGGCCACGCACCGATCGATGGAGTCCGCCATGCCTGTAGACGACGCCCAGCCTGCCGACCCGACCGAGAGCACCGAACCGCCCGGGAGCACGGAACCGCCTGGGAGCACGGAACCGCCTGGGAGCACGGAACCGCCCGGCAGCACCGACTCCGGAGCTGGGCAGGACGAAGGCATCGACCCCTCCGGCGCCGTGCCCGAGGACACCAAGCGCAGGTTCCGCGAGGCGCTGCAGAAGAAGCACTCGCACGGTGGGCGGGACGTCTCCGACGGGGGCGGACGGGGCAAGGCCCACGACGCCCACGGGCCGGCGTCGACCCAGCGGACCTTCCGGCGCAAGAGCGGCGGCTGAGCCGCCAGCAAGGCGCCAGGCCCGCAGCCGCTTCCGGCGCGCCGGGCGCTCAGCTCCCGGCGTACGACTCCACCAGGGTGAGCATGGTGCGGATGCCGAAGCCGGTGCCGCCCTTGGGGGTGTACCCGTGGGCGGCCGAGTCGTTCCAGGCCGGCCCGGCGATGTCCAGATGGGCCCACGGGATCTGCCCGCCGTCGCCGGGGAGGTCGGAGACGAACTGCTGCAGGAACAGCCCCGCCGTGAGCATGCCGGCCATCCGGTCGCCCTTGTGCAGCAGGTCGGCGACCTGCGAGTCCAGCTGCGAGCGCAGCTCCCGGGGCAGGGGCATCGGCCAGAACGCCTCTCCAGAGGCGTCCGCGGCGCTGTGGAGGCGCTCGCGGAAGTCGTCCTGCCCGGCCATCAACGCCCCGATGCGCTGGCCCAGCGCGACGACCTGGTGGCCGGTCAGGGTGGCGATGTCGACGATGGCGCCGGGCGCCTGCTCGCAGGCCAGTGCGATCCCGTCAGCGAGCACCATCCGGCCCTCGGCGTCGGTGTCGACTATTTCCACCGTCGTGCCGTCGCGCATGGTGACCACGTCGCTCGGACGCTGGGCGTTCCCGCCGGGCATGTTCTCGGCGAGGCAGAGGTAGCCGGTCACGGCCACCGGCAGGCGCAGCTCGGCGGCGGCCAGGACGGTTGCCGCGACGGCTGCGGCGCCGGCCATGTCGCACTTCATCGTCAGCATGCTCGCCGGGGGCTTGAGGTCGAGGCCGCCGGAGTCGAAGGTGATGCCCTTGCCGACGAGGGCCACCCTCGCCTGGGCGCCGGCCGGGGAATACGTCATGGTGACCAGTCGCGGCGGCCGGTGTGAACCGCGGCCGACCCCGATCGTCCCGCCGAAGCCGCCCTCCTCCAGCGCGCGTTCGTCCAGCACCGTGACCTGCACCGGTGTCCCGGCGGCCCGCTCTCGCACCGCCTGAGCGAACGACTCGGGATAGAGCACGTTCGGCGGGGTGTTGACCAGGTCCCGCGCCCACTCGTGCGCGATGCCCAGCACGGACGCCCGGCGCAGCACCTCCGCTACGGCGGAGTCGTCAGCGCTCGCGCCGATCACCTGGACGGCGTCGACGGGGGCTGAGCGCGATGGGCCCGCGCCAGCGGCATCGGAATCGGCCGCGGCCCGGTGCAGGCCGGCGAACCGGTAGGCGCCGAGCATCGCCCCCTCCGCGACAGCGGCGACGGTGCCGTCGCCCGGCGCGGGGAAGGCGATGGCCACCGCGCCGCTGCCAGCGAGCTCTCGCACCGCCGCGCCCACCGCGCGCCGTAGCGTCTCCGCCGGGTATGCCGTCGCACCCCGGTCGAGCGGGCCGAGCCCGGACACCGCGACCAGCGCTGCTCGTACGCCGGCGACTCCCGGCAGCTTGACCACCTCGTCGGGATCGCCCGAAGCCCGCACGGCCCGCAGCGCGTCGGCGATCTGGTCGGCCGCCTCTGGCGGGAGGCCGTGGCCTTCCACCAGGACTGCCCCGCCGGTATTACCGGTCGCGCCGGTTCCCGGACCGGCGTGAGCCGGAGCTGAGGCGAGGACCAGCGCGTCGGCGGCGACGGTTGCGGGGGGCTCAGTGATGGCGCTCACGGTGGTCACGAGGGCGACCTTACGACGAACCCGCGACGCGCCTGGACGAGCCGGTAGGCCGAGCGAGCGCCGACGGCGGCGAGGGCCGCCCAGAGGGTGGGCCAGCGATACCGTGACCCGGTGAGCCATCCAAGCGATGTCAGCGACGTGAGCGACGTGAGTGCGCGGCCCCGGGCGGGTGCGGGGACTGACGTGACCGGCCGGACCGACGGCACCCCGGCGGGCGGCGCGGGCCACGCCGAGGACATGGCGACGACATCGCCGGTGCACGACCGGCACGTGGCGCTCGGGGCGAAGATGGCCGACTTCGGGGGCTGGACGATGCCGATCGAGTACCCCGGTGGTGGCGTGGTGCGCGAGCACGCCGCCGTTCGGGAGCGCGTGGGCATCTTCGACGTCAGCCACCTGGGCAAGGCGAGCGTGACCGGGCCGGGAGCAGCGGACTTCGTCGACCGGTGCCTCACCAACGCCCTCTCGCGGATAGGTCCCGGCCAGGCGCAGTACACGCTGTGCTGCGACGACTCCGGCGGGGTGGTCGACGACCTGATCGCTTATCTCCACGGCGACGACGACGTCTTCCTCATCCCCAACGCCGCAAACACTGCCGAGGTGATCCGACGGCTCCGGGCGCTGGCGCCGGCCGGCATCGAGGTCATCGACCGGCACCGCGACTTCGGCGTCCTGGCGGTCCAGGGCAGCGACAGCGACGCCGTCCTGGCCGCCCTCGGACTGCCTGCCGGCCACGACTACATGTCGTTCGTCGAGGCCGACTGGGACGGACGGCCGGTGCTGGTCTGCCGGACCGGATACACCGGCGAGCGAGGGTATGAACTGGTTCCCCGGTGGGACGACGCCGTCGACCTGTGGGACGCCCTGCTGCGGGCGGCGGCGGCGTACGGTGGCCTGCCCTGCGGCCTCGGAGCGCGGGACACACTGCGGACCGAGATGGGATACCCGCTGCACGGTTACGAGCTGAGCGCCGACATCACGCCGGTCCAGGCCCGCGCGAGCTGGGCCGTGGGCTGGAAGAAGCCGGCGTTCTGGGGCCGGGACGCCCTGCTCGCCGAGCGCGCCAACGGCCCGCGCCGGATCAGTTGGGGGCTCGAGGTGACCGGTCGCGGCATACCGCGCTCGCACTGCGCGGTCGCCGACCCGTCCGGGGCGCCGCTGGGTGAGGTGACGTCAGGGACGTTCTCCCCGACCCTCCAGCGCGGTATCGCGCTCGCGTTGCTGGCGCCGCACGTGGCCGCGGGCGACCGGGTCGTGGTCGATGTGCGCGGCAGGGACGTGCCGGCCGAGGTCGTCCGGCCTCCATTCGTGCAGGTCCGCGCGAGCGGGGCGTAGGCGAGTAGGGAGACGGGACACGCTGGTGCCGGCACCGGAGTCGTTGCTGCCGCTGGGCCTGCGCCTGCGCGGCCGCCGAGTCGTCGTCGTAGGGGGCGGCACGGTCGCCCTGCGCAGGGTCGGTGGCCTGCTGGCTGCGCACGCCGACGTAGCCCTGGTCAGTCCCGCGCTGGTCGTGGCCCTGCAAGACCTCGCCGAGCGCGGTCAGGTGCAGTGGCGACAACGCCCGTATGCCGAGGGGGACCTCGATGGAGCGTGGCTCGCGATGGCCTGCACGGGCGATGCGCAGGTCAACGCGGCGGTGGTGGCCGAGGCGGAGGCCCGGCACCTGTTCTGCCTGCGCGCCGACGACGCGATGGGCGCCTCGGCGTGGATGCCGGCCACCGGGCGCACGGGTCCGGCAACGGTCAGCGTCCACGGCGGCCGGGACCCGCGGCGTGCGGCGGCGCTGCGCGATGCCGCCGTGTCCGCCGTCGCGTCGGCGCTGCGGACGGAGCTGCCCGGCCGCTCCCGTCCGGCGGCGGGCGACGGAGCCGGCGGGGTCGGCGGGGTCGGTGAGCCCGGTGAGCCTGGCGATCACGGTGATACCGGCCAACTGGGCGGCCAGCTGGGCCGGACCGGCGAGACCGGCGACGTAGGCGAAATCAATGCAGCCGGTACGACGGGGCGTGAGCCGCCCGGCCGGGTCGTCCTCGTCGGCGGTGGGCCGGGGGATCCGGAACTGTTGACGCTCAAGGGTTTCCAGGCGCTGGCGGAGGCTGACGTGGTCGTGGTGGACCGGCTCGCTCCTCTGGCGGCACTCGACGGGCTGCGCGAAGGAGTGGAAATCGTCGACGTGTCCAAGATCCCCCGAGGGCGCTTCACGCCGCAGGAGCAGATCAACCAGGTACTGGTGGACCGGGCTCGCGAGGGCCGCACCGTCGTACGGCTGAAGGGTGGCGACCCGTTCGTTTTCGGCCGCGGAATGGAGGAGTTCGAAGCGTGCGTTGCTGCCGGTTTGCCGGTGCAGGTCGTCCCCGGCGTCAGCTCCGCCATCGCCGCCCCCGAGCTGGCCGGTATCCCGCTCACCCACCGCGGACTGTCCCAGGGTTTCACGGTGGTGTCCGGGCACGCGGCCCCGGACGATCCCCGCAGCACGGTGGATTGGGCGGCCGTCGCCCGCAGCGGCCTGACCATCGTGGTGCTGATGGGGGTCGAGACGCTGGCCTCGATCGTCCAGGCGGTGGAGGCGGCGGGCCTGGACCCCGCGACGCCCCTGGCCGCCGTGATGGACGCCGGTATGCCGACCCAGCAGGTCGTGCGCACGACGCTGGCCCAGATCCTCGCCGCGGGCGTACCGCCGGGCCTCCGGGCGCCGGCGGTCGTGGTGATCGGGGCGGTGGCGGCGTTCGCCGCGGGATGACCTTGCGGCTCTAAGGTGAGCGTCATGAGCGGATCGTGGTCGTGGCGCTATGTCGACGCCGAGGGAGCGCCAGCCTCCACCGGCGAACCGCAGGAGAGCGAGTCGGCCGGTTTCCCCTCCCAGAGCGATGCCGAGACCTGGCTCGGGACCGAGTGGCGGGCGCTGGCCGAGGCCGGAGTGGAGTCGGTGACGCTGCAGCGGGACGGTGCCGTGGTCTACGGGCCGATGAGCCTGCGCTCGGCCGAATGACCAGCGAGGGGGTAGCCCGCCCGACCACCGAGCTGCGGGACACGCTGGACCGGCTGGTGGCATCGGCTCAGATCGACTGGAAGGCTCCGGCCGTCAGCGCCGGAGTCGTCGTCGACGGCGCGCTGCTGTGGTCCGCACACGTCGGGGCGGCGGCTGTGGAACCGGCCGAGGCGCCCACGGACGACACGCAATACCTGATCGGCTCGATCACCAAGACGTTCACGGCGGTCCTGGTCATGGCGTTGCGGGACGAGGGCAGGCTCGATTTGGATGAACCCGTCTCGAGCGTGCTGCCGCAGATGAGTTCGCGGACCCTGACGCCGCGGCGGTTGCTGGCGCACGCGTCCGGGTTGGGCCGCGAGTTCGCCGGCCGGATCTGGGAGAGCCTGGACGCTCCGGACGAGGAGCGACTGCTGCGCGAGCTGGCGGACGCGGAGCAGGTACTCCCGCCACACCTGGCCTTCCACTACTCCAACCTCGCGTATGCCGCTCTGGGCCAGGTCGTCGCGCGGCTCGACGGCGGCAGCTGGGAGAGCTCACTCCACCGCCGCATCTTGGGGCCGCTCGAGATGGTGCACACCGGTCTGCAGCCGGGACCGACGGCGGCGACGGGATACCTCGTGCACCCTCACGCGGCCACGGCGGTGCCCGAGCCGCGGCTGGAGCTCCGGGCGGCGGCGCCCTCCGGCGGACTCTGGAGCACGGTGGCCGACATGGCCCGCTACGCCTCCTTCGTGGCCGACCCCGTGGCGGAGGTGCTCGCGCCGGCCAGCCTGGAGGAGATGACCCACCCGGTCGTCATGTCCGACCTCGACGCCTGGACCGGCGCCTACGGCATGGGTTTCGGGCTCGGCCGATACGGCGAGCGGGTGCTCGTCGGTCACGGGGGCGCGATGCCCGGCTTCCTCAGCGGTCTGCGGGTGAAGCGCGGCGACAAGGTGGGCGCAGTCGTTTTCGCCAACAGCTCCGCCGGTGCCGAACCGCTGGACCTCGCCGCATCGCTCACCCTGGCGGTGCTGGACGCCCAGCCGACGCCGCAGGCGCCGTGGACGCCGTCGCAGCCGCACCCGGAGCTGGAGGGCGTGCTCGGCACCTGGTGGACCGAGGGTGCGGAGATCGTCTTCGAGGTACGGCAGGACCAGCTCTGGTCCCGGGTGCCCGCTGACCCCCGTCCCGGCGGCGACACCCGCTTCGAACCCGTCGAGCCCGACGTGTTCGTCGCCGTGCAGGGGCGCGAGCGCGGCGAGCGCCTGGAGGTCGTCAGGGACGCCAGTGGCGGCGTCGCGCGGATGTACTTCGTCGGCTACCCGGTGACCCCCGAGCCGGTGCCGTCGGACTCGGTGTCGTCGGGTGAGATCAGGCCGGGCGCTCCCCGCGCTTGACTACCGGGCGCGGTAGCCGCGTGCGGCGCAGCTGGAAGGCCCGGGTGACCGTATACATCGCGGCGCCGCGCGGGATCGCGTTGTCGCCGAACTGGGCGGCCGCCTTCTTGCGCAGCCGCCGGGCGAGCAGAACGGCGTCCACGACGGCGAGCAGGATGAGCAGGTAGACCAGGGCGAATACGGCCAGCAGGATGCCTTGGTTTCCCACGCGCGAACCGGCGAACGAGATCAGCAGCACCACCACCATCACCGGCAGCAGGAACTCGCCCATGTTGACCCGCGAGTCGACGCCGTCGCGAAGGAAGCGGCGCACCGGGCCGCTGTCCTTGGCCGGCAGATTCGCCTCGTCCCCGGTCAGCATCGCCTGACGCTGCCTGGCCCGGTCCTGCTGTGTACGGCGCCGCGCCTCGGCCGAAGCCGCCTTGCGGTCGGCGGGCACCAGCGGGCGCTTGCGTGCGGCCTGCTGGTCCCGGCGCCTCGGTGTGGGACGGTTCTTGGCACCCTCGCGCGCGACATACGTCGTCACTGGCGTGGAGCTGGGTGGGGGCTTCTTCCGTCCGAACACCTGCCCACCCTACGGGGCCAGGACAGACGTCTGCTCCGTCGCCGGTGCGGTCCGTCGCCGATGTGCCGAGGCCCGGTGCGCGCCGCCGTGACTGCTGTGCGCTGACGTGCCGGCGCGTCGCATAGGCTCCGGCGAATGAGCTCCAGACCCCTGTCCGACGGCCGAGTCGAGTCCCTGCGCGCGCGGGTTCGTCACCTGCAGCCGCAGCTCCGAGCGGACCTGGAGCGGCTGTCGCGCATCCCCAGCGTGTCGCTCGACGCATTCGACCAGTCGCACGTCGACGCGTGCGCCGAGCTGTGCGCCGAGCTGCTGAGGGCCGAGGGCTTGAGCGCTGAGATCGTCCGCGAGGGCGGCGGCCGGCCGGCGGTGATCGCGCACATCGACGGGCCACCCGGAGCCCCGACTGTGCTGCTCTACGCGCACTCGGACGTCCAGCCGCCCGGTGACGACGCCGACTGGGACAGCCCCCCGTTCGAGCCCACCGAACGGGGCGGCCGGCTGTACGGACGGGGGGTGGCCGACGACAAGGCGGGATTCATGGCGCACCTCGCTGCCCTGCGGGCGCACGCGGGCCACCTCCCGGTAAGGGTGACCGTATTTGTCGAGGGCGAGGAGGAGACCGGTTCCGACAGCCTGCCCGCGGTGCTGAGCAGGCACGGCGACTCCCTCCGGGCGGATGCGATCGTCCTGGCCGACAGCATGAACTGGGGGATCGGCCAGCCGGCGCTGACGACGACCCTTCGCGGGCTGATCCGAGTGGTGGTCGAGGTGCGGACGCTCGACCACGGCGTACACAGCGGGATGTTCGGCGGTGCCGTGCCGGACGCGCTGACCGTCCTGGTCCGCCTGCTGGCCGGACTGCACGACGAGACCGGCGACGTGGCCGTGGCCGGCCTCCGGTCGGGGGAGGCGTCCGACCTCGAGTTCGGCGAGGCCGATCTGCGCCGGGACTCCGGGCTGCTGGACGGTGTCGAGACGATCGGCAGCGGCTCGCTGCTGACCCGGCTGTGGCGCAAGCCGGCACTCACCGTGATCGGCATCGACGCCCCCTCGGTCGCCCGCTCCTCCAACACGCTGGTCCCGGTCGCTTCCGCCAAGATCTCGATGCGGCTGGCGCCGGACGAGGCCCCGCTGGTCGCCTACCGGCTGCTGGAGGCGCACCTGCGCGACCGGGTCGAGTGGGGAGCCCAGCTCGACATTCGCCTGGACGACAAGGGTGCCGGCTTCGCGGCGGACGCCGACGGTCCGGTGTACGACGAGGCGCGGGCCGCCTTCACCGACGCCTGGGGCACCCCGCCGGTCGACATCGGAGTGGGAGGGTCCATTCCGTTCGTCGCCGCCTTCGCGGAGCGGTTCCCTGAGGCCGCGCTGCTGATCACCGGTGTCGAGGACCCGGACACCCGTGCCCACGGTGCCAACGAGAGCCTCCACCTCGCCGAGTTCGAACGGGTGTGCGTCGCCGAGGCCGTGCTGCTCGAGCGACTCGGACGGCTCGCGTAGCGGGGCGTCGGCATACTCTCTACTGCGACCGCACCGCTACTGACTGGAGGCCCCGTGGAGTACGTCAATCTCGGTTCGAGCGGGTTGCAGGTGTCCCGAATCTGCCTGGGCTGTATGAGCTTCGGGGCACCGGACCGCGGCTCGCACGAGTGGAGCCTCGACGAGGACGCGAGCCGGCCGTTCCTGCGGCGTGCCGTCGAGGCGGGCATCACCTTCTTCGACACGGCCAACGTCTACTCCGCCGGGAGCAGCGAGGAGATCGTCGGCCGGGCGCTGGCCGATTACGCCCGCCGCGACGAGATCGTCCTGGCGACCAAGGTGCACGGCACCATGCGCCCCGGACCGAACGGCGGAGGCCTCTCGCGCAAGGCGATCCTGGCCGAGATCGACGCCAGCCTCAGCCGGCTCGGCACCGACTACGTCGACCTTTACCAGATTCATCGCTGGGACTACGCGACCCCCATCGAGGAGACGATGGAGGCGCTGCACGACGTCGTCAAGGCGGGCAAGGCCCGCTACCTGGGTGCCTCCTCGATGTACGCGTGGCAGTTCGCCAAGGCTCAGTACGTCGCCGAGCGGCACGGCTGGACGCGGTTCGTGTCCATGCAGGACCACTACAACCTGCTCTACCGCGAGGAGGAGCGGGAGATGCTCCCGCTCTGCGCAGACCAGGGGGTGGGAGTGATCCCGTGGAGCCCGCTCGCCCGCGGCCGGCTCACCCGGGACTGGGACGCCACCAGTGCCCGTAGCGAGACCGACGAGTTCGGGCGCACCCTCTACCACGAGAGCGACCGGGCGGTCGTCGACGAGGTTGCCGTTATCGCCGCACGCCGTGGAGTGTCACGGGCCCAGGTGGCGCTGGCCTGGCTGTTGGCGCAGCCCGCTGTCACCGCACCGATCGTGGGCGCCACCAAGACTCACCACATCGAGGAGGCACTCGGCGCGGTCGAGATCTCGCTCGAGCCAGAGGACATCGAGCAACTGGAGCGGCCCTACACCCCGCACGCCGTCGCCGGCTTCGGTTAAGCCCGGACTCACCTCACTGTCCATCGTGCCTGACGGGTCGGGTTCAGGCGCCGGCGCCGGTGAGAGTGGCGGTTGCCTGCCACAGGCTCTTGGCGACGGCCGGGTCAAGACCAGCCCGGCTAGGCTTGCGGATCAGCGGGTAGCCCGTGAAGCTGAACAAGCCGTCCGGGCCGACGTACGCATTGCCGGGGACGTCCTGCGTGGCCGCATACAGCAGCGGTAGCGCTCCGTGCTCGGCGTCCTGGACCAGAAACGGAAGCCGGTTGATTAATCCCAGCCTGGAATGCCTGACCAGTCCGGTCCGCGCAACGCCGGGGTGGGCGATGACCGAGCGGACGGGGTTGCCCGCGGCGGTCAGACGGCGCTGCAATTCCAGCGAGAACAGAACAACGGCAAGCTTGGACGACTCGTAGGCGGCCAACGAGTTGTACTTGCGGGCGCGCCAATCGAGGTCGTCGAGCTTCAGCTTGCCGAACCGGTGCAGCTGGCTGGACACGGTCACCACGCGGTCGGTCAGCCGGGGCAGCAGCAGGTTGGTGAG
>JAABUS010009272.1_pt1 | contig 10439 bp, 9 predicted proteins | sample 5560161 | NCBI WGS metagenome assembly JAABUS01 (sample SAMN10711885, study PRJNA513376) | rock metagenome | isolation source: Antarctica rocks | place: Antarctica: Victoria Land, Trio Nunatak nord | collected 2016-01-04
ACTCCTTCAGATAGAACCGGCTAAAGAGCAATGTGAACACCATCTCCACCTGGCCCAGCGTCCGCACGAGGGCCACGGGCGCTAAAGCGAAGCTTGCGAACCAGCAGGCAGACCCTCCGGCCGAGAGCGCGCCCACCCAGGCCGAACTGCGCCATGACGAGAACGCGGCACGTAGGCCCGCCGGCTCGCGCCAGGCCATGTAAGCGCCCTGCATGGCCGTCTGCAGGACATTGGTCACCACCAGCGAGAACAATGCACTCAAAACGACGTCCGAGGCGGCGAGCGTCACCGTAGCGGCCTTGATGCCGACGCCGGCCACGGCGAAGCCGGCGCCGGCACCCAGGCCGCATAGCGCCGCCGGCTGCACCGTGGCGCGCAGCAGCGTGCCCAGGTGCAGGCCGCGGCCGGCCAGCGACAAGGTCAAGACGCCGCACACGCCGATGCCGATGCCGAACCAGGCGACCGGCACCAGCGCCTCGCCCAGCAGCAGCCAAGACAGCAGCGCGGCCTGCACCGCGTCGGTCTTGGCGTAGGCTGTGCCGACGGCAAAGTTGCGGTGCCCGAACGCCATGATGAGCAGAGACGTGCCGAGGATTTGGGCGAGTCCTGCCACAGCGCAGGCCAGGATAAAGGCCGGGGTGGGAGCCGGCAGCACGGCTCCGCTTGCGGTCCAGTAGAAGGCGAACAGCAACAGCCCGACCGGAATCGCATACAGATAGCGCACAAGCCCGGCCGTGCCGACCGAGAGTTGATCGCGGAGGCGCTGCTGCAGGGCCGTGCGCCAGGTCTGGAACAGCGCCGCGACTAGCGTAATCGGCACCCATGGCGGCATCGGTGTCCCACCCCTCCCCTCATAGCGCACGAGTTATCATGCCCGCATTCCGACCGAGCATACAGAGCCAGGGACAGATAAAGAACGCGCTGACAACTTTGCCGTCGGCATGGCGTTCCGATTGAACCAGGAGTCAGAACCACATGCGATTGATCATTGCGATGCTCGCCGCCTTCCTACTGTCCAGCACCGCATGGGCGCAGACGAAAAAGCCACCGGAAAAGGTTTGGACTGCTGCGCCCGTGCCGGGCACACTGCCGTCAAACCCGGCTCCCGCGGATCGGGCTGGCAACAGTACTGGAGCGGACTCTACGTCTCCGTTCAGCTCCTTGCCGCTGGGCGCGCAACCGGATAGCAGGCCAAACGACATAACGCGCGACGGGGGCGGACCCGGCACTGACTCGGTAACGCCGGACCTGTCCCGCTGAGACGTTCGGTCAGGCTCCTTTAAAGACAGGCGCACGCTTCGCGAGGAACGCCGCCCTGCCCTCGGCATGGTCGGTCGTCAGGAACAGTGCCGATTGCGTATCCCGCTCCCAATCCAGCGCCGCATCCAGCCCGGCGGCAAGATATCGTTTGGTCATGGCAACCGGCAAAGGCGCGGCATCACGGAACAGCGCGGCGCGGTCCAGGGCGGTTCGAAGCGCCGTTCCGGACGGGACGACGTGGTCCACCATGCCAATCGCGGCGGCCCGCCCGGCATCGGTCGGCTCGCCGTAAAGCAGGATTTGCCGCGCCCGGCCCTGGCCGATCCGCCCCGGCAAGGTGTGCAGCAGGCCCAGGTCGGCGACCAAGCCGATCTTGCCGAACCCGGCGGCAAACCGCGCATCCTCGGCGGCCACAACGGTGTCGCAGCACATCGCGACCGACAGCCCGGCGCCCACACACCAACCTTCCACTGCGGCGATCACCGGCTTGCTGCCTTTGATCAACAGCCGGACAAGCCGGTGCGTCAAGCGGAACCGCTCCCGTCCGGCGGCGAGGTCGCCCACGTCCATGCCGCTGATGTCGCCTCCGGCGCTGAAGGTTCTCCCGGCGCCGGTGATGACGATGGCGCGCAACGCCCGATCCGCCTCGATGGCCTCCAGCGCATCCACCAGGCGCTGGCGCATCGGCATGGCCAGCGCGTTGCGGCGCTCCGGGTAATCCAACGTCAAGACGGCAGTGGCACCCTTGCGGGTTTCGCTTAGCATGGGCTGCTAAGGTTGTCGGTCATGCATCGTCTCCAAGTTCGATGACCGCATCGGCGGCGTAGGCCCCTTCCCCGTCCGGCATGGCGAACACCGGGTTGAGGTCGATGGAGCGGAGCCGCGGTCCGGCCTGATGCGCGAACACCGACAGCCGGGACAGCATCGCCGAGAGAGCCGTGATGTCAGCCGGCGGCCGGCCGCGTGTGCCCAATAGAACCGGAGCGGCGCGAAGCGAGCGGATCATGCGCTCCGCCACATCGGGGCCAAACGGGCAACGATGCAGGGCCACGTCGCGCAGCACCTCGACAAAGATGCCGCCCAGGCCAAACATGGCGACAGATCCGAACACGGGGTCGCGTTGGACGCCCAGGATGCACTCGACGCCGCCGCGGAGCTGCTTGGCGACCAGTACACCTTCGAGCCGAGCCGCCGGCATGGCAGTCGTCGCCCGGTCGAGCAGGGTGGCGAAGCCGGCCCGCACGGCATCCGCGCCGCGCACGCCCAGGATCACGCCGCCGATCTCCGATTTGTGGATGATGTCGGGCGAAAGGACCTTGAGCACGACGGGGTAGCCGAATCGCTCGGCAGCCTCCACCGCAGCGTCCGGGGTGGCGCAAGCGGCCTCGGGCGCGGCGGGGATGCCGGCCTGCGCGAGGATGCGCTTGGCGGCGGCCTCGGACGGGTTGGTGGGCGGCAAGTCCATGATGGGGACCGTCGGCGGCGGCAGCCCGGGGGTGTTCGCGAACGCCTCGCCAAACCGGCCCATGGCGTGGATGGCGACGGTGGCGCGGGTCGGGTCCTCGAACACCGTGAAGCCGTCTGCCTCATACTCGCGGATGCGCGCCGTCGGCGCCACGACCGACAGCACGAACAGCCGGTCCGGGTGCCGGGCCTTGGAGGCCTTCATCTGCTCGCGCAGCTTCGGCGCGATGCTGTCGGCCCCGCCGACCTGGGTGAAGAAGCCGAGCACCGAGGCGTAGCCGCCATCCTCGACCATCGAGTCGGTGAAGCGGCCGATCAGGCTCATGTCGTTGAAGGCCTGCGCGGTGCAGTCCACCGGATTGCGGGGCGCGGCGAAGGGCACCATGGCCTTGAGCCGCGCCTGCGCGTCCGGCGGCATCTCCGGCATCGGCAGGCCCAGCGCCGCGGCCGCATCCGAGATCAGCACGCCAGCGCCGCCGCTGATGGTGATGACGCCCAGCGTGTTGCGAGCCGGATAGATGCGCCGGGTCGCCGTCGTCGCGATGTCCAGCATCTCTTCGGTGGTGCGGGCACGCACGACGCCGAACTCCGCCAGCACCGCATCGGTCACGGCGTCGTTGCCAGCGATGGACGCGGTATGCGACTGCGCGGCGTGCGCGCCGAGCGTGCTGGTGCCCACTTTCATCATCACGACCGGCTTGCGGGCGGCCCGCGCGGCGGCGAGGGCGGCGAGGAAACGCTCGGCCTCGTGGATGCCCTCGGCATAGGCGGCGATGACGTCGGTGTCGGGGTCCTCGGCCAACCAGCCGATCACGTCGCCTATGGTGACGTCGCCCTCGTTGCCCGTGGTGACGCAGATCGGCGTGCCGATGTTGCGGTTGCGCGCGGTGGCGAACATGTGGGTGCCATAGGCGCCGCTTTGGCTGGCAATGCCGATGCGGCCGGGCGGCGGCCAGCCGTTCTCGAACGAGGAGGAGAAGATCGGGTAGAAGCCGATATGCGCGTTGAACAGGCCGAGGCAGTTGGGGCCGAGCAGGCGCATGCCATGACGCGCCGCCGCTGCCACCATGCGGTCCTGGGCCGAGCGTCCAGCCTCATTCATCTCAGCGAACCCGGCGGTGAACACGATGGCCGAGCGCACGCCGAGCGCGCCGAGGTCGTCCACCGCTTGGACCGCGTGCTCCGCGGGCACGGCGACGATGGCGGCGTCCGGCACGCTCGGCAGGTCGGCGACGCTGGCATAGGCCGGGAGGCCCTGCACCTCCGCCCGGTTTGGGTTCACCGGCAGGATGGCGCCCGCGAACTTCTGCGACAGCATGTAGGAGATCGGCCGGCCGCCGATGCGGGTGGGATCGTTGCTCGCCCCCAGCACGGCGATGCTGCGGGGCCGCAGCATGCTGTCCAGGCTGGAGAACCGGCTGCTCAAAGCGCCGCCGCCGTGCCCAGCAGCGCCGTGCATTGGCTGGACAGCGTGCCGCCATTGCCGTGCACGAGGGCGACATCGACGTCCGCCACCTGCCGCTCCCCGGCGTCGCCGCGCAACTGGGTCACGGCTTCCAAGATCAGGAACATGCCATACATTCCGGGATGAACGCAGGATAGCCCGCCGCCGTTGGTGTTGACCGCAAGCCGTCCGCCAGGCGCAATGGCGCCGCCCTGGACGAACTGGCCCCCTTCCCCCTTGGCGCAGAACCCGAGGTCTTCCAGGAACAGCAGCGTGTTGATGGTGAAGGCGTCATACAGCATGGCCAGGCGCACATCGGATGGCAGGACCCCCGCCATGGCGTAAGCCCGCGGCCCGCTGTCGGTGGCGGCGGTGATCGTAAGGTCCGGCATGCACATCACGGCCCGGTGCCAGCCGGCCCCGGCCGCGCCCAGCAGGTAGGCCGGCGGGTGCTTGAGGTCGCGGGCACGGTCGGCCCGAACCAGCACGCAGGCGCCGCCGCCGTCCGTCACCAGGCAGCAATCGGCGGTGGTCAGCGGGTCGCTGACCATGCGGGCGCCCAACACGTCATCGACCGAGAGCGGCCCATGGGCGAAGGCAGCCGGGTTCAGGTTGGCCCAGGCGCGGGCGGCGACGGCCACCTCTGACAGCATGGCGCGCGTGGTGCCGAACTGGTGCATGTGCCGGCTAGCTGCCAAAGCATAAGCGGTGATGGGATGGCGCGGCTTGTATGGCGCCTCATGCGGCTGCGGCTCGCTCATGGAGACCAGACGGCCGCCAGCCGTGCGCTGATTGCTGCCGTAGCAGATCAGCGCCGCGTCGCACAGCCCGGCGTCCAACGCCAGCGCAGCGCTGAGCAAATGCGCCTCGAAGCTCGACCCGCCGACATTGGTGCCGTCGAAGTAGCGGGGCCGAAGGCCAAGGTATTCGGCGACGGACAACGTCGGGAAGGCATGCGTGCTGGTCGCGGCGAAAAGGCCGTCGATGTCGTGCAGGGCAAGCCCGGCGTCGGCAATGGCGGCCAGCGCAGCCTCCGCCATCAGCTCGTTGGCGGTGCGGCCCGGCGCCTCGCCGCAGCCGGCGGAACCGATGCCGACAACCGCCGCCCGGCCGCGGAGCGGATGCGTCATGCTGACTGCTCCGGAACGAAGACGACCAGGGGCGCGCCGTCCTGATCGATGATGCGGGCGTGGACGCGTGTGCCGATGGGCACGGTCTCGATCCCGTCAATGCGCGTCATCATGCGCGGCCCCTCGTCCAGATCTACGAGCGCCAAGTTGTAGGCCCCATCCCGCGCGCGATTCACCGTGATGGCATAGACGGTAGCGAGGCCGCTGGCAGCAACCCACTCCAGATCCTGCTCCCCGGTGCCGGGGATGGCGACACGCGGATAGAAGGTGTGGACGCCGGTAGAGCGGCTTCGCTGGATCATGAAGCGCCCTTCTCGCAAATGGACGCGGTACTCGGCCTCCGGCCCGGGACCGGTCATGCCCACACCAGACCGCGGCCGCCGCCGTTGGCTGCTCGAGATTTTAATGGCAGCGACGCCGCCGAAACCGGCAAGCAACGGCTTTGGCCGGGGCGGATCAGGGTCAAGGTTGCGCCTCCCATTTGCTTGCCATGACCATGCCAGGGTTGATCTGGCCCTTCAACGGGTGATGTGTCCGCTCCGGATCAGCCGAAGCCCAGAAAGCCCGGCGCGGCGCGCAGCGGCGCAGCGGCGGTGAGCGCCGCGATGTCGGGGGTCGGGCGCGCCGTGCGGGGATCTCCGGCCAGCAGGCGCTCCATCGCCGCGGCGACTGCCAGGACCTGGGCGTCTCCGCCGCGCCGGCTCACGATCTGCAAGCCGAACGGCATGCCGTTGCGGTCCAGCCCGACCGGCAGCGACACGGCGGGGTGGCCGACCATCGACACGGCGTAGGCCAAGGCCAGCCAATGGAAATACGTGCGGGTCGCCATTCCGTCGATGCTGGCGGGAAACAGCTCCGACCAGGGCCGCGGGCTGATGGTGATGGCGGGCGACAGGATGACGTCGAAACCATCGAAGAAATCCAGCCACCGGCGATACAGCACCGTCTGATGCCGCAGCGCCCGGGCCACGTCGAGCGCGTTCAATTGCAGCCCGGCCGCGACGTCCGCGTGCACGTTCGGGCCGACCGCGTCCGGCGTGTCCTGCACCCGGTCATAATGGCTTGCAAGCGCTCCAGCGGCACGCAGCGTCTCGAACGCCTCGTTGGTGCCGGTGCAATCGGGCGACGCTTCCTCGCAACGGCCGAAGACATGGCGGAACAGCGTGGTCTTCTCGGCGAATACCTCGGCGATGTGCCGTTCGGTCGGGGCAATGCCGAAATCAGGCGTGAGCGCCACGCGCAGCCCGGCCAAATCCATGGAGGCAAGCGCCGTGAACTCCTCGGGCCGGCGAACCACGCGGCCCGCGACCGTGCAGGCCAGCGGGTCCCGCGCATTGTCAGACGCGATGCAGGACAGCAGCAAGCACAAATCGGGCACGGTGCGCGCCATTGGCCCCAGCACCGAAAGCGGGTTCCAGCCTAAAGGCCGCTTTTCGCTCGGCACCAATCCCGGCGTGGGCCGAAACCCGACGATGCCGCAGAACGCGGCCGGGTTGCGCAGCGAGCCGCCCATGTCGGACCCGGTGGCGATCGGCACCATCCCGGTGGCCAGCGCCGCCGCCGACCCGCCGGACGATCCGGCCGCGGAACGCGTGGGATCGAACGGGTTGCCCGTCGCGCCATACACGGCGTTCCGCGTGTTGGCCCCGGCGCCCCATTCCGGCGTGTTGGTCTTGCCCAGCACGACTGCTCCGGCTTGCCGGGCGGCCTGCACGATCAACTCGTCGCGTGCGGGCACGTGGTCGCGGAATAGGATGCTGCCATACGTGGTGCGCAGGCCCGCCACGTCCTCAAGATCCTTGACGCCCAGAGGCAGGCCATGCAACGGACCCGTAGCATTGCCGCGCATTGTGGCGACATCGCAGGAGGCTGCGGCGGCGCGGGCACAGTCAAAATCGCGGGCCACCATGGCGTTTACCGCATGATCGACGGCAAGGATGCGGCTGATGCAGCTTTCGGTCAGCTCGACCGCGGATAGCCGCTTGCTGCCAATCAGGCGGCGAGCCTCGACAGCGTCGAGATCACAAGGCTCATTCAAGGTGCAGGCTCCACCGGCATATGCGGACAAAGGCTCTGACCGCATCAGTGAGCCTGGCATGATGTCCGGGCGTGGTCCAGCCGCAGACCCCTATAGGCCGCACACGAAGGCGGGGCACCGAGGGTTCCCCTCTCGCCGCTTCGCCGGGCGAATGCTGAAACCTGGATGCGAGCCAGTCAGATCAAGCTGAGTTCTTGACGATACCGCTGGAAGCAGGCCGCACCACACTCCAACCGCATCAGCGCACCTTCAGCAATGGCCGGCGCGAGTTCGGGATTGTCCGCCACCAGTGGATGCAGCGCCTCCGCATTCCACGCAGCCGAGTGCTTCACGTCCAACACGGAATGCAGATCGAAGTAATGGCGGTCACTGGCCGGCACTCCCAATCGCTTCAAGCCGGATGCCACCAACGCCGCGCGGCCCGGCGCTGTCTGCTCGATGACGCCCAGCGCTCCCATGGAATGGAAGGCGTAGCGCCGACTGGCTGCAAGACCGGCCATCGTGTTGGCCAGCGCCAGGCTCTCCCAGACCGTCGCCTCGACTTGCGGGGTCAGGCCCAGACGGTGCGCCAGCGTCTCAAGCAACGGGCCGTGCATGCCCTTGGGATTGCCCCGCCCCATCTCGTCCCAGTAATTCCGGGCAATCTCCAGCTTGGGACGCTGCGGCATGCGCACCTGGGTCAGCGCCGCCAAATCCTCGAAGCCGGCCTCGCCGGCGACTTCCTGGGTCAGGAACCAGCACATCTCGTCCCGCGTGGCGATCTCGGCCAGCCACGGGAACAAAGGGTCGTGCTGCCCTGGCCCGGTGAGATCCAACTCCTCAAACCACGCGACGAACCCATCGGGGTCACGCGGCGCCTGGGCAGCCCGTTCAGCGACCGCAGCGCGGGCTGCTTCCAGCCAAACGCCTTCCTCAATCAGCATCATCGATTGCGCCTTGATGTCGGCCTGCCAATCCGTGCCGGGCAGCGCCGGGAGGAACCGGTGGTTGTTGAAGGCCGCCAGCCGGCGGTGCCAATGATCATTGGCGGAAAGCGTAGGGTGCAGGCTGCCGTCAGGCATGTCGTTTCATTCCCATTTTTTCACTGTCAAAACCACGGCGGCGATGCGATCAGCGGCTGTGTAGGCGCCGCCCTCCAACTCCTCGCCGAACACGTCGGGATCGAGTTCCTCGTAGGTCCAACTCGCTCTGGACCCGCCTATTTGGGCAGTAGCCGCCATCTTGAAGGGGTCGGTCCCGTTCACGATGGCGGCACCTGTGTACAGCAGCAGCGTGCCGCCCGGTGCCAGCCGGTCCAGCGCAGCATCCAGGATCGCCAATGACAGCCCGGAGCCGAGCGGCCCTCCGCCATGACGGTAAGCCCGCGCGTCGGGATCGACGAGATAGGGCGGGTTTGAGACGATCAGGTCGAATGATCCGGGAACGGCGGACAGCAGATTGCTGTCCACCGCTGCAACCTGCACCCCAGCCAACGCCGCGCTGACCCGGGTCATCCGCAAGGCCGAGGGATTGATGTCAACCGCCGAGACTTCGGCATCCGGGTGCGCCCGGGCCATCAAAATGGCGCCGGGTCCGGCACCGCAACCGATATCCACGGCGCGCCGCACCAGAGCGCCGTCTTTAAGACGGGCCAGGATAGCGCGGGCGAACCGGTAGGTATCAGGCCCGAAAAACACCGAGTCGGCCGCCGTCGTCGGATAAGCGGAGTGCACGAACAGCAAACCGTCCAGGCTGGACAGCCGCACGGCGCTGCGGAGGCCGGCATCGTTAGAGAGAAGCACGCCGGCCTCCCGCATCGACGCCAGGATTTCGGGCGGGATGACGTCCTCTCGGAACGGGCGGCTCCACCCGAAAACGCCGGCCAGATCCTGTGCCCACGCCGAGCCAGGCCGGGCGTTGACGCGGGCGTGGGTGGCCGGGGTGGGGGTGGTGAAGGTGTAGCCCGTGGATTGCACGGCCCGAGCCATCTGCAGCAGCTTGGCCTCGACGCCGTTTGGGCTGATTTCGTTCATTGGCCAGGAAACGCCGCCTCGCCGCCGGAGTTGCCCGTCTATCTCGCGCCCAGCAGCGGCCCCAGCACGTCCTCTACGCCGGTGATCAGCATTTGCACGCCGATGCAGAACAGCATGAAGGCCGAGAGCCGGGTCACGGTCTTGCTGCCGGTGCGGCCCAGCAGGTCGGACAAGCGGTCCGCATAGGCGTAGGTCAGCCAGATCGCCCCGGCCATCGCCGCCGCCGCAAGGCCGGTGCCGGCATAGAACCCGGCCCATGCCCCACCTATCCCGGGATGCCCAGCGCCCAGCGCCACGGCCACTGCAATCGTGCCAGGCCCGGTGGTGAACGGCAGCGTCAGCGGAAAGAACGCCACGTCATCGGCAACCGCCGGGCCCGCGTCGGCCGCCTGCTCCTGCTTGCGGCCCTCGCGCTTCTCGGGGGCGCCCAGCAACTCCCAAGCGAACAGCGCGAGCACGATGCCGCCGGCGATGCGCAGCGCGGCGATGGTGACGCCGAACAGCGCCAGCACGTAGGACCCGGCCCATAACGCCACCAGCATCACCAGCAGCGAATACAGCCCGACCCGGCGGGCCAGCTTGACGCGCTCCCCATGGGTGCGGTCAGCGGTGGCCTCCCGGAAGATGAAGGCGCCGGCGATGGGGTTCACGATGCTGAACAGCGCGGGGAATGCGAGCAGGCGAGCAGGAGTGCTGCGAGCACCGCGCTAGGCCCGCGGCTTGCGGCGGATCGGCAGGTTAGTGCGGTAGGCCACGCGCTTCAGCGCGAACGCGCTTTCCACCCCGCGCACGCCGGGAATGCGGGTCAGCCGGGTGCGCAGGAACTCCTCGTAGGCGCCGAGGTCGGGGGCGACGACCCGCAGCAGGTAGTCGCTGGCGCCCGACATCACGTAGCACTCCATGATTTCCGGCAGGTCGGCGATGGCCTTCTCGAATGCTGCTAGGTGGTCCTCGGTCTGGGCAGAGAGCCTGACGGAAACAAAGACGTTCACCGGCAGCCCGACCCGGTCCTGATCCAGCAGCGCCACATAGCGATGGATGATGCCGCCCTCCTCCAACAGCTTCTGCCGCCGATGCGCCGGGCTCGGCGA
>JAABUS010009273.1_pt1 | contig 10438 bp, 12 predicted proteins | sample 5560161 | NCBI WGS metagenome assembly JAABUS01 (sample SAMN10711885, study PRJNA513376) | rock metagenome | isolation source: Antarctica rocks | place: Antarctica: Victoria Land, Trio Nunatak nord | collected 2016-01-04
CAGACCTGTTCGCGGCTGTCCGCTCTGTCATCGGCACCGCCAAACGCCGCGGCATCGACGCCTACCAAGCCATACTCGCAACCCTACAAGGCCAAGCTGCGACCGCACCGGGTTGAGCAGTTACCATGGAGCGACTTCCTTGTGCGTTCTGCGGGAACATTCGGAGTTGGTATTGTTGCTCTATGCGGAACCATAATTGCAGCAATAGTAAATGATAGTATAAAGAAGCATAACGAAAGAAAAGGTTTAGCAGTATCGCTTTATGCCGAGGTAATGATAATAACTGCATTACTTAATGGCTTTAATGATGGGAAAAAGATAATTGAAGCATTGGAGTAGGTAGTAAAAATGGATGTGCTGCAACTGCACCATAGGCAACACATTCCTTTGATAGATTCTATAGTATTTGATAAAAATATTGACAAGTTAGGTTATTTTAAGAAAAATCTAACTGTAGGGCTGTTCGGTTTTTATTTTGGCGCAAAGGAGCATAGTAGAGCTATAAATCAGGTGTTTTCCGAAGGTGATCTAGATATAGTCCACAGGAAAAGACTTGCCCAGAGAACTATCGATGGACTGCCAAATACTATTAGTAAAAGCATACCGTTGATAATAGAATTGAGTAAGATATCATCTAGAAGCTGGGGCATTATGGGTCTATTCTATCGCTACAAGCCATCAAACACACCGCTTAATATTAATGATTAGCAACTATATTTTTGTAATACATCCATATAATTACACAAATAAAATCAATTATGCTTAAAATCTTTACAACACGCCCAAACGGCTCGACGAACATTCGCGCAAAACCGAATCGCCAAGTGCCGTAGGTGATCGTTCCAAGGATAATCATGCCGAGGATCGACGTGACGCCATGCTCGATGGCAAAGAGGGGGGACATGGCGGCTTTCTCCAAAGATCTGCACAAAAGCTACACGCAAACCCAGCTAGAGCTCTACGCCTTCGACTTCCGCGCCACCTGGTTGTCTGGCGGCAGCTCGCCATACCGGCCGCCAGGGAAGTAGCCGTAAAGCGTCGAGGGAGCCACACGGACGCGGCGCGCGACCTCGGCAAAGGGCGTGCTGCCTTCCGTCAGCAGAGCGCGGGCAAGGTCCTGATCCTTCTGCGCGAGCTTGCGTGGGCGGCCTCCCTTCCTCCCTCGCGCCCGAGCTGCGGCCAGGCCGATCGCCGTCCGGTCGCGGATCACGTCACGCTCGAACTCGGCAAGAGCCGCGAACAGGTGGAAGGTCAGCCGGCCCGTGGCCGTGCTGGTGTCGATCGCGTCGTGCAGCGAGCGCATCTCGATTCCCCTGGCGTGCAGATCGGCAGCCGTGTCCACGAGCTGCCGCACGGAGCGGGCCAGGCGATCCAGGCGCCACACCACCAGCACGTCACCCTTGCGCATGTAGTCGAGCGCCTGGTGCAGCTCCGGGCGGTTGCGCTGCGCGCCGGAGGCGGTTTCGGTGAACACCCGATCGCAGCCGGCGACCTTGAGCGCGTCAAGCTGGGAAGTGGGGCTTTGCTCGGCCGTGGAGACGCGCGCATAGCCGACGAGCTGGGACATGGACCTTTGGACCCTCGGGAACTCAACCAGCCCCGAGCATATCCGATAGCGAGGTTCCCGACACAGTTTCCGGTCGGTTTTGCAGGCCCGGCCATCGCCGGAAAGCGGCGTGCCAGAAACCGACGGAAAACAATCCAAATCGCGACGGATAAGTTGGTTGTCAAGCATCAGTCGCTTGGTCCAAACCTAGCCGATAGCAGACCGGCCGGTTTAGAGCAGCTTGTGGGGCGAAGCGGACATTCCGAGCGTGGCCGCCAAGCCCGCTTTCCAACTGGCTGATCGGTTTGCCGGGAGACGGCGATCCGACCAGGACGTTCATTCAGAATAGCGTGGTCGCTCGATATCCGCGACCAGGTCCATCTGCTCCGGCTTCCATCCGAGAGCTGCCCTGGTCCTTTCGCTGGAAGCCGGGCCGTTGCCCGCCACCCACATCGCCAGACCGCCGAAGTGTGCTTCGGCCTCTTCGGGCAACAGCGACGCCGCGGGCACGCCGACTTGCCGGCCGATCGCTTCGGCGATCCGCCTGAACGGCACGCCTGCTTCGGCAACGGCGTGGAAGGCCTCGGCCCGGCCCCCGTGCTCGAGCGCCAGGCGATAGAGCCGCGCGGCATCGAACCGGTGCACGGACGGCCATAGGTTCTGCCCGTCGCCGACATAGGCGGAAACGCCCTTCTCGCGCGCCACGGCGGCCAGCATGGGGACGAAGCCGTGGCGTTCTCCCTGCCCATGCACCGAGCGGGGGTTGCGGACCACGCTGGCGTGCAAGCCGCGTTCGGCGAGCGCGAACGCCGCCTGTTCCGATGCGCGGGGAAAGCCGGGGATGACGGGCGGCCTCGACCCTTCGTCGAACCTTTCGCCGGCGTTCAGTAGGCCGAAGCCGCCCGTGACGATGATGGGCCGGCTCGACCCGGCGAAGACTTCGCCGAAAGTCTCGATCGCCACGCGCTCCTCCTCGGCAAGCTCCGCGATCCTCGACAGATCGAGACCGAACGCAGTGTGGATGATGCCGTCAGCGTTCGTCGCCCCGTCCCGGATCGCGTCCAGGCTGCCCAACGAGCCCAGCAGCGGGGTGCCGCCGGCGGCAGCCAGCGCCTTGCCCTTCTCGCTGGAGCGTACCAGGCCGACGACCGAATGACCGGCCTCGAGCAGGTTGCGGGCAATGACCGATCCGATCCAGCCATTCGCGCCTGTCAGGAACACTCGCATGCTCGTCTCCTTGACCTTATCGTGCAGCGGCCAGCCGCTGCGTCAGTCACTGACGTAGGCGCTCTGTCAGTCACTGACAACAGGAAGCAGGTTTGACCACGAAGGGAGGAGACGGTGTTCGCGGTCGCCTGCAACGGGCGGCCTTGGACCTGTTCCGCGAGCGGGGCTACGACCGGACCACCGCAGCCGAGATCGCCGCGCGCGTCGGCGTGACGGAGCGGACCTTCTTCCGCCATTTCGCGGACAAGCGGGAGGTCCTGTTCGATGGCGAAGCCATCTTGCGAACTGCGCTGACGGCTTCGGTCGCCAGCGCGCCCGAAGGGCTCGGACCACTCGCGACGCTGTTTCGGGCATTCCGGTCGATCGTGCCAATGCTTGAGGCCAACCGGCCCTTCTCCGAACCGTGGCATCAGGTCGTTGCCGGCACGCCTGCGCTGCGGGAGCGAGAGCTGGCGAAGACGGCCACGTTGGCTGACGCACTTGCCGGCGCGTTGAAGGCACGCGGTGTGGACGACCTGCAGGCCGTGCTGGCTGCCCAGGCCGGTATGGCGGCCTTCGTTTACGCTACGGTAGCCTGGCTTGCCGATCCCAGGCCTTGCCTCGCCGAGCGCCTCGATCTTTGCATGCGCGAGTTGGCCACCTTGCTGACAGGGGGCGATGCCTGATCCGAACGACGAGGGCTGGATCACGTGACTTCGCCGACCACTCGATGGCTGCCAATTGTCCGCTTTCTCGATGGTCGGATTTCCCGGCAGGCGACAACGGCCGGAAGCGGAATGGCGGCTTTGGAGCAAGTAACGGGTGACAGCAGCCGTCGCAGACTAACGTCGCTTCGGACGCTTTCTGCCTAGGTGCGCGGTAGGGAGCATGCCGACTTTTTCTCGTATTTGACGCCGTTAAGCATGCTCCGATGGTAGCTCCGTGCCGGTTCCCAATCCGGACAGGGCCTCAAGGCTTCTCTGCGCTTCCGGCGGAGGAAACTTGTATTTACTATATTGGAGAGCACCACGGCAGCTGGAGTCCGGGGTAACGGCTCCGACGCACCCAAAGCCCCTGCATTTTTCAGACTACTGCGAGCATTGTCGATATCATGTAGTGCTAGGCGCTCACGAAAGCGGAAAAGCCGAGCATGCTGACGAGCAAAGTAATCACCAAGTCGATCTTTGCTGCATTTATGGAGTGTAAGACTAAGGCGCACTTACTGCAGCAAGGCGCTGTGGGCCCAGTGTCCAACACCGAAGCTCTCAAACGGTCCCTCGATGCTGGGTTCAGGCTGCGGGCATCGGAGCGTTTGCAAGCAGGTATTCCGGAGCGGGAGGTGTTTGTCGGAACAATCGCGCCTGAAACTCTGCGGGCCGGAATTTACAGCTTGATCATTGGTCCGGACATTCCCTTTTCGTTGGGAATCGGAAATCCGGGCGCATTAGAGCGATTGCCGCCCGCACGCGCACGAGGGCGCATCATGTACCGTCCCATCCATTTTACCCGAAACGAGAAGACGACCATCGCGGACAAACTCACGCTCGCCTTCGATACACTCGCCGCCGCCGAAATTGCTGGGCAGACACCTTCAACAGGTAAGATCATTCATGGCTCGAGCTGCGTTGAACAGAGTGTGCCTATCACCAAGCTGCTCGTAAAGGCACGAAGCGTTCTCAAAGCAGCGGGAGTGCTTCTGTCGGCTGCGACGCCACCTGCCCTCGAACTCAACAAGCATTGCTCGACCTGCGAGTTTCAGACGCGGTGCCGCAAACAGGCGATCGAAAGCGGAAATTTAAGTTTGCTGCCAACCATGTCGGGCAAGGCACGGACGAAGATGATCCAGAGGGGCACCTCTACAGTAGCGCAGTTGTCGTACACTTTCCGACCGCCACGCCGGAGGCGAAGCGCCTCGGGTGCCAAACTGAAGCACGACCCTGCGCTGAAGGCTCTGGCGATCCATACGGGCCGCACCCACATCGTCGGAACCCCAAGCCTTATACCCGCCGGAACCACGGTGTACATTGATGTTGAAGGAATTCCGGATCGGGGCTTCTACTATCTGATTGGCCTTCGATATTCGTCCGGCGAGGAAGAGGTCCAACAGTCCTTTTGGGCGGACGACGAAGCCGGCGAACAGGGGATGTGGAATGCATGCCTAAGCTCTCTCAAGCAGGTTGGTGACCCCTGCCTCATTCACTATGGCAGCTACGAGACGCAGTTCTTCCGACGAATGAAGGCTCGCTATTGCAGTGAGCCACAAGACAGCACGTTTGTCGAAGGGATCCTGTCTCGGGCGGTCAACTTGGTGTCTCTCACTTTCGCCCAAGTTTACTTCCCCACCTACTCAAATGGGCTGAAGGAGATTGGAGAACACCTGGGTTTTCGATGGTCTGATCCAGAAGCCTCTGGGGCCAATACCCTGGTCTGGCGCTCTGGATGGGAGCTGTCCCGCGATCCAGTGCTCAAGAAGCGCTTGCTAACTTACAATGTGGAGGATTGCCAAGCCACCCAGAAGCTAATGGGACGGCTTTCCGACTTATGTTTGGGGCAGCAATTGACAGACCTCGAGGCTTGCAGCGTCAAAGTTGAGGCACTTGAATCGAATTACCCACTTCGGTTTGGCCCGTTGACATACGCTGTTCCCGAGTTCCAGCACATCAATGAGGCCGCCTATTGGGACTACCAGCGAGACAAAGTCCGTCTGCGCTCACCTGAGAGGAAAGCCGAACGGGCCATTTCCGCGCGACCACGTCCCCGTAAGGCAGCCGCTATTCGAATCAACAAGACTGTCCGCGCCCAGGAAGCCCGGCCGACAACCTGTCCGAAATGTGGATCAGGCAAGTTTTACAAAAACGGGCTCCGTAGCAGGGTCACTTGCGATCTGCGGTTTTTTCGCTCTGGCGTAAAGCTTTGGACGGTCCGGGAACAGTTCATGCGGTATCAGTGCTGGAACTGCAAGCACGGCGTAATGGAACTGTCGAGAAAGGGAAAGTACGGCTTGGTTCTACAAGCCTATGTGATCTACCAACTCATCGAGCTTCGAAACTCGATTCGGGCAGTAGCTCGGAACATGCATGCGCTGTTTGGTTTTTACATGCCAATTAATGCGGTAAGCAACATAAAGACTAGGTCCTCTCAGCGATACTTGCTGGTATATAAAAACATTCTTCGCCGGATCGGCTGCGGAGAACTCGTCCATGCGGACGAGACCCAAGTCCGAATGGGTAGCGAGGTACATTATGTCTGGGTTTTCGCGAATCACACAGAAGTCGCGTATGTCCATGCTCCTTCACGTGAGGCCGGCATCGTCCGGGATCTCCTGCACGATTTCAAAGGGGTTCTGGTAACAGATTTCTACAGCGGATACGACAGCTTAGAATGCGCCCAGCAGAAATGCTTGATCCATCTCCTGCGTGACATCAATGATGATGTCCTGAAAAACCCGTTTAATTACGAGATGCGGCAGGTAGCGGTTGATTTTGCCGACCTCCTCATGCCCATTATAGATACAATAGATCGGCGAGGACTCAAGGCTCGGTATCTCCACAAACACAAAAGGGATGTGGAGTGCTTCGACCGCTTATTGTCTAGACGCGAGTACCACACCGAGGTGGCGCAGGGATGGCGCAGGCGCTTCGAAAAGAACCGCTCCAAGCTTTTTGCCTTCCTGGATTACAACGGAGTGCCCTGGAACAATAATAACGCAGAGCACGCTGTTAAAGCATTCGCGCGTCTGCGAGCCGTGCTCGGCTCGTCCAGTTCCGCTAAGGGCATAGCAGAATACCTCGTGCTCCTGAGTATCAGCGAGACCTGCAAGTTACGAGGCGAGGACTTTCTTGGCTTTTTGCGTTCAGGTGCCACTGGCATAGGCTGCTGGACTTCAGCACCGACAAGGGCACCAAGCGCCGAAGGCGAAAGCACAAGTGAAAACATAACCATTCCGGTACAAGAATGAAACACCTCGGAAAAGACTGCTTGGCTTTGAATTCCGATGCACACCATCTTCCTGCACCCTTGGCGTCTGGAACACGCGAGTAAAACAAGGCTTCAGGCTGATCGATCGGCGGTAGCTTCATCTATGCACAGGATACCAAGCTCAGGCGGCAGTATCGCTCTCGACCCGTTCCTTCCTACATGCTGCGTCAGCAAGATGTCCGCTTCGGAGCCGTTACCTGAGCCGGCTGAATGACGAGTATGAGGCGCAAAGCTGCCTTTGAGCACTTGGGTGCCCCCTGCACCTTTTCCATCAGGTACAACCGTAAGCACTGAGCTATGCGCCAGACGCTTGTCGCGAAACGCCTGACTTTTGCGTCTTTCCTGTCGAGGCTGCAATCGTCAGCAGGATCATGTCGCGCATATCAGTCGTAGAAGTCCATTGTTCCGCGACACCATTCGCGACGCCAAGCCCTGCAGCCGCGCCCAGGGGAACGTATGGCAGCCAAGTCCGAGCCTTCCCTTGCTACTTATCCACAGAAACCGTGGGTAAGTTCGTGGGTAGAGTTGGGACGACCTGTTCGATAAACCCGATTCTCGGGCCCGCGAGTTTGCGCGACGGTCTTTTTACAGACCGTCAAACGTCCGTTTGGGTTTGTAAAAGGCTGGACGGGCCGAGCCAATGATGCCACTGGTGATGTCATGCTGATGCGCGTGGTTGTCGACACCAATGTGATGGTCGCAGGCTTCGCCAGCGGCCGTGGCGCGTCGCGTCGGCTGCTCCTGGCCGCACTCGACGGGAAGGTCCGCCTGCTGTTCTCCACGCCCTTGCTGGTCGAGTACGAGGCCGTGCTGACCCGGCCCGCCATGCTTGCCATGTTCGGTGTCTCGGTCGAGGAGGTTGCGGCGGTGCTCGACGAGCTGACAGGTCTCTGCACCCAGGTGGCGTTCGACTACAGTTGGCGACCCCAGGCGCGCGACCCTGACGATGACCTGGTGCTCGAGACGGCAATCAACGGTGGCGCCGACGTGGTGGCGTCCTTCAACGTGGCGGACATGCAGAACGGCGCGCGCCGCTTCGGCATCGGAGTGGAGCGACCTGGTGTGGTGATGAGGAGGATCGATCGATGAGCAGCTTTCCTTTGCGCCTGCCCGATGACCTGAAGGAGCAGGCGGTCGCGCAGGCTGAAGCAGTGGGAGTAAGCCTGAACCAGTATATCGCGATCGCCTTGGCTGCGCGTGTGGGAGCGCAGGCCGAGACAGGACGCTACTTTGCCATACGCGCCGCGCGGGCGGTGCCTGGACGGGCACGCGCGATCCTTGAGCGTTCCGGCCGAGACAATCCGCCCCTGCCCGGCGACGAGCTGGACGAAGAGGACAAGCCGGCGTGACCGCTGCGTCTCGCTTCGTCGCCTACTACCGCGTCAGCACCGACAAGCAGGGCCGCAGTGGGCTCGGGCTGGAGGCTCAGCGCGCCGCCGTCGCAGCTCATGTGCTCGCCGCGCGGGGGGTGGTCGCGGCGGAGTTCGTCGAGGTGGAAAGCGGACGCAGGAAGGACCGCCCCCAGCTGGCCGCAGCGCTGGCCGCAGCCCATGCTCATCGCGCCATCCTGGTCATCGCCAAGCTCGACCGCCTGGCCCGCAACGTCCACTTCGTGTCCGGGCTGATGGAGAGCGGCGTGGAGTTCGTGGCCGCCGACATGCCGACCGTGAACCGGCTGACCGTGCACATCCTTGCCGCAGTGGCAGAGGAGGAGGCGCGCATGATCTCGGCGCGCACCAAGGCTGCGCTCGCCGCCGCCAAGGCGCGCGGCACTCGGCTCGGCAATCCCAACCTGCCTGCCGGTTCCGCGGAGCAGGCGCGTGCTGCCAACGCCATGAAGAGCGCGCGTGCGCGTGCACGGGCGGCGGGCGTGCTGCCCTTCATCGAGCAGGCGCGCCAAGCCGGGGCGACCACCTTGCAACAGCTCGCCAACGCCTTGGCCGCACGCGGCGTGCCAACGCCATCTGGCCGCAGCTTACGGTGGCACCCGGTGCAGGTCTCTCGCATCATGGGGCAATTCCACTCAGGTCCTCGGCTCAAGGGGACTGCGGACGATCCCACCGTTGCACCACCGGCCCCCGTGCCGTGAGAGGGAGCGGAAAACCTCGAAAGGTGAGTTTCCGGACGGTCCTGCAATCCGACATGGTTTGCCGTGCAGAACCAGAGGCTTTCGGGCCAGAGCAAAACCCGCCCGTCAGCCGCGTATGGATTTCTCCTGTTTCCATATACTAACATGATCTAAAAAGTTAACGAACATAGAATTTTACTGCATAAATATGACATTATTTCTGCAAATATTGAATGATTTAGCGGGTTCAAAAGTCTCTAGCTCTGCCCCTGCTTTTTTGACGCATTATTTGTTGCCCATCCAAGCTTCCATGCATCACGGGCGTCATCAAAAAGTTCTTCTGGAACACGGTTTGGGCGCCCGTGAGCGCAAGTAGAGAAACCTAAACTCCACTCGTGGATAAATTTATCTTTCAAATACTCATTCCAACCTTCAACATTAGCAACTCGGCCGCGACAAAATCCGATTAGTTCTATAAGTCTTTGCCTCTCGTCATTAACCGTTGCCTGCCGCCAAATACCTAGGTCAGGATAAAGAGCAATTAGATGATTAATAAGTTGGTTAGCTAGATCTGTATCACTTATAAGAATTTTATTGAAGGTGCCCTGAAATCCTGTTACCTTGGCTATCGTATACCAACTTGCAACCCAACCTCCCTTATGCTCGCCTGGCAGATATTTAGCTAATAATGCTTCAAAAGATGCGCCAACGCCTGCGTTTCCTTTTCGCGGAACCGGCATTACTCTCACAAGATGAAGTTCCCTTCGAGACGCAGAACTCTCGGGATAAACATGATCGACCTGCCAATCTGAACCGATGCTACTTGGGTCTTCTACCCCATGCATTTTCGCAAATGAGTTCCAACACCTGACGTAATCAAACGATCCTAATTTCGTTCTCTTATCTGTAGCACGCACCCACAACTCTTTCTTGCCGTCATGATGTTCATAAACATAAGCGTCATTTATGTGCCCTTGTAGTTCTTTCACGCTTGCCGTCGCCTGATCTTTCGCTCTTTTTTGTAAGTCTAACATTGAAGGAAATACAATGAAAGAATCTACTTTGGCGCCGTTTTGACAATCTTGATCCCATTGCGCTACAAGCTGATCCCTCTGCATAATTGCTAAAGCTTCTGTTTTTGACATGTTGTTTCTTTCTATAATATATTTATTAAATAATATATTTAGGAGTTTGGACATTCACTTGTAGTCGGAGAATTTGATCATCTGCTCATTTGCCTCTATCAGAGAACGTTGTCGTACGATAGCATGATATACACGGAAAACATCTGATTCCCACATAGCTACGGCATCGCGCCAGCAGTTCAGTGTCGCAGCCGTCACGCCCAGGGCACGCGAGAGCGTCTCAAGGTCCTCGCCTCGCAGCAGCCGGAGCACTGCGTCGCGCTTGCGCTGCCGTGACATCCGGCCGCCCCGACCAGGGCCCGCCGCCTCTGTGACCGTCGTTGTTTTTGTCGTCATCGCCCACCTCTCTCGCGGACAGCGTCCGCTTATGAGGTGATGCTCCTATATTGATCAATGGACGCTGCCGGGCTGACTTACGGGCCTGGGTTGGCTGCAGAGATATCCGTAAATCTCGCGAGCGACGTAACGCTTGAGGCAGCGGATGATCTCGGCTTT